>Ga0153915_10000080_pt1 | contig 83316 bp, 88 predicted proteins | sample Opewatmetagenome_2_FD_107003 | JGI IMG/M metagenome (GOLD analysis project Ga0153915, IMG submission 107003) | Freshwater wetland microbial communities from Ohio, USA - Open water 3 Core 3 Depth 3 metaG | ecosystem: Environmental > Aquatic > Freshwater > Wetlands | place: USA: Ohio, Lake Erie...
ACCATTAAACAATATATCGAATCGCACAACCAAAACCCAAAGATATTTGTCTGGACTGCTTCGGTGGAATCCATTATGAACAAAATAAAAATAACTAAAGATCTGTTGGAAACACTACACTAGCTTATAAGCTTACGTAGATTTTTAGCGACTTTGTCACCCATCTCTTCGGTGCTGATAAGTTTTTTATCCGGCTGATAAATATCCTGTGTCCGGAAACCTTCTTTTAATGTTTGGGCAACGGCTTTTTCGATCAAACCGGCTTCCAACGGCATGGAAAAGGAATAACGCAGCATCAAAGCCACCGACAGAATTGCAGCCAGGGGATTGGCAATATTTTTGCCGGCTATGTCCGGGGCCGAACCGTGAATGGGTTCATATAAAGCGGTTTTTTCACCCAGACTGGCTGAAGGAAGCATGCCGATGGAACCTGTCAGCATAGCGGCTTCATCGCTTAATATGTCTCCGAATAAATTGGATGTAACAATTACGTCAAACTGGGACGGATTGCGGATAAGCTGCATCGCGCAGTTGTCGACATACATATGGCTTAGTTTGATATCCGGGTATTTCCGGCCGACTTCGGTTACCACTTTGCGCCAAAGTTCGGAAGTTTCGAGAACATTGGCTTTATCTACTGAAAGGAGATTCTTCTTTCTTGTTCGGGCAATTTCAAAGGCACGAACGGCAATTCTACGGATTTCATCTTCGGAGTAAACCATAGTATTGACCCCTTTGCGTTTTCCGTCTTTTCCTTTTTTCATGCCGCGCGGTTTGCCGAAATAAACATCACCTGTCAATTCGCGGACAATCATAATATCAATGTTCTGCACAATATTTCTTTTGAGAGGTGACGCTTCCAGAAGTTCTTCAAAAACAACAACAGGACGCAAATTGGCAAAAATACCCAATCCTCCCCTTAAGCCCAGAAGCGCTCTTTCCGGTCTGAATTTATAATCCAGCGATTCCCATTGAGGACCGCCCACAGCTCCCAGTAAAACCGCGTCACTTTTGAGAGCCAGTTCCATGCTGTCATCCGGCAGGGGCACTCCGAAATGATCATAAGCGCACCCTCCGGCAAGTCCTTCGTTAATTTTGAAATTGATATTTTTATTTTCGGAGATAATTTTTAAAATCTTCAGCGCCTCTTTCATTATTTCCGGTCCTATGCCGTCTCCGGCAAAGACTGCAATTTTAAAATTATTCTTTTTCATTTTCTTTTCCCTGCTATATGTTTCATCAAACCGCCATCGGCAATAAGTTTTTCCATAAAAGGCGGAATGGGTCTTATGGTAAAAGTTTTGTTTGAACCTGCTGAAGTTATCGTTCCATTGGCGCTGTCCACGGTTATTTCTTCACCTTCTTTAATCGTATCCGCGAGCTCTCCTGATTCGAAAATGGGAAGGCCCATATTAAAAGAATTACGGTAAAAAATACGGGCGAAACTTTTAGCTATTACGCAGGAAACGCCGGCAGCTTTAATCGCAATGGGAGCGTGTTCGCGCGAAGAGCCGCAGCCGAAATTTTCTCCTCCCAGAATAATATCGCCCGCCTTCATCTTTTTGATAAAATCAGGGTCGGCGTCTTCCATGCAGTGAGCTGCAAGTTCCTGAGGATCAGATGTCGTTAAATATCGCGCCGGAATAATCGCGTCAGTATCTATATTATCTCCAAATTTCCAAACTTTTCCTTTAAGTATCATTTCAAGAAATCCTTTTTGATTTATTTTACAGTTCCTCGGGCGAGGCGATTCTCCCTAAAACAGCTGAAGCCGCCGCTATTGCCGGATTGGCCAGATAGACTTCGCTTTTTGTATGGCCCATGCGTCCGACGAAATTACGGTTTGTTGTAGCTACCGCCCGCTCTCCTTCCGCCAGAATTCCCATATGTCCGCCCAGACAGGCGCCGCAGGAAGGCGGACTGATTACGGCATCGGCTTTGAGGAAAATTTCTATCAGGCCTTCTTTCAAAGCCTGTCGGTAAATTGCGGGAGTTGCCGGAACAATAATCAACCTTATATTGGATGCCGCCTTGCGGTTTTTCAAAATATGCGCGGCAATTCTTAAGTCCTCAATCCGGCCATTGGTGCATGAGCCGATGAGCGCCTGATCGATCTTTATCTTGCCCGCTTTGCTTATTCCTTTTACATTGGAAGGCAAATGAGGGAAGGCCACCTGCGGCTCGATTTTTCCGGCGTCGATTTCGATAATATCAGAATATTCTGCATCGGCATCGGAAGAATAAAATTTGTAATCGCGCTTTGCCCTTTTTTTAACGTATTCTTCCGTAATTCTATCGGGAGCGAAAATACCGTTTTTCGCTCCCGCTTAAATAGCCATATTGGCCATGGAAAGCCTGTCGGCCATCGGCAGTTTGCCGATCGTTTCTCCGGTAAATTCCATCGCTTTATATAAGGCTCCATCAACACCGATGCGTCCTATTATATGTAGAATTAAATCCTTGCCCGAGACCCATTTTTTCAGAGATCCGAAAATTATGAATTTCATTGACAGAGGCACTTTTAGCCACAATTCACCGGTGAGCATGGCGGCAGCAAGATCGGTACTGCCCACTCCGGTGGCAAAAGCTCCCAGCGCTCCATAGGTGCAGGTATGACTGTCCGCGCCGATTACCAGGTCTCCGGGCAGAACTATGCCTTGCTCTGGCAATAGGGCATGTTCAATACCAACATTTCCGCCCTCGTAAAAATGAGTTATCTTCTGTTCCAAAGCGAATTCGCGCACAGCCTTACACTGCTGGGCGGAGTTAATATCTTTGTTCGGTGTAAAGTGATCCAAAACCAAAGCGATTTTATTTTTGTTAAATACTTTTTTCCCGCCTGCTTTCTTGAATTCATTAATTGCTATAGGCGCGGTTACATCATTGCCCAAAGCAATATCCACTCTGGCATTGATCAACTGACCGGCGGATATTTTTTTCAGGCCTGTATGAGCCATTAAGATTTTTTCCGTAATAGTGTTACCCACGATTTATGCTCCTTGTAAAAAATGATACCAATTTGCTTTCGTCAGCTAACTTTGTTCGGGGTCGTCAGCTTCCTCAACGTATTATTTATACGCCTTCGGAGCCTCCTTCTTGCCGAAGCTGATCCTTTGACCGGTAGCGCAACCGGAGGGCGCGCAACAAAAAGCTATTATTACCTTGCCGGGAACTGACGCCGTTTAGGCGGCGGATTCCAATCAAAATGGTATGATAAATTATCTTTATACTTTTTCAAATGTTTCTTCAACTCTAACCTTTTTGCCGCTGTCCTTTAAGAATTCCAGACGATTCAATGCATTGATATAGGCCTTGGCGGAAGCAACAATAACATCTGGATGGGCGCCTCGTCCTACAACAGAATGTCCGTTGTATTTTAGCTGGACGGTAACTTCACCCTGCGCGTCCGATCCTCCGGTTATGGCGTTGACGATATATTTCATCAGCGGATAATTAGTCTTGGTGATGTTACGGATTGCCGCGAAAGTCGCGTCCACCGGGCCGTTGCCGAATCCCGCTTCCCGTACAATGTCTTTACCAACCTGCATCTCCATTGTTGCCGTCGGAATGGCCACATTGCCGCTGACCACATTCAGATAAACCAGATTGTATTTATCTTCGCCCCGGTAGATTTCTTCGGAAAGAATCGCTTCCAGGTCTTCGTCATAAATATCTTTCTTGACGTCTGCCAGATCCTTTACTCTCGCCGCAACTTTATTGAGTTGCTCGTCATTCAGGATATAGCCCATTTTTTTCAGATGGTGCGAAATAGCGTTGCGGCCTGAGTGTTTGCCCAGTACGATATGTGTATCGCTTATGCCTACGGACTGCGGGGTCATGATTTCGTAAGTTATTTTTTCTTTGATCAAACCGTCCTGATGAATGCCGGATTCATGCGCGAAAGCATTTGCTCCCACAATGGCTTTATTGGGCTGCACCGATACGCCGGTAATCTGTGTTAACAGGCGCGATGTTTTGTAAATTTGATCGGTGTTGATTTTTGTGTGAAGACCATAAAGATCTTTGCGCGTTTGCAGCGCCATGACAATTTCTTCCATGGCCGTGTTACCTGCCCGTTCGCCAATGCCGTTGATAGTGCATTCCACCTGGCGCGCACCATTCTTTATTCCGGCCAGAGAATTGGCTACGGCCAGACCCAGATCATTGTGACAATGAGTGGCTATAATCGTATCGCCCATATTTTTGACATTGGCGAAAAGATAAGCAATCAGATTGCCGAATTCTTCGGGAATGGCATAGCCTACCGTGTCGGGAATATTTACAGTGCTGGCTCCGGCATCGATAACCGCCGACACCATTTCGACCAGATAATCCTTGTCTGAACGCGTGGCATCCATCGGCGAAAACTCGACATTCTCCGTATAAGAGCGCGCCAGTTTGACGGCGGCTACAGCCTCTTTAAGCACCTGTTCCCGGCTCTTTTTGAGTTGATACTTCAAATGAATATCAGAAGAAGAGATAAAGGTATGAATTCTTGGATTTGCCGCGCCTTTTATTGCCTGCCATGCGCGGTCAATATCAAGTCTGTTGGCGCGTGCGAGCCCCGCCACTTGAGATTTCCTGATTTCTTTGGCGATTAGACGCACCGCATCAAAATCTCCCTCGGAAGCAATCGGAAATCCCGCCTCGATTATGTCAACGCCCAACTTTTCGAGCTGACGGGCAAGAAGCAGTTTCTCTTCAGTGTTCATGCTGTAGCCAGGCGATTGCTCACCGTCTCTCAAAGTCGTATCGAAAATATAAACTCGATTCTTATCCTTTTTCATATAATTATCTCCTTGCTCAGGTTTTTTATATGTAACAAAAAAGGCCGTGAGTTTTTCACCCACGGCCTTTCGGTAATCAATTGTTTTAAATGCTATTGATGACCTAAAAACGATGGGCAAGCGGCCTTCAGTAAAAGGCGCAACAGCGCGAGTCCCAGAAGCAGGGGTAGTGCGTTGATTGCTGAATTCTGATTTTTCGCCGTGTCCGACATCAATTTTAAGCCTTTATTGAAATTTTATAAAATATAATGTAAAAAAACATTATTGTCAAAATATTTTTTGGATTTAGAAAAACTTTCACATCGGCAAATACCGTTTGCCGGCAAATAATTTATAATTTACGTTTGATTTGCATAATTTTTATCCATAAAAATTATTTATTGACGTAAAAAAGAAAAATGTGTTTACTCTTGCAAATCGCATAAATACTGGTTTGGATAAAAAATGTAACGAGTTATGTTTTTACGAAAAATTTATCAAAAAAATTAAGTGTCCGTTTTAAATAATTCTATAGGGAGATGTTTTTAGATGTTAAAGAAAATTATATACTTATTTGTGATTGCTCTTCTTGTTATCAATAGCATGGTTTCTTTTGCGGCAGAAAAAGCCTCAGGCATTGATGTTTATGAAAATAAATTTATTAATGTTGAATCTTCTCCCTTGTTATCCGTAATCAGTCCGGACAGCAGACATGTAGCCTATGTTGCTCAATCAGGAGATAGACAGTTCGTGGTCGTTGATGGAAAAGAGGGAAAACATTATGACGGTATCGGGCCTAATATTGTTTTCAGTCCGGACAGCAGGCATATTGTATATGGGGCTCAGGCAGGGAATAAGCAGGTAGCAGTCGTTGACGGAAAAGAAGGAAATCCCTACGATGTTATTGGGACTAATTTTGTTTTTAGTCCTGACAGCAAACGACTGATTTACAGTGCAAGGAAAGGAAACAAGATTTTTGCAGTTATTGATGGACAGGAATGAAAATATTATGATGGTATTATATCTCCTTTTCTTTTTAGTCCTGACAGCAAGCGAGTGTTTTACAGTGCAAGGAAAGAAAAAAAGTTTTTTGTAGTCGTTGATGAACAGGAAGGGAAATATTATGATGGTATCGGGTCTAATCTTATTTTCAGTCCTGACAGCAGACATGTGGCATATGGGGCTCAGGCAGAAAACAAGCAGTTTGTAGTCGTTGACGGAAAAGAAGGTAAACAATATGACGGTATTGGGGCTATGATTGCTTTTAGTCCTGACAGCAAGAATGTGGTGTATGGTGTCGAATCAGCGAAAAATAGATTTGTAGTAATTAATGAGAAAGAAGAAAAGCATTATGATGCTGTCCGTCCCGGTTTTGTTTTCAGCCCGGATAGCAGGCGTTTTGCTTATGTGGCTCAAAAAGGCAATAAGTGGTTTGTCATAGCTGATGGGCAGGAAGGGAAACCGTATGATGTTGTTGGTGCCGCTCTTATTTTCAGCCCGGATAGTAAGCGTTTTGCATATATGGTTCAATCAGAAAATAAACGTTTTGCAGTCATTGATGGAAAAGAGGAAAAGCATTATGACAACATCGGAGCCGTTTTCGTTTTCAGTCAGGATAGCAGGCGTGCGGCGTATGTGGCTAAATCAGGAAATAAGTGGTTTGTCGTTGCTGACGGAAAAGAAGGCAAACCCTATGATGTTGTAGCTAACAGCACTCTTGTTTTCAGTTCGGATAGCATGCATGTGGCGTATGGAGCTCAATCAGATAACAAGAGATTTATAGTCTTAGACGGGAAAGAAGGGGAAAAGTACAATCTTATTGGGAATGGCTCTCTTGTTTTCAGTCCGGACGGCAAGCATATGACGTATATAGCTCAATCGGGCAGTAAACAGTTTGTAGTTGTTGGTGAAAAGGAGGAATCTAAGTACGATAGCGTCATGAATTTTGGAAGGGGATGCATCATTTTTGATTCAACTTCTAACTTCCATTACCTCGCGCTTAGAGATAAAACCATCTACATGGTTGAAGTTAAGATTAATAATAATTGAACAGTGATGTAGAAAGAGGTAATATAGACAGCAATAAGGGAGATCTGAAAAATTTGAAGGATGTTTATTGTTGAGTCAATTGAGAGGCAGTCTTGCATTGCTTATTTGTTGGCGTAATTATGTTTGGAAAGTACATTTATAGGTATAATAAGATTTTTGCCCATTGAAGCTTTCTATGAGTATTTCAAGCTTATCTATATATTTTTTAAAAAATTTACTTGACAAAAACATCTATAAAAATTAGATTCCACAATTCGCTTAAGGGTGTAGTTGTGTGTGTTTTGCATTTTAAAGCGTAAGCTCTTGATATTGTGATGTGTTTGGGTGGGATTTGCTGGCGTAGCTCAATCGGTAGAGCAGCTGATTTGTAATCAGCAGGTTGCGGGTTCGAGTCCCATCGCCAGCTCCAGTTAGTATATTTTAGTTATTTACTGGAGGGGTTCCCGAGTGGCCAAAGGGAGCAGACTGTAAATCTGCCGGCGGCGCCTACGGAGGTTCGAATCCTCCCCCCTCCACCAAGGTTTTTTGAAATTGAAACAGGCGGGAGTAGCTCAGGGGCTAGAGCGTCAGCCTTCCAAGCTGAGGGTCGCGGGTTCGAATCCCGTTTCCCGCTCCAAATAAAATAAGGGCAAAGGTCTTTAAAAGATTGCGCCCACGTAGCTCAGTTGGTAGAGCACATCCTTGGTAAGGATGAGGTCACCAGTTCAATCCTGGTCGTGGGCTCCAGTTAAGGAGAATTATGCGAAATAATATTATTTTGGCTTGTACGGAATGCAAGCAGAGAAATTATACGACGACAAAAAATAAGCGGACCATGCAAAACCGTTTGGAAATGAAGAAATATTGCAAGTTTTGCCGGGGACATAAACTGCACAGGGAAACCAAGTAGTCGGTAAATTGGTATAGGCCAGTAGCTCTAATGGATAGAGCGCCGGACTCCAAATCCGGATGCTGGGGGTTCAAGTCCCTCCTGGCCTGCCATTTTCCATGGAAATTCATTTAGGGATTTTAAAGTATGGAAAAAATAAAAGAAGCTATTCAAAAGATAACACAGTTTATCAAAGAAGCTAAGGCTGAGTTAAAAAAAGTTACCTGGCCGACTCCGAAGCAAACAATGGCTTCTACTACAGTTGTAATAATTTTAGTTTTTGTTCTTTCAATTATTTTGGGCGTTTTTGATTTTGTTCTAGCCAAGGCTGTTAAATTAATATTAGGTTAAAAAAAATGGCTTTTAAATGGTACGTTGTTCATACTTATTCCGGATATGAGAATAAGGTAAAAATAAGTCTCCAGGAAAGAATTGAGATCACTGGAACTCAGGCTTATTTTTCTGATATTCTTATTCCTGAAGAAGATGTTGTGGAATTGATTTCAGGGGAAAAGAAAAATTCCAAGCGTAAGTTTTTTCCCGGGTATATTTTAGTCAGGATGGAAATGAATGACGAGGCCTGGCATATTGTAAAGGATACTCCTAAAGTTACCGGTTTTATAGGCAGCAAAGACAAGCCTTCGCCAATACCTGATAAAGATGTGGAAAATTTGAAATTCAGGATTGATGAAGGAACTTTAAAGCCCAAACCCAAGTTTTTATTCGATGTTGGTGATCATGTAAAAATTATTGACGGGCCTTTTACTAATTTTGATGGAATTATTGACGAGTTAAAACCGGAAAAAAGTAAATTGAGGGTTATTGTAAGTATTTTTGGCCGGCCGACACCGGTGGAATTAGATTTTATTCAGGTAACTCAAGTTTAATGTGTTCCGCGATGGAGCAAATAAGCTTTAAAACTTAGATCAGGGTGATTCAACATGGCAAAAAAAATTATTGCGAACATTAAATTACAAATAAAAGCAGGCAAGGCGACTCCGTCACCTCCAATTGGTCCGGCGTTGGGACAGCATGGCGTAAACATTATGGAATTCTGCAAAGCTTATAACGCCATGACGCAGAATCAGGAAGGAATGATTATTCCTGTTGTGATTACTGTTTATGCCGACAGGTCGTTTACATTTATAACAAAAACACCGCCGGTATCCGTACTGCTTAAACAGGCGGCTAAAATTGCCAAAGGAGCCAGCGATCCGAAAAGAGAAAAAGTCGGAACTGTTACGGCCGGGCAGGTGAAAGAAATAGCTGAATTAAAGTTTAAAGATTTAAATGCTGTAAATCTTGAAGGCGCTATAAATATAATTGCCGGTACGGCAAGGTCAATGGGAATTGAAATTACAGGTTAATAAATACGAGGTTTTATCATGGCAAAAAGAGGCAAACGTATATTGGCGGCAAAAGCTAAGGTTGAACCGGTCAAACGATATTCGCTTAAAGACGCTACGGAAATTGTCACATCAACGGCCGGAGTAAAATTTGACGAAACTGTGGATGCGGCTATCCGTTTGGGCGTTAATCCTGCTCATGCCGATCAGATGGTTCGGGGAAGCGTTGTTCTGCCCCATGGTTTGGGAAAAACAGTGCGGATTTTAGTATTTGCTAAAGGGGAGAAGGAAAAAGAAGCTCTGGAAGCCGGTGCTGATTTAGTAGGTAATGACGATATTATTGAAAAAATCAAAGGTGGCTGGATGGAGTTCGATCGTGTTATCGCTACGCCGGATATGATGGGTTCCGTAGGTAAGATTGGTAAAATTTTAGGACCCCGCGGTTTAATGCCCAATCCCAAGGTGGGAACGGTAACTTTTGAAGTGGCCAACGCAATACAGGAACTAAAGGCGGGCAAGGTTGAATTCCGTGTGGAAAAAGCGGGAATAGTTCACTCCCCTGTAGGGAAAGTATCTTTCGGCGCTGAAAAATTAAGAGAAAATGTAAGCGCTCTGCTGGAAACAATTATTAAATTAAAACCGGCATCAAGTAAGGGGATTTACATTAAAAGTATTTCTCTTTCCAGCACTATGGGCGTAGGTGTAAAGATTGATCCTCTCGATATTAAAGCTGCTTAAAATATTGAGAGTTTTTTGAATAAATAAGGTCGAAGACAGCAGGTACAGAAGTTTAAACGTAGTGCGGCCTGCCGAGACTCGTAAGATAAAAATAATTACTTTTTTCATGAAGGTAAGCAATTTTTGTAAAACGGGAATCGGAATCAGGCAAGGTTACCGTTTTTTTGTTCTGTATGTGGCTAATTTCTCCGGCCTCAAGAAATAAAATAACTTTGAAAGGAGGCTGATATATTGGATCGGAGAACTAAAGAGCAAATTGTATCCGAACTGCAAAAGAAACTCAAAGAAGCTAACTTGGGAGTTCTGACCAGTTTTAGCGGGATGAATGTCGAAAAAATGGAAGCTTTGAGAAACGAGTTGCGCAAGTCCAATGCTGAATGGAAGGTTGTAAAAAACACTCTTTTGAAAATTGCTTCAGATGGCACGGATTTTAGCATTCTTGCTGATCATTTCAAATGGCCTGTTGCAGTTGTTTTGAGCTATAAAGACCCTGTGGCGCCGGCTAAAATTCTGGTTGAATTTGCCAAAAAAAATCCGGAATTGGAGATTAAAGTCGGAGTTCTGGATAAGAAGCTTTTAACTAAGAGTGATCTTACTGTTTTGGCGGAATTACCCAGCAAAGAGGTTCTTTTGGGCAAATTAGTTTCGGTAATGGCGGCGGTACCGACATCGTTCGTGACCGTTTTGAGTGGCGTTCCGAGAAACTTTGTGCAAGTGCTTAATGCCTATTGTGATAAGAAAAAAACTTTAAATTAATAAACATACAGAAAGGAATAGAAAAATGTCAGATAAAATTACTAAAGATGATGTAGTTAAATTTATTGAGGGAATGACTGTATTGGAGCTTTCTGCTCTGGTAAAGGAATTGGAAGAAAAATTCGGCGTTTCCGCCGCCGCTCCTATGATGGCCGCTGTTGCCGCTCCTGGCGCTGCCGCCGCCCCGGCTGAAGAAAAAACAGAGTTCGATGTAATTCTTACAGGTTTCGGTGCGGAAAAGATTCAGGTAATTAAAGTTGTCCGCGCTATTACCAACCTTGGACTTAAGGAAGCAAAAGATCTGGTGGAAGGTGTACCCAAGCCTATTAAAGAAGGTGCTTCCAAAGATGAAGCAGCGGATATAAAGAAGAAAATCGAAGAAGTTGGCGGGACCGTTGAGGTTAAATAAAGCAATCTTCAACATATAAGTTTATTTAAGGATGCTATGGGCGACTTTAGAAAATATTTTGGTCAGGTAAAAAAGATACTGGATATTCCAAATTTAATTGATATTCAGACACAATCTTATGAAAAATTCCTTCAAAGGGAAATAGCACCGGCAAAGCGGGAAAATCTTGGCCTGCAGGGTGCTTTTAAGAGTGTGTTTCCGATATCGGATTTCAGCGGAAAATGTTCCCTGGAATTTGTAAGTTATAAGCTTGGTGATATCCGGTATGATGTTAAGGAATGTGTTCAAAAAGGAATGACCTATGCTGCTCCTCTGAAAATTGTGGTCAGACTGGTTGTTTTTGAAGTTGATCGACCTTCTGACGGAAAGAATACCCGCGAAACTGCCGAGACGAAGCAGATCCGGGATATTAAAGAGCAGGAAGTTTACTTTGGCGAAATTCCGCTGATGACTGAAAACGGTACTTTTATCATTAACGGAACGGAGCGGGTCATTGTTAACCAGCTCCATCGTTCGCCGGGTATATTTTTTGATCACGACAAAGGTAAAATTGTCGCCAGCGGCAAGCTGATTTATTCAGCGCGGGTTATTCCTATCAGAGGCTCCTGGCTGGATCTGGAGTTTGATTCCAAAGACATCCTTTATGTAAGAATTGACCGTCGCAGAAAAATGCCTGTAACTATACTTTTGAAGGCACTGGGTAAATCGACAGAGTTCATTTTAAATTATTTCTACAGTGTCAATACGGTTATAATTGAAAGTAAGAAAATTTATTTTACTGTTGATGATGCTCTTATTGGTCAAAAAGCTCCTGAAGACATAAAAGATCCGAAAAGTTCTGAAGTAATTGTCAAAAAAGGACGAAAACTTACAAAGCCCCTTTTGAAGAGAGTCGTTGATGCCGGCATTAAGCGTGTTGCAGTTAACGAAAGTGAACTTGCCGGTAAAATTCCTTCTCAGGACATTAGTGATCCGGAAACAAATGAGATTATTTTCCGTTGCAACGAGGAGTTGCCGTTAAATTGTCTGGAAATAATCAGGGAAAAGGGAGTCAAAGAATTGAAGATTATCCATATTGATGAAGATATGGATAACGCTTCCATCAGAGATACCTTGCTGCTGGATAAAATTGATAACACCGAGGATGCAATAATGGAAATATATCGCCGTTTGCGTCCAAGCAATCCTCCCACTCCTGAAACAGCAGATAAGTTTTTCAAAAGCCTATTCTTTGAACCGGGAACTTATGATTTATCGAACGTCGGCCGCGCCAAAATGAATTACAAATTGAACATGAATGTGTCGACTGATGTTACTGTATTGCGTAATGAAGATATTTTATCCGCTGTTAAGTATTTGATCGACCTGAAAAATGGTGTTGGAGATTGCAACGTTGATGATATTGATCATTTAGGAAACCGCAGAGTGCGGTCAGTCGGTGAACTTATTGAGAATCAGTACCGCATTGGTCTGGTGCGTATGGAGCGTGCGATTAAGGAAAAAATGAGTCTGCAGGATATCGAAACCATGATGCCTCATGATCTTATTAACGCCAAGCCGGTATCTGCTGTTGTCAATGAATTCTTTAATTCCAGTCAGCTTTCTCAGTTCATGGATCAGACCAATCCACTTTCTGAAATCACGCATAAAAGACGTCTGTCAGCATTGGGTCCCGGCGGTTTAACCAGGGAGAGGGCCGGATTTGAAGTGCGTGATGTCCATCCGACGCATTACGGACGTATTTGTCCGATAGAAACGCCGGAAGGACCTAATATCGGTTTGATCGTATCTCTTAGTACTTATGCCAGAGTTAACGAATTTGGCTTTATTGAAACACCTTACAGAATGGTAGAAAACGGCCATGTTTCCGATGACGTTCGTTTTGTGACGGCAATTGAAGAAGAAAACCAGATTATAGCCTCGGCAGACCGTCCTTTGACCAGGCAAAGTAAATTTGTTGAGGAGTTGATATCCGTCAGAAAAGGCGGCAGTTATATTTCGGTTGTTCCTGAAGAAATTAAGATGATGGATGTTTCTCCCACCCAGCTTGTCAGTATTGCAGCGGCATTAATTCCGTTTCTGGAACATGATGATGCCAATCGCGCTTTGATGGGATCAAATATGCAGAGGCAATCGGTTCCGTTAATGAGGCCGGAAGTGCCGGTGGTAGGTACAGGTATAGAATCTGTTGTTGCCCGTGATTCCGGAGCTGTTGTTACAGCCAGAAGAGCCGGTGTTGTGGAAAGCGTTGATGCTTCGAGAATCATTGTCCGTGCGGACAAGGTGGAAGAAGACGGCATCGACAGCGGCGTAGATATTTATGATCTGGCTAAATACCAGAGATCCAATCAGGATACTTGTTTTAATCAGAAACCTATAATTAACGCCGGTCAGCGCGTTCATAAAAAAGATATATTGGCTGATGGACCGGCAATTGATAACGGTGAATTAGCGCTGGGCAGAAATGTTATGGTTGCCTTCATGTCCTGGGGCGGCTACAATTACGAAGATTCCATTCTTGTCAGCGAAAGAGTAGTAAAAGAAGACATTTTCACATCAATTCATATCGAAGAATTTGAAACAATGTCCCGCGATACTAAATTGGGCAAGGAAGAAATTACAAGGGATATTCCCAACGTGGGCGAAGAAGTCCTGAAAAATCTGGACGAAAGCGGCATTATCTCCATTGGAGTTTCCGTAAAGCCTGGAGATATTCTTGTAGGCAAAATAACGCCTAAGGGAGAAACTCAGCTGTCAGCTGAAGAAAAACTTTTGCGGGCAATATTTGGAGAAAAAGCCAGCGATGTGCGGGATACATCTTTGCGTGTTCCTCCGGGAGTCGAAGGCACGGTAATAGATGCTAAAATATTTACAAGAAAAGGCGCGGAAAGCGATATGCGTTCGCAAGCCATCGAAAAAGACGCTATTGAACAAATAACAAATAACAGAGATGATGAAATCCGCATACTTACTGAAACGATTAAAAAAGATATTACCAAGATTATTATAGGAAAAACCGCAGCTACCAAAATAGCGGATGCTAAAAAGAAAACTGTTTTAAAGAAGGGCGATAAAATCACAAAAGAGATTTGGAATGATTTGCCTTTCTCCTGCTGGAAAGATATTACCATTGCTGAAAATGACGGCACGGAAGAAAAAATAAGTAATCTGATTGCTTCTCTGGAGAGAAAGATTGATTTTGTCAATGCTCATTTTGAAGAAAAATTGGACAAGATTAAAGCCAGCGATGAACTTCCTCCGGGTGTCATTAAAATGGTCAAAGTTTATATAGCCATTAAGCGAAAGCTTTCTGTTGGCGATAAGATGGCAGGCCGCCATGGAAACAAAGGTGTTTTATCGCGCATTTTGCCTGAAGAAGATATGCCTTATTTTGCCGACGGATCATCCGTTGATATTATTTTGAATCCTCTGGGCGTTCCTTCTCGAATGAATGTCGGCCAGATTCTGGAAACACATCTGGGCTGGGCGGCAAAGTCAATAGGTGAGGGTTTAAACGAATTGTGGGAGAAGAATTCAAATTTAAATAATATTAAAAACGAATTGAAAAAAACTTATTCATCCCCGGATTTCGATAAATTTGTTGATCAGGCTTCCGCAGAAGATATCCGAAGATTTATGGGACGTCTGAAAAAGGGGATGCTTGTGGCCAGTCCTGTTTTTGACGGTTGTCCCGAAGAACAGATCAGGGAAATGTTAAAAAGAGCTGATTTGCCCCAAACAGGTCAGTCTGTTCTTTTTGACGGAAGAACCGGAGAAACATTTGATCAGGAAGTTACCGTGGGTATTATTTACATGATGAAGTTGCATCACCTGGTTGACAATAAAATTCATGCGCGTTCCATTGGCCCCTATTCACTGGTTACACAGCAGCCGCTGGGCGGTAAAGCTCAATTCGGCGGTCAGAGGCTGGGAGAAATGGAAGTCTGGGCCATGGAAGCTTATGGCGCGGCTTACGCGTTACAGGAATTTCTTACTGTCAAATCAGATGATGTGGCAGGGAGAACCAGAATTTACGAATCTATTGTAAAAGGTGAACATACATTTGAGTCAGGTCTGCCGGAATCATTTAACGTTCTTGTTAAAGAACTCCAGGGGCTTGGGTTAGACGTGGAATTAATTGAGGAATCTGACAGCTTGAGCTGACGGGCTTAAACTGGCGGATTGCAGGATAGGATTAATAAATAACTCAGAAATTTCACTTAAGCTTTTTAGTACAGGAGAAAATCCGTGGAAGATGTTTTCAGTTATTTTGAAAAACCGAAAAATCTAGTCAAATTTAATGCAATGAAGATTTCCATTGCTTCGCCGGATAAGATTCTTTCATGGTCGCGCGGCGAAGTAAAGAAACCGGAAACAATTAATTACCGGACATTTAAACCGGAAAAGGACGGCCTTTTCTGTGCAAAGATTTTTGGTCCGGTGAAAGATTATGAATGTCTCTGCGGACGTTATAAAAGAATGAAGCACCGTGGAGTAGTCTGTGAAAAGTGCGGTGTTGAAGTTATTCAATCAAAGGTCCGCCGGGAACGCATGGGACATATTACTCTGGCGACTCCGGTGTCTCATATATGGTTCCTCAAGAGCCTTCCAAGCCGCATCGGCAATGCGGTGGACTTGTCACTAAAAGAACTGGAGAAGGTTCTTTATTTTGAGTCATGGATTGTTCTCGATCCAATGAAAACTCCTTTAAAGAAAAAAGATCTGCTTACTGATGAAGAATACGAAGAAGCAAGAGAACAGTACGGCAGTGATAGTTTCGTTGCTGGAATCGGCGCCGAAGCAATCAGACAGATATTGGAAGAAATTGATCTGGAAAAACTCTATGAAGAACTGCGCTCGGAAATTTCGTCCGCCGTTTCCGATACCAAGAAAAAGAAACTGGTTAAAAGATTAAAGGTTGTAGAAGCTCTGCGTAAATCAAAAAATAAGCCGGAATGGATGATTTTAACAGTCCTTCCCGTTATCCCGCCGGATTTGCGTCCGCTGGTTCCCCTGGATGGAGGGCGCTTTGCCACATCCGACCTCAACGATTTATATCGAAGAGTCATCAACAGAAATAATCGTCTTAAGAGACTCCAGGAACTCAACGCTCCGGAAATAATTATCCGCAATGAAAAACGCATGTTGCAGGAAGCGGTAGATGTTCTTTTTGATAACGGCCGTCGCGGCCGCGCTATTACGGGAACAAACAAGAGACCTCTGCGCTCCTTATCCGATATGCTGAAGGGAAAGCAGGGCCGTTTCCGCCAGAATCTGCTGGGGAAACGTGTTGACTATTCCGGACGTTCGGTTGTTACGGTCGGACCGGATTTGAGACTGCATCAGTGCGGTTTGCCCAAGAAAATGGCGATCGAACTTTTCAAGCCTTTTATCTACAATCGCTTATTGGAAAAAGGATATGTGACTACCGTAAAGAGCGCCAAGAAGATGGTGGAAAAAGAAACATCCGAAGTTTGGGATGCTCTGGATGAAGTGGTACGCGAATATCCGGTTATCCTGAACCGCGCGCCAACCCTGCACCGTCTGGGCATACAGGCTTTTGAACCTGTATTGATTGAAGGAAAGGCGATACAGCTGCATCCTCTGGTTTGTACGGCTTTTAACGCTGACTTTGACGGAGACCAGATGGCTGTTCATATTCCGCTGTCCATTGAGGCGCAGACGGAAGCCCGGGTCCTCATGATGTCTACCAACAATATTCTTTCTCCGGCCAATGGAAGCCCGATAATTATTCCCAGTCAGGATATCGTTCTGGGCATTTATTATCTGACAAGGTTGAAGACCGGAGTTAAAGGCGAAGGAATGGTTTTCTCCGGTCCCGATGAGGTGCGTTCGGCTGTTGATGCCGGCGTGCTTGATTTACATGCACTTATTAAAGTGCGCGTTAACTCGGGAATAAAAGAGACCACGGCGGGAAGAATTATACTTTCAGAAATAGTTCCTGAGCAGATTAGTTTTGATATGATCAATAAGTTGATGAATAAGAAAGAACTGACCAACTTGATTGATCATTGCTATCGTTTGTGCGGAGACAAGGCGACAATTATTTTAGCCGATAGGCTTAAGGACATGGGCTTTAAATATGCCACCATTTCCGGACTTTCTTTTGCAATAAGCAACATGATTATTCCGGAAAGCAAGAAACGCATTGTTTCGCAGGCCGATAAAGATGTTTTCAAGATCCAAAGACAGTATATGGACGGTTTGATTACCGATGGTGAACGTTATAATAAAGTCGTAGACATTTGGGCGCAGGCTACGGAGAAAATAGCTTCCGAAATGATGAAAGATATCAGCACTGAAGAAGTCACCCAGGCAGACGGAAAGAAACATAAGATTGAAAGTTTCAATCCGATTTACATGATGGCTGATTCCGGCGCCCGCGGTTCGGGACAGCAGCTTAGGCAATTGGCCGGTATGCGCGGTTTGATGGCTAAGCCGTCGGGAGAGATTATTGAAACTCCGATTACAGCTAATTTCCGCGAAGGTTTGACCGTTTTGCAGTATTTTATTTCTACTCACGGCGCCCGCAAAGGTTTGGCTGATACAGCGTTGAAAACGGCTAATTCCGGTTATCTGACCAGAAGACTGGTAGATGTGGCGCAGGATTGCATTATTACAGAGCATGACTGCGAAACAGTTGACGGAGTATATGTTTCCGCGTTGATGGAAGGCGGTGAAATTATCGAAACCGCCGGCGAGCGTGTGCTGGGTAGAGTTGCCTTACAGGAAATTAAAGATCCGTTTACCGGTGAAGTCATTGTTAAAGCCAATCAGGATATAGATGAAGCCCTGGCCGAAAAGATTGACCAGGCCGGTATTGAGCAGGTTAAGATAAGATCGGTTTTGTCTTGTCGTTCCAAACACGGTGTTTGTGCAAAATGTTATGGACGTGATTTGGCTCATGGTCATCTGGTTAATATTGGTGAAGCGGTCGGCATCGTTGCTGCTCAATCCATCGGTGAACCGGGTACGCAGTTGACAATGAGAACGTTCCATATCGGTGGTACGGCAAAATTTGACGAACATTCCACTCTGGAAGCTCATCATGACGGAATGATTAAGTTTGTTAATTTAAATACGGTAAAAACCAGAGAAGGTGATCTGGTTGTTATGAAACGCAACGGCGAGGTTCATGTCCTGGATGAACAGAAACGCAGCCGTGGTAAATATATACTGTCTTATGGCGCCCACTTGAAAGTGGATGACAACAGCCGTGTTAAAAAAGGTCAGCTAATTGCCGAATGGGATCCTTTCTCCATACCCATTTTAGCTGAAGTTGACGGGACAATTAAATTTGATGATATTATTGAAGGAAAAACGATGCAGGAACAGGTTGATGAAGTTACCGGTCTGTCCCGTAAAATTATTGTCGAATTTAAAGGCGGAGATTTAAGGCCGCGTGTTTCCATCAAGGACAGTAAAGGTAAGACCGCTAAATTGGTCGATTCAAATGCTGTTGCCCGCTATCTCCTGTCAGTAGGCGTAAATCTTGTTGTTTCGGAAGGTGATGATGTAAAGGCGGGAGATATTATCGCGAAGATTCCGCGTGAAACGACAAAGACCAAGGATATTACAGGAGGTTTGCCTCGCGTAGCCGAACTTTTCGAGGCCCGTAAACCTAAAGATTTTGCCATTATCAGCGAAATCAGCGGCGTTGTTTCTTACGGTAAAGATGCCAAGGGAAAGCGCAAGATAATAGTAACCCCGGAAGTCGGAGAAGAGAAGGAATACCTTATTGCGAAAGGTAAACATATAAGCGTTCAGGAAGGCGACCAGGTTGAACCTGGTGACGCTTTGATGTCCGGTGTAAATAATCCTCATGATCTTCTATCAATAAAGGGCGAGAAAGAACTTGCTCGATACCTGGTTGATGAAGTGCAGGAAGTTTACCGTTTACAGGGCGTCAAGATTAACGATAAACACATGGAAGTAATTGTTCGTCAGATGCTCCGCAGAGTTAAGGTGATGGATCCCGGTGATACAACGTTTATTGCCGATGAAAAAATCGAGCGCTACCGCTTCCAGGAAGAAAACGAAAAAGTTGTAGCTCAGGGCGGTCGTCCTGCCGTCGGAGAGCCTATGCTTTTAGGTATAACCAAAGCATCGTTGAGCACCCAGAGTTTTATTTCCGCCGCTTCTTTCCAGGAAACTACCAAAGTGCTTACAGAAGCTGCGCTTTCAGGTAAAATCGATTACTTAAGAGGTCTTAAAGAAAACGTTATCATGGGCAGATTGATAACGGCGGGTACCGGTTTGGTAATGTACCGGAAGCTGGGCATTAAGATACCCGATGAAGAAGCCCAGGTTAATGTGGAATAAATTAAAATTTATTAAGAAAAAGCTTGACATATAAAATTTGAACTGGTACGTACCACCGGTTCGCTGCCGCAAATAGTTATTAAGAGCAGCGATTTGTTTTAGGAGGAAAATGCCGACAATCAGTCAGTTGATCCGGAAAGGCCGGATGAAAGTGGAAAAGAAAACAAATACGCCGGCGTTGGCAGGTTCGCCGCAACGTCGCGGTGTCTGTGTAAGAGTTTATACGACGACACCCAAAAAGCCGAATTCAGCTTTACGGAAAGTGGCCAGGGTGCGTTTGACAAGCGGTTATGAAGTTACTTCTTACATTCCTGGTATCGGTCACAATCTGCAGGAGCATTCCGTTGTTCTGGTTCGCGGAGGCAGAGTCAAGGATTTGCCGGGCGTAAGGTATCACGTTATCAGGGGTACACTTGATACGGTGGGAGTTCAGGATCGCAAACAGGGTAGATCAAAGTACGGTGCGAAAAAGCCAAGCTAAACTAAACGGAGATAATTAAATGCCGAGAAGACGGGAAGTTGAAAAAAGAGATATTTTGCCCGATCCCAAGTTTAATAATAAACTGGTAGCAAAATTTGTTAATTCTTTATTAAAAAGAGGCAAGAAAAGCGTTGCGGAAAGTATTCTTTACGGGGCTTTTGATATTATCGAAAAAAGATTGAAAGAGCAACCGGTTGAACTTTTCGAAAAGGCTGTGAATAACGTAAAACCTGTGATTGAAGTTAAATCAAGGCGTGTCGGCGGTTCTACTTATCAGGTGCCGACAGAAGTTGTGCCATCCAGACGCACTGCGCTGGCGATTCGCTGGCTGATATCGACCGCTCAGGAACGCACGGAAAAAGCCATGCGTGAAAAGCTTGCCGGCGAGTTGATTGATGCCGCTAATAATAGAGGCGGAGCGATCAAGAAGAAAGAAGCTGTGCATAAAATGGCTGAAGCAAATAAGGCTTTTGCCCATTATAAATTTTAAAGGACTATTAAAACGATAAGGAAACCAACCATTCAAAGTTAAGGAGGAAAGGTGAGATGGCAAAGAAAAAATTTGAAAGGACTAAGCCGCATTTAAATATAGGAACAATCGGTCACGTGGACCATGGCAAGACCACGTTAACCGCTGCAATTACAAAGCATCTGGCAAAGAAAGGTTTTGCGGAATTCAGACCTTTCGATTCAATTGATAATGCTCCGGAAGAAAAAGAACGTGGCGTTACAATCAATATATCCCATGTGGAATATGAAACAGAAAAAAGGCATTATGCCCACGTCGATTGCCCCGGCCATGCCGACTATATTAAAAACATGATTTCCGGTGCTGCTCACATGGACGGAACGATTCTTGTCGTGGCCGCTTCCGATGGTCCTATGCCGCAGACACGTGAACATATCCTCCTTGCCCGTCAGGTGCAGGTTCCTTACGTTATAGTTTTCCTCAATAAAGTCGATCTGGTTGATGATCCCGAACTTTTGGATCTTGTTGAACTGGAATTAAGAGAACTTTTGACCCAGTATGAATTCCCCGGTGATGATATTCCCATTATCCGCGGTTCCGCGCTGAAAGCCCTGGAATCCGAGGATAGCAATTCCCCCGATGTAAAATGCATCTGGGAATTGATGGATGCCGTTGATAACTATATTCCCGAGCCCAAACGCGATACGGATAAACCTTTCCTTATGCCTGTCGGCGATGTTTTTACTATTTCCGGTCGTGGCACAGTTGTTACGGGCAGAGTTGATAGAGGTATTGTTAAGGTTGGTGAGGATGTTGAAATCATCGGAATCAGGCCGACAATCAAAACGGTTGTTACCGGTGTGGAAATGTTCCGCAAAACACTTGATGAAGGCCGCGCAGGTGATGACGTCGGTTTGTTGATCCGCGGTATCAAACGCGAAGAAGTTGAAAGAGGACAGGTTGTAGCTAAGCCCGGTTCTATTACTCCCCATACAAGATTTGAAGCGGCTGTGTATGTTCTGACCAAGGAAGAAGGTGGTCGTCATACGCCGTTCTTTTCCGGTTACCGTCCGCAGTTTTATTTCCGGACCACCGATGTTACAGGAATTGCGACGCTTCCCGAAGGCGTGGAAATGGTCATGCCCGGTGATAACGTAAAAATGACAATTGAACTGATTATGCCCATAGCCATGGAAGAACAACTGAGATTCGCTATTCGTGAAGGTGGAAGAACAGTAGGCGCTGGAGTCGTAAGCAAGGTTATTGAATAGAAACAGGGAATAGGTTATTTGATCAATGAAAGAACAAAAGATTAGAATTCGTCTTAAAGCTTACGATTATAAACTGTTGGATCGCTCTGTAGAAGAAATAGTGGAAACAGCGAAAAAGACTGGTGCGCGTGTTGCCGGTCCTATTCCTATCCCTACGGAAATCAATAAGTATTGCGTAAATCGCTCACCTCACGTTGATAAAAAATCTCGCGAGCAGTTTGAAATCAGAACACATAAAAGATTGGTTGATATCGTCGGGCCTACTCAAGCCACAGTGGATGCTTTGATGAAACTGGATCTTTCCGCCGGGGTGGATGTGGAAATAAAAGCGTAGGCATGCTTTTTCTATTTTTTGAAGATGGTGTCATAAGATGCCATCTTCAAATTGAATGTTTTTACATTTATTAAAAAAGTTGGAATATCAGATGAGTAATGGAATTATAGGGAAAAAAATAGGAATGACTCAGGTATTTGCCGAAGACGGAGCCGCAGTCGGCGTTACCGCCATTGAGGTTGAACCATCCGTTGTTTTGCAGGTAAAAACAAAAGAGAAAGATGGTTATGATGCCATTCAGATTGGTTATGGCCGAACTAAACAGAAAAATGTTACCAAGCCCATGCAGGGTCATTTTAATAAGGCCAATAAAGGATTCTTCCGGTTTGTGAAAGAATTTCCTGTGCAATCTGAAAAATACGAGGTGGGGCAGGAAATTGCCGCTGATATATTCAAGATTGGCGACTATGTTGATATTGTCGGGACATCTAAGGGGAAAGGATTCCAGGGTGTCGTTAAAAGACATGGTTTCGGCGGCGGCAGGGCAACACATGGTTCCATGCATCATCGGGCGCCCGGTTCTATTGGTGCCAGTGCGGATCCGGCGCGTGTATTTAAAGGAACCAAAATGGGTGGTCAGATGGGTAATGTTCGAAAAACCACCCAGAATTTGCAGGTATGGCAGGTTCGCCCCGATAGAAATTTGCTTCTTTTGAAAGGGGCTGTTCCCGGAAGTAAGAACGGTTTTTTATTAATTAAAAAAGCTAAGAAAAAGAGTGCTTAAGTCACATCTGGAGTTATAGACATGGCAGTTGCGGATGTTTTTAATATTGAAAAGAAGAAAGTTGCTGAAGTTGATTTGAATGATGCTGTATTTGGCGCTGAAGTCAACGAGGCTGTTATATACGATGTTGTTAAAATGCAATTGGCCTCGCGACGTTCGGGCACTGCCTCTACAAAAACGAGAAGCGATGTCAGCGGCGGTGGAAAAAAACCGTGGCGTCAAAAAGGGACCGGCAGGGCCAGAGCGGGAACAACGAGATCGCCTATATGGAGGAGCGGAGGAACTGTTTTTGGACCGCATCCACGGGATTATTCTTACAGCATACCCAAGAAGGTGCGTAAGAAAGCTTTAATATCCGCTTTGAGTATGAAATTCAAAGAGAACAAGATGTTGATTCTGAAAGATTTCCCTATGGAAAAAATCAGTACGCGTGCCTTTAAAAGCGTTGTTGATCTTTTTAGTCTTAAGAAAGCGCTTTTTGTTTTGGATGACAACAATGAAGTTTTGTTAAAGTCGTCGCGAAATATAAAAAATGTCAAAATGGTCAGGTCGGAGGGCATTAACGTTTATGATATATTAAATCATGAACATTTAATCCTTCTTGAACCCTCTGTAAAAAAGATTGAGGGAGCATTGCTGGTATAATGGAAATTAATAAAGTTGTTAAGAAAATACTGATTACGGAAAAAAGTACGGCAGCGCGGGAAAAATCGAATAAATATTTTTTTGAAGTCGATCGCAATGCAAATAAAGTGGAAATAACCAACGCCGTAGAGAAGCTTTTCAAAGTAAAAGTTGTTGACGTTCGCGTTATGCACGTTTTGGGAAAAAAGAAGAGAATGGGAAAAGTTGTGGGGCAAAAAAGCTCCTGGAAAAAAGCGATAGTGACTTTAGCTGCCGGCAGCAGTATCGAATTTGCTGAAGGCGTATAAGAATTGGTTTAAGGACTGGACTAATGGGAATTATTAAATATAAACCAACATCACCGGGTAGAAGGTTTCAGAGCGTTTCGGATTTTGCCGAGATTACATCTTCTGAGCCGGTGAAAAGGCTGTTGAGGCCTTTAAGAAAAAAAGGTGGACGTAATTGCTATGGCAGAATTACAGCCCGTTTTATCGGTGGTGGTCATAAACAAAAATACAGGGTAATAGATTTTTGCCGCAACAAAGCTGATATTCCGGCGACAGTTGCTGCGATTGAATATGATCCAAACAGAACGGCAAGAATTGCTCTGCTCAACTATAGGGATGGCGAAAAGAGGTATATTGTTGCGCCGGCACAGGTTAATGTTGGAGATGTTTTATTCAGTGGTGACAAGTCCGATATTAAGCCGGGGAATGCTGTGCCTTTAAAGAACATACCCTTGGGGTCGTTAATTCATAATGTGGAATTGAAAGTTGGCCGCGGTGGACAATTGATCAGGTCTGCCGGAGCTTACGGTCAGCTAATGGCAAAAGAAGGAAATTATGCTCAGGTCCGGCTTCCATCAGGTGAAGTGCGCAAGGTATTTATTGATTGCATGGCGACCATTGGACAGGTAGGAAACAATGATCATGAAAATATCAGTATCGGTAAGGCCGGAAGAACACGCTGGTTGGGGAAAAAACCTCATAATAGAGGTGTTGTAATGAATCCGGTTGATCATCCGATGGGTGGTGGCGAAGGCAAGTCTTCCGGCGGCAGGCATCCATGTACGCCATGGGGTATACCTACAAAGGGTCACAAGACAAGAAAAAATAAGAGAACTGATAAGTATATTATTAAGAGAAGGGGTTAAAAAGCGTGGCACGTTCTGTCAAAAAAGGTCCATATATTGAAGAAAGGTTGCTGTCTAAAACCAGAAAAATGGAGGCGGAAGGCAACAAGAATGTCATAAAAACATGGTCACGGCGTTCAACTATAACACCGGAACTCATCGGTTATACTTTTGCCGTGCATAATGGGAAAAAATTCATCCCGGTTTATGTGACAGAGAATATGGTAGGGCATAAGCTCGGTGAATTTGCGCCGACGAGAGTTTTTTATTCACATTCAGGGGATCGTAAGACAAAGGTCCACGCATAGATATTCCGAAGATACAGAGGATAAATATGGAAGCAAAAGCAGTTGCAAAACATATAAGAATGTCATCACAAAAAGTAAGGCTTGTGGTTGATTTAATAAGAGGAAAAAAGGTGCAGGAAGCACGCAATATCCTTCTTTACACCAGGAAATATGCGGCAGGTATCGTTGCTAGTGTTCTGAAATCAGCTGTCGCCAATGCCGCCCAGAATCCTAACATTGACGAAAACACTCTTTATGTAAAGGAAGTTTACGTAGATCAAGGGCCTGCGTTAAAACGCTGGCGGGCAAGAGCACAGGGAAGAGCGGCAGGCATTAAAAAGAGAAGTTCACATATCACAGTCATTTTGGATGAAATGTAAGGAGGTACATATTGGGTCAGAAGGTTAACCCGGTAGGATTACGATTAGGCTACATTAAGAAGTGGCAGTCAGTATGGTTCACCGATAAAAAATATAGCGAAGTGCTGCATGAGGATTTACAGATCAGAAAGTATCTGAAGAAAAAACTGTATCATGCGGGGATCTCTAAGATTGAGATTGAAAGAGCGGCGAATAAGGCGAAGGTAAATATTTATTCGGCGAGACCAGGTGTAATAATCGGCAAAAAAGGTTCCGAGATTGAAAAACTCAAATCGGAAGTGGAAAAATTTACGCAAGCGGAAATTATCATCAATATTTTAGAAATACGCAAACCGGAAGTCGATGCTCAGCTTGTTGCCGAGAACGTTGCCATGCAGTTGGAAAAAAGAGTTGCGTTTCGCCGCGCAATGAAAAAGTGCGTTGGTTATGCATTAAAATTCGGCGCCAAGGGAATAAAGATAGCGTGTTCCGGAAGATTAGGCGGCGCGGAAATGTCGAGGTCGGAGTGGTACCGGGAAGGTCGTGTGCCATTGCATACTTTGCGGGCGGATATTGATTATGGGTTTACCGAAGCCAGTACGGCTTATGGATTGATCGGAGTTAAGGTTTTTATTTTCCACGGAGAAGTTTTACCGACTAAGAATAAAAAATAAATATATTCCTGCCTGCCGGTGTATTTGTCTGGCTTGTACCGAGTAAGGAATTATGTAGTTAGGAACAACTGGAGTTTTAGCTTATGTTAATGCCGAAAAGGGTAAAATACAGAAAGTTGCAAAAAGGCCGAATGGGAGGCAAAGCAACAAGAGGAAGCTCGATAGCTTTTGGCGAATATGGATTGCAGGCGGCAGAGTGCGGCTGGATTACTGCCAGGCAGATTGAAGCGGCGCGTGTTGCCATGACCCGTCATGTTAAACGTGGCGGTAGAATCTGGATAAGAGTATTTCCCCATAAATCAGTGACGAAAAAACCTGCCGAAACCCGTATGGGTAAAGGAAAGGGCGCTCCGGAAGGATGGGTGGCCGTGGTTAAACCCGGTTCGGTTCTCTATGAGATGGAAGGCGTATCGAAAGACGTTGCCAAAGAGGCATTCCGCCTGGCAGCACACAAGTTGTCCATAGCGACTAAATTTTTATCAAGGGAGATATCTGATGAAAATTAATGAAATCAGAGCTCTCGATGTAAACGGGCTCAAACAAAAGATAGCTGAATTAAGCGAAGAACTTTTTCGATTAAAGATCAGACATGCATCCGGGCAATTGGAATCAACAGTTATGCTTAAGCGCTTCCGCAAGGATATTGCCCGTGTCAACACTGTGTTGAAAGAAAAGGAGGCTGCAGGTTAACAGATGGCTGAAATGGGAAATAAGCGCACTATTAAGGGCGTAGTTATAAGTGACAAGATGGATAAAACAATCGTCGTTAAAGCCGAACGTTTAGTGAAGCATCCTGTTTTTCATAAGTATGTGCGTAAACATGTGAAATATAAGGCTCATGATGAACAGAATCAGAGTAAATTGGGAGATACTGTTTTGATTATTGAATCGCGGCCGTTGAGTAAAGAAAAACGCTGGCGGATGCTGGAAATTCTGGAGAAAGCAAAATAGCAAGTAGTTTGATGAGGATTTATTTATGATTCAGATGCAGACCATACTAAATGTTGCGGATAATTCCGGTGCCAAGAAAGTTGCGTGTATCAAGGTACTGGGAGGATCGAAGCGGCGTTATGCAAGTTTGGGTGATGTCATTGTGGTTTCGGTAAAGGAAGCGATCCCGAACTCCAAAGTTAAAAAAGGCGACGTAAGCAAAGCTGTCATCGTGCGTACCGTTAAGGAAGTTAGAAGACCGGATGGATCTTATCTTAAGTTTGATGATAACTCAGCGGTATTAATTTCCAATCAAATGGAACCGGTTGGAACAAGAATTTTTGGGCCTGTTGCTCGTGAATTAAGAGCGAAGCAGTTCATGAAAATTATATCTCTAGCACCTGAAGTTTTGTAAAAATGTTTTGCAGAGGGAGAAAATGAGTTTAAGCAAATTGAAAAAAGGGGATATGGTTAAAGTTCTTGCCGGCAAAGATAAAGGCAAGACCGGTAAAGTATTAACGGTTATTCCCGAAAAAAACAGAATAGTAATAGAGAAGGTTAATTTAATTAAGAAACATAAACGGCCTGATCAAAAAAGCAAAGGCGGTATCGTGGAAAAAGAAGGAGCTATTCATATTTCTAAGGCGGGATTGTTTTGTAATAAGTGCAATGCCGCCGTTAGGATAAGGAGTAAAAAGCTCGATGATGGGAAGAAGGTACGCATCTGCAGTAAGTGTAACGACGTAATTAATGTAGGTTAAATTAAAATGGCAAGACTAAAAGATTATTATTTGGAAAAAGTTGTTCCGGCTCTGGTAAAGGAATTTAATTATAAAAATCCGATGCAGGTGCCCAAAATAGAAAAGATCGTTATCAATATGGGTCTTGGCGAAGCGATTTCCAATGTTAAAATCATTGATGGCGCCGTGCAGGAGTTAGCTGCGATTACAGGACAAAAACCGGTAATAAACAAAGCAAAGAAATCCATAGCGACGTTTAAGTTAAGGCAGGGCATGCCCATTGGTTGCTCGGTTATCCTGAGAAAAAGCAACATGTATGAATTTTTTGATCGTCTGGTAAATGCCGCACTGCCCAAAGTGAGAGACTTTCGCGGTATATCACCAAATGCTTTTGACGGCAGGGGAAATTTTTCTATTGGTTTGCAGGAACAGATTATTTTCCCTGAAATTGAGTATGATAAAGTTGAGAAAATCAAAGGAATGAATATTACCATCGTGACTACGGCAAAAACTGATAAGGAAGCAAGGTTTTTACTGAAGTTGATGGGGGTTCCTTTCAAACAATAAATTAACGGAGCTCCGGAGGAATTTTACGTGGCTAAGAAGTCATTGATAGCGAAGGCGAAAAGAGCGAATAAATTTTCGGTCAGGGAATATAACCGCTGCCCGCTTTGCGGACGGCCGCGAGCATATTACAGAAAATTTGATATGTGCAGAATCTGTTTGCGTAAACTCTCTTTGCAGGGAGAACTTCCCGGGGTAATAAAATCGAGTTGGTAACTTTAGATTAAGGAGAAAAAAGCATGGGAATGACGGATCCTATTGCAGATATGTTAACTAGAATAAGAAACGGAAATAAGGCTCGTTTCAAGACAGTGAATATTAATATGTCCCTGATGAATGTTAACATTGCCAAAGTATTAAAGAAGGCTGGATATATCAGTAATTATGATAAAGTAAAAAGTGAAAAAGGCCAGCAAATGTTAGAAATAATCCTTAAATATCCGGATGCCAAGCGTACTGTAATTACAGGTATTAAAAGAATAAGCAAACCGGGACGCAGGGTTTATGTTCCTTCTGACAGCATTCCCAAGGTATTGAATGGTTTTGGAATTGCTATTCTCTCAACTTCAAAAGGCGTTATTACTGATGCGGAAGCCAGAGAATTGAATGTTGGCGGTGAAATTCTTTGTAACGTTTGGTAATTTGAATAAATGATATTAAGCAGGAGTGCTTTCTCATGTCGAGAATAGGTAAAAAAGTAATAATTATTCCCAAGAATGTTAAAATCAGCCAGAGTGCCGGTTTGGTTAAAGTGGAAGGTCCCAAAGGAACGCTGTCTTCTAAACTGCCGGAAGGAATTACCCTGAAAGTAGGCGATGGCAGCATGGTGGTTGAAAGAAACTCGGAAGAATTACGTGTTCGGTCTTATCATGGATTAACGAGAACCCTGGTTGGAAACATGGTGACGGGTGTTACGACCGGTTTTGAAAAGAAACTGGAAATATCCGGTGTCGGTTACAGGGCTGAATTTGCTGATAAGAGTTTAAAGTTTATTTTGGGTTATTCCAGTCCGGTGCAGTACGATATTCCCAAGGGAATAGATGTTAAAGTGGACAAACAGGTTAACCTAACCGTTTCCGGTATTGATAAAGAATTAGTTGGCAGAGTTGCCGCAGAAATCAGGGCGTTGAAAAAACCGGAGCCTTACAAGGGCAAAGGCATAAAATATGCTGATGAATATATTAAGCGTAAGGCCGGCAAGTCGGCGAGCGCTTAATTAAGAAAAAATTATTAGCCGTAAAGAGGTAGAACATTGGCTTCCAAAAAGACATTAAAGATCAGAGAAAAGAGAGAAAAAAGAACAAGGGCGAAACTTGTCGGAACACAGGAAAAGCCTCGTCTTTCCGTATTCCGGAGTGATAAGCATATTTATGCTCAAGCCATCAATGATACACAGGCGAGTACCTTGGCAACGGCATCTACTCTGTGCAAAGAATTAACAAAAATTATTAAAGACAAAAACAAAGTTGATGTAGCCAGGGAAGTTGGCAAACTGATCGGACAGCGGTTACAGGCCATGGGAATTGATAAGGTGGTTTTTGATAGAGGAGCGTTCATCTATCACGGACGAGTGAAGGCGTTAGCAGAAGGCGCGAGAGAAAGTGGTCTGAAATTTTAAATTTATTAAATAATAATCGATAATAAAGGAAGAATCTTTGGATAAGAGAGAAATGAAAGATGTGGAATACCTTGACAGGGTTGTTGCCATTAACAGAACGGCAAAAGTAGTCAAGGGCGGCAGGCGTTTTCGTTTCAGCGCTATTGTTGTTATAGGCGATGGCAAAGGAATGATCGGGACGGGATTGGGTAAAGCTCATGAAGTGCCGGAAGCTATTCGCAAGGGCATGGACATGGCCAAGAAAAATATGGTGAAGGTTGCCATTGTTGAAAGGACGATTCCTTACGAAGTGATTGGCCGCGCCGGTGCGGGAAAAGTTTTGCTGAAACCGGCATCAGAAGGAACCGGCTTGATTGCCGGTGGAGCTGTAAGAGCGGTATTGGAAGTTGCAGGCGTCCATAATATTTTAACAAAATGCCTGGGATCTCATAATCCGCATAATCTGGTGAAAGCCACTCTTGAAGGTCTTTGTCAGTTGAAGAGTCCCGAAGAGATTGCGGCGCAAAGAGGCAAGTAATCTTGTCAACCATACGATGAGGTGGATTAGAGTGGGTAAGATGTTAAAGATTAAAAAAGTGAAAAGTGAAATAGGCCGTCCTGAAAAGCAGCGAAAGGTTTTAAGAGGATTGGGTCTGAATAAATTAAACAGCACTGTAACTTTAGCTGATACTCCGCAGACACGCGGTATGATAAATAAAGTTATTCATTTAGTTTCTGTAGAAGAGTCAAAGGAGTAGCATATGGATTTGAGTTCGTTAAAGGCTCCTGCCGGTGCGACAAAAAAACGAAAACGCGTAGGACGTGGCGACGCTTCCGGTCATGGTGGAACATCAGGAAAAGGTGATAAGGGACAGAAGGCCCGCTCCGGTGGAAAGGTAAGAGCTGGATTTGAAGGTGGACAGATGCCGATGGCCCGCCGCTTGCCGAAACGTGGTTTCCGTAATCCTTTCCGTGAAAAATTTGTCGCAGTAAACATTATGGACTTGTGCCGTAAATTTACCAAGGGAGCGGTAATTGATGAAGCTGCTCTTTTGCAAAGTGGGATTGTAAAGAAAAAAGGCAGTAATATTAAAATTTTGGCCAAGGGTGAAATTGATTTCCCGGTCACTTTAAAAATAACCAATATCAGTCAAGTTGCGAAAAACAAAATTACCGCCGCTGGCGGTTCAATAGAAGAGGTAATGTAATTTGTTAGAAGGGCTGGGCGGCGCAACCAAAGTTCCGGAATTGCAAAGAAGAATTTTATTCACAATTCTTCTTTTAGGTGTTTATCGCATTGGTGTATATATTCCTACTCCGGGAATTGATAATATCGCTTTATTAGCTTACTTTGAGCATGCCAAAGGTTCTTTATTCGGTTTGATGGATATGTTTGCCGGTGGCGCTTTCAGTAATTTTTCCATTTTTGCTCTGGGCATTATGCCCTATATTAGTTCTTCTATTATTTTGCAGTTGCTGACCATCGCTGTTCCTCATCTGGAAAGGCTTTCCAAAGAAGGTGAAAACGGACGGCGTAAAATTACGCAATACACCCGCTATGGAACAGTTCTTTTAAGTACGATTCAGGGTTTTGGTATTGCTTTTGGCCTGCAGCAAATGAGTGGTCCTTCCGGTTCTCCGATTGTTTTGCAACCAGGCTGGCCGTTTGTAATCATGACAGTTATTACTTTAACTTCAGGTACCGCCTTTATTATGTGGCTTGGTGAAACAATTACGGAAAAAGGTATCGGAAACGGTATATCCCTGATAATTTTTGCCGGTATTATTTGCCGCATACCCGCCGCCATAGGCAATACTTTCAGATTGGCTACAGCCCAGGAACTGGGCGTACTGACAATTTTATTAGTTGTAATATTAATGGTACTGGTGGTGGCTGCGATTGTTTTTGTTGAAGGCGGACAACGTCGTATCCCGGTGCAATATGCAAAGAGGATAGTGGGGCGTAAAATGTACGGCGGCCAGACCACACATTTACCCTTGAAGATAAATACTTCGGGTGTTATTCCTCCGATTTTTGCTTCTTCAGTGATTATGTTTCCGGCAACGATTGCCACTTTTGCACAGGAAGGCTGGATAAAAAATATTGCCGGGTATTTGGTTCCCGGTAGACTTGGATATGAAGTTCTTTATGTTGCTTTCATTTTCTTCTTTTGTTTCTTTTATACGGCAGTTACTTTTAAGCCGGATGATGTTGCCGACAATATGAAAAAATTCGGCGGTTATGTTCCTGGAATAAGGCCGGGTAAAAAAACAGCGGAATATATTGAAAACATACTGGAGAGACTTACTTTCAGCGGGGCTATTTACGTTTCCATAGTTTGCGTGTTGCCGAGCGTATTGATTTCTCAACTGAACGTTCCTTTTTATTTTGGCGGAACGGCGCTTCTGATTGTTGTTGGTGTAGCAATGGATACAGCGAGTCAAATTGAATCGCACTTGCTTACAAGGCAATACGAAGGATTCATGAAAAAGGGGCATATTGTCCGCAGAAGATAACGGAAGGTTTGGTTATTATAATGGTAATTTTAAAGCTTCCGGATGAAATTGAAAAAGCAAGAGCAAGTAATCGTATAGTTGCAGAGGTTTTAAGCAGGCTCAGGGAAAAAGTAAAACCGGGCGTTAGAACAAAGGATTTGGATAAGTTTGCCGAAGAAATAGCCCAGAAAAGAGGAGCAAAACCGGCATTTAAAGGTTATCAGGGTTATCCACATTCCCTTTGCATATCGATAAATGAAGTGGTAGTGCACGGAATGCCTTCAGAGCGTGTATTAGAAGAAGGCGATATTGTAGGCTTGGATTTTGGCGTTTATTATATGGGGTTTTTCGGTGACGCGACAATAACGTTGCCTTTGGGTAAAGTTACTGAAAAAGCTTCAAGACTTATACAGGTTACTGAACAAAGTCTGTACGCAGGCATTGAACAGGCTAAAGAGGGCAACAGACTTGGTGATATATCCGCTGCGGTTCAATCTACAGTGGAAAATGCAGGTTATTCGGTAGTACGGGATTTTGTTGGTCATGGAATAGGCAAGGACCTGCATGAAGATCCGCAGATTCCCAACTTCGGGAAAAAAGGGCGGGGAATAGAATTAAAAAGAGGTATGATTTTGGCCATCGAGCCGATGGTAAATGCCGGGAAATATAAGGTTAAGGTTTTACCTGATGGCTGGACAGTGGTTACGGAGGATGGAAGTTTATCGGCTCATTTCGAGCACTCGGTGGCGATAACTGATAACGGACCGGACATATTAAGTAAATTGAATTGATGATTTTCTTGATTTGAAAGGTGAAAGTTAAGCAGGACAAATAAAAAAGTATGGCCAAAGAGGAAGCAATAGAAGTAGAAGGTCGGGTTATTGAGCCATTACCTAATGCAATGTTCAGAGTAGAACTTGAGAACGGTCATAAAGTATTAGCTCATATATCCGGTAAAATGCGCATGCATTTTATCAAGATATTACCTGGGGACAAAGTGACGGTAGAACTTTCTCCTTATGATTTGACCCGTGGAAGAATTACTTACAGGACTAAGTAAAAATATTTTTTTACTGAAAATAAGGAGTTAAAATCGTGAAAGTAAGATCGTCAGTGAAAAAAATATGTGAGAAGTGTAAAATTGTCAAACGCAAGGGTGTTTTGCGCGTTATTTGCGAAAACCCCAAGCACAAGCAGCGTCAGGGATAGTTTTTAACATTCAGGAGGTTTATTAGTGGCACGAATTTCAGGTGTTGATTTACCGAAAAATAAAAGAATGGAAGTTGCTTTGACTTATATTTATGGTATCGGCAAAACAAGGGCAAAGCAAATCCTGAAAGATTCGGGTGTCAGCCCGGATACAAAAACTGACGAACTGGCCGACTCCGAAATATCGGCGATAAGAGGCATCATCGATAAAGAGGGTAAGGTGGAAGGTGATCTGCGCCGTGAAGTATCCATGTCGATTAAACGTTTGATGGATATCGGTGCTTACAGGGGAATGCGGCACCGTAAGGGACTTCCGGTAAGAGGACAAAGAACTCATACAAATGGAAGAACAAGAAAAGGTCCGCGGCGCGCTATTGCAGGCAAGAAAAAGTAATTTGGAGGCATAATGGCTAAGGCAGTCAGAAAAACTGGCAAGAAGAAAGAAAAGAAAAATATTACCGACGGTATTGCTCATATTCAATCCACGTTTAATAATACAATTGTCACTATAACTGATTTGAGCGGAAATGTCATTGCATGGTCGTCATCCGGACTACAAGGCTTTAAGGGTTCGCGCAAAAGTACTCCTTTTGCAGCTCAAATGGCTGCGGAAGATGTTGTACGTAAAGCCAAGGAGCAGGGTATGCGCCGGGTGCAAGTATATTTAAAAGGTCCAGGATCGGGAAGAGAATCGGCATTGCGATCATTACAGATTGCCGGACTTACTATTACTCTGATTCGCGACGTGACGCCTGTTCCGCATAATGGATGCAGGCCGCCGAAACGCCGCAGAGTATAATAGATTGTAAATTACGAACAATATTTAGATAATAAGGGAGGCTTTTTTGGCAAGGTATACAGATTCCTCATGCAGGTTGTGTCGACGTGAAGGATTAAAACTATTCTCTAAAGGCGACAGATGCTATTCGGAAAAATGTTCCTTTGAAAGAAGGGACTATGTTCCGGGAGATCATGGTCAGATGCATAAAAAGCAGCGTTCTGATTATGGTGTACAATTACGTGAAAAGCAGAAGCTCAAGAGAATGTATGGGCTTTTGGAAAAGCAGTTTAGAGGCTATTTCGAAAAGGCCGATAAACAAAAAGGTATTACAGGAACGAATTTGCTTTTACTTCTGGAAAGAAGAATGGACAATATGATATTCCGTATGGGATTTGCTACTTCCAGAATTGAGGCAAGGCAATTAATCAGTCATGGTCATTTTTTAATTAATGGCAAGCCGTTTAATATTCCGTCATATATGCTTAAGGCCGGAGATGAAGTTTCCGTTAAGGAAGGCAGCCGTAAGGTAGCTCGCATAATGGGAGCAATTGAAACGGTGGCAAGACGCGGTGTGCCTCACTGGCTGGAATTGGATAAAGATAACTTCAAGGCATCCGTTAAAATGCTGCCTGTGCGGGAAGATTTAACAATGCCGGTACAGGAACAACTTGTTGTCGAACTTTATTCGAAGTAATAATATAAACTGTTTTTATAAACCAGCTACTAAAGGATGGGCTTAATTATGCAAAGGAACTGGTCAAGTTTGATTCGTCCCAAGCGTATTGATGTTGATGAAGCGACTCATACGAATTCATATGGAGAGTTTGCCATTCAGCCTCTGGAAAGGGGTTTTGGTGTAACTTTAGGCAATGCGTTAAGGAGAGTGTTGCTTTCTTCTATTCAGGGTTGTGCTATTGTTTCAGTAAAGATTGATGGTGTTTTGCACGAATTTTCAACTGTTCCCGGAGTTAAAGAAGATGTAACAGATATTATTCTGAACTTAAAAGGAGTGCGCTTTAAAATGGGACAGGCGCAAACCAAAGAAGTCAGCATTGATGTGACTCGTGTCGGAACTATAACGGCAGCCGATATCATCACTGACGGCGTCGTTGAAGTTCTGAATCCTGATCATCATATTGCTACTATATCCAGCGGTTCTTTCAAAGCAAAATTGACAGTTAAAATGGGTAAGGGTTATGTTCCTGCCAAAAAGGAACTTGAACCTGAACAGCCTAAAGGAACGATTAATATTGACGCTATTTTTTCACCGATTAAAAAAGTTAATTATATCGTTTCCTATGCGCGCGTAGGTCAAATTGCCGATTATGACAAACTTACGCTGGAAGTCTGGACAGATGGCAGTGTGAAACCTGAAGATGCCATTGCTTATTCTGCAAAAATATTAAAACAGCAGTTGGATGTGTTTATTAACTTCGAAGAGGTTGAGGAAGAAATTATACCGGAAAAACTCGATGAGCAGGATAATTTAAGTAAAGTACTGTCACGTTCGGTAGAGGATTTGGAACTTTCTGTTCGTTCAGCAAATTGCCTGAAGAATGCGGGAATCAACACAATTGGCGAATTAGTGAAGAAAACAGAAGCAGAAATGCTCAAAACAAAGAATTTCGGGCGTAAATCGTTAAGTGAAATAAAAGATATTTTAGGCGAATATGATCTTGCTTTTGGAATGGATATTGATTCCAAAAGCAAGAATTAGTAATAAAAGCGTCATATTTTATTTATTAAAAGAAAAGAGGTAAATTAGCGATGCATCACGGTAAAACGGGCAGTAAACTTGGCAGAACTTCCAGCCATAAGGAAGCGATGCTTCGTAATATGGTGACTTCTGTTATAAAACATGAACGTATTCGTACGACGGACATGAAAGCAAAAGAATTAAGAAAAATAGCTGAGAAGATGATAACTTTAGGCAAAAGAGGCACTTTGCATGCGCGCCGTCAGGCTTTAGCTGTTGTCCGGGAGGAAACATTAGTTGGTAAACTTTTCGGCGAACTTGCCGAACGTTACCGTAACCGTGAAGGAGGATATACAAGAATCGTCAAAGCCGGTTATCGCTATGGTGACAACGCTCCTGTTTCCATTCTGGAATTTATTCCTGACGAGAAAAAGAAGGAAAAAGCAAAACCAAAGACTAAAGCAAAAGCAAAAGCAAAGACAGCTGAGTAGCTTATCTGGACATTAGAAAATAAAAAGGCAGGGTTAAAACCCTGCCTTTTTTTATTGTTGTTTTTTAGCAACAAAAAATGTATTTACTTTAAAAGTGCTTTTACTAATATATTTAGATTAATTGTTTTGTTGAAGCATTAATTTGTAAGTGTAATTAATAATAATGGAGGTTTGATTATGGCAGAGAAGAAAATTGGCGAAGTAATGAAATTCTTTTCAAAACCTTCGGTGGCCGCGGTAAAGATAACAGAAGGGGAAATATCTGTGGGAGACAGCATCAAATTTTCCGGACACACTACTGATTTTATCGATATTATCGAATCCATGGAAGTAGATAATAAATCCGTGCAAAAAGCTGTTGCCGGCGATTTTATCGGTGTAAAGGTTTCCGATCGTGTGAGGCCGGGCGATGAGGTTTTTAAAATAATTCCTGATTAGTTTTATAATATTCTGGCATCCCGCTTTTGCATAAAAGCTTTTAAAAAACACAAAGAAGCATTTTGCACTTTAGAAGCAGCTTAATTCCGTAACGTCAATCAATTTTATGGAAATATAATGCAAAGCCAGATAGCCAAAGCAATTCAACTTAAGTGCCAGCCTGTTGCGCTTCTGCGGTCTAATGAAAAACCGTTGGATGCTATGCAGTTTTCCGAAGGGAAATGGGGCTGTGTTATGTGGCTGGCCGTTCATGCGGCCAAGGGTAGAGTTGCTGTTGCCGATAGAAAAACATTTGGTTGTTTCGGCGGTGGTGTGGGATTAGGTTTCGGCAATCAGTATAAAAATTCCCCCGGTGGTGAGGACGGGTTTTGTCATTTTCTATCCATTGGTAATGCTGATAGCAAAGAAGGAATGGAAATTGCTGAAAAGATAAAGCCCTTCATGACTAAAGAAAGTCATGATAATTTTTTGCACGGCGAACGTTATATCAAAAGCCCCGAACTTGTCGATAAGTTCATAAAGTCGCTTCCTATGACTCAGATAGAGGAAACTTTTGTTGTCTTCAAACCACTTGCCGATATAGATCCGGCAAAGGAAAAACCGCAGTCGATCATTTTTTTTGTCAACCCCGATCAGCTATCGGCATTGATAGTTCTTGCAAATTACGGACACGGTGATAATGAAAATGTTATTATTCCCTATGCCGCCGGTTGTCAGACAATAGGTATTTATCCTTATTCTGAAGCAAAATTAAAAAAGCCGCGTGGTGTTATAGGCCTTACCGATCTTTCCGCCCGTGTTTACGTTCGTAAGCAACTGGAAGATCCTCATCTAATGTCCTTTACCGCTCCTTTCGCACTTTTTGAAGAAATGGAACAAAATGTATCCGGTTCTTTTTTGGAGCGGCATACCTGGCAGAGTCTCATGCCTGAAAAAACTGCTAATATTGAATCATAATATTAAATTCTTATTTATATAATTATAAATTTGTGCTAAAATTTATAATTATAATCACTATTAATAATATTTTTATCATGGGAGGAAATACCGTAATCTTGCAGTATTTTAGTTATTATATACAAAATATGTAAAAATTTCATATTACAGAAAAGGTCAAAACGTGACTGAAATAGAAGCTAATAATTCTTCTCAATTACTCGACGCGATTTCAACTATTTCAAATATGTTTAATATCATGCCATGGTGGAGGGGCCAGGCTGTGTATAACTGGAAATTAACTCCTTCACTTTATCATAAGGGAATAGTCGCCAAAGAGCAAAGTATGACTTCCCGCTTTAAGAACATGGCTAAATCAAGGCATGCGGAATGTCCTGCAAATACGGATAATTCCGGATGGCTTTTTTTTATGCAGCATTACGGACTTCCTACCAGACTTCTTGATTGGACGGAGTCTCCTTTTATAGCTATGTTTTTTTCCATAGAAGAAAAACAATATGATAATGAAGATGGAATATTATGGGCATTAAACCCGCCTGTGCTTAATCGGAATCAACAAGAAGATGGTGTTGTTTTTGCTCCGGACGATTGTCGTATTAAGACGTTATTCGATGAAGCTTTTGCTGCAAAAGAAAAGCGAACCCAACAGATTTTATCTGTTCTTGCAGATCAAATAAACATAAGACAATTAACTCAACAATCTGTTTCTACTATTCATGGCGTTGACACTCCAATAGATCAATTGCCGGGATCAGAAAACTTTGTAGCTAAGATTAAAATTGCGAAACAGGCCAAAGAAGAATTTCGTCAAATGATCAATTTATTCGGCATAAACAGGGCGTCAATCTTTCCGGATCTTGAAAACCTGGCGAAGGAAATTAGTCTGTCGTAACTTTTCCGGAGTCAGTGCCCATGCCCGCAAAACTTTTTAATCTTAGTGTTTAATCTTTCCACAAGTAATTATTGCCGTTTCCCATAAGGTTTTATTCATTGCCTGCCTTAATAAGGTGTGCTAGTTTATAATTTTATTTTGCTTTTTTTAGTTGACTTTGTCGGCATCGCCGTTATCTTTTGAAAGTAAAACAGTATAGAGTCTTCAGCTTTAGACAAACAATGTCTGCAATGATTAAGAATCCATAATTTAAACATATACGTAAATGAATAAATTAAAATCCTCTGCATATCTTACCAGTTTGAATGTTAACAAAATCCATTTTGGTCTTAAGGCAATTACTAAACTGCTGGCGTGTTTGGGAAATCCGCATGATTCCTATAAAACGATATTGATTGCCGGTACCAACGGTAAAGGATCAACAGCGGCGATGATTTCTTCTATTTTATGCAGTGCCGGTTATAAAGTTGGTCTTTATACATCACCACATCTGGTTGATGTCCGGGAGAGAATAGTCGTCAACGGGAAAAAGATCGCTTTGAATGAATTTAACCGGACTATCGCCTATATTAAAAATAAAATAGAGCAGCCTGTAACATATTTTGAATTTTTAACCGCTGCCGCTTTTGTCTATTTTAAAAACAGTAAAATAGACATTGCCGTACTGGAAATTGGCTTGGGTGGCAGACTTGATGCTACAAACGTGTGTCGGCCTATTGCTTCGGTAATCACCAATATTGATTTTGATCATACGGCCTATCTTGGAAATACCCTGGAATCGATCACCTGTGAAAAAGCGGGAATCATCAAGAAAAACGGTATTTGTGTAACAGCGGCTAAACAAAAAAAGGTTCTGGAAATATTGGGAAACTTATGCCTGCGCCGACGGGCGAAGCTTTATTGTTTGGGACGCGATATTAAAATAAAAAAGCAGAAAGACGATTTTATTGCTTATAAGGGATTGCGCCGTAATATAAATAATCTGAAAATTTCTCTGAGAGGAGATCATCAGTTGTGCAATGCCGCTTTAGCTCTGGCATCAATTGAACTTTGTGAGAAAAAGGGGCTCATTATTGATGATAAGGCAATTTTCGCTGGATTAAAAAATACTCACTGGGAGGCCAGGATGGAAATTTTACATTACCGGCCTCTTTTTCTTCTCGATGGAGCTCATAATCCCGCGGGCATTGATGTTTTATGCCGATCTTTAAAAAAAGATTTTTCTTTTCAACGTTTAATTCTCATTTTTGGAGTTCTTGGCGATAAGGATTATCGGCGAATGCTACGAAAAATAGTTCCTCTCGCTTCAATAATAATATTAACACAAATAAAAACCTCACGGGCTGTGCCCGTAAACGATATTATGGAAGCGGTGCGGAAATTGGGTTACACGGCAATTATCACCAAAGATGTAAATCATGCTGTTAAAAAGGCGTTGACTTTGGCCCGGAAGCAGGACTTGATCTGCGCGACGGGTTCTTTTTATCTTGCCGGCGAAGTAAAACAGGCATTCATTGATTGTTGAAAAATATTCATTTGTCCCGATAAAATCGGGATTGCGCTGCAAATCGCACCGCTCAATCTATATCTATATACGCCTCGCGATCCGTTTTTTATGTTCCTCGCATCTAAGCATTTTTGAACAGTCAGTAATTTGGGGGTTTTAAACAATCCCATTTCATAAAACAATCTTATGTGGTAATAAAAAATCGGTAAAAAGGATACAATCCAGGCTGATAAAGGTATAGTAATGAACTTGATCGGGTATAAAAATATTAGATCGAAAAAAAATAATATTTTAATATTAATACCGGATTGCATTCAAATAATAAGGTGGCGACAGAGAGGAAACGACAAGAACGAAATAGTCAGCGAAAGAAATCGACTGCGTATAAATCTCGATTTAATGATAGCTTCTCTGTTTGCGATAATAATTTTATTTTTATCGCCGCTGGCTTTTGCTGTTGAATCCGGCAGCTCTGATAACAACAATCCTTATGATGTGTATCAGGTTAAGGGAAAAGCAGTCATCATTTACAGTGGTGACGCTGTTTGTGCCGGCGACGATGAGTTGGATAATAAAAAAGATGCCGTTTCCATTCTGGATAATCTTTCTTCGAAAAATTCAGATATCAATAGCAATAAGAGTCCGGTAAATATCGAAGCTGACAGCATGGACTACGACAATGTTCGCGACGCTTATCACGCCAGGGGTAAAGTTAACATAGATTACGGCGGAGCAGCTCTTTTTGCCGATGATGTGGAGTTGGATAATAAAAATAATATTGCCACGGCTCAAGGCAGCGCATTTCTTAAAATGGGGGAAGATACCCTGCGCGGCGAAAAAATTGTTTTGAATATTCAAGACAAAACAGGCGCCGCTTATAAAGCCAACGCATTTTACTCGAGGAATAATTTTTATGTAAAAGGCGATAAAATCGAAAAAACCGGAGAGAATACATATTCCATCAAACAGCCTGTTGCCACGACCTGTAACGGCGATAACCCTGATTGGGAGATTGCCGGCAGCGAAATGAATGTGACTATTGAAGGCTATGGCTTAATGAAGGATGCCCGGTTTTTGGCAAAAGGTATGCCGGTTTTTTATTCCCCCTATCTTCCCTTTCCTGCCAAAACCATACGTCAGTCAGGCTTCCTTATCCCGTATATCTCTTATTCCAGAGATAAGGACGGCATTGATATAGAGGTTCCTTATTTCTGGGCTGTTTCTCCCCAGATGGACGCGACTTTTTATCAGCGCTACATTGAAAAAAGAGGATTTAAGGAAGGCGCGGAATTCAGATATTATCTGGGAGAAAAATCATTTGGAACATTTTACGGAGATTACATAGAGGATACGCGGCACGTTACCGATACAACCGATGCGGCGACAAGCCGCGACTGGCAGGATGGGCACAAGCGCTGGTCCTACTATCTGAATCATCAAACAAACTTTGATTCACAATTCTATGTAAGGACCGATTTGAAACAGGTATCCGACAAATGGTATTTTAAAGATTTTTCCGCCCACAATTACTACCTTGATAATTATGCCGAGAAGGCTGAAGACAGTTTTAAAAAAGTTTCTTTCAAAGGCGACCAATCTCTTCGTTATCTGGAATCGACAGTCCGCGTTTTTAAAGGATGGTCTAATTACAGTTTGACGGGATTGATCAATACCTCTGAAGATTTTGCTGCCGCCAATAATGACCAGACTCTGCAAAGATATCCGGAGATAGTTTTGGCGGGTGCTAAACAACAATTTTTGAATACGCCGTTTTATTATGAATTTACCGGGACTTATGATTATTTATACAGAGAAGAAGGGCAAAAAGGTCACTACGTGGATTTTTCACCATCTATTTCCATGCCGCTCAATATATCCGGTTATCTCAAAATTACACCGCAGTTTTCTCTAAAAGAGACATTCTGGAGCCGTGATGACAACGAAACCGGTTCGGAAAGTAAAACCGGAGACAGAACTGTTTATAATGCGTCATTATCCTTAAGCAGTCAGGCTTCACGCGTGTTCGATATAAATGTAATCAACTGGGAGAAAATAAGACACGAAATAAAACCGGAAATAATCTATTCTTATGTCCCCGGCGTATCCGGTGATAACATGCCTGATTATTATTTATCTGTCTGGTCGCCGTTTATGATGCCCGTCACAACTCCTGTTAAAACTCTATCAGGCAATTCTTTTGAGGAACAAAACGCGGTTGCCTGGTCGCTTACAAACACTCTTACGGCCAGAGTAAAGGATGGTGCCGGCGCCTACAGCTATCTGGAAATTCTCCGGCTTAAGCTTTACCAGACTTATGACATACATGAAGCCAATAAATCCATGGAAGGGATTACTATAGAAAGAAGGCCTTTGTCGGATATTGGAATGGAATTTGATGTTTCTCCTCATAAATATTTATCTTTCACGGCGCGCAATCTATACAATGTTTATGACGGTTGGAAACAAACGAATTATGATTTGAATATAAAAGACGGGCGCGGTGATTCTCTGTTAATCGGTTACCGTTATACTCTGGATTCTCTTGAGGAAATAAACTTTGGTTTGAAAGCGGTAATTACCAGAAATATTGATGCCGCAATTATTTCAAGACACGATCTGTTTAATTCAAAGACAATAGAAAACTCGCTGGGATTTATTTATCACAAACAATGCTGGAGCATGGGATTGGATCTAACTGAGACTGATGACGATGTCAGATTCATGTTCAAAATATCGTTAGCCGGTTTTGGCAATTCTGGTGTTAAATAAAGATGGTTTTAGTCGAAAATAATTCCTGAGAAGGCATTGTTTTAAAGAATATTTCATAATTAAGACTCTTTTAAGATAATTATGGATACGTTTATTCTAGCCGCAACCAGTTTTATCATCTGTATTTCACTGATGATTACCGGCAAAAAGGATAAATTGCAGGCGTCTTTTGCCTGTTTATGCGCGGCTGTATTTGTTTCGCAGGCGGCAATCTCTTTCGGTAATGTTTTTCATTTAAGTTTTCTTTTAAGAATCAGATATCTTGGATCTCTGGCTGTTGCGCCGTTTTCTCTTATTTTTTTACGTTATCTGACCAGAAACAGATCGCTGATTTTCCGGAGAATATTTATTGCTTTCGTGTTGGCAAGCCTGTGCGGAACTGTTTTTGTTTTCACCCCTCTATTCCAGGAGACTTATTTTAATGCCGCCATATCAGTATATATGCTTTTCGCCCTTGGTCTGTGCTATATCGCTTTGATACGGCATGTTAAAGGACTACAATCCGGCAACGAAAAAAGACGCCTGAGTTATTTGCTTTTCGCTAGTCCCCTGGCATTGATTTTAGGGAATATTGATTTATTGAATTACTGGGGATTCAACTTGCCGGTCATAAACGGTATTGTTTTATCCGCTTTGCTTTATTTTGTTTTACTGGTCATTGCCTATCCGCAACTGCGAGAACTTCATGATTTCTTCGCCCGCTCGCTGGTAATATTTGTTGGCACTGTTACCGGTGCTGTTATTTTTTATTTCGCGGCTTCTTTCTTCAAAGGCAGTCCACCTTCTGTCATGGGATTACTGCTGACATCTTTTCTTGTGGTCATTTCTTTATCGCCGATGAAAATGATTATGAAAAAGATTTTCAGTTACTTTTATCCCGAAAGCAAAGATGTGTTTACTTCTCTTTATGAATTTGATGAAAAACTGGAAAAAGAAAAAACCCTGATGCTGGCGGAAATGGCGCCGGTTGTCGCCCATGAAATTCGCAATCCTCTTGGTTCGATCAAGGGAGCGGCTCAATATTTGAAAGAAGAAGCGACGAGTGAGGAGCAAAAGGAACTCTTGAATGTTATCGTTGAAGGAACTGATAGACTGAACTCAGTTGTCAGTCAATTCCTTGATTACGCCCGTCCGTATAAGTTAAGTCTTAAATCTCAAAATATAAACGTGATTATTCAAAAAGCCATTTCCATTATCTCTGTAAACAAGCTGGTAGAAACGATTGCTATTGTTAATGACCTGGATAAAAATACTCCATATGCGGAAGTTGATGAACAGCAATTTATGCAGGTAATTTTAAATATTGCTCTAAACGCTATTGAATCAATGCCTCGGGGCGGTACCCTGACCTTTAGCACATCCGGTATGGAATCGGATGATAATGGAGAAATATTCATAGCTATTCGTGATACGGGTACAGGAATAGACAAGAAAGAAATCAAAGATATTTTCAAGCCGTTTTTTACGACCAAAGAAAGAGGTGTCGGTCTCGGGCTGGCCATTTGCCAGAAAATAATTAAAGAACATGGAGGCCATATCAGAGTGAAATCTATTCCTGCTCGAGGCACGTCATTTATCATCAAACTTAAAACAGCCGTCTAAATTATAAAGACAATCCGGCTTGATTAAAATTCAAAATAATAATAATTACAAACCATGAAAAAGATTTTAATTGTTGATGATGAATTAAATATGCGTCTTGTGTTGTCTGCCATGCTGAAGAAAGAAGGCTTTGAAGTTTCTTCGGCTTCCAACGGACTGGAAGCTCTGCAAATTCTGAAATCAAATAAAATAGACGTGGTTATAACCGATTTGAAGATGCCGGATATTGACGGTATGGAACTGCTGACCAGTGTTTCAGAACAGTATCCTAAAATTCCCGTGATTATGATAACCGCTCACGGCAGTATAGCCACTGCCGTTGAAGCTCTAAAAAAGGGAGCATTTGATTACATTACCAAACCTTTCGAACTGGATGATTTGAAAAATGTCATTTCCAAGGCTGAAAAAACACGTACACTGAACGAAAGTGAGCTTTTCTTGCCGCCGGATGAAATTGAGCGCATAGGTATTATCGGCACAAGTCAGAAAACCATGGAAATTTTTGATGTGATTAAACGGGTGGCACAGACAACAACAACAGTTATGATTACCGGTGAGACAGGCACGGGCAAGGAACTGATTGCCAACGCCATTCATTTCAATTCTCCGCGCAAAAACAATCCGCTTATCAAAATTAATTGCGCCGCCATTGCCGCAACGCTTATGGAAAGCGAACTGTTTGGTTATGAAAAAGGCGCATACACCGGAGCTGCTGTAACCAAGCAGGGGAAATTTGAACTGGCTCATAAAGGCACTTTGTTTCTGGATGAAGTGGCGGAGATCCCGCGCGATATGCAGGTAAAACTCCTGCGCGTTATTCAGGAGCAGGAATTTGAGCGGGTCGGCGGATTGCGGACGATTAAAGTTGATGTGCGCATTATCGCCGCCACCAATCAAAATCTTCTGCATCAGGTGAAGCAGGGAAAATTTCGTGAAGATTTATATTACCGTCTGAATGTATTTCCTATGGACATTCCTCCTTTAAGGGAAAGGAAAGAAGATGTCCTGCCTCTGGTTGACTATTTCATGGATAAGTTCAACAAAAAACTCGGTCTTTCGATTAAGATGGACAGCGAAGTGAATGAAATGCTTTTACATTATGAATGGCCGGGTAATATCCGCGAACTGGAAAATCTGATAGAGAGAATGATGCTTCTGGCGAGGAATAATCTGATTACCGCCGCAGAAGTTCCCGTCGAACTCAAGGAAGCCGTAAATAAAATTATAAACGCTCCGGCGGATGACAGCCAAAAGCCGTTTAAAGAGTATATGCGTGGTCACGTGGAAAATGTTGAGCGGAAGATGATTGTAAAGTGTCTTGAAGAATCCGGAGGCAATGTTACCAATGCGGCTAAACAACTGGGCATGAGCCGTAAGGGGTTGCAGTTGAAAATGATAAAATACAATCTGCGCAAAGAATTAAAGTAAAGGGTCTGTTGACCGGGTGCGCTCCCCTGCGGAATGCGCTTCCGGTCAACAGACCTGAAACGTGGGGTTTTTCAATGAACATGCGGCCTTAATGTTAAACATACTGAGGAGGATGAGAAAATGAATTTCAAAATAGCTATAGTTATTATCCTTGCCGGTCTCGTTCTTATCTTTTTGGCGCAGAATGTACAGGTCGTCACGGTGAGTTTTTTATTCTGGGAAATGTCAATGTCGCGCGCGGTGCTGATCTTTTTTACTTTATTAACAGGTTTTATTATCGGCTGGTTTCTGAACAGCTATTTATCATACCGTAGAGATAAAAAGGAATTCCAGAATATTAATTATTAGCCGATTGTTCCTCGCCGGTTTCCGTTTCGGGCGGATGAAAATAAATCCGCAGCCCATCGTAAATATAGAGAACTGCCTTAACGTAAACATCGCTGTGGTTGTAAGCAAAAACAGCTTTGTACTTTTTGTTGTAATTGCCGATATTCTCTCCAGTTAAATTATTGTTGTAAAGATAATTTTCCACACTGAAAATAGTATCTTCTATGTCGAAAGGATCAATATCATTATTAGTTCCGTTTGAGTCTATAAAAAATGACAATAGGGAAGATGGAATAAACTGACCCCAGCCGATTGCTCCCGCATATGAACTTGTAAAATGCTGCGTCGGCTGTTCCGTCATCAGTGAAAATTTATAAAGCGCCGTGATTTCGCGGACGGCAAATTTTTTCCGGTTCGTGAAAATATATTGAGACACTAAAGAATTAAAAGCATAGAACTTGCCTCGCTGCTTATGATCGGCGAAATTGGTTTCGATGCCGATGATGGCGGCGATCAATTCCTTGTGTATGCCGTGCTTTGCTTCCGCGCGGTTGAACATTTCGATGTGATCTTCAATAAATGGCTTTCCTTTTTTTATTTTAGCATCCACGCCTATTCGCGTGAAGTATTTAGAAACATTACGTTTTATGACGCGATCTGTCTGTTTTTCCGCTGATTTATGAAAATATTGGCCGATATTGGGGTGAAGCTGGAAAGTTTCATTTTTAATTTGTTCATCAAACCATTCTCCGGGCACTCCGTTCATCGTCAGATGGTGTTTCAATTCTTCAATTTTAACGGGGATAAGATGATCGGGAACTTTCTTGACCTGCTCATTATATGATGTGCAGCCAAGAAAAATAAAAACTACAAAGAATATGGTTAGTGAGTATCTAAGTTTCATTTTGTTCAATTAATTAATGAGAATATTCATCTTACCTTGTGAGATACTTTAATAAAACTCTTCTTAAATTCCTTTACTAGACAATAAACTATATTGTCAAATTGTTTCAAGTCCGATATTTGCTGCTTTTTTAAGCAATGTATGTTCTTGTAATCACCTGAAGGTTAATGTATAAATTCCGCAGACAAGGTATTGGTGCGGAACAATGCATTTGAAAAAAGTTATTTTCCATTCACAGGAATATCCTGCGGCAGATTGCCATCCTTTCAATCTGCCGCTTTTCCATTTCAGCCAATTCAATATGAGCAAGCCAATCACTACCGTTTATATAAAAATTTTATGATAGATAGAAGCAAATATCTGAAACAAAACAGTGTGAAATAGAGGGGGAGCATTATGCTGACAAAACAGGAAATCATCGTGGAGGCCGTACGACTGAAATTTGCCGATATCGGTTTCACCGGCGCCGAACCATTCACATCACAGAAGGAATACCTGCTGGCGCATCAGGAAGAATACGGCTGGGCGGAGGCAGTAGGTTTAGGTCTGCTTGCGGGAACAGATCCCCAAAATATCCTTCCCAATGCTAAATCCATAATCGTGCTCCTGGAATCTTATTTCGAAGAATCTTTCCCTCTGCAAATGGAACGTCATTTCGGCCGTTGCTATCTTGATGATGACAGGGTTACCAAAGACCGTCTGGCGCTAAAGATCAAAGCTTTCCGAAAGTTTCTTCAGGCAAACGGCATTGATTCCAAAGTGCCTTTTAATCTGCCGCACAGACTTTCAGCCGCCCGCGCCGGATTGGGGAATTTTGGTAAAAATTCTCTTTTTTATTCGCGGCGTACGGCCCGTGAAAGTTCGTTTGTTTTCCCCGTCGCTATTGTTGTCGACCATGAATTTGCCGCGGATAAGCCGGATATTTCCATTGGTTGTCCCGATTGGTGCCGCAATGCCTGTGTGGCGGCATGTCCCACACGCGCTCTCAAGGGAGACGGAAAAATTGATCCCCGCCGCTGCATTTCTTTTTTAACGTATTATGGCGCAGGACTAACTCCGCTTGAACTTCGCGAACCGATGGGTTTATATGTGTATGGGTGCGATCGCTGTCAAAATGTTTGTCCGCGCAATATTAACCGGATAACAGAGGAGAAACCGCAAAATCCCCGTGTTGCCGTCAAATCTTCCGATTTCGACCTTCCCCTTCTGCTGCACATGGATAAATCATATTTTGAACAAAAAATCTGGCCGCATATGTTCTATATGTCTGCTGATGATCTTTGGCGCTGGAAGATGAATGTCGCCCGTGCCATGGGCAATAGTCTCAATCCGGTTTATGTCGCTGATCTTATACGGGCCTTTAAAGAAAATTCCGACGAGCGCGTAAGATCAATGATTGCCTGGGCGCTGGGGCGCATCGGCAATTTCGAAGCGATGACCGCGCTGGAGGAGTTTTCCAAAGACAGCACCGGTGTAGTGAAGGATGAAATCCAACAGGCTGTTAAATTATCTATAACAAAAAAATAGCCGTATTGTAAGGCATGAAGAATTTTTGTAGCATGTAAGTTTAATTATTCTTCTTCAAACACAATGTCAATCAGTTCAAAGTTACGCGCTCCGCCCGGCGTCTGCACGTTTATTTCACTGCCGATTCGTTTGCCGATCAGAGCTTTGCCGATAGGAGATGTCACGGAAATTTTATTTTGACTGATGTCGGATTCATACGGGCCTAGCAGTTGATATTTTATTTTTTCACCGCTGTCGGTATCTTCCAGACTGACGTAACAGCCGAAAACTACTTTGTCGGTTTTCAATCCTTTAATATTAATAACATTGGCCAGGGCGAGCTGATTTTCCAATTCCTGCATCTTTCCGTAGAGAAAAGACTGTCTTTCTTTGGCGGCGGAATACTCAGCGTTTTCGGAAATGTCGCCGTGGGCGCGAGCGACTTCAATATCACGAACATTTTCAGGAATGGACACGTTCTTTATTATTTCAATGTCCTTTTTCAATCTTTCAAAACCCGCTTTGGTAATAGGTATTTTCTCCATAGTAGCTCCAGATTATTTTGCTGATTCCTGACGTGATTTGTTTAAAACTACGGGCAGGATAATTACTAAATGTTTGTTTAATAGAGAATAAGTACCCTGTCAAGAAACATTTAATGGCTGTAATCATCCAATTATGCTATCTAACGCAAGATGAAGGATAAAGGTTTTTAGAAATTATGCTTGATAAATTTAACAGAGAAATAAACTATTTACGCGTTTCCATTACCGACAGATGCAATTTGCACTGTAGTTATTGCCGGCCTAAGGAAGGAATTTCCTTGCAGGGGCATGAAGATATTCTGCGCTATGAGGAAATAATTCGTGTTGTTTCCATTGCCGTTAAAATGGGACTGGTCAAGGTACGGATAACGGGAGGTGAGCCGCTTGTTCGCCGGGGCTTCATTGATTTTATTGCCGCGCTGAAAAAGATCAGCGGTTTGCAGGATATCAGCCTTACAACAAATGGTATTCTTTTGGAAGAATACGCTCAGAAGATTTTCGATGCCGGTATAAGCCGCATCAACGTTAGTCTTGATTCACTAAATAAAGATAAGTATTTCCGCATTACCAACGGCGGAGATTTAGATGCCGTTTTGCGCGGGATTGCCCGGGCCGAAGAGGTGGGTTTTTCCCCTATAAAAATAAACACAGTTGCCATAAAGGGTTCTAATGATGATGAGGTTTTGGCTTTTGCTCAACTGGCCGCAAATAAACCATTTCAGGTGCGGTTTATTGAATTGATGCCGGTTGGTCAGGCAAATTTAGATTACGGCGAAGATTATATATCAGCAACGCAATTAATTGAAAAAATCAGCGAGCGCTATGAACTGGAGCCGTTAAAAGACAGGGGAAATAAATCTGATGGTCCGGCCAGAATATTTAAAATTAAAGGCGGGCGTGGTGAAATCGGTTTCATTAATCCGGTAAGCGAACATTTTTGCTCGACCTGTAATCGTCTGCGACTTACTTCCGACGGGAAATTGCGGGTATGCCTGCTGAGTGAGGCGGAGGTTGATTTAAAGAAGGCGCTGCGGGGAAATTGCAGTGATACGGAGCTGGAAAAGCTTATCCGGGATGCTGTACTATTAAAACCAAAACAACATGATCTGATTTGCACGGAAAAAAGTTTGAAGAAATGTTACAGGAACATGTCGGAGATTGGCGGTTGAAAAGCAGTAATCAAAAGGGTATATTAAAAAAATAATGTTTCATCGCGCAGGTGAGACGCGGGCGGAAAATGCCATGTTGGCGAATCCCCAATAAATTTATCATTGATTTAATGTTAAAGTTTACCAGGGACGGCTCAAATGTTTTTCGATCAAAAAAAAGCCGGATTTTCCGGTGAAAGATTGAAGACGCCGCGAAGTGATTATGTCTTTGCACGGCAAAAAGAACTTGTTTTGGATTTGCTGGTTCCGCTATCCGGAGAAAGAATTCTTGATATAGGTTGCGGCACAGGCAATAATTTACAATTCTTCCATGAAAAATGGTGTTCTTTCACGGGAATTGATTCCTCCGTGGAAAAACTGGAAATTGCCCGGCAAAAATATGGCAATCGCGCCGAATTTGTTTCAGGTGATCCCCGTGATCTTCCCTTTTCCGACGATGAATTCGATATCGTTACAATAATTAATTTTCTGGAAATATCCGATAATCCGCAAAAAGTCATTGAAGAAGCAATCAGGGTCTGTCGCGGCCGTGTTTTTATCGGATTTTTAAATAACTATTCTTTTGTGGGAACGAGACAACGGTTAAAAGAAATATTCGGGTTCTCGCTTTCTCAGGAAATGCGTTTTTTCAGCTTTCCGGAAATCAAAAATATTGTAGAGAATTCAACCGGAGATACTGCCATTAAATGGGGCAGTGTTATTTATTTCCCCGGCATTGTTTACGATTTTTTTGGAGAGTTGGAAGAAATGTTTCCCGTTCGAAAAAATCCGTTCGGCGCTTTCATCGGCATGACTTTTCCCGTAAGATACACTTACCGGACAGCGCAAAGTCCGGTTGTGAATTCATTTAAACTGAAGACGGAAACCCGCGATGCGGCTCCCGAAGCTGTCCGGGGTATGCTGAGGCAGGCGGATAAATGATTAAGGAAGCGATGCTCTACGAAAACCTTGACAATTGCAGTGTGCGTTGCAATCTATGCGCGCACAGATGTACAATTAAACCTGACAGCAGGGGCGTTTGCGGAGTAAGGGAAAATAAAGACGGCATTCTGCATTCACTGGTTTACGGAATGCTTATTGCCGAAAACATCGATCCCATCGAAAAAAAACCGTTCTTTCATGTTTTTCCCGCATCCAGGTCTTATTCCATTGCCACGGCGGGATGCAATTTCAGTTGTGATTTTTGCCAGAACCATGAAATCTCACAGATGCCTCGTTTAACGCGTATGGTAACAGGCGTTGATATAACACCCATGGAAATTGTCGAACGGGCGAAAAAAAGCGGTTCTAAGACAATCGCCTATACCTACACCGAACCGACTGTCTATTTTGAACTGGCCTATGATACCGCGAAAATTGCATGTGATAATGGTTTGAAAAATGTGTTTGTTACTAACGGTTTTATGACTGCTGAAACAATTGAGACAATAGCTCCATATTTGACCGCCGCCAATGTGGATTTAAAATCTTTTCGTGATGAGTTTTACAAAAAAAGATGCGGCGCACGCTTGAATCCCGTTCTGGAGAGTCTGAAAAAAATGAAAGAAATGGGAATCTGGGTGGAGATAACCACACTGCTTATTCCAACTTTAAACGATAGCGAAGAAGAACTCAAAGACATCGCAAAATTTATTGCCGGACTGGGCGTTGAGACTCCCTGGCATATAAGCCGCTTTCATCCTCAATTTAAAATGCAGAACCTGCCTGTAACCCCGCTCTCTTCCCTGCACCGGGCAGCACAAATAGGGGAAAATACTGGATTAAAATATGTTTACAGTGGTAACGTCCCCGGCGATGAAGGCGAAAATACATATTGCTTCCGATGTGGTAAACTTCTAATTGAACGATTTGGTTTTAAAATTATCAGCATCAACCTGCAGGAAAACAAATGTCCGAAATGCGGGACTGAACTGGATGGTATTTTCTAAGACAAAATCAGAAAGTATAATCACGTATATTTTTTTGGTCAAACATTCATACGTAATTAATCACATATGAAGAATACTTTTAGCCATTACAGGAAAGACGAAATTATGATTTATCTTGATAAACTCTGCTTGCGGATAGTCTTGATTATCGTTTGCGTTCTTGCGGTTTCAGGAAATGTTTTCTCTTCAGATGATGTTAAAATCAAATTCGCCGGAAGTGTTGCCAACATTTTGAATAAGCCGTCAAAATTTTACAAAAGCAGAGAAGCACTGCGTATAGCGGAAACGGTTCTTCTGTATCAGCGCAATAACGGCGGATGGCCCAAAAATTACGATAGCGTCCGTGCTTTGAGCGATAGGGATAAAAAAGAGCTTATTCGAAAGAAAGAACAAGATGATACGACCTTTGACAACGGCGCCACTTATTCTGAAGTACGATATCTGGCAAAAGTTTGCAAAGCGAGCAAAGACGAGCGATTCAGAAAGGCCTTCCTTCGGGGTGTAGAATTTATTTTAAAAGCTCAATACGGAAACGGCGGATGGCCGCAGTTTTATCCGAACACCCGCGACCGTGACTACGCAAAACACATTACTTTCAACGATGACGCAATGATAGGTGTAATAACTGTTCTGAGGGACATAGCGCAGGACAGGACGTCATATCCATTTGTTAATGCCGATTTACGTGCGCGTTGCGCGCAGTCTGTCGAGAAAGGCATTCAATGTATACTCAAATGCCAGATAAAAACAGGCGGGAGAAAAACTGCATGGTGCGCGCAGCACGATGAAAAGAACTTTCTTCCCCGAAAAGGCCGAAGTTATGAGCTGGCATCCATCAGCGGTTGGGAGTCCGTGGGCATTGTAAGATTTTTGATGGAAATAGAAAAGCCGACGCCGGAAGTTATTCGGGCCGTTCAGAGCGCTGTTGCCTGGTTTGACGGGGCTAAGCTACGAGACGTCCGTGTAATAAAAATGAAAAATCCGTTAGTGCCTGGAGGATGGGATAAAATAGTAGTCAAAGATGCCAATGCCCGGTCGATGTGGGCAAGGTTCTACAGGATAGAGGACAATCAACCTTTATTCTGCAGCCGTGACGGAGTGCCCAAAGCGACATTCGGGGAAATATCCCCTGAACGTCGTATGGGCTATGAATGGTTTGGGTACTATGCGACAGACTTGCTTGCGAGGGAATATCCTTACTGGCTGAAGAAGCATGCTGTTCGTGAGAATGTTTTACGAAAAAAAAACATGATGCTGTTTACCGTATTCCTCAAAGTATTTTTCCTGGTATAAAATTGCTACCACTGCATCCTAGGTTTCTAATGAAAATTGTGATAGTATAAATATGAAAAATAATTTTAGGGATTAGAGTGGCAGTATGCTCAAGAAAACTCCCTCAAAAACGAATCTTTATATCAACAATCCTACCATAGCTAAAGAATGGCATCCTGCGAAAAACGGAAGCTTTGCCCCGCGAGATATAACAGCTTATTCTAATAGAAAAGTATGGTGGCTGTGCCCAAATGATCATGCATGGCAGGCGACGGTTACTGAACGGATACACGGGAAAAGTTGCCCTTATTGTTCTGGTGCAAAAGTTGATGATGAAAACATACATCAGGCACTGAACCCGTTACAGGAAGAAGAATCACATTCTGCTAAAAGTGAGAGTCCGGTGCAAGCCGGTATGGAAGCGCGTTCCAAAAATAAAGTCAGTCCTGAAAATTGCCTGCAAACAGTTAATCCAAATCTGGCAAAAGAATGGCATCCTGCAAAGAATAAAAGCCTGACACCTAAAGACGTAGCAGCATCTTCCCGCGATCATGTATGGTGGTTGTGCTCTAAAGGTCATGAATGGAAGGCGGCTATATACAGTAGAAACAATGGGGATGGATGTTTCTATTGCTCCTATATGCAAAGACGGAAACATATGTGAAAAATATACAATGGAGGCAATAATGCAATTCCCGCATCTTTTTTCACCAATAACAATTAACGGTATGACCTTGAAAAACAGGGCGGTTATGCCGCCTATGGGGACAGGGTATGGTAATGCCGATGGAACGATAAGCGATCGCTTATTAAGTTATCTGTCCCGTCGGGCCCAGGGCGGTACCGGTTTGATTATTACCGAAGTATGTGCAGTTTCTCCTCGCGGCAGGGGCTTCACCAACGAGATTGGTGTCTGGAGTGATGAGTTTATTCCGGGGCTATCACGCATTCCGGCCGAATTACATCGCTACGGGGCCATGGTCGCGCTGCAATTGCATCATGCAGGTCGGGAGACTTTTGAATCCGTTATTGGCGCAAAGCCTGAAGCGCCTTCGGATATACCCAGTGTTATAATGGGACAGCCATGCGAGGCTATGTCGCTTACGAGAATTGCCGAAGTGATAGACGCCTTTGCCCAGGCGGCCGGACGTGCGCGTCAGGCGGGTTTTGATGCTGTGGAACTTCATGGCGCTCACGGATATCTGTTAAATCAGTTTCTTTCCCCTTTTTCCAACCAGCGCGATGATCAATACGGCGGGAATGATGAAAATCGCAGGCGCTTCGTTCTGGAAATCATAGCAGCAGTGCGTAAGGTTGTCGGAACGGATTTTCCGGTCTGGATTCGCGTTTCGGCCGATGAACTGGTGCGCGGGGGGTATGACCTGTCCTTCATGCAGAAGTCCGCTCCAGCGCTGGTTACGGCCGGAATTGACGCCATCCACTGCTCAGTTGGAGTCTATTCCACCCCCGGCGGTTTATCCATAGCTTCCATGGATACCGAACCTGGTTTCAATTTGTTCCGTGCCCGCGCTCTGAAATCCGTTGTGGATGTGCCTGTTATTGGAGTGGGCCGTATCAATAATCCTGAACTTGCCAATCAGGCCATTGCCAGGGGCGACGCCGATCTAATCAGTTTCGGACGTCAGCATCTGACCGATCCTGATTTCATTAAAAAAGTCCGGGAAGGCGCTCTTGACGATATCCGCTGGTGTACATCCTGTAATCAAGGCTGCATAGAACGACTGAGTTTTGAAATGAAATCGGCAACCTGTAGTTTTAATCCTGAATGCGGCCGTGAATACAAAGGGGAAGCACCTAAGGCCGATCCGTCCAAACGCGTTTGGATAATAGGTGCCGGACCTGCAGGTCTGTCTGCAGCTATGGCCGCTAACGCCCGTGGACACAGGGTGGAAATATTTGAGAAAGAAGAGCAACCAGGAGGGCAGTTGTTATCAGCCAGCCGCCCGCCGCACAAGGCAGTTTTCATGGACTGGGTTGCATGGTCGTTGCGCCACCTGAAGAAAGCCTCCATTCCCTTACAGTGCGGCCATACAGTGCATGCCGGTGAAATACAAAGCAAACGTCCTGATGCCGTGATTCTGGCCTGCGGCGCCCATCCTGTAGCTGCACCGATTCCCGGTATTGATTCCCCGATAGTGGCGGATGCCCGCGACGTGCTTACAGATAAAATCTCTCCTAAAGATCCTGTCGTGATTCTGGGAGCAGGTTATGTAGGCATGGAAACTGCGGATTACCTGCTGGCAAAGGGTATTGCAGTCACTGTTTTGGAAATGCTGTCTTTACCGCCGGTCGGTAAACTGACAGCGCACGGATACTGGCTGCACAAGCGCATAAGGGATGCCGGCGGCGGATTGATCTTTGGCGCCAAAGTATTGAGTATTGATGCTAACGCTGTGCGCTTTCACCATATGGGTTCCGAAAAGGTGGAGAATGCGGCCATGGTTATAACCGCAATGGGCGCCAGGTCTGAGAATGTTCTGGAAGATTTCTTGAAGGAGCAGGCCATCCCTTATAGAATAGTCGGTGACGCCAAAAGTCCTCGCCGGATTTTGGAGGCCATTCACGAAGGTCATAAGGCAGGGGAAGAGATATAGCATTCTTATGATGACATCTATTATATAATTACTTGCTATCTTCTTATTTTTCTTTTAAAATAAAAGTAAGCCAGAGATTAAAAGATTAAATAATAGGAGGTGTTTGGTTATGCAGAGAGTCAGCGATATTTTAAAAAGCAAGACGAAACAGCTGTGGACGATTCTTCCGGACGCTTCGGTATTTGATGCTCTGAAACTCATGGCGGAAAAAGAAATAGGAGCATTAATGGTTGTTGATAAAAGAGGGAAGGTTGCCGGCATTATTACGGAACGCGATTACGCGAGAAAAATTGTTTTGAAAGGAAAGACATCTCCGAAAACCCTCGTAAAAGAAATTATGACGCTTTCCGGTAAAATGTTCAGGGTAAAATCTGATACTTCAGTAGAGGAGTGTATGGTGCTTATGACGGGTAAGCATATAAGACATCTGCCCGTTTTTGACAATGGCAAATTTATGGGGCTTATTTCTATAGGAGACGTTGTAAAGTCAACTATTTCCGAGAAGGATATACTTATTGATCACCTGAGCAATTATATCGCGGGAAGATATTGATTTTAAGTATATTATAGTTTTGAATTATTGTTTTTCAGGGCAGGGGTTTTACGCCCCTGCCTTTTTATATTGCCGAATTGGTTTTTAATTAAAATTTTTACTGTAAATTGTCCTGTAATAAAGAAAGTCAGCAAAATGTTCAAAAAGATCAAAGCACTACATATTGTGGTATGATTGTGAGAATACCACATTTTGTTGTGTTTTTTTCTTTACAAAGGGTAAATCTTTTGTTACGCTTTCACAAATTTTCACAAGTATAAAGATGTTTTTATGAATTTAAAAAGGCTAGAAATATCCGGTTTTAAATCGTTTCGCGATAAGGTAACTATTGATTTTTCCAACGGTATAACGGGGATTGTCGGTCCCAACGGTTGTGGAAAATCCAATATCGTTGATGCTATTCGTTGGGTAATGGGCGAGCAAAGGGTCAAGGCTTTGCGCGGGAAAAAGATGGATGATGTTGTTTTTAACGGCAGTCAGGATTCCGCTCCGGTAAGTATGGCGGAAGTCACGATGACTCTGGTTGCCAATGGAAACAGTTTTTCCGGTGCTTATTCCGATTTGAATGAAATATCCATCTCCCGCAGGGTTGTTCTTGAGGATGAGAGCGAATATTATATCAACAGAGCTCCATGCCGTCTTCTTGATATTAAGGAATTCTTCATGGGTACCGGTGTCGGTGCCAGAACCTATTCTCTGGTTGAACAGGGCCATGTCTCCAATCTTGTTGAAGCTAAACCCGAAGACAGAAGGCTGTTTATAGAAGATGCCGCCGGTGTATCCAAATATAAAAGCCGGAAGGAAGCCGCTGTCCGTAAGATGGAAGCGACGAAGCAAAACATGGTTCGGCTAAACGACATTCTCAAGGAAGTAAAATCACAGCTTAATACCATCTCACGGCAGGCCAAGAGAGCGGAACAGTATAAAAACATAAAACAACAAAGCAAAGAAACGGAATTAACCATTGCCCTGCAAAGCTATGTTGAGCTCGGCGAAAAGGAATCCTTGCTACAGACATCGCGCACTGATTTACAGAATCAGGATGCCGTCATACACGCTAATATCGAGGCTAAAGAATCAGCAATAGATGAACTTAAGGTGAAGTTGCTGGAAAATGAAGAATTAGTAGCCCAAAGCCAGCATGATCTCTATGAGATTAAAAATACTATCAGCATTAAAGAAAAGAACATTGAATTTGCCCGCCTCCAGATCATTGACACTTCCGAACGCAAGCAAAAAGATTTTGCGGAAATTCAAATGCTGCAGACAAAGAAAGATGATCTAATCACCGAAATTGAAAATCTGCAAAAAAGCGCGGCTGAAGCCGAAAACAAGATTGCCGCTCTTAAAACGGAACATGAAGAAGGTCGGCAAAAAGTCCAGGAACTTATCAATGCCAATAAAGAAATAATCAATCAACTGGAAGAAAAGAAAATTTTATATATTGATATCGTGACGGAAAAAGCCAAGCTTAAAAACATGGTTTCCAGCCTGAGCAAAAATATTGAGGATTTAATAAAACGCGAAGAAAGAGAAACTCACGAGCTGGAAGAAGACAAAAAGATGTTTGCTGATTTGCTGGGCCGGCTTTCGTTTGTAAATGAGGAATTAAAGAAGGATGAAGACCAAATCGTTAAACTGGAAGAAAAGAAAACGATAACAATAGCCGAACTTGAGCGTTCTAAATCAGATTTACAGTTAAACGAGGAAGATGTAGCGAGAATCAAGGAAGACACAAATGTCAAATCTTCCCGGTTGATTTCCCTGAAGGAATTTCAGGAGGCGTATAAGTGGGGCAATGAAGGCGTCAAATCAATCATAGAAAACAAGGAACACGGCGACAAATTCTATGGAGTTGTGGCTGATCATATAAGTGTGCCACGCCAGTACGAAGCAGCGGTTGAGGCGGTTTTAGGGGAAAAATTGCAGTATGTAGTGGTTAAAAGTCAGGAAGACGGCATACGCGCGATTGATTATTTGAAAAACTATCAGTTGGGCAGAGGCAGTTTTGTATCTGTAGATTTGAGAAATCACAACGCAAAAACATACAGCGAAGAACACCTTAATGAAGCCGAGCCTTTATTGGAAAAGGTTAAAGTAAATGAAGATTATAAACAAATTGTTGATTGCCTGCTGGGTGATGTTTTGCTGATACCGACAATTGAAAACGGCATTTCCCTTTGGAAGAAAAATGGTTTCAGGGGAACTTTTGTCACTCCGGAGGGAGATATAATCAGTCCTAATGGTATATTAACCGGCGGCAGTGGTGCGGCGGTCGAAAAAAGCCTTCTGGCGACAAAAAGAGAGATAGGCGAACTGGAAATAGAAGTATCGGCGCTTACTGCTGATCTGGAAATAAAAACAAATCAAAGAAATAATCTTATCTCCGCTATTTCCCGATGGGAAGAAGAACTCGGTCAGATTAAGACAGATATTCATTCACTGGAAATCACCGTTAACAGCAGAAAAAAGGATAACGAACGGTTTGACGCCGAAACAAACAGATTAAAACAGAGGATTGCCATCCTGGAACTTAACCGGCAAAACCTTAACGCGGAAAAATCCGAAGCCGAAGAAAAGCTTCAAAAATTTAATGCTGATATCTTACGCAAGGATGAAGAAGAAAAAGAAATCAATGAAGTCATTTCCGTCTTTAACAGTAAGAGAGAACAGTCTCGTACGGAGATTGATGAACAGGAACGTCATTTGACAGGCAAGAAAGTAGAAATGGCGTCCATGGATGAGAAAAAAGAAGCTGATTTGCGGACAATATCAAGGCTGCAAAATGATATCGGCACAATAGCCAATGATAGCAGCATCAAGAGCGAAGAAATTGTTTCCTGCGATAAACAAATTGTGGAATTAAATCAAACAATCGAAAAAGAGCAGGAGCTGCTTAAAGAACTTTACAATGGTTTTGCGGCACAGGAATCGCTTCTGGCGGAGAAAAAGGCGGAACAAAATCGTGAAGATGCGCAACTGAAAATAAAAGAAAATGAAATCAGAGAAATAAAAAAGAAACTTGATGAACTGCGCCAGCAGATAAATGAAATTGAAATTCAATGCAGGGAAGTGGCTTTAAACAGTGAAAATCTGAAAAAAATGATCGCCGAGAAACACGATGTTGATCTGGTAAATATGGCCTCGGGGTTTGAAAAGATCGGAGAAGAAAAACTTGCCGAACTTATTGCTTTGCTTGAAAATAATAAACAAATAATCGACAATTTCGGCGAAGTGAATTTGCTTGCGCTTAATGAATATGAAGAACTCGATAAACGCTACAGCTTTCTGTCAGAGCAGGTAGCCGATTTGAGTTCTTCTCTTAATGTTCTGCAACGGACGATTACGCGAATTAATAAAATATCCCGCGCCAGATTTGCCGAAACCTTTGAAGCCGTCAACGCCTGTTTTAAAGAAGTATTCGCGCAGATTTTTCCCGGAGGCCGCGGAGAACTGCTGCTGACAGATGAAAATGACCTGCTGGAAACAGGAGTGGATATTGATATTCAGGTTCCCGGCAAAAGAAAGCAAAATGTTAATTTGCTTTCCGGTGGTGAAAAATCGCTTGTTGCCGTCTCTTTGATTTTCGCCATTTTGAAATACCGCCCGTCACCGTTTTTGATTTTAGACGAAGTTGACGCCGCTCTGGATGATGCCAACACGAATCTCTTTAACCGGTTGATTAAGGATGTCGCCGGAAAATCTCAGGTTGTCATGATTACGCACAACAAGAGCACAATGGAAGTTGCCGATACGCTCTTTGGTGTGACCATGCAGAAACAGGGGATATCGACGCTGGTTTCCGTCAACCTCAATTAATCCTTCGCTTTACTTCTTCACAAAAAATAGTTATTAACTGATCATCACGCAGGAAGGTGTTGTTATGGGAAAGATGAATTTTTTTGAAAAGTTAAAATCAGGACTGAGCAAAACGCGCAATGCTCTGACAAAAAATCTGGATAATATTATTTTCGGAAAAAGGATAATAGACAAAGATCTTTTTGACGAACTCGAAGAGCTTCTTATTTCGGCGGATATGGGACCCAAGTTTACTTACGATTTAATAGATGATGTTAAACAACGCGTCAGCCGTAATGAACTGAACAACTCCCAGGAAATAAAAAAAATTTTACATGAGCGGATGACTGCTATTTTGCGGAAGGTGGAAAAGCCTTTGGCCATTCCCCAGGGGAAACCCTTTATTATCATGGCAATCGGGGTAAACGGCAGCGGAAAAACAACCACTATAGGCAAACTGGCAAGCTTATTGAAAAGTAAAGGCCATGAAGTTATGCTGGTTGCCGCGGATACTTTCCGGGCGGCGGCTGTCGAGCAGTTGGAAGTGTGGGGTTCGCGCGTGGGCGCGCAGGTTATCAAGCACAAAACTAATGCTGATCCGGCTGCAGTTGTCTTTGACGCTGCGGCAAAAATTAAAGCAGGTTTCACCGGCGTTGTCATTGTGGACACTGCCGGTCGATTGCATACCCGCGTAAATTTGATGGAAGAGCTTAAAAAAATAAAAAGAATTATTAACAGGGAACTGCCGGAAGTGTCGGCGGAGGTATTGCTTGTTTTAGATGCGACAACAGGCCAGAATGCCGTTGTTCAGGCGAAAATATTTAAAGAAGAAATAGGGGCGACCGGTATTGTTTTGACTAAGCTTGATGGAACCTCCAAGGGCGGCGTAGTTGTAAGGATTGTCAGTGAACTTGCTCTACCCGTTCAATATATCGGAGTCGGTGAAGCGTTGGATGATTTACGCGTTTTCGACAGCAATGATTTTACCAGGGCGCTTCTGGATTAAATTATTGCAGAAATCGGCAAGGTATTATGAAAAAAATCTTTGCCATAGGAGATATTCACGGCTGCCTGGAAAAGCTCAACCAGCTGATGGGCAGGGTCAGCATTAATAATAAAAATGACACATTAGTCTTCATCGGCGATTATATTGATCGCGGCGAATCCGGTCCGGACGTTATTGATTACGTAATACGGTTGCAGAGCGAATATAAAAAAGTAGTCTGTCTCATGGGTAATCATGAGCAAATGCTGTCACGTTATCTGGAAGGTTTTGATGAGGATATGTATTTGGCAAACGGCGGCAGAACTACCCTTCATTCCTATGGGATTCTTCTTTCGGATGATATTGAGGAAAGAAAGCGTAAAATTCCCGCAAGGCACCGTGTATTTTTCGAATCGCTTTTGCCATATTATGAAACCGGGGATTACATATTTGTTCATGCCGGGCTGAAGCCGGGATTGCCTCTGAAAGATCAGACTGTTAATGATTTGTTGTGGATACGGCGTGAATTTATAGACGCGAAATACGACTTCGGTAAAATAGTTGTTTTTGGCCATACTCCTTTAAATAAACCATTAATTAGTAAAAATATGATAGGTATAGATACCGGGGCGGTTTACGGAGGTGAACTTACCTGCGTGGAGCTGCCAAAAATAAATATTTATCAGGCGTAAATATGAAAATTATCGAATGTGTGCCGAATTTCAGTGAAGGACGCGACCGGAAAAAAATTGCAGCTATTGCCCATGTTTTTAAATCGTTTCCCGACGTGCATCTGGTTGATTTCAGCGGTGATGAGGACCACAACCGGAGCGTTTTTACATTTCTGGGAAAACCGGAATATGTACTGGAAGCGGCGCTTGCAGTCTGCGGCAAGGCTCTGATGTTAATTGATATGCGCGAACAGGCAGGCGTTCATCCCCGTCTGGGTGCTGTTGATGTTGTACCCTTTATCCCGCTTGGAAAAACAAAGATGCAGGACGCAGTTGATTTAGCTCATACTTTTGGACAACAGTTATATGAGCGCTTCGGTGTTCCTGTATATTTTTACGGGCATGCGGCAATGTCATCCTGTCGAAAAGAACTGGCCGATGTCCGTCGCGGCGGTTATGAAGCTCTGCAAAGTAAAATGATTAATCCTGATGACGTTCCGGATATAGGCAAGCCGGAGTTTAATGCACAGGCTGGCGCAACTGTTGTCGGCGCGCGCGAACCGCTGGTTGCTTACAACATTAATTTGATGTCTGATGATTTGCGTCTGGCGCGGAACATTGCTTCGCAAATCAGGGAGAAAAACGGTGGATTGGAACATGTCCGGGCAATCGGTGTAATACTGAAGAGCCGCCATATAGCGCAGGTTTCCATGAACCTCACTAATTGCAGGGAAACACCTTTTAAAGTTATTTATGACCAGGTGGAAAAGCTGGCTGCCGGGCATGGTGTCGGGATATTGGAATCGGAATTAATCGGCCTTGCGCCCAAATGCGCTTTCGCCGGCACTTCACCCCGGCATCTGAAGCTCAAAGATTTTGACGAACAGCGGCTGCTGGAAACGCATATAAAGAATTTATCCCAATAGTCTAAAATTTTTTCTTTGATTCCTTCTTGTTCGCTTTTGCCAGCGTTTTGAGAAGCTTTTTGTCCGGTATAGCGCTGGTTAATGAGGGACGAGACTCGGATGATTTTGTTGAGTCATCCGGAATAACCTCTTTTTTCTCGCGGTGTGCGCGAATCCTCCCGGCGATTGCCTCTGCCGCCATCTTGCCGAATTGTCCGATAAATCCGGCGATGAGGACCAAAGCAATCCATTGAAGAACAGACCACGAGCCGATATATTTCAATATGTCCGTCATGGTTTATTCAAAACCTAATCAAGTTTTAGAAGTTCCTGAGGTTTGTCGAAAAGGAAATCCGGTCCGGCGGCGGCCATTTTTTCTTTGCTGTGCCATCCCCAGGTAACTCCCACTGTTTTTACCCCGGCCTGTTTCCCTTCTTTGATATCGCCGGTTGTATCGCCTATGTAATAAATATCCTGTAGATCAAACCGGTATTTTTGGGCTGCGTAGAGTATTTTTTCTTTTTTGCTGAACATGAAGTCGGATCCCAGAATTTCTTTGAAATATCCGTCGTAATTAAAAAAATCCAGGGCTTCTTTAATAGAAGCATTATCATTTGAGGAAATAACGATAAGACAATGTTTCCGGTGCAGTTTTTCTATAACCGGTGCGATTTCGGGAAAAGGTTTCATATCCCTTATTTTTACCTGTGCCAGGATATCTTCCGCGGCTTTCATAAACACATCCAAGTCTATACCCCTGTTTTTCAGAGATTCATAAAAATTATCTTCAAATAGTTCCAGAAATTCTTCTCTGTTTTTTACGATGGGTTGATTTATTTTTTGAAGATTATCCTTCACCGTTTTTTCATAAACAGCAAGAGAGTCAACAATAACACCGTCAAAATCGAAAAGAAACAACTTCATGAGTTCTTTTCTCCTTTATATGCGCGGGCAATGGATAAGCGAAATGGTTTTTTAAGGATTCCTTTTTCCGTGATGATTTCCGTGATAAATCGCGCCGGCGTCACGTCAAATGCCGGATTGTAAACTTTTGTTCCTATCGGCGCGCTGCGTACTCCCTTGAAACCGGTTACTTCCTCATTTTTCCTTTCTTCGATAGGTATGGAGGCGCCTGTTTTTAAAGAAACGTCAATTGTGGAAAGCGGCGCGGCTATGTAGAACGGAATGCCGTGCGCTCCTTCCAGAACAGCGAGAGAATATGTGCCTATTTTATTGGCAGCGTCTCCATTGGCTGCAATTCTGTCCGCTCCAACGATAATCTTGTCAATCTTTTTCTGCTGCATGAGGAACCCCGCCATATTGTCCGTAATCAGAGTGAAGGGGATTTTTTCTTTTTTTAATTCCCATGCGGTAAGTCTTGCTCCCTGCAAAACAGGTCTTGTCTCATCAACATAGATATGCAGCCTTTTGCCCTGTGCGCGGGCAGCGCGAATAACTCCCAGCGCCGTGCCATATCCGGCTGTTGCCAGCGCGCCGGCATTGCAGTGGGTCAGAACATTATCTCCATCGGTAAAAAGCGGGCTTCCGTATTTACCCATTTGCCTGTTGATTTCTATGTCTTCCGAACAAATGCGTCCGGCTTCATTAATGAGTTCTTTCACCAGACTGCTTTGTGTTTCTTTATTCTTCGGGTCGATGACTTTTTTCATGCGTTCCAGCGCCCAGAAGAGGTTGCGTGCCGTCGGTCTGGCTTTTGCAATTTCTTCACAAATAGCAAAAAAATTCTTGCGGAATTTTTCCGGCGTCCCTGATGGCAGTCGTAATGCTCCCAGAGCGGCGCCCATGGCGGCGGCGACGCCGATTGCTGGAGCGCCGCGCACAGTTAAATCTTTAATGCAGGAAATAACTTCTTTATAGGATTTGCAGGCAACGTATCTTTCGGCAAGCGGCAGAGCGTTCTGGTCGATTAAAACTACGGTATTGTTTTTCCAAATAATTGTTTTAATCATTATCCGGCAAGCATCTTTTTGAGAAGTTCATTGACGAGCTGCGGGTTGGCTTTTCCCTTGGTAGCTTTCATTGCCTGGCCGACAAAAAATCCGAAAATCTTTTCCTTGCCGCCGCGATAATCCGCAACCTGACCGGGGTTTGCTTCCATAATAGACGTGATTGTTTTAATCAGCTCGCTTTCATCGGTAATCTGCACCATGCCTTTTTCTTCGACAATCGTCTGCGGCGATTTGCCGGTTTTATACATATCCCCGACTATTTCTTTGGCCATCTTTCCGCTGATAGATCCTTCGTCAATCAACCGGATCATATCAGCAAGTGATTTAGCAGTTATAGGACACTGACGAATATCGAGCTTGTCTTCGTTGAGAAAGCGCATAACGTCGCCCATGACCCAGTTACTGGCTGCTTTGGGCTGGGAACAGAGTTTGACTACTTCTTCATAATAATTGGCAAGCGCCTTATCGGAGGTCAAAACACCGGCATCGTAAGCGGGGATCTGATAATCTTTGACAAATCTTTCCCGTTTCGCCAGCGGCAATTCAGGCATACCTTTTTTAATTTCTTCAATCCATGCATTGTCAACTAAAACCGGCACTAAATCTGGATCGGGGAAGTAACGGTAGTCGTGGGCTTCCTCCTTGCTGCGCATGGAATTGGTTACGCCCTGTGCATCGTCCCACAGACGTGTTTCCTGAACAACGGTGCCGCCGTTTTCCACAAGGTATTGCTGACGTTTGATTTCATACTCCAGTGCGCGCTGCACATTGCGGAAGGAATTCATGTTTTTCAATTCCGCTCTCGTGCCGAATTCATTCTGTCCTTTCGGTCTAATGGACACATTTGCATCGCAGCGGAAAGAGCCTTCCTCCATGTTTCCGTCGCAAATTTCCAGATAAACCAGAATTTCGTGCAGGCGCTTGAGATAATCAGCCGCTTCTTCGGACGAACGCATATCCGGTTCGCTGACAATTTCTATCAAAGGAACACCGGTGCGGTTCAGGTCAATGTAGCTTGAAGGGTTATGCTCATCATGCATAAGTTTGCCGGCGTCTTCTTCCATGTGAATTCTGGTGATGCCGATTTTTGTTTGCTCTCCGTTAATATCAAGAATAACATGGCCGTGTTCCGCCAGCGGATAGGCGTATTGGGATATCTGATAGCCTTTGGGCAGGTCGGGATAAAAATAATTTTTCCGGGCAAAGCTGCATGATTTGTTGATTTCGCAGTTTGTGGCCAGCGCCATCTTCATGGCGTACTCCACTACTTTTTTATTTAACACCGGCAGAACTCCGGGCATGCCCAGACAAACAGGGCAGGTATGGCTGTTGGGCGCTCCGCCGAATTTAGTGGAACAGCCGCAAAAGATTTTTGTATCCGTTAACATTTGGGCGTGAACTTCCAGCCCGATGACTGTTTCAAATTCCATTATAATGAAGGTCTCCTCTTTTCAATTTCAGCGCTCTTTTCATAGGCAGAGGCAATTTGAATTAATTTTCCTTCCTCAAAGTGACTGGCCAGAAACTGCACCCCTATCGGCAGGCCGCCTAAAGTAAAACCGCAGGGGACGGAAATTCCCGGGATTCCCGCCAGATTCGTTGATATGGTGAAAATATCGGAAAGATACATTTGCAACGGATCATCGGTTTTTTCGCCGATTTTAAAAGCCGGTGTCGGTGTAGTTGGTGTAAGGATAACATCACATTTTTTAAAAGCCTCTTCAAAGTCCCTCTTGATTAAAGCCCGTACCTGGGAAGCTTTTTTATAGTAGGCATCGTAATAACCGGCGGACAAGGCATAGGTGCCGATCATAATTCTTCTTTTAACTTCCGCGCCGAATCCCTGCATGCGCGTCTTTTTGTACATATCTAGAAGATCGCGGGCTTCGGCAGTTCTATGACCGTATTTAACGCCATCATAACGCGCCAGATTGGAAGATGCTTCCGCAGGAGCGATAATATAATAAGCCGCCACACAATATTGAGTGTGAGGAAGCGATATATCAACGCATTGTCCACCGCACTGTTCTATTACGCTGATCGCTTTCTTGATGGCGGCGTTCACTTCCTGGTCAATTCCTTCTATAAAATATTCCCTGGGAATTCCAATTTTCCAGCCTTTGATATTCTGTCCTGCAAATTGCCGGTAATCGGGAACTTCCGCGGATACGGAAGTTGATTCCCTCGCATCATATCCGGCCAGCGCATTCATCATGATGGCGCAGTCTTCCACATCTTTTGTAAAAGGGCCGATTTGATCAAGCGATGACGCAAACGCGATAAGACCGAAGCGTGATACACGGCCATACGTCGGTTTCATACCGACAACTCCGCAAAGCGCCGCGGGCTGGCGGATGGAACCTCCGGTATCGGAACCGATAGAAGCGATGCATTCATCGGCGGCAACCGCCGCCGCAGAACCTCCGCTGGAACCTCCGGGAATCCTCTCTAAATCCCATGGATTACGGGTAGGGCCGAAATATGAAGTTTCCGTGGAAGAGCCCATGGCGAATTCATCCATATTCGTCTTGCCGACAAACACGGCTCCGGCATCTTTAAGTTTTTCCACAACGGTTGCATTATAAGGGGGAACAAAATTGTGTAGTATGTGCGAACCGCAAGTTGTCGTTATGCCTTTGGTGCAGACAATATCTTTTAGAGCGATGGGAATTCCAGTTAATGATTTTATCTCGCCCTTTTTGATGTTTTCATCGGCTTTTGCCGCTGAATTGAGAGCTTCTTCCTTTATCAGGCGAATGTATGAATTCACTCTTTCTTCTACAGCGTCAATTCGTGAAAAAACGGACTCGGTAATCTGAGTTGCCGACACGCTGCCGTTTCTAATTTTTTCCTGCAATTCATGAATGGTTAACTGATATAACTCCATAATCTCCTCTGGATAATTGATTAATACTTTAAAATATCAATTTTATAAATTTTCAACAATGTCGTAAAAAGTTTCAGATGCAAGGTGCGCAAAGCCTGGGGAGCGAGGTGTACTTTTTATACGTAGCATTGACGAAGGTTACAGTGCAACGCGGTATATGTACTTTTTCCAAAGCCGTTAGTCGATAACTTTGGGTACGCGGAAAAACTCACCGCGCGCGTCCGGCGCGTTAGCCAGCGAAATTTCCGTACCGATTGAATCCAGTATTTTGTCTTCCCGAAACGCGTTAGTTATGGCAATTGCGTGACTCATTGGTTCCACGCCCTTGGTATCCAGTTCGTTAAGTTTATCTATGTAGAGCAAAATATCATTGAGTTGAGCGGTAAATTTTTCTTTTTCCCTGTCTGTCACTTCCAGACGCGCTAAATTAGCCACATATTCAACTTCTTTGGAGCTTATTTTCAAAGCACATCCTCCTTTAAAACACTTTCCAGTGGGGACTTATTCTGGAAATAACTTTATTGATGATTAATTCACTGGCTTCCCCGTCGTCCTCTTTTTCCAGCAAAGAAAGTTTTTCTTCCGAAAAATGTGATTCATCCAGCATTTCTTCCAGAACAGCCTTTACGGATCTGGTTAATCCGACGACATGATAACCGCCTTCCAGCACGGCTACAAAACGTCCCTGACAGCAGGCATCGGCAATATTGAGTAATATACGCGTCATTGCGGAAAAGCCTTTCGGTGTTACTCGCATACCGCCCAGCGGGTCTTGAAAATGGGTATCGAATCCGGCTGATAATAAAACCAATTCCGGTTTGTATTCCAGAGCCACCGGTTGAAGAATTCTGTGAAATATTTTGGCAAAGGAAGAATCTCCTGCTCCCATGCTCAGCGGGACATTGATTGTATAATACTCGCCCTCTCCCCGGCCGATTTCATGCAAATCTCCCGTTCCCGGATAATAGGGATACTGATGAGTGGAAAAATATAAAATACGGTGGTCGCCGTAAAAACTATGCTGGGTGCCGTTGCCGTGATGTAAATCCCAGTCAACTATAAGTATTCTTTTAAAATTGTACTTTAATATGGCGTGCATTGCCCCGATGGCAATATTATTAAACACACAGAAACCGGCGGCTGTATCTTTTTCCGCATGGTGTCCCGGAGGCCGTACAAGAGCGAACGCATTATCCACTCCGCCTTCAACAACACAGTCAATGGCATTGCAGACTCCGCCAACTGCAAGTTTGGCTATTTCGTAGGTTTCAGGAGATGTAGCCGTATCGGGATCAAGGTAGACACAGCGCTTGCCCGCGGTGCTGGCGATAAATTCCACGTAAGAAGGAGAATGAATGGTTTCAATTTCCTTGTGGGTGGCTTCCCGCGCCTCTATATAATTGAATTTCCATGATTCCAGTGGATTGTCCAGCATTTCATAAATTGCCGCCAGCCTTTCCGGACTTTCCGGATGGGCAAATCCAGCCGAATGCTGTAAATACCTTTTATCCTTGACAATACCTGTTTTTCTGGACAAACGAACCTTCTTTTATGACAATCGAATTTAATTTTTGTTGATTTAACACAAATAGCTTCAAAGAGCAAAGAAATTCACCAATTTTTAAGCGCTCATTTTGTGCATCCCCTTAATTATCTATAAAACAAATCAGATAAAATCCCGATAAATACGGATTACAAAAAACATTGACAAAAACAGCAATCAATATATAGGTATGCATCAATATGAAAATAGGGGATTAATTATCAATGTTTGGCATAGGAATGCAGGAGCTTATAATAATTATTATCATAGCGCTGCTTGTTGTCGGTCCTAAAAAATTGCCTGATGTGGCCAAAACTCTGGGCAAAGGATTCAGTGAATTCCGTAATGCCCTTGATGGAGTAACTGAAGATTTCAAACAAACAATACAAAATGAAGAAAAACCAGATAAAGAAAAGTCCAAAGACGATGAAATGAAAGATTCGCCTTTGTTCAAAAAAAGCGATGCTGAAGAATCCCAAACGGATTTATTTCATAAAACTTCCGATAAATAATAAATTCAAAAATAAAAACTCCGGCTGTAAAATAATAAACGAAATGTTGAATTATGGAAAATAACGAAGATAATAAAGAAAACGAAGAAAATACCGAAGACGGAAAAATGTCTTTGACCGAACATTTAATAGAATTTCGCAAAAGTCTTAGCCGTTCTTTAATAGCAATCGGTATAGGTTTCGGCATCTGTTATTATTATAAAGATTTCATTTTCAATATAGTTACCAGACCACTCACCCAGGCATTGCCCAAAAACAGCTATCTTATTTATACCGGATTAACAGAAGCTTTCTTTACGTACATGAAAGTGGCATTTTTTGCTTCTCTGATAATTACAAGTCCGTATGTGTTTTATCAAATATGGAAGTTTGTAGCGCCTGCCCTGCATCCCAGGGAGAAGAAATATGTAATTCCCTTTGTGATCTCTTCCTCTTTGCTTTTTATAAGCGGTGTTACATTCGGATATTTTATCGCTCTGCCGCCCGCATTTGAGTTTTTTGTCAGTTTCAATAATCAATATTTGCAGGCTATGCTGTCCTTTAAGGACTATTTGTCCCTTTTCGTGACATTTTTACTGGGCTTTGGAATATCTTTTGAGTTACCGATATTCATTTTTTTTCTGACAAAACTGGGCATAGTGAATGCTGCAATGCTTTCCAAACAACGAAGATACGCTATTTTAATTATTTTTATAGTTGCCGCCATTTTAACGCCTTCGCCGGATGCGTTAAGTCAGATATTAATGGCAATTCCCTTGATGTTTTTATATGAAGTAAGTATATTTGTTTCCAGATTTGCCCAAAAGGGAAAAGCAAAACCGGAAAATCCGGAAAATAAAGAATAGTAATGGTTAGTAAAAATTATGCCGATACGTTTTCGAAGATCAAATAAAAAAATTGGAAGAGAAGGCAAAGGAGAAGTTCGAAAACTTTCCTCGCTCTTTAACATTTTTCTGGGTGCAGTTACTTTTGTTTTGCTGATTTCAGTCGGTGGAACAATTGCCTACTATGCCTTTACCCTTGATTTACCGGGTATTGACGCGCTTAAAGATTATCGTCCCAGTATCGCCTCGCGTGTTTATGATGATAATAGTCAGCTAATCGATGAATTTTTTCTGGAAGACAGAAAACTTGTCAGGATCAAGGAAGTTCCGAGGATTGTAGTCAATGCTTTTGTTGCCGCGGAAGATTCCCGTTTTTATGAACATAAGGGGTTGGATGTATTAAGCATATTTCGCGCAGTATTAAAAAATTTTGAAGCAGGTCATATAATCCAGGGCGGCAGCACCATTACGCAACAGGTGGCCAAGATGATGTATCTTTCACCTGAGAAGAAATATACCCGTAAACTCAAGGAAGCAATTCTCGCTTATAAAATTGATAAATATCTGGATAAAGATGAAATCCTCAATTTATATATAAACCAGATTTATCTGGGACATGGCACTTACGGAATAGAGTCGGCTTCATTAGGTTACTTTGGCAAAAGCGCCAAAGATCTGAAAATACATGAAGTGGCGCTTCTGGCTGCTTTGCCTAAAGCTCCCAACAGCTATTCTCCATTTCTTCATTATGAAAAAGCCAAACAAAGGCAAGTTTACGTTCTTACACGTATGATGGAAGACGGTTACATATCGAAGGAAGAAATGGAAACAGCATCCGCGGCTCCATTGAAATTACGGCCGATAAAACCGAAAGACAAAGTTGCTGCTTATTTTGTGGAAAACGTCCGCCGGTATGTGCAGGAAAAATATGGGGCTGACGTTCTATACAAGGAAGGCCTTTCCATATATACGACTTTGGATCTGAACGCGCAAAAATACGCCAGCGAAGCCATGGAAAGAGGTTTGAAGGAATTGGAATCAAGGGAGAAATATCAATCCGGTCTTGTTCAGGGCGCGCTTTTTTGCATGGATGTTAAGACAGGGGCTATTCGCGCGATGGTCGGAGGCCGTGATTTCAATAAAAGTGAATTCAACCGCGCGACTCAATCCCGCAGGCAACCCGGTTCTGCTTTTAAACCTATCATCTACACAGCTGCTTTTGATAAGGGTTTGACCCCGGCAACGGTATTTGTTGATTCTCCTATTTCCCTGGAAGATCCATCTCAGGCAGGCGGTCTATGGAAACCGAAAAATTTTGACGATAAATTCATGGGGCCGATTACCATGAGAACTGCGCTTGTTCTCTCCCGCAATGTAGTAACGGTTAAAATTTTGCAGGAAATAGGCGTGGATTACGTAGCATCATACGCGCAGAATATGGGAATTGCTTCACCTCTGGTACGGACATTATCACTGGCATTAGGAGTATCCGGCGTTACGTTGCAGGAACTCGTCCAATCCTATGGTGTTCTGGCTAATCAGGGCAAGAAAGTAACGCCTTATTTTATTAAAAAGATTGTTGACCGCACAGGTAATGTTTTTGAAGAGACAAAGGTTCAGTCGGAGCAGGTTATTGACCCCCGCATTGCCTATATAACAACTCATGTAATGCAGGATGTTGTGACAAGGGGCACCGGTACGTTTGTCAGAAGCATAGGAAGGCCTGTTGCTGCCAAGACCGGAACCACAAATGACAGTCGTGACGCCTGGTTTATTGGCGCTACCCCTTCGTTGATTACAGGTGTCTGGGTGGGTTTTGATCAGGAAGCATCTTTGGGAAGACAGGAGGTTGGCGGCAAAACGGCGGCTCCTGTATGGCTGTATTTTATGGAAAAGACCCTGCAAAAAACACCGGTGGAATCGTTTCCCGTACCCCAGGGTATCGTGTTTGTAAGAGTTGATGCCAGGACAGGAAAACCATCCAGCGGTCCGGGAACTGTTTCCGAAGCCTTTATGGAAGGTACCGTGCCTAAAGAAAGAGCCGGAGGCATGACTGAGGATAAAGAAGATTTGTTCCGATAAAGGTTAACCTTATCGTCACCGCAACGACATTAACAAACGCTTTTTTGAAAAAGCATTTGAGCAGTGGAATGAAAAAATGGAAAAGAAAAATTAAACTTTCCGGCTGCTGGCAAAAGGAGACGTAAAAAGTGTCGGATCGCAATGCCAGCGGCACAGCGTTCGGGACATTGTATATGCGGGCGGTGCATCAATTGCTGGACGCTCACCCTTTAATTCTTGATGATCCTGCTGCCCTCGCGCTTTTGGGAAAAGAAACAGTGCGGCAGATTAAGAAAAACCATAAACATCACCGTACAATTGAAGCGCGTGCATTACGCACCCACATTGTCCTGCGTTCGCGTTTTACAGAAGACCGCCTTGCTGAAGCAGTTGGAAGGGGGGTGGGGCAGTATGTAATCCTCGGAGCTGGTTTTGATACCTTTGCCTTCAGGCAGCCTGTATGGGCTGAAAATTTAAAAATTTTCGAAGTTGATCAGCCTGCATCACAAACTCAAAAACGTGCCCGGTTAGTTGATGCCGGCATGACTATTCCTTCGAACCTGCAATTTGTCGAAATTGATTTTGAAAGGGAGTCATTGCATGATGGGCTTTCCCGGCATGGTGTGTCTATGACAGAGCCGACATTTTTTTCCTGGCTTGGTGTTACCATGTATCTTCAGCAAAGTGCGATTGATGCTGTCCTCCGGACAGTCGCCGGGTTTAGGGAAAAAAGTGAAATAGTATTTACCTTTGCCCAGCCTCCGGATTTATTATCCGGAGTGGAAGGCAAATTTCATTCTTCGCTTTCCAAGGTAGTTACCAATTCCGGAGAACCTTTTGTCAGTTTCTTTACTCCCGCCTTAATTGAAAAGAAATTGCGTGACATAGGATTCAAAAACATCGCAATTCTGTCGAATGAAGAAGCCGGAAAGAGATACTTCAGCAACCGCCCCCAGGATCTTTATATTCCCAAACGATCTGCCATCGCATATGCAATGCTTTAAGATAATCAAAATATTATTAAATATGATTTAAAAATGTGGTTGACAAACTTTTTTTTTTTAGCTATTAATTACGCGAATTAAATAAAGGAATGAAGGTTTATGTTTCTTAGAGTTTCAGAAAACGGCATTATACTGATACTTAAAAAAGTATTGGTCCTCGTAGTAGTCGTACTTACGGGGTCTGCCGCTCTGTATCTTTAAGAATAAAAATTAAAGATACAAGCCGCAGGCTCCTGAAGCCCGCGGCTTTGTTGTTTCAGGCAAAAGCCGCTTTTTCGAAAAGAAACGGGCGGCTTTTTTAATTTTAATGAGTTTAAACTTATATATTAATTTTTCAGGGAGGGCATTGAATGAAGCTGAAAGGAACACAAATACTGCTTAAGGCGCTCGAAGAAGAAAATGTTGATATCATCTTCGGGTATCCCGGAGGAGCCGTTCTGGATATCTACGATCAGCTTTATAAAAGTAATATGAAACATATTTTGGTCCGGCATGAGCAGGGTGCCGTGCATGCCGCCGACGGTTATGCCCGCGCGACCGGTAAAGTAGGCGTTTGCCTGGTAACCTCAGGTCCGGGTGCCACTAATACCGTTACAGGCATTGCCACGGCTAATATGGATTCGATTCCTCTTGTCGTTTTTACGGGACAGGTGCCCACTGGACTTATCGGCAATGACGCTTTTCAGGAATGCGATATTACCGGTATAACCCGTCCCTGTACCAAGCACAATTTTCTGGTGCGCAATATTGAAGACCTTGCTGCGACGATCAAGGAAGCGTTTCATATCGCCCGTTCGGGAAGGCCTGGTCCCGTTCTTGTTGATTTGCCCAAGAATGTGATGGCGGCGGAAACCGACTATGATCCGGCCAATATAAAAATCAGGAATTATGAAGCGGTATATAGACCGGCTCCCAAAAAGATGGCCAGCTTTTTGGAGATGCTGAAATCGGCAAAGATGCCTTTGATTATGACCGGTGGCGGTGTTGTTCTGGGAAAAGCATCCGCACTTTTGACCATGCTGGCCAGAAAATATCAGATTCCTGTTACCGGCACCTTGATGGGGCTTGGTTCTTTTCCGGGAAGTGACCCGCTTTGGCTGGGAATGCTGGGAATGCACGGTACTTACTATGCTAATATGGCTATCAGCCAATGCGATCTGCTTTTGGCTGTCGGTGTGAGATTTGACGACAGAGTCACCGGAACTATTGAAACATTTGCCGCCAATGCCAAAATAGTCCAGATTGATGTTGATCCTTCCTCCATTAACAAAAATGTTGCGGTTGATTTGCCGATAATCGGCGATACTGGAGCCGTACTTAAGGATTTGATCAAATTCATGGATGAACATAATTACTCATACGAAGCATCCGAGCGGCAGGAATGGCTGAGCCAGATTGCCGAATGGAAGGAAAAAGTTCCTTTGACGTATTGTCAGAACGGCAATCTGATTAAACCGCAGTTTGTGATTGAAACCCTGTATAAATTAACTAAAGGCGACGCGATTATAACAACGGAAGTCGGTCAAAATCAGATGTGGACAGCACAGTTTTTCTCTTTTGATAAACCAAATACTTTTATTTCTTCGGGCGGATTGGGAACGATGGGTTTCGGCCTGCCTGCGGCTATCGGCGTCAAGTGCGCTTTTCCCGATAAACAGGTTGTAGATATAGCCGGCGACGGCAGTATTCAGATGAATATTCAGGAACTGGCCACCGCCGCTCAATACAAGATTAACGTTAAAATAGTTCTATTGAACAATGGCTATCTGGGAATGGTGCGTCAATGGCAGGAATTGTTTTACGAGAAACGCTATTCGCATACCGATATGACTTACGCTCCTGACTTTGTGAAATTAGCTGAGGCGTTCGGCGTTGTCGGCCTGCGCGCAGGCAAACCGGAAGAAGTGGAAGCTGTTTTGAAAGAGGGGCTTGCTCTTGATAAGCCGGTGCTGATGGATTTCCGGGTAGCGCGTGAAGAAGGTGTTTACCCCATGGTGCATCCGGGTGATTCAATTGCCAATATGTCGTTGGGCAGCAGGGAGATGATCAACTAATGACTTCGTGAAAAGTTTCCGGTATGCACCGCAAGGTAAATACCTTGCGCGTTTTTACTCCGGAACTTTTGACGAATTCATGAAGAGGATATAAATACTAATAATGGCGAGGTTAATAATGGAAAAAAAGGAACATATAATTTCAATACTTGTTCACAATAAGCCGGACGTGCTGGCCAGAATTGCCGGAACGCTGGGCGGTAAGGGCTATAACATTGAAAGTCTCAGCGTGAATGCGACTACACAATACGAAATATCAAAAATAATTATGACCACAGTGGGCACTCAGGAAACAGTCAATAGAATCGAAGGCCAATTGCAGAGACTTGTAGATGTCATTCGAGTTGATGATTTAACCAATGTGGAATCAATTCATCGCGAGCTGATTCTGGTTCGCCTGAATTTAACAACAGACAAAAAAGAACAGATAAAGAAAGCGGTTGACACAAATAAATGGAAAGTAATAGTGTCCGCAGATACATATATAGTTCTGGAAATAACCGGCGACAAGTCGCAAATTGACTTCGCTTTGGCGCGTCTGGAGCCGCTTGGTATCGTTGATATAACAAGAAGCGGAATTATAGCGTTGAATTTGGAAGATTAATAAACTTATCAATATTAAATTACAGGAGGGTATCATGGCAAAAATTAATTTTGGCGGTGTTATGGAAAACGTCATTACGGCGAAAGAATTTTCGCTGAAGAAAGCTCAGAAAGTATTGAAAAATGAAGTGGTAGCAGTGCTGGGTTACGGTGTTCAGGGACCGGCGCAGGCGGCTAACATGAAAGATAACGGCATCAATGTTATTATCGGTCAGGCAAAAGAAGACAAACGATACTGGAATAAGGCCATCGCAGATGGCTGGGTGCCTGGTAAAACGCTCTTCCCTATTGAAGAAGCAGTGCAGCGCGGCACGATTATTCAGTATCTTGTTTCCGATGCCGCACAGAAAATTCTCTGGCCCAAAGTCAAGTCTAATTTGAAAAAAGGAGACGCGCTTTATTTTTCGCACGGATTCTCCGTTGTTTACAAAAAACAGACAGGTGTTGTTCCCCCTCCTTTTGTAGATGTTATCATGGTCGCTCCCAAAGGTTCGGGAACTTCAGTCCGCAGAAATTTTCTGGACGGCAGCGGCATAAACTCCAGCTTTGCCGTGCATCAGGATTACACCGGCCGTGCGATGGAAAGAACTGTGGCGCTGGGCATTGCCATAGGCTCCGGCTTTTTGTTTCCGACAACCTTCCAAATGGAGGTTTACAGTGATTTGACCGGCGAACGCGGCGTGCTCATGGGCGCGCTGGCGGGAATCATGGAAGCGCAGTACAATGAACTGCGCAAGCACCGTCACACTCCCAGTGAAGCATTCAACGAGACAGTAGAAGAGCTGACACAGAGCCTTATACGCCTGGTTGCGGAAAATGGCATGGATTGGATGTATGCCAATTGTTCCGCCACGGCTCAGCGCGGCGCCTTGGATTGGCGCCATAAGTTCCGCAAGGCGGTCGCACCTGTATTTGCCGAACTTTATAAATCAGTCGCGACCGGCAAGGAAACGGAAGTCGTATTGAGAGTCAACAGCGCTCCGGACTACAAAGTTAAACTGGAGAAGGAACTTAAGGAGATGCGTGATTCGGAAATGTGGAAGGCTGGAGCCGCGGTTCGCCAGCTACGACCGGAAAACCGAAAGAAGAAATAGCGGGCTCGTAAAAAGTCTATTGTGCGGAGTTTACCCCGGCGAAGGCCGGGGTTGCGTTGCATAGTAATCTTTATTTATTAAGAAATTTGTTAGATTAAAAGGGAGAGAAAACAATGAGAAGCGATCTCATGAAAAAGGGTTTGGAGCGGGCGCCGCATCGTTCACTTTTCAAAGCGATGGGTTACACTGATGAGGAAATTGCAAAACCGTTGATCGGCGTGGTCAATTCGGCCAATGAAATTATTCCCGGACACATCCATCTGGATTTAATCACTCAGGACGTCAAAGCGGGAATCCGCATTGCCGGAGGAACGCCGGTGGAGTTTCCTGTTATCGGCGTTTGCGACGGTATTGCGATGGGACATGAAGGTATGAAATATTCGCTTGCCAGCCGCGAGTTGATTGCCGATTCCATCGAGATAATGGCCAAAGCTCATCCTTTTGACGCTCTTGTTTTCATTCCGAACTGCGATAAAATCATTCCCGGCATGCTCATGGCCGCGTTGCGCCTGAACATTCCGGCCATTTTCATCAGCGGCGGTCCGATGCTGGCGGGAAAACTTCAGGGGAAGCCTGTTGATCTCATCAGTGTTTTTGAAGGCGTAGGTGCAGTCAAAGTTAAAAAAATGACTGCCGCAGCATTGAAGCAACTGGAAGATTGCGCCTGTCCTGGCTGCGGTTCCTGCTCCGGCATGTACACGGCCAATTCCATGAACTGTGTCACGGAAGCATTGGGTCTGGGATTACCTGGCCATGGAACTATTCCTGCGGTGCTTGCTTCCCGTCACCGGCTCGCCAAATATGCCGGTATGAAAATAATGGATTTGCTCAAAAGAAACATCCGACCGCGCGACATTGCGACGATCTCCGCTTTTAGAAACGCCATCGCTGTGGATATGGCGCTTGGCTGTTCTACCAATACCGTTTTGCATATTCCCGCCGTTGCTCATGAAGCGGGAATCAAGCTCGACCTGAACCTATTTAATAAAATCAGCGAGAAAACCCCCAATCTCTGCAAATTGAGTCCAGCCGGGCACCATCATATTGAAGATTTGGACGCGGCAGGAGGAATCCAGGCTGTGATGAAAGTAGTAAGCACGCTGGGTGTTATTGATGAAAAGGCAATTACAGTAACCGGCAAAAATGTCGGCGGTAATTTAAAAGATGCCCGTGTTTTGAATACGGACGTCATTAGAACATTGAAGAATGCCTATTCACAGCAGGGCGGCATTGCAATTTTGCGCGGCAATCTCGCGCCGGATGGAGCAGTGGTAAAACAATCCGCAGTGGCTCAAGCAATGCAGAAAAACGAGGGTAAAGCCCGCGTGTTTGGTTGTGAAGATGACGCCATCGCGGCAATTCTGGGCGGAAAAATTAAAGGCGGCGACATTGTGGTCATCCGCTACGAAGGTCCCAAAGGCGGTCCCGGCATGAGAGAGATGCTTTCGCCCACTTCAGCAATCGTCGGCATGGGATTGGACAAAACAGTTGCGCTTTTGACGGACGGACGTTTCAGCGGCGGCACGCAGGGCGCGGCCATCGGCCATATATCGCCTGAAGCCGCTGAAGGCGGACCTATCGCTCTGGTTAGAGAAGGCGACATTATTGCCATCGATATTCCGGCTAAAAAACTGAACTTGAAAGTGAGCGATCAGGAACTGGCCAGACGCAGAAAGAGGTTGAAGCCCTTTAAACCGAGAATTACCAGCGGTTATCTGGCGAGGTATGCGAAGTTGGTGACTTCCGCCTCAACGGGAGCAATCTTCAAAGACTAGCTCCGATTCCAAATCAAAGCGCTATCCGCGTTGGCATCGTCGTCGGCTTCCTCAACGTATTGTCATATACGGCTGCGGAGCCGACTCCTCGCCGCCTTGATATCATCTTTGATTTGAAACCGGAATAATGTGCTTAGGCTATTCTCAAGTATCTTTGATGCCGAACCATTCGAGAGCATTCTTCTTATCATTGAAAAACGCAATACGAATGCCTCCGCTGTAAGCGACACTCAGTCACTTTTAATGTATATATATCAATGGGTTGAGTTATACAAAGGATAACATTATTTCCAGTCAGTGAGCATAAATCCCGCGCCGATGCGGTTGATGCTTGTGTTATAGTCGAGCAGTCCTTCTCCATAACCGTTGAAATACTGGAGATAAGCGCTGATCTTGCCGCCGATTAAAGGCAGGGGAAAACTCCAATCCAACTGCACAGCCCCTTTGTTTTCCGAACGCAGATTATTGCGCAGCATCAAAGCGAACCGCTGGTTTTTCCAGTATAGCGTTGCCCATAATTCGCCATACCCCACATATTCGGAAAGATCGGGATTGTCGTCGTCTTCATCGTTTTCAGGAAGCCGGTACCATGTCTTCAGCAGTATATTGAAAGAGTCTTTTTTTTCTGCTCCAAATGTTTTTTCCAGGCCTGCATTGGCGACAATCCTGTTCCAACTGCGGGAAAGGGGCTTGGAACGGCCGTTGGATTGATGATTGAAACCAACATTAACAAATTGAAGTTTTGTCCCCATTAAATGCGGAATTTCATGCTGGAGACGAAAATTAAAGAGCAGTTCCGGTTCATAGTTGGTGTCCCTGAAGGGAGCGGAAAAAGCCGAATTATATAGCTGCCAGAAAGATAACTGTGTGTAAGCTACCCAGACATCAATGCCTCTGACGCCGGTCTTTTTTTCTATCGCATCTTTGAAAGCTCCCTGGAAAAGATCTTCCCATATTTTAAATTTAAAACTTAGTTGAAACTTTGCTTCGTTGGATTGCGCTTTGGCGTTGGGATCAACATCCAACTGGGAATCTTCATTGAGCGAAGAGTTATAGGTTGCAAGAAGCAGGTAACTGGGGCGGTAAGGCCAAAGCACAAATATATTTCTTTCTTTATCTTTAGCAAGACTCATATCCCAGTGTTTTTCCATAACCGAAACATCTTTTCCCCCTTGGGCAGGTTCTTTTTTAGCTGTTATTTGAGAGGTCTTTGCGGTTGAAGATTCCTGAGGAACAATTTTCCCGTCAGTCCTGGTGATAGCGGCATCTTTTGCGGTAATTTGCCTGTTTGCCAGTTCATCGAAACATTTCAATCTCGCGGCATTGTCATCTTTAATTGACGAGCACTTTGCCAGATTGTCTTCAATTTCAGAGGCTATGCACGGGAATGCGGTGAGAAGCAAAAATAATAAAAACGCCAATATTGTTCTGAATACGGGCACGATTTTTATAATTTTCATACATTCGTCCCTTATTTTTTTTCTGTAAGTATCCGGCGGACTCTTTCCAATTCCTGTTGATTGTCAACTTCCACGGAATCGTGCGGGGTGACGACAACTTTAATTTTATAGCCGTATTCCAGCGCTCGCAACTGTTCCAGGGCTTCGAGCTTTTCGAGCTTTCCCTCGGGCAATTTTGTAAAGACATCGAGAAAATCACGGCGATAGGCGTAAATGCCGTGATGCTTATAGTAATCGGTTTTCAGGGCTTTATCGCGCACATAGGGAATAGTTGCCCGCGAAAAATAAAGGGCAAAATTCTGATGATCGAGGACAACTTTGACCGCGTTGGGATGTGTTATTTCTTCATCACGTATAATTTTATAAATCAATGTTGACATGACAATTGACGGATCGTCAATCAACGGCTGGATAACTTCGTCCACCTGTACCGGTTCGAAAATCGGCTGGTCGCCCTGAATGTTGACGACAATCGCGTCGGCGGAAAGATCAAGCGATTTTACGGCTTCGGAAATTCTATCTGTGCCGGAACGATGTGTGGCTGCCGTCATAATGGCGTTACCGCCGAAATTTTTCACTGCGTCGAAAATTCTCTGATCGTCAGTTGCCACCGCCACATAAGGAATCGCTTTGGCTTTGGCGACGCGTTCGTAAACGTGCTGAATCATCGGTTTTCCGCACAGATCAGCCAGGGGCTTGCCGGGAAAACGGCTGGATTCGTACCTTGAGGGGATTATGCAAACAACATCTCTTTTCATAAGAACTCCATTATTTTATCTAATAACATGTATATTAAACTAAAAATATATTAAAGTATAGAAAATTGGAGGTTTTGTAAAAAGATCCAGATGCAGGGCGCGTAAGATGTCTGCCTTGCGGCGCAACCCCGGCCTTTGCCGGAGTAAACTCCGCAGATGGACTTTTTACGGAACCTACAAATGCGGGTCGTCCTGTTGCAAGTAGTTGACCACGTAATCGCGCACGGAATCTTCCAGAGAAGAAAAGTTTACCGGACAGCCCGCAGCGGGAAGCTTGTCCATTTCCGCTTGAGTGAAGTACTGATATTGATTGCGCAGATGTTCGGGCATTTCAATATATTCAATCCTCTGTTTTGTCCCCATGGCGGTAAAGACAGCGCTGATCAAATCATTCCAAGTCCTGGCCTTTCCCGTTCCCAGGTTAAAAATGCCGTTGACATCCGGATTCTTTAAAAGCCACCACATAACATTTATACAATCTTTGACATAAACAAAATCACGCATCTGTCCGCCGTCTCGATATTCCGGTTTATATGATTTAAAGAGGCGGACTTTACCTGTTTCTTTGATTTGGTTGAACGCTTTAAAAATCACGCTGGTCATATCTGCTTTGTGATATTCATTAGGGCCGAAGACATTGAAAAATTTGATTCCGGCAATTTTTTCTTCCCATGAATGTCTCAATACTCTTAAATCAAACACCTGCTTGGAATAACCATACATATTGATTGGTTTTAGTTTATTGATTTTGCTGTGGTCATCGGAAAACCCCTGCTTACCATCGCCGTACGTAGCGGCGGAACTGGCGTAAATAAAACGAATGTTGCGTTCGATTGCCCATTCGGCCAACTGACCCGTGTAAGCATAATTGTTTTGCCAGAGGTAATCAGCATCGCGCTCCGTGGTGGATGAACATGCTCCCATGTGTATTATAGCTTCGACTTCAAAAGACAGTGTGTCGTTATAAATCAGTTCAAAAAAATCGTCTTTATGCATGTAATTAACGAAGCGGAGATTGACCAGATTTTTCCATTTATCGGTCGTTCCCAGGCGGTCAACGATTACTATATCTTCGATGCCTTCCTGATTAAGCTTCCAGACAAAAGAGCTGCCGATAAATCCGGCGCCACCTGTAACGATAATCATTTGCTTGGCTCCTTTTTTAATTAGGTGATCTTTAAGTAATACTGAATACAAATACTGTCAATAAAAAAAGAACTTTTACAAAATACTCTTCTTTTAATAGTTTAAATATTAACGGCCTATGAATCATTGAATCGATGATTCACTGCTGACTGTTAAAACGCGGCAGGGAGTATCACCTTTGATCATCATAAAATTAACCTGCCTGCCCGTGATTCCGCCGGAGCCCCTGTGTGAAAAAAATAAATCCTGACGGCAGTAAGTGCACAATTTGGATAAATCTATGTTTTCTTCAGGTATGCCGCAGTTTACCATCTGCCTGCGGTTGGCTTCAGGCAAATCCACTATCCATTTGTTTTGTTTCTCACCGGGGAATAGAAAAATTTTGTGGTTTCTCTGATTGCGAAAAGTGTATGCCGCCTCTTCATCAAGCTCGAAGCAGCAGGGGCCAATAGCCGGTCCTATCGCCGCCAGAATATCCCGCGGAGATGAACCGTATTTTTCGTAAAGCAGGCGGATAACTTTGGCGCTGATTTCCAGCGCGGTGCTTTTCCAGCCGGCGTGAACCGCGGCAATGACTTTTTTTACCCGGTCAACTATAAAGACAGGCACACAATCAGCCGTTTTTATGCAGATAGCCAGATTTGTACGATTAGTGACAATGGCGTCATAATCAAGAGTTTTACCGGCGGGAAAATATTCGCCATACGGTTTGATGACAAA
>Ga0153915_10000081_pt1 | contig 83195 bp, 99 predicted proteins | sample Opewatmetagenome_2_FD_107003 | JGI IMG/M metagenome (GOLD analysis project Ga0153915, IMG submission 107003) | Freshwater wetland microbial communities from Ohio, USA - Open water 3 Core 3 Depth 3 metaG | ecosystem: Environmental > Aquatic > Freshwater > Wetlands | place: USA: Ohio, Lake Erie...
AAAACAGCGGTTGTCTTGCTTCGAATCCTTTGCTCCGCATTCTGCCCTTGTAGCTCAACTTGGATAGAGCGACACCCCCCTAAGGTGTAGGTTGCAGGTTCAAATCCTGTCAAGGGCGTTTTCTTCAAATAATAATATTTAAAACACCATACTTTATTATAGTATCAAAGCGCTGATAGTTCAGTGGCAGAATCTCTGCCTTCCAAGCAGATGACTCGGGTTCGAATCCCGATCAGCGCATTCACTCAGAGTAGAAGAAGTTTAAGATGGAAAAAGGAAAATTCAAAGAGAGTTTTGTAAGGTTTCACGATAAGTACTATAAAGCACTACTGATAGTTCCGCTCCTGTTTTTGATATTTGGTTTTGTATATGTTGGAGTTTTTTATTCCCAGCACCATGACTTTATCTACAGGGATGTTTCTTTGACAGGAGGAACTTCTGTAACGATCAATGATGCAACCATAAATCCAGACAGTCTGAAGAATGCAATTTCAGGAAAATTGGAAAATGTGAATGTTCGTGAAATCTCTGATTTAGTCACTCAAAGACAGATTGCAATTATAGTAGAAACCAGAAGCGATGAGCAACAAACGAGGAGCGTTCTTGAAAACTATCTTGGCTATCAATTGAATGAGCAAAACAGTAGTTTTGAGTTTACCGGATCGACACTAAGCGAACAGTTTTTTTTACAGCTGATGCTCGCAATCCTCTTTGCATTCCTTTTTATGGGAACAGTGGTCTTCTTTATTTTTGCAAAAGACATCAAAATCAAGATTCTGCTGATTTTTCTTTCTCTGCTGACTCCATTCCTCTTTTTTGTTGTTCATGTCATTTCAATAAATCAGGCCTTTATCTTTTCAGGAGCAATTCTTTTAATAAGCCTCTTTTTTTACACGAGATACAGCATTCCTTCAGTAGCAGTCATTCTTTCTGCCTTTGCAGACATATTCATGACTTTAATTGTTGTAGACTTATTAGGAATTCAGATTTCAAGCGCAGGAATTATAGCATTTCTCATGCTTATAGGATACAGCGTTGACACAGATATCCTTCTCACTACAAAAGCAGTAAAAGGAGACAATGGAACTTTAAATAAGAGGTTGTTTGAATCTTTCAAGACAGGAATTACAATGACTCTTACTTCTCTGTTCGCAGTTCTTGTAGCCTTGATTATTGTTGGCCGTTTTTCTTCTGTCTTGTCACAGATATTTACTATTATGGTTATTGGACTTAGTTTCGATATACTGAACACCTGGCTTACTAATGTCTCGATAATTAAATGGTTCATCTTGAGAAAGCAGAGGAAAAATGACAGAAACTAAAGTTTCAGCACAAATACAAAACCAAGGAGGTTTTGTATAATGAAAATTAAATTTACTTGGAGAATCTGGCTTTGGATAATAGTTCTCATTCTTTCTTTAATAGCTATTTTTGTTACTCCGACTTTTCTTCAAAAAGGAGTAGAAATAAAAGATGTTAAGCAAAACTCTTCTGCATTTGAGCAGGGTTTGAGGCAGGGACAAGTTATTCAGATGATAGATAGCAAACCTATCATAAGCACAGAAGATTTTCTGAAGATAATTCAGGAAAAGTTCACTTCAAATCAAACAATAAAAACCACAATAACTACAACAAGCGGGGAATATGTCACCTATTCCAATCAAATTGATATAACTGTTGCTGATCTTCCAAAAACGAATTTGAAACTCGGTCTGGACTTGAGCGGAGGAGCAAGAGCACTGGTTCAAGCGCAGGATCATAAGCTGACTTCTTCAGAGGTGAATGATTTAGTCAATGTAGTCAGCAATAGGCTGAATGTTTATGGTATTTCAGATATGACGATACGTCCTGTTACTGACTTGTCCGGAAATAATTTCATGCTCATTGAAATTGCAGGAGCAACTCCAAGTGATTTGGAAAGCCTGATTTCGCAACAAGGGAAATTTGAAGCCAAGATAGGAAACGATACGGTGTTTGTTGGAGGAGAGCAAGACATAACCTCTGTTGCGAGAGGAGGGCAAGAGTCAGGAGTCTATGACTGTCAGCAAGCCGCTCAAGGATACTTCTGTAATTTCAGATTCACTGTCTATCTAAGCCAGGCAGCTGCAGAGAGGCATGCAAATATAACTAGTACCCTCAGCGTAAATTCAACCTCTCAGGGAAACTATCTTTCTAAGAAGCTGGATTTATATCTGGATGACAATCTCGTTGACAGCCTTCTGATAAGCGAAGACCTCAAGGGAAGAGTGACTACACAGATTCAGATTTCTGGAAGCGGTTCTGGAGCTACACAGGATGATGCATACAAGGCAGCACAGGAGAGCATGAATAAACTTCAAACGATCCTAATTACAGGGAGCCTTCCATTCAAACTGGAGATTGTCAAAATAGATACGATTTCTCCTAGTTTAGGAAGCGCTTTTACGAGATATATCCTCATTGCAGGAGTTTTTGCGCTTTTGTCTGTTGCAATCATCGTTTTTATAAAATATCGTAAACTAAAATTGGTCTTTCCTCCTCTATTGATTTGTACTTCAGAAATAATAATCACTCTTGGAATTGCTGCAATTATAGGACAGGATCTTGATCTTCCTGGAATAGCAGGAGTTCTGGCAGCAATAGGTACAGGAATTGATGACCAAATCATTGTTTTGGATGAAGCAGAACATAAAGAGGAATCTCTGAATTTAAAGCAAAAAATAAAGAGAGCATTTGCAATAGTTATGGGTGCTTTTTCTACCTCTGCTGTTTCACTGCTTCCTCTTTTATGGGCAGGAGCTGGATTATTGAAAGGATTTGCAATTATGAGTTTGATAGGAATTACAATCGGAGTTTTCGTTACTCGTAGAGCTTTTGCAGACATTGTAAAAATTATTGAGGAATAGTATGAAGTTTCAATATCATTTTCTCTTCGGTATTTTCTTCACACTTCTTTTATATCTTCTATTTTCTCCGATAATTTCCCTTTTCGGGTTGCTGATTATTTTTCTTTCCTCTTTTCTTGTTGATGTAGACCACTATTTCTATTACATATACAAAAAGAAAAATCTTAGTTTAATCAAAGCTTATAGATGGTACATGAAAAACGCCCGTAAATTTCGTTTTATGCCTGAAGAAAAGAGAAAGCAGGTTTATCTTGGCTTTTATATTTTTCACGGAATTGAGATATTGATAATTCTATTTTTTCTCGGATTTTACATTTCGCCTTTATTTAATTTTATTTTTATAGGAGTCTTGTTTCATTTGTCTGTAGATTTGACCTCAGAAATCATTTTGAGACAGAGAATAGATAAGGTTTCTGTTATTCAGAATTTTTTAACTAACAGAAAGCTAAAAAGCCTCGATGAAATTGAATTGCATTAATTCAAATATCTCCTTTTCAACATAAATATTTAATAAAGATCCAATAATCAAAAATTTGTGAAAGCAGTAATTATGGCAGGAGGATTTGCAAAGAGACTTTATCCTTTAACAAAAAACAAATCTAAATGTCTTCTTGAGCTCGCAGGAAAGCCGGTAATAGACTATACTATAGATAAACTAAAAGAAATAAGTGAGCTGAGTGAAATTATTGTAATTACCAATGAAACTTTTTATAGAGATTTCTTGAACTGGACAGGAACTCACCATTCTCTTTCAATAGGGGTCTTGAGCGATGGTGGAACTTCAGAAGATTCCAAAATAGGAGCATTGACATCTTTTCTGAATTATCTGAGAAAAGATAGTTTAGAACAAGATATCTTTTTGGCAGGGGCAGATAATTTTTTTAAATTTTCATTAAAAGACCTCTATCAAATATTTAAAAGAGAAAATAAAGATTTGGCTGTTTTTTATGATGTAAACGACATTGAAGAAGCAAAGAGATTGGGTGTTGCTTTACTAGAGAGAAATTTAATAGTAGATTTTGAAGAAAAACCACAAAATCCAAAATCCACTCTTGTCTCTTCTGCAATGTATTTCATTAAAAGGGATACCTTGCCATTAATCCGAAAAATAGATGAAATAGAAAGGAGAGGAGATAATTTGGGGGCACTTATAGAGTATCTATATAAGAAAGTTCCTCTACACGCAGTTGTCACAGAAGGAAATATAGACATAGGAACAATAGAACTTCTTAGAAAAGCAGAACAAGAAGTTTTAAAAGAAAAATAGTCTCAAAAAAGTTTCTTGATAAGCCCGTAAATCATTCCCGCCCCATAGCTCAAGTGTATCATCAGAAAGATAAAAATAAGTGGAAAAAGCGTTATTAAATCACGATTTTTTACAGATTCATAAAGAGAAAAAAGAATATCTATCCATAAATAAAGAATTAATGGAAGAAAGAACAGCCAATTGGCATCAAAAAACATAGTTGCAATTAACGCAATTACATATATGAAAAAAAGACTTGGAATTAAGAAAAATGGTTGTTTTAAAATCTGAACAAAAGAAGCTCTGGAAAAAGCCACTTTGCCGTAATTGAATATCTGTCTTATTAATTTTCTGGCTGTAGATCTTCGTCTGTGATAAACAATTAAATCAGGAGAATAGGCTACTCTGAATCCCTCTTTTTTAGCATCCATTATGAACTTTGGGTCTTCTCCAGGAAAAAGCTTCTCGTCAAACCTCGTTTTTTCAAAAACCTTTTTCTTGCAAAACATTACTGCGCTTGTTAAAGAAGTGTCATCAGCATCCAGATTCAATTTCCCTTTCCCGTATCTGTTTGAAGTTTTCCAGCCTCCAAATTTGGAAGACAGTGCATAACCGGAAATCTTTGCAAAACCCTTTTCATCAAGAGGAGTGAGTTGCGGTCCGCCAACAATATCTATCTCCCTATGTTCCTTAAAAAATTCATCTGCCCTTTTTAATAACTCTTTGTCTACAATTGCGTCGTCGTCCAGAAAGACAATTATCTCACCCTTTCCTTTTTCTGCACCCTTATTCCTATATATTGAAGGAGAACCGGGCCCAGGAAGAGTTATAATCTCAAATTTGGATTTTGGATAATCTATTTCTTTTATTGAATCGACGACTTCTGCAGTTTCTTTCCATTCAGGATAAGTCACCACTATGGAAAATCTCATGCCCCCTTAAAATTAAATCGACTTATAAACCTTATTTATCAAGAAGTTTTTTTCAAATTCAAGTTCAAGCAACCGAATTTTTTTGTGGTTAATATCCTTCTCGCTTCTTTCCTGTCTTCTTCAGACTTGCAGATGATCTGTGCACTGCCATCTCCCCCGCTTCCAATTCCTTTCCCCCCATAGATAAATTTCTGAATGTCTGGCATTGAAAGTACAGAATGCAGTACAGGAGCTTTAAGTTCTTCAGACGCAGGAGCCAGATAACTATCGAACTTTTTTTGGGCGTAATTCATGAGATTTCCAACAGAAAAGGCGTCTCCTTTTTTCAATGCTTCTTTTGCCTGCATCGCTATTTCTTTATTCACTTTAAAATAGCTGTGTTTGTTCTCTTCAAAAGAGTTTTTTGACCATGGAAATCCCTGGTTTAAGTCTGCCAAAATCTTAACAGTGTCTTTTTTACTCATTAAATCCACAATTAAAAAATACAAATCTTTTCCAATCTCTAATTTTTCCACGCTGATTTTATCTCCATCAAAAGTCATTAAAACAGGGCTATCAAATGCACATGCCTGGTCCATTTTTCCACATCTCGAAGGAGTTGAGGTTTCTCCGAGATATGCAAGTTCCATTATTCTTTTATCAGTAAAACCTAAATTGTAAATTTCATTAAATGCTTTTGCAGTCAGCACGCAGATGGATGCAGAAGAGGAAAGCCCCCTTTTTATCGGCAGGTCTGTTTTGTGATTTTCTATTTCTATTCCATTCCCTTTAATTTGATTATAACTTGAAATTATTTCATGAGCCACTCCAGCAACATAACTAAAAATGCCCCCCTCTTCGGCAATTTTTAATAATTTTTCTTCATTCATCTCAAGAGCCAAAGAATCTTCAAGGGGTTTTGAAATAAATTTGAAAATAGGACTGTTTAATTTTCTAATTACAGCATAGTTTCCTTGATTTGTTGGTGCAACAATAGTATATCCTTTTTCAATGTTCGGATTTTGCCTTCTATGCCCGCCAGCCCAATCAGAATGCTCTCCAAATAAACATACTCTCCCAGGAACAAATAATTCTTTTTTTTCTTTTTCCATCGAAGAAACTCACAAATCTTTTTTATAAAGATTTATTTATTATGCAACATGTTTTAAAATTTTGAAATATTCTCTCTTCTGCATATATATTTATAAATTCCTAATTTTAGTTTCAACTATGATTGATGATTATCTCTTCCAATCCGAGATAAACAAAGAGGAGAACATAATTGCTCTTTATTCTGTGGGGAGCAAGAATTTGGTGAATGCAGCAAAGGGTATTGCAATCGGACAATCTATTGGAAATCCAGAAGTGAGAACCCAGAGGGATTCTCCAGAAATATTCAAGAATAATTTGGCAAAAATTTTGAGCATAAACGAGATAGGAGAGCAAAAAGGAATTGTTCAAATTGCTTATCCTTTGATTAATTTTGATGTTTATGAAGATGGAATAACTCAATTGCTCTGTACTCTAATGGGAGGGCAGATGGATATAGACATGATTGAATCCTGTAGACTGATGAACATTGATTTACCTGAGAAATACCTTGCAGCTTACAAAGGACCAAAATTCGGAATGGGAAATATCAAAAGAAGGGCAAAAGCCAATGGCAGGCCTCTTCTCGGAGGAATCATCAAACCAAAAACAGGAATTAACATTTCTCAGTTAGAAGAGATGGTTAAGGAGATGTTGGAAGGAGGAGTCGATTTTATTAAAGAAGACGAAATTCTCGGAAATCCTTATTTCTGTAGATTTAAAGAAAGAGTAAAAAAAATTTCCGAAATGGTTAATGACTTTTCAGAAAAGCAAGGAAGACAAGTTTTCTATGCCCCCTGTATAAATTCAGATTACCCTTATTTTTTAGAGAGAGCCCAATTTGCCTCAGACAACGGAGCAAAAGCCCTTCATCTCAATTTTTGGGCAGGACTTTCAGCGTACAAAGCCCTCAGAGATTTGGATTTAGAAAGCGCGATTTTTTTCCAGAAGAGTGGAGATAAAGTGATGACTGACAAAAGACACGATTTTGGTATTGATTGGAATGTAATCTGCAAATTAGCAAGAATGGCTGGCTGCGATTTCATACATGCAGGAATGTGGGGAGGTTACCTCTCTGACACAAAAGAAGATTTATCTAAGATAATGAGTTCATTAAGGGAAGGAAACACTTACAAACAGACTGTTCCTTCTTTGTCTTGTGGAAGTCATCCTGGACTCGTTGATACAACAATAAGTAATTTTGGAGATGATTTAATGATGAATGTCGGAGGAGCAATACAAGGACATCCTCTTGGAACAGAGGCAGGAGCAAGGGCAATGAGGCAGGCATTCGAATGCTATCAAGAAAAAAAATTCATATATGAGTTCATGAAAGATAAAGAAGAATTGAGAGAAGCAATAGAAAAGTGGGGGTATGTGAAATGAAAAAAATCAATATAGTCATCCCAATGGCAGGAAGAGGACAGAGATTCATAGAGGCAGGGTATATGACTCCAAAGCCTTTGCTGAAGATTGGAGATGAGTTGGCTATAAAGCACATAATCGATATAATGAAAGTTCCAGAGGCACAGTTTATTTTTATTGTTAGACAGGACCATTGTGATCAGTTCCAATTAGATGAGAGGCTTATGGAAATAGAGCCTAATGCCAAGATAATAAAGATAAATGAAATAACTCAGGGAGCGATATGCACTGTTCTTCTAGCGAAAGATTTTATAAACAATCCAGACCCTGTCATAATAAAAGACTGCGACCAGATAATAAATTGGAACCCAGAACACTTCTTTGAATTTGTAGAGAGAAATAAGGCAGATGGAGCAATAGTCAACATCCACACAGACAGGCCTAATTACAGTTTCTCTAGAGTGAATTCAAAAGGGCAGATAATTGAAACAGCAGAAAAATCTGTAATCAGCAATCACGGCTCTGTAGGAATTTATTATTTTGCAAAAGGCTCTGACCTCGTAAAATACGCAGAAAGGATGATTGCAAAAAATATAAGAGTAAATAACGAGTTTTATACTGCTCCTGTCTACAACCAATTCATACAGGACTTCAAAACAATTCTCCATTACCCGATTGCAGAGATGTTTCAGTTAGGAACTCCAGAGGAATTTTTTGAGAATAAAAACAAGGTTTTGGAATTTCTTGAATCGAGAAGTAACAAAAAACAAAAATAAAATTTAAATAAAATGATTCTAGATTTAAGATGGGTTCAAGGTTAAAAAGATTGAGCAGAATAATTGAAAGAGTTGCAGAGTATCCCTCTCTTTTAATCAGCCGTTTTAGAGGAGTGAGTTTTAATCATACTTACACTTGTTTAATTGCAAAAGATTTAGTAGGAAATGTAAAAACAGTGATAGATGTGGGCGCAAATGAAGGAGTTTTCATAAAGTCTGCAAAATATGTTTTTCCAAGGGCAAAAGTGTATGCATTTGAACCGCAAACCAGATTCTACAACAGGATTAAGAACATGAAAGATGTAACTGCGTTCAATTGGGGGTTATGGGACAAAGAGGGAGAGAGTATTTTTTATATCAATAAAGAGAATACAGGAGCGAGCTCTTTTCTAAAACCTCTTGAAAATTATACGAAATACATAGGAAGCAAGGACAAGATCACAGAAATGAAATTGCAGAAGAAGAGATTCGATAAATTAAAAATTCCAATACAGAGACCATGCTTTGTCAAGATAGATGTCGAAGGTGGGGAAGAAAAGGTTCTAAAAGGATTTGGACAGAGATTAATGGAAGTAGACGTTCTTCAGATTGAATGGTTCTTCAGAGACTTCCACGAAAATCAAATGAAGTTGGGAACTCTTCTTCCTCTGTTGGAGAAATACGGATTTGTTGGGTTCATACAGAGAGAACTAGGATATATAGAAGGCTACCCTTCTGCATGTGATTTGATTTTTTTTAAGAAAAGGAATTAATAACCCTTTTTCAAGAATTCTGCGAGTTCCAAAGGCTTGTCTGTGCAAATTCCATCCACTCCTGCTTCAACTAACTCTCTCCATCTGTCTTCAATATCCTTGTTAAATATTGATTCTGGAATTAATTCAGAAGAAATTGCATATACAGGCTTTCCAAGCTTATGCGCAATGCTGACAAGTTCTGGAGTTATGCTTTTTTTTGTTATCTCATCAGCCCATATGAAATCTGCTCCCCCAAAATGTTCTTCATCCTTATAAAGAAAATCTTCAGTTACATGTAATCCAACTTCATAACTAGGATAATTTTTTCTAATTAGATCTATCAAGGTGAGAGTTATATCATCACATGCAAAAAATCTCAATTTTTCTGCCAAGTCACAATTCAAATCATTAAAAGCTCTATGCACATCATCCAAATGCTTTATATGAATGAAAATCTTTCCTGAGCTCTGATTATTTCTTGCAAGATTTAACAACTCTTCAAAAGAAACTAGACTTGAATTGTCTTCCTTGTATCTCATTTTTCTTAAATCTTCTGCGTTATATTCAACTACCTTTCCATAAGCATTTAGGAGCCTATCTAAACTTTCATCATGAATCATAAAACATTTTTTATCTTTACTTACTCTTATATCTGTTTCAAAAGACATGCCTTCTTTAAGTGCATTCTCAAAAGATGCTTTGCTGTTTTCTAGATATTTTCCTTTGTATCCTCTGTGCAAGATTATTTCTGTTTTTTTTGGATTCATTTTTTTGTTTTTATTCCGATTCTGGAATCATTATCAATACAGCTCAGTAGTATATTGATATTTTTTTCTTTAAGGTATTTATCAATCGCTTTTTTTGCTCCAGCCCAGGCTCCATAATCATCCAATATTAAAACCCCCCCTGGAGACAACAATGGAAATAAATATTTTATTGAGTGATAAGTGGATTCATACCAATCAGTATCTAATCTAAGAAGAGCTATCTTTGAAGGCATTTTTTCTGGGATAGTATCCTCGATTTTTCCCTTCACAAAAACGAGATTTTTTTCTGGATATCCTGTAGAAGACATGTTCTTTTTTACTTCTTCAATTGGAGAAAAAGCCCATAGATTATAGTTCTCTTTTTGATTCTTTTTCCAATTTTCCATCGCATATGAAGTCCCTTCGAGCCTTTTATCATCTTCAGTTGGTTTGCTCATACCTGTATAGGTATCATAGAGCCATATTTTTCTCTTTTTATCTTCAGTCTTGAGCAAAGTGTAAGCCATTATCATGGAACTTCCGCCTTTCCATACCCCGCATTCAACAAGATCACCTGGAATTTTTGCTTTAACTATATATTCAACTGCTTTGTAGAGAATATATCTCCTTTCTCTTGAAGTCGTTGTATAATCTTTAGTTAGGTTATATATTTTTTTAAAATCTTCTTCGATATTTCTTTTAATCCTTACAGACGGGACAATTTCATATCCATATCTTTCAGCCATTTTTTTTATAAAATCTTTAATTCCCATTTCTTTTTTTCCATTTTAAAGGCCTGTTTATTTGTTCAAACACATCAACACCTTCTACTTTCCCCAGATTGACAATAAGTTCGCATGGGCATGTTGTAATCTTTTTTCCGTTCTCAATCATCTCATTGTAAGTTAGACTTGGAAGATAGACTCCATTTGCAGCTGTTCTCCTTTTTGTTATCATCTGTTCAGCGTATTTCACGAAATCTGAGCCATGTTTGAAATAAGAAATGCAGGCAGTCGAATCTTCTGATATAGGAATGCGATCTTTTTCAGAAACTCTCTTTACGAGTCCATCTTGTCCAATAATCATATACCCTTGATTCCAGTAATAAGCCTTGAATGTTGGAATAATTCCATCATATCTTTTCTCACTTTGCTTCATGAATTCTTTATGCATCATCTCATCAAAATCAGTCAAATCTAAATATTGATCTCCCAAATCAATCAACAGCTCTTCACTGTTATTTATCAGATGTTTTGCAAGTAGAATCGAATGAGGGGAGCTTTCTGTCATCTCTTCAGCAACAATAATTTTTATTTTGTCTCCAAACATTTTTCTTAACTCATCGGTTATTCTGTACTTCTCTTGATGTTCTCTCAGAATAATGAAAATGGCATTTTCATAAGAAAAAGGTCTGGATTCAGAAATCCATTTTATTATTTCTTTACCTTGAATCTTAGTTAAGGGTTTTATCATCCCTCTGTTCTCAAAATTTTTGTCTTTTCCAGCAAGAGGAATTATTATATTCATTTTCTTGTTTTATTGAGATTTATTGAGTAATCTTTCCTACATAATTTTGTATTGCTTCTTTCATATCTTTAAATTTTTTTAGTTTGTCGTAATTTCTGTGGAAGAGTACCATCAAACTTCCACCTATATGAAATTTTTTGCCGCAATTTTTGCACATCACGTAAAGGATATAATAGAATTTATTTTCTATAACAAAATTTCTATATTCTATCTCTTGTTTGCAATAGGGGCATTCCGCTTTCAGTTCATATCTCTTTCCGTTGATTTTTTTTAAGTATAGTGGTTTCACTATTTTACGATATTTGGCAAGAGCTCTTTCAATATCTTTTTTCAATTGATTGAACTCCTTATTGTTCATTTTTTCAGTCATGTTTATTGCAAATTCGCCTTTCAGATTTTTTATAAATTCCAATTTGTCTTTGATTATTCCTCTTCTTAAGCAGGATTGATACATTTCACTGTTTGGAAAAGGCATTATGAATGCCAAATAAGGTTGTGCATCGCAATTTTCTTTCCAATATTTCAGAGTTTCATTCGCTGTCTCTTTTGTTTCTGCGATATCTCCAAAAATAAAATTTCCTTGAATTGCCATTTTATTTTTGAAAGCCTCCTTTATTGCTCTGTCAATTTGTTCTGGAGTAATCATTTTTTTCATGCTTTTCAGAACAATTGAACTATAACTTTCGAGTCCATAGCTAATGATATCACAGCCAGATTCTTTGAGCATTTTTAAAATATCTGAATCTATATCGTTCACTCTCAGGGAGCCGATCCATTTCAATTCCCAAGGAAGCTCTTTTCTCAACATAGAAATTTTTTTGCAAAATTCTATCAGCCTCTTCTTTTCTACTGAAAAGCATTCATCGAGAATATATATTCTATTAATTCTATATTTCCTGACCCTTTCTTCTAATTCTTTCATGATGTTATCGACACTTCTTTGTCGATATTTTTTTTCATAATGCCAGCAAAAAGTGCATTGGTATGGACAAGAACGGCTTCCTACGATATAATAAAAACGCGGATTATCAAAAACACTGTGTATGTAAGAGTAATTTGGAAGAGAATTATCTAGATACTCATCAAATCCCAACGCATCCAAATCCGGAAATGAAATAGAGTCTATATCTAAAGGGGCCCTTTTTCCATTGAATACTGCTTTACCTTCTTTCCAGTACATCAATCCTTTAACTTCTTTTAATGGTTTATTCTTTTTTAGACATTTCAAAAGTTCGACTACTGTTCCTTCCCCCTCATCTATCACACCAAAATCCGGATGAAGCTCATTGAAAATTAGAAATGGCTCGCTTGTTATTATTGTTCCTCCTAAAATTACTTTTGGATTAGATGGATGCTCTCTTGCTGTTTGTATTATTTTTTTTGTAATTTCATAGCCAAGGACATTATTTCCAATTCCAACAAAATCATACCTTTTTCTATCCAGCCATTTTTTTATCAAATCATTCGCAGAACCATCTAAATGATTCAGATTGAGACAGTCAACAGAATGTCCTGCTTTCTTTAATGCAGCGATGATGTAACCAATGCTAATTGGGAAAAAGTACTGATATGTTTTTTTATTAATTACTTCAGTTCTTGGTGCAATGATTAATATCTCATAATTTTCCATATTCTTAAAATAATTTATCTCGGTGTATTATCCTATTAAATCTTCTTTTTTATAAATTTTTATATCCATAAATTTATAAATAATTATAGGTAGTATAAAAAATGGCTCGGAGAAACAAGAAAAAAAGGGTAGTAGATGTAATTTTTTGTGGATTAGTGAGAGATATAGATTCTTTCAAAAAAAGTATAGGAGATTTAGAATTACTGCGTAAAAAAGGATTGGTAAATAAAATAATTCTCTCAACTTGGATAGGAGAAGTTCAAAAAACTCCAGAACTTTCTTCTTTTTTAAAAAACAAAAAAATCTTAGTCTTAGAAAGCAGAGAACCAGAGAATAGAGGAGATGGGAATGTCTGGTGTCAGATGAAATCCTTACAGGCTGGATTGAATGTAGTAAATAAGGATAAATTCGTTTTAAAAACTCGAACAGATGTTTATATTAATCCGGATTTTTTAGAGAAATTATTTTCAGAAAAAGAAAAAATTCTAAGAATTAGTTATCATTTGCCAAAAGGAGATATTTTCGAATATAAGATATGGGTTCCTTGGTTTGAGATAACTAAACCTTTTTTTATGGGAGATGAATGTTTTTTTGGATATAAAGGGGATTTGAATCTGCTTGTAAATTATGACTGTTCTTTCGATATTGAGAATTACCTTGGTCCAGATACGACTCATATAAGAAGGTTTGTTTACCCCTTTTTGAAAGATTATCCGATTTTTAATGAATACATCAAGAATTATGGAAATGAGCGATTTATAAAAAATTTCCTCATGAAAAGAGCATATAGTTTTTATGATTTTCTTACTCATTTTATGTTGCTTAGAAATCTCTCTGAAATAAATAGATTTAATGTTCTAAAAAAAAGATTAAGAGATGATAATTTTCTCAGATGTTTAGCTGTTTATTATATGATTCTCTATAGCCATTTTTATATAGATAGTTGTCGTTTTTCAAACCAGATTCTTTTTAAAGGGAAATCTAAACCGATTTTAGAATCTAACTCCACTGATCTGGAAGATAATTTTACCAGAAAAAGAGTCCTTGGAGGAGCATATGGCGGGCAAATTTATATTTATGACATGAACTTCCTGAATAGCCTAATAGAGAAAAAGATGGCCACAAGTCCATTATTTGAGAAAATGAACAAGATCATTGATGAACTAAAATCTTGATTTTTGAATATTATTGCTTAATTAGATTTAAATATGCTCTAATACAAATTTTATTATGAAGGATAAAAAGGATGATAGGTTGGATTCTTCCCTAAAAATAATAGTGAAATCTTCTCTGTTTGTTTTTATTTTTCTTCTTTTTTCTAGAATAATATTTTATTTTTATAGAGTCATTATAGCAAGAGATTTTGGCCCAGATATATACGGTTCTTTTTCGCTGGCTCTTGCAATTTTTTCATTTGCAATCACTCTCTCTTTCTTGGGATTTAGCGAAGGAATTCTCAGATTCACACCTCTTTATCGTGGCACAAAAAAAATAAATAATATAAGGTATATTTTAAGATGGTCTATTTCTATTTTGACAATTTCGAGTGTTCTTTTTGGTGCTCTTTTATTTTTTGCGTCAGAATTCATCTCAATTAATATTTTTCATGACCCAAATCTTATAATTTTTCTTAAAGTTTTGAGTTTTGTCTTTCCTTTTTGTATCATCGGTTCAGTGTTTCTCTGTTTTATCAGGGGTTTTGAGAAAGCAAAAGAATACACTTTTATTTCTGAATTTTTACAAAATGCTGCCAAATTGGTTTTTTTAATCTTCTTCATTGTCCTTGGCATGAAATCGAGCTCCATAGTTTTTTCACATTTCGCAGGAGTTTTACTTGTTTCTATAGTATCTTATTTCTATTGTAGATATAAACTTCCAGAAATTTTTAAGAAGAATGTATTGAACGGTAAAACCAAAAAAAAGGTTAGAAGTAAATTCGTTTTTTATTCTATACCATTAATTTTCTCTGGGATATTATATGTGTTATTCGGATACATGGATTCGATTCTTATAGGAATTTTCAAAAGTCCTTCTGATGTAGGATTTTACAATGCAGCCCTCCCAATTGCAACATTTCTGAGTTTCATTCCAACATTATTTCTTCAGATTTTCTTTCCAATGATTACAAGAGAATTTTTTGAGAAAAAATTTGAATTGGTTCATGAGTCAGCTAAACAAGTTCAAAAATGGGTATTTATAATTAACCTTCCCCTCTTTTTTCTTATGTTTCTTTTTTCGGGAGCTTTTATTAATCTTTTTTTTGGTGCACAATATCTGGTTGCGGAGCAAGCTCTAAGAATATTGTCTGTAGGATTCTTCTTTTATTCAATGACTCAGATTTCTGAGAATCTTATCCTGGCGATTGGAAAATCTAAAATTCTTTTAGTGAATGTATCTGTTTTAATATTACTCAATATAGTCCTAAATTTGATTCTTATCCCTAAATACGGGATAGAAGGAGCAGCATTATCTGTAACACTAAGTTATATCTTGTTATACATAACTTTATTGTTTCAAGTCCATTATTATATGAAAATATTCCCTCTCAAAAGAAAAATGTTTTTAGTGTTGATATCTGCAATAATACCTGCCTTACTCTTAATTTACATAAAACAATTTGTTCAAATTAATCTTATCTCAATAATTCTTTTGGTGGTTCTTTTCTTCCTTTTGTATACATTATTAATCTTTATAACCAAAAGCTTTGATGAGAATGATTTAACAATTATTAGGGCAATAAGAAAAAAAGTTTTTTTTAAGAAAATCCAAAAAACATAACTCAAATATGTAAATATTTATATATCTTTTAATTTCAATTATGAAATGGATTTTGAAAAAGATTATGCAGAATGTTATGACCTATTTAATCAAGAGAAAGATTATAGCAAAGAATGTAATTTTTTGGAACAGGTTTTTAAAAGATTTGGAAATGGAATTAGGACAATCCTTGATTTAGGATGCGGAACAGGGTTACATGATAAAGAACTTGCACTGAGAGGATATAACATTACTGGATTGGATTTATCTGAAGAAATGATTAATATTGCTAAGAATAATTCTAATTCAAAATTTGTAGTCGGATGTATGTCCAATTTTGAATTAGGTGAAAAATTTGATGCTATCATTTGCATGTTTTCTGCTTTAGGATACTTAACAGAAAATAAACAATTAGAGGATTTTTTTAATTGTGTAAAGAGACATTTGAAACCAGAAGGATTATTGATCATCGATTGTTGGAATGGTTTAGGGGTTATGAGGGAATTGCCTTCCAGTAGAGAAAAGATAATTCAATACAAAAATTTAAGGGTAATTAGAAAAAGTTTTCCAGAATTAGATGCTAGAAATCATATCAATAATGTGAAGTTTAGAGTAAAAATCTTTGAAAATGGAAATTTGGTAAAAGAATATGAAGAAAACCATAATGTTAGATTTTTCTTCCCCAAAGAACTTGAGAAATATACAAATGATGAAGGGTTTGAGTTAATACATACATGCCCTTCTTTCGATATAAATGATAAATTAACCGAAAAGGATTGGAATATGATTTTGATCAGTAAATTAAAAAAGTAATATATTTGAAATATTGATTGAAGTTCCTATATCTATTTAAATTAAAATTCATCTTTTTTTTGATGGAGAAGAGGAAGGCATTAATTACTGGGATCACTGGACAAGATGGGAGTTATCTTGCTGAATTTTTATTAAAAAAAGGATATGAGGTTTATGGTATTGTAAGAAGAGCAAGCACATTTAATAGGGAGAGGATAGAGCATTTAACAAAAAAGAATAAGTTCTTTGAGAACTCAGAAGGTCCACATATCTATTATGGAGATTTAACAGATTCTTCATCTATAAAAAAGATAATGAAAGAAGTAATGCCAGATGAAATATACAATCTGGGTGCACAGAGCCATGTAGGAATAAGTTTTGAAATTCCCGAAAATACATCGGATATAACTGCTTTAGGGACATTGAGAATGTTAGAAGCTATGAGAGATATCTGCCCCAAAGCGAGATTTTATCAAGCCTCTTCTTCTGAAATGTTTGGACAGGTTGCCGAAACCCCCCAATCAGAAAAAACACCTTTTCATCCAAGAAGTCCTTATGCTGTTTCAAAACTTTATTCGTATTACATAACAATAAATTACAGAGAGGCATATGGTTTACATGCCTCAAACGGTATATTATTCAACCACGAATCAGAAAGAAGAGGGGAGAATTTTGTAACAAGAAAAATAACAAGAACCTTATCCAGAATCAAATTAGGTTTGGTTGATAATCTATTCTTGGGTAATTTGGACGCAAAAAGAGACTGGGGGCATGCAGAAGATGCAGTAGAAGCGATGTGGCTTATGTTACAACAAAAAAAACCAGATGATTATGTGATTGGAACAGGAGAGACTCATTCTGTAAGAGAATTTCTAGAAGAAGCTGCAAGAGTTTTAGGAATGAATATAAAATCAAATGGAAAAAAAGGAAAAGAAGAAGAATATATAGATGAAACAGGAAAAACAGTTGTTAAAATTGACACAGAATATTTTAGACCTGCAGAAGTGGATATTTTATGTTCTAATCCTTCAAAGGCTAAGGAGAAATTAGGTTGGGAACCTAAAATAAAATTTAAAGAACTCGTAAGAAAAATGGTAGAGTATGATCTAAGATTAGCTCAAAAAGAAGCTTATGTGTCTGGAAAAGAAAACGATGTGAGGGAAAAAATAAATTCTGCAATAAGACCTCTCCTGGATTTTGCCGATAAATATGGGATTAAAATAAATTCAAATAAAAATTAAAATGGAATTTGGAAGAAAGATTACTAATTGCAGAATGTGTGATTCTTCTAATTTGTATGAATTTTTAGATTTGGGATTTATTCCCCCTGCAGATGGAATTTTATCTAAAGAAGAAATAAGCGAACCAGAAATTTTTTTTCCTTTAAAAGTTGTACAATGTAAAGATTGTGGCCTCACTCAATTGGCATATGCGGCGAATCCAGAAATATTATATAGAGAAAAATACCTTTATGAATCTTCAATTACAAAAGCAGGAAGGGACCATTTTTATGAAATGTCTAATTCAATATGTAGAAAATTTAACCTCCAAAAAGGTTCTTTAGTTGTAGATATTGGAAGTAATGTAGGAGTTTTGCTCGATGGTTTCAAAAAAAATGGAATGAGGATATTGGGGATTGACCCTGCCCCCAAAATTGCTAAAATAGCAAATGATAATGGAATTGAAACTTGGCAGGAATTTATAACTCCAAGTACAGCTACAAAAATAGTTACCATAAAAGGAAAAGCCAAGATTGTAACTGGAACAAATGTATTTGCGCATATTGATGATAAAAAGGGGCTTATGGAAAGTTTAAAGATTATTCTTGATGAAAATGGAATTTTTATTATGGAAGCACCATATCTTGTAGATTTGATAGAAAACTTAGAATATGACACTATTTATATAGACCATTTAGAATATATTTCTGTTAAACCACTAATTAATTTTTTTAATAAGTGGGGTATGGATGTCTTTGATATAGAAAAATATGATATTCATGGAAGTTCGTTAAGAATTTTTGTGTGTTGGAAAGAGAAAAGAAAAATTGGGGGCAGTATTCAAGAATTTTTAGAATTAGAAAAAAGAAAGGAAATTTATAAAAAAGAAACATTAGATACCTTTGCCAGAAAAGTGAAAACACACAAATTGAAATTTACCGAATTATTAAGAGAATTAAAAAAACAAGATAAAAAGGTTATAGGAATTAGTGCCCCTGCAAAAGGAAACACACTGCTTAACTATTGCAAAATTGATAATGATTTAATAAGTTATTTAACAGAAAAATCATTAATAAAAATAGGAAATTATACCCCTGGAATGCATATACCTATTTATGGAGAAGAGAAACTTTTGGAAGACAATCCTGATTATGGAATTATTTTTGCATGGAATTTTGCAAAAGAGATAATGAAAAATAATGAAGAATTTTTGAAAAGAGGGGGGAAATTTATAATCCCTATACCCGATCCAATTATTGTAGAAAATGAAGACTTATTTAATGTTAATGTAAAGAAAATAGAACCAGCCCATATCGATGAAAGAGGAATTATTTCTGATTTATTGAATGAGAAAATAAATCATGTTGGAATAATAAGTACAGAAATGGAAGCAATAAGAGGAGATCATTATCATAAATCATCCATACAGTATTCTTATATTTTATCTGGAAAATTTGAAGTATTAATAGCAAATGCTAATAACCCAAATAATTTTAAAAAAATTATTTTGAGTGCTGGAGAATTAATAACAATCCCCCCTAATGTAATCCATACTTTTAAGGCAATTGAAAGAGCTGTTATGGTCGACATGATTTCAATTTCAAGAGAAGGCAAGGGTTATGAAAATGATGTTGTTAGAGTTAAAATTAAAGAAGTTTAAAAATAGAATAAATTTAAAATAATAAAAAATTATTTTATACATAAATATGATTCCTGTATGCAAACCATGGCTTCCTGGAAATGAAAAAAAATATGTCTTAGATGCCCTAAATACTAATTGGATAAGTAGCGCCGGAAAATATATAGAAAAATTTGAAGAGGATTTTGCTAAATTCTGCAGAACAGATTATGCCGTGTGTTGTACAAGTGGTTTGGCTGCATTGCATTTGGCATGTGCAGCAATTGGATTAAAAAAAGGGGATGAAGTAATTGTTTCAACTTTTACTATGGCAGCCTCAATAAATGCAATTATTTTTACAGGAGCAAAACCGGTTTTAGTTGATTGTGATGAAAAAACCTATTGTATTGATGTTAATAAAATAGAAGAAAAAATTACAGAAAAAACAAAAGCAATAATGCCGGTTCATATTTATGGGCATCCTTGTGAAATGGATAAAATCTTGGAATTAGCGAAAAAATATAATCTTTTTGTAATAGAAGATGCTGCAGAAGCACATGGTGCAGAATATAGAGGGGAAAAATGTGGAAGTATGGGGGATATTGGTTGCTTTAGCTTTTATGCGAATAAAATTTTTACTACAGGAGAGGGAGGGATGTGTGTTACAAACAACAAAGGATTTGCAGATAGGATGAAAAAATTGAGAAATCATGCATTTGATATTCCAAGATTTATTCATACAGAGGTAGGATTTAATTATAGACTAACAAATATTCAAGCAGCAATAGGTTGTGCTCAAATTGAAAATGCAGATGTATTAGTCGAAGCAAGAAGAAATGTTGGAATTCGCTATAATAGGCTATTAAAAAATATAAAAGAATTAATTTTACCTATAGAAGAACCATACATCAAAAATGTTTACTGGATGTATGGAATAGTTTTAGGAGATGAAATTAAATTAACAAAAGAAGAAATTATGGAAAAATTAAAGGAAAAAGGAATAGAAACTAGAAGTTTTTTTATCCCAATGCATCAACAATCAGCATATATAAATAAAACTGTAGAAAATGCACCTGATTGTTCAGGGAAATTTCCCATTGCAGATAGGATAAGTTCAAGAGGCTTTTATTTACCTAGTTCAAGTGATATAACCGATAAGGAAATAGATTATATATGTAATTCTTTAAAAGAGATTATCCAAAAAAAATGAAAGTTAATAAAAAAGTTGGAATAGTTGTAACATCCAGTATTTCTGCTGCAGGAGGTACTGGTCGAATAATTAATGACTTGATTAAATCTCTAAATGAATTGAGTTACGAGGTTCATTTATTTTCACCATTTACAGTAAATATCAAAAAAATAGATTCTTATTATGGTTCCATACAAATTAAGAGAGTTTATAGTCCGAGAGGTTTTAAAAAATTTTTATGCAAAGAAGGCATTTTATCCAGAAAACTTATGAAAAAAGAATTTGTAGAGATGGTTAATAATGTAGATGCTGTTATTGATGTTAATGGAGGAATTTTGCACCGTTATTTACCTAAAAATTTTGATAAAGAGAGATATATAATTTGGCGTCTTGGCAGAATTTCTTCTATTGAATCTGGAAAAGATTCATGGTCTTCTAAGAATTTCAAAAAACAGATTAAAGAATTTATTAGAAAATTATTTTTTTTACATCAAAACAAAAAGTATAATTCTTTAAGTAAAGAATATAAAATATATGCTGTAGACGAATGGACTAAGAATGAGCTAATTAAATATTTGGGGCTTTCTCCAGAAAAAAATTGTTTATATCCTCCAATACAAATTAATGAATTTAGATATGATAAAAGAAAGAAAAAAGACCAAATAGTTATATTTGGTAGAATTGCTCCAAATAAAAGAATAGATGAATCTATAAAACTTTTTTTTATAGGAACTCAAAAATTTCCTAAATATAATTTAATAATAATGGGGGGGACAACTTGTGATTCTAAAGGGTATATAAGATATCTCTATCAAATGATTAGAAGTTTCAAAGGAGAAAAAAGAGTTGAATTTATTAAAAATCCCAGTTTTGAAAAATTAAAAGAAATATTGCTGAATTCTAAAATATTATTGGAATCTGAGATAGATAGTATGACTATGACTTCCCTAGAAGCCATGGCAGCTGGATGTCTTATTTTAGCACATAAGGAGGGTGGAACTTATTTAAAAGTATTAGACAAAGGAAAATTCGGATCTGGATTTAATAATGTTAAAGAAGGTAGCAAAAAATTGGAACTTATATTAAAAGGAGTAGAAAATAATACGATTAAAATAAATAAATCTATGAAAAGAGCAGAATTTTTTTCACAAGAAAAGTTCATTAGACATTTAAAAAATATTTTAAAATTAATTTAATTTTTTACATATGGAAGTATAATTTATTATTCCATATAACCCAAAAATAGCCGGAATTTTAATCATGAGTCTTTTATTCTTTCTCTTTGATTTTTTAAGTTCTTTCATATTCTTATAAAAACCAATATCTTTTCCTAGGTCTTCATGTATTATTAAAAATTTTTCTAATAACATTTTTTTTAAGTCTTCTCTGGTAAACATATAAGGGTGGTGTATATTAAACATTTTTCCGGTAAAAATTTTTTTAAATTTCCCCCATATTTTAGCAATGTGTATAAAATTCTTTTGATAGATAAAATTTTCAAAATAAAAAATTCCATCATCTTTTAAGACTCTTTTTATTTCCGACAAAACTTTCTCTGGAAAATGAACATGATCAAGTACATTCATTAAAATCACAATATTAAAATATTTATCAGGAAATTCTATTTTTTCTCCCATACCTTCCATAAGACCAGATTCTTTATAGTCAAATTTAAATCTTTTTTTATAAAATTCTGCTAATGGGTCTAGCGAATATTTTTTTCCAATTTTAAAATGATTTATTACATCTTCTGGACCACAACCTATTTGCAAGATTTTTGTATTTTTATTTAATTTAATCCATTTTGACCACTCTTTTAATAATATTGAAGCCTTTTTAGAATATAAATCACCCAATTCTTTTTTAAGAGATTCTGTTGTATATGTTATCCAATATTCTTTTTCTGATTTTTGGGCTATATCCCATCTTTCATCAGACACTTTTTTTATTTCCATTTTATACTCTATTGCATCCTGCACAAACTAACGGAGTTTTCCTCTCCCTTAGCAATTTTCTGAGCTCTTGGTATTTTTCTCCATTCCATACCTCCCAGAAATCTTGCTTTAATATATTCCCCAAAGAGCCGGTTTTTTTGATTTCAACCACCTTGCAGCACGGAGTGACTTCTCCGTTCCAAGTTACATAGATTCCTCTCCAGGGCCATACGCATCCAGGGCTCTCCTCTTCATCAAAGATTATCATTATCCCGTACTTCTCTGCCAGCTCTCTGGCTTCTTTCATCTTCTCTACCAGCTCTTTGATATGTCCTGTGATTACCTGCTTTTTTACTTCCTTGTCATAGCTTTTCATATAGTCCTCTTTTGTCTGAAGGGTCTGAAAAGCTACCTTGTCTATCCCTACCTTTTTTGCGAGTTCTATGAACTCTGGAAGCTCGTCAATATTCTTCTTGAATATGATAACGCACATAGTGACCTTGGTATCTCTCTTATTTTTCTTCAGTGCATCAGTGAGATTCTTGATGTTCTCCATGAGTTTGTCAAAATTCGCTCCTTTTCTCATCTTTTCATATTTTTTCTTGTCAGTGGAATCCACAGAGATTCCTATTTCTCCGATTTCCAGTTTGCACAGATTTTCTATAACTTCTTTTGTCAGGAGAGTTCCATTGCTATTTATGTGAACTAACATGCCCTTTTTGTTTGCATATTTTATCATATCAAAAATTCCTGGTGTGAGAAAAAGCTCTCCTTGTCCAGAAATACCTATCTTGTAAAGAGAATCCAGTTTGTCCAAGATTTTTTTGAAGTTTTCAAAGCTCATCGTGCCTATAGGCACGTTTCCTGCATATCTGATGCAGAAGTCACAATGGAGATTGCAGAGAGATGTAGGCTCCAGCTGAAGAGTGACTGGTTTATTTCTTATAACGAGAGGTTTTTTAGAAGCTATAGCAAAATATCTCAGAACATTAGCGATTATTTTTGCTTTCTGCTTTAAAGGAGCCTTCATGAAGGACTTATTAGTTTTGACAGCATCGTAGTACTTTTTTAACCTCATGGATTTGTAATTAAAGACATTATACTTCATGGACTATCAGAGAAATAGCATTATTTAAAAATATTTGTTGTAGAATTGCTAAAAACCAAGCCTTTTTCGATTTTTATACAAATATTTAAATATATTTTATTTCGTTTCAGGAAAATGAAATTAGTAACCAATTTTTATCAGATTATTGCAGGTTTTCTTGATAGTATTGGAGGAGACCTTGGGTTTCATCTCAGAAACAGATTTTACAGGGTTGCAGGAGTAAAAATAGCTAAGAATGCAAAAATAGACAGATTCGTTCTAATAAATCAGCCCTACAATCTGACTCTCGAAGAGGGTTCTGGAATAGGAAGAGGGGGGGTTGTGAGTGCTATGGACAAATTGAGGATAGGAAAGAACACATTAATCGCTCCTTATTGTTGCATCTATGACCACGATCATAAATTTCCTGACATGCTCTCTGGCTATGTCGTTGAGAAAGTAGACATAGGAAATAACGTCTGGATAGGTGCACATTCCAGTATTCTCAAGGGAGTGAAGATAGGAGACAATTCTGTAATAGGCGCAGGAAGCGTTGTGACAAAGAGCATTCCTCCAAATTGTATTGCTGCAGGAGTTCCTGCAAAAATCATAAAGAGGCTAAAATCAGCAAAGAAATAGTTAACCGTAATAATCTTTAACAGTATCTTCTATAATTTTTTCCCATTTGTATCTTTCTGCATATTTTCTGACATTTTTCTCTTTCCATGTCAGAACCTTTTTGATTGCGTCTACTAGCTCATCGCTGTTTCTTGGGCTTATCAAGATGCCTTCTCTGTTGTTTTTAATCATTAGAGGAGTTCCTCCGACTCTGGTTGCAATTACAGGAAGATTTCTTGCAAGAGCTTCCATTACAGTTACAGGAGCTCCTTCTTTTGATGATGGAAGAACAAACAAATCAGAAGCACTTAAATAGAACATTTTTCTTTCCCCATAAACCCCCCCTAAAAAATCCACATTTTTTAAATTGTTCTCTTTTACATATTTCTTGAATTTCTCTTCCTGTGGTCCAAAACCTATTATCTTTAGCAAAATATTCTCTCTTTTTTCTAGTTTCAGTTTGCTCATGGCTTCTAGCAAAAAACCAACTCCCTTTATGTCATTTATCCTTCCAATATAGACCAGAATCTTCTCTTTTAATGGCAATTTTAGTTTTTTTCTTGCTACCTTTTTGCTTGTATTCTTGAAGTACTCGTCATCTATACCCATTGTCTGGAATCTGATTTCTGAGTTTGGAGCAACTTTCTTCAGATAGGATATTTCCTCTTCGCTTAGTGCATAGAAACAAGCCACATTGCGCAAAACCAGATTTTCCCATATCTGTGCAAGAGCAAACAGGGGAAAAAAGAATTTGTATCTCTTTGTTTCCCTTACATGCTTGAATGGCCAGCTCCCACCGTGATGTTGTACTATAATTTTCTGATTTTTGAAAATTGTTGCTATCAGCAGTCCATGGAGATTATGGATTTCATGTATATGCAGAATAAGTTCATAATTTTCCTTTTTGCTTTTCTTTATCTCTTGCTTTATTGCTCTTATCATTGGCATTGAAAAGTCAAGAGCATAGATTGGAGAAAAAGTCACAGGAAAGAATTTGAATTTAACTCCCTCCAAGATGATTTCTTCTGCCTCTCTGTTAAGCTTTTCAGGAGCCCAGCACTCTACCACTATTTCAGGATAGAATTTGCTAAGTTGCTTGGCAGTTTTGGTGTACCAATCATTCAGAAAGAGCTTTGTTAAGTCTTTTTCTCCCTCGCCTAAAAAGTAAGAGTGAGAACAATGCGCAATCATGAGAACTTTAATTTTTTTCATTTTTAGCAACAAGTCTTCTCAATAATATTTTTATTGCCTGCGGATCTTTTACAAGCCTCTTTATTGCTTTGTCTGGATGCTTTAGAGCCACTCTCAGAATGTTTTTTGGAGCCATTCCAGGGTTTCTCTCAAGAACCAGATTCAGGAATTCTTTGTGAATCTCTTCCATTCTCCTTGGAGGTATATCGTTGAGAGCAAAAGTGAGATTGTTCAGATTGAAATTGTCCCAATCTATCTCTTTTGGGATAAGGCCTTTTTCCTGACACATTGTCCAGAGTTTTGTTCCTGGAAAAGGGGTCGTTATGCTCACACCGAAGCCATCTAAATCATTCTCCAGAATGAATTTCTTAGTTTCCTGGATTTCTTCTTCTGTTTCGCTTGGATTTCCAATCATAAAACTTCCACATGCCAAGATTCCTGCCTTTTTCACTTTTTTTATTGCTTCTCTGTTTTGTTTCAATGTTGTAGTATCATTTTTTAGCAAACTGAGAATTCTCTGATTTCCGGATTCAAGTCCAAAAGTAATCTGCTTACAATTCGCTTCTTTCAGCTCTTTTAGCAAATCTAATCCTCTGGATGTGACTCTAGCCTGGCACCCCCAGATTATCTTTAATCCTTCCTTTTTGTACAGTTCACAGAATTCTTTTATTCGCAGTTTGCTGCAGAGAAAATCGTCATCCATAAAAAAGATAGCCTGTGTTCCGTATTGCTCTTGAAGCTGTTTCATTTCTTCTATTATCCATTTAGCAGAATTCATCCTCACAGGCAGACCTCTCCAAGAATTGTGACAGAAAATGCAATTGTAAGGGCAGCCTCTTGTAGCGAGAATAGAATTCAGTTTTGTATTCGGAGGGACAAAATGCAGATGCGTTCCAGGAGTCCTGTCTTTTCCTTTTTGGTAATATCTCATGTTTATCAACTCTCTGTTTATTTTGGGAAGCTCGTCTAGATTCATTATTGGTTTTCCTGTTACTATGCCCTTTTCTGCTTTTTCTTCCAGGATTTTTATCAATGCATCCTCTCCCTCGTTTTTGACGATATAGTCAGCATGTTTTAGAGCTTCTTCAGATAATACTGTTACATGAACACCCCCAAGAATTGTTCTATATCCTTTGCTTCTGCACCAATCAGCTATCTTATATGCCTCGCTTATAACAGCAGTAGTGGCAGTTATTCCTACAAAGTCTGGCTTTAATTTTTTGATTTTCTTAAAAATATTTTCTCCTGCTATCTCATCAGCTATAGCAACCCTATGCCCGAATTTTTTTGCGTATGCTGCCAGAACAAGCAGATTCAATGGCTCATGAACACCATATTCATAATTCGTTCCTGCATTAACCAAAATGAGTTTCGCCATGAAATCAGATAAACATGCTTCTTATAAATTTAATTAAGATTAACTTTTTATGAATAAATTCTCGTTTCCTCTTATCCAATCTATCAGTTTTCTCACTCCTTGCTCAGGAAGAAATCTAGGCTCCCAGTCTAATTCCTTTTTTGCCTTGCTTATGTCAGAAACATAGTACCTCAAATCTCCGAACCTGTCTTTGTCAAACTTCACATTAGATTTTTTTCCAGAGATTTCGTCTATGAGAGTTATGCATTCTAACAGAGAAATCATCGTTCTTTCTCCTCCTCCAATATTATAGATTCCTGGCTTTTGCTTTTTGTAAAAAGCATCGAAAGCCTCTGCAACATCGCTCGCATAGAGAATATCTCTCAGCTGTTTTCCTGTCCCAAAAATAGTCAAAGGCATTCCAAGCCAGTTCCTTATCGCAAAATTCGCAACCCAGCCGTGATCTTCTCCTCCAAACTGATTCTCTCCGTAAATACCAGTTAATCTGAAGCTCGCTGCTTTAACGCCAAAAGTGTCAATGTAACATCTCACATAATTTTCTCCTGCTGTTTTTGAGGCATGCAAAGGAGTTACTGTTCCTTGCAATAGGGGCTCGTCTTCATTTATCGCAACTGGCTTTCTTGTATATCTCATTTTCTTTTCTTTTAATTCAGAATTGATTTTGTTTGGTCCATAACAATGCACAGAATTGCAGGAAGCAACAGGGATTTTGAATTTCCTAGCAGCCTCAAGAACATTAAAGGTTCCTATAACATTAGTTGAAAAATCCAGTTCAGGATTTTCCCAGGACATAGTCATTGTTGGTTGAGCTGCAGTGTGACATATATAATCACAGCCTTCTGTCCATTTCATTAATGTTTCTTTATCTCTGATATCTTCAATAACGACATTAACTCCAAGATTTTCCAGCAGTTTTTGGTTGTGATACCTCGATTCTGGTTTCATATAAGGATTTCTCGCGAACTCATGCTTTGTCAAATTGTCATAGGCTATTACATCCCAATATTTTTTTGCATACATCTCGCATATATGACTTCCTAAAAAACCGCAACCACCCGTCACAAGAACCTTTGACATAAGAAAAAACATAAAATTCTCTTTAAATAGATTTATGTATCAAAAATACATCTTTACTGCTATTCTATCTGCTATTTTATTTACTATTCATCAACAATCTTTATAAACGAATATCCTTTTTTTCTGAAATGCCAAACATGCCATTGAGCCACAAGTTAAAGATGCTTTCTCATTTTGTCTTTGACAGGAGGTTCAGGGAAATTTATAACATGTTTTTTGTGTACCCTCTCTGGTGGAACAGAAAAACCGCAGCATTTCTTTTGAACAAACTGTTTCCTAAGCTAGGAATTGACCTGTTTCCCCCTTTTTTAGAAATAGAGCCAACGACAGTCTGCAATCTCAGATGCGTCTGCTGCGAGCACAGTTATTGGGAGGAGAAACCAGCAAACATGTCTTTCGCGCAGTTCAAAAAAATCTTTGATGATTTTGGAACTCCAAAATGGTTAGGATTAACTGGAATAGGCTCTTCCTACTTAAACAAGGATTATCATAAGATGTTGGCTTATGCAAAATCCAAAGGAACAATCATAGAAGTCTTTGACCATTTTGCCCATTTTAGAAACGATGATGAAATAAAGGAGCTTATTGAAATTGGACCAGATTTTCAGTTCATTTCAACATACGGAGCAAGCAAAAGGTCTTTTGAAAAAGTGTGCAGGGGAAGCAACTATGAAACAATAGAAAAAAATCTGAAAACCTTTGTCAAACTGAAGAAACAGATGAAAAAACATTTTCCAATATTGAATTTTCATTACATCATAACTAGCGAATCTAAGAACGAGGTTCTCCAGTTTATGGACTTCGTTCATTCTCTCGATACAGAGATAGGAGAGATTCTAATAACTCCAATGCTCCATAGTTTTAAAGAAGCAGAGAAATATGTTGCAGACATAGATGAAGCTTATGTAAGCGAAGTGAAAGAAAGGGCAAAGAAATATGGAATTCCTATTACAGTGAACATGTCTGCAAAACAAGAATCAGAAGGCTTGCAGAGCAAGCCCCCCATTAAGAATTGCAAGGAGTACATAATGCCTTTTATCTTTGTTACAGGACATATAACTCCATGCTGCGCACAAAACGAGGCGAATGCACGAGAGTGGCAGAAGAAACTGTCTCTTGGAAATGCTCTTGAAAAGCCCTTCAGAGAAATCTGGTATTCAGAGAAATATAAAGCAATGAGAAAAGCTATAAGAGAAAACAAGGTTCCTAGCAAGTGTGCTATATGCCCTGCTTATGATATATTGAATAAATGAGTTATTATTTCTTCTAATTCATTCTCATTGCATCTTCAAAGGCTTTTATCATTTTGTCTCCAAAGACGTTCCATCCGAGATTTTTTTTGACAAACAGAGAGACAGCCTTAGCCTGCTTTTTGTGTTCTGCTTTTTTGTTATACACTTGAAGCAATGCACTCGAGTAGTCGCTTGTTGTTGTTCCGAGATTGAATTTTTTTATTATAGAAGCAGCTCCCATCTCTTCTGAAATGATTATGGGCACACTGGCACAAAGAAGCTCAAAGGGCGCAAGCCATCCTCCTTGCCTGCCAATTGGAAACAAGCCAACATCGCTTGCTTTATATAAGTCTCTCAAGTCGCTTCTATTTAAGTTGCCTGTAAAGAGAACATTTTCCCCAAGCTTGTTTTCTTTGACATAGTTTTCAATTTGTCTCTTATAACTCTCATCTGCTGCCTCTCCAGCTATAATTAGTAGAATATTTGGTATTTTGTTTTTTGCTTTCTTTATTGAAACCACACTTTCTAACTGGTTCTTTTGTTCTGCTATCATTCCTGACTGAATGACAACGAATTTGCCTCTTAGCTGCAATTTTTTTCTCGCTCTCTCTGCATTGCCCTTGGAAAAGAAGTCGTGATTAACACCATAATAAACCAGCCTTGGATTTATTCTATATCTCTGCTTTGTTCTTTGCTTGTTGAACTCGTCTGCTACGCAGATTATGTTTACAGAGCCTCTCACTATTTTCTTGTCAAGACTGTTTCTTGCTTGATTTAAAATCTTCAGGAAGAATCCTGCATTTGGCCTGCTCCATAAGTTCGGAGGCTCATTGAGCATCCAGACACACGGCTTTTTTCTTGGAAATAGAGTCCAGGTAACAGGAAAATTATGAAAGTTGATGACATCGTATTTGTTTGCTAACTTTTTCAGTTGCTTTCTGTAAAGCTGAATGAACTTCGTTATATCTTTTGTGGATTTGAAGCCAGGAGGCTGAAGGTTTATGTTATGCTTTGGAATTATTATCTCTGTGTTTATCAAACTCCTTTCAACTTCTTTGGACTTTGAGAGACTGAGAATATCGTTTCTTATTCCTCTCTTTGTGAGCCAATTGGCAAGCTCAACAATCAGCAGCTCTGCTCCTCCTAAATATTTCATCTGCGTGTGAACAATGAGAACTCTTGGATTGGATTTTCTTATCAGTTCTTTGCTTAGTTCATAGTCTTCTTTAGTATTGATGTTCACATAACCCTCTCTACTAATTGGATAGATATAGACTTTTTTCCCATCATCTATTGCAACTTGAATTAAATCCACTAATTCTTTCTCTCCTCTATTTGCATTTATAGGGGTTCTTTCAATATAATCCAAAATCTCATTCTTAAGAATGCAGTGTCCTGTTCCTTTTATTCTGTTGATTGTTACTTTGGGTTTTTCTATGAGTCGAAAAACTCTGCCTTTCTCGTTTGTCATAGCAGAATAAGTCTTTCCTATGCTTCCTTTGTCTTCCTCATAAACCACTCCGCAAAGAGCAAACAACTCTTCTTTCTTGAATTTTTCAACCATTTGCTTTATTCTCGCTTTTGGCATGATTTCGTCTGCCAGCATTAGGAAAAAATCAGAATTTCCGATTTCTTTTTTAGCGCATTCAATCGCATGAACTAATCCCCTTTGTTCTCTTTGCACAGCATATTTTATAGGAATTCCCTTGTACTCTTTTCCAAAATATCTCTTTACCTCTTCTCCTTTGTAACCTATTAGAATAATTATTTCATTGACTTCTGCTTCAACTGCATGCTCTAAGTTGTATTCTATGACTGGCTTTTCAAAGAGAGAAATCATGCTCTTGTTCTTGTCTTTTGTAAACTCGCTCAACCTTTTCCCCCTTCCTCCAGCCAAAATAAGAGCCTTCATATCACTTATTCTGCAATTCTGAGCATTTAAAGGATTTATATAAGAAAACTATATGCTTTTGAAATATACATTTAGAGAAGCAGAGTTACATAATCCTTAAAAATATCTTTTTTTATACCGCTTTATGAAATTCCTTTTCATAAGCAAGCCTTTTAAGATTGAGCCTCTTGGACTGATGTATATTTCTTCTGCTATAAAGCAATTCAACCACGAGACAAAGCTGGCATTGACTACAGACAACCTGGAGGAGAGGGTAGAAGAGTTCAAGCCAGATTTTGTAGGATACAGCATAATGACTGGAGATCAAAAAAAGTATGACGACATAAATAGGAATTTGAAGAGCAAATTTGATTTTTTCTCTATTGCAGGAGGACCTCATCCCACTTTTTTCCCTGAATCCTTGAAAGATTCTAGCTTTGATGCTTTTTGCTTAGGAGAAGGAGAAAGAGCAGTACAACAATTCCTGGAAAATCCTTCTTCTCTGAAAATTCCTAATTTTTGGTTTAAGAAAGAAGACAAGGTATTCAAAAATCCTGTCGATCATTTATCTCATTCTTTAGATAATATTGCATTTCCTGATAGAGAGCTTCTTTCTCCTGTTCCAGAAGTGAAGGATGGGGATATAAAGCACTTCATTGCTACTAGAGGCTGCCCGTTCAATTGCTCTTATTGCTTCAACGAGTCTTTCAGAAAACTGTACGAAGGAAAGGGCAATAGAACCAGATTTCGTTCCCCTGAAAATTTAATAGCAGAGATAAAGCGAGTTATATCTTCCTCCCATACAAAGTTCATCTATTTCCAGGACGATACTTTTACTTTGAATGGCAAGTGGCTTGAGGATTTTGCGGCAATATATTCAAGAGAAATAAAGTTGCCTTTTCATTGTCATGTGAGAGCAAATACGATAGATGAAGAGAAAATTGAATCTCTAAAAAAGGCAGGTTGTTACAGCGTTCATATTGCAGCAGAAACTTCTGATGATTACTTGAGAAATGAAGTCTTAAACAGGAAGATGAGCAAAGAACAGATTTTTTCCTCTACTCAGCTTTTGAGAAATAAGGGAATGAGGTTCATGCTCCAGAACATGATAGGCTTACCAACAGGAAGCCTTGAAAAAGACCTGTCAACTCTAGAAATGAACATAAAATGCCAGCCAGACTATGCCTGGGTTTCTATTTTCCAGCCTTATCCAGGAACTAGTTTAGGAGAGTTTTGCAGGGAAAAAGGATATTACAAAGGAAATTTTGATGACTTGGAAGATAATTTTTTTGACTCGAGTAAGCTCGAATTTCCCGAGCAGTATAAAAATCAGCTCGCAAATCTCCAAAAGCTATTCGCTGTTGCAGTAGAGCATCCTGCATTGTATTATTCTGGACTGCTTAGGACATTGATAGACTTGCCTTACGAACATACGAGAGAAGCCTTCACTAAATTCTACAGAAATTTCAGAAAAAACGGGGACAAAAGGCTTTATGGCTTTGAGCCGTAGTTTTTTATGCTCTCTTCAGAAGCATGATTGATTTTTATTTCCCTATAACCTATACCTGTTGCATTGACTATTTTGGCTTTTATTCCAATTCTAATACCATTTGATTCTCTTATTCTCAAGGCAGTCCTTCCAATTTCTTCTAAGCTTAAATGCCCTGTTTGGCCTTTCCTTATATCATCTTCCAGGTTCCAGGTTTTTTCATTAGCAGCATAGAGTTCAGAATGCCACTCTTCAATCTGTTTTCTCGTGCAATAACCTTCCTTAGCAAATTCATAGATTGCTTCGGTATAATCGTTGTATTCTTTTCTCAGCCCCTCTTTGTTGACTCTTTCATTTCCTCTTTCTATTTTCAGCTGAATTATTGATCTTTTATCTAAAAGCTCATCTAAAGGATACCTCATATCGATTTCAGCTTAATTAATTTTAAAAACATTATGTAACTCGGATAGCCATGATCTCAATAGTCGTTACCTCTTTCAAAGAGCCAAGAACTATTGGAAAAGCCATTGAATCTTTTTTGAACCAAAAAATTGAGGAGAAATATGAACTTATTGTTTCTGCTCCTGATAAAGAAACTCAAGCAATTATTCAGAAATATGCTAAGAAGAACAAAAAAGTGAAGCTGTTCAAAGACCCAGGACAAGGAAAAACTTATGCACTGAATTTGCTTCTTCCTAAACTCAAAGGAGATATAATCCTTTTGTCTGATGGAGATGTTTTTGTTTCTGAAAACTCAATTAGTGAACTCCTAAAGTGCTTTGAAGAAGAAAAAGTAGGTTGTGTAACAGGAAGACCCGTATCATTAAGTTCTAGAAAAAACCTGTTTGGCTACTGGTCTCATTTACTCTGTTACGGTGCTCACAAGATGAGGCTTAAAAGGGATAAGAAACGAGAGTTTCTAGAGTGTTCTGGTTATTTATGGGCATTCAGAAATAAAATAATTCCCCAAATACCAAGAGAGACAGCAGAAGATTCTATAGTTCCGCTTTTGCTTTACCTGAAAGGCTATGGAGTAAGATATGCTCCTAATGCAGAAGTTTATGTGAAATACCCCTCTAATCTCAGAGAATTCATGAGTCAGAAAAAAAGAACTTCAAAAGCTCATGAAACTCTCGTGAATTTTACAGACTTGAAAAAAATTCCCCGTATGAAGTCTCTGAAAAACGAATTTTTAGAAAGCTATTCCCTCTTTTCTTTTCCTAAAAACTTAAAAGAACTATTTTGGACAGCCCTCCTCTTCCCCACTAGGCTTTACATTTGGATATCCAGTTTTTTTGCAGTCTATCTTAGAAAAGAATCGAAAGTGGACGGCTGGCAGACAGTTCAGACAACCAAATAGCGAGAAGAGTTCAAGTATATATCTGCAAACAATAAGGTTTTTATACTGAATTTTTATTTTTGCTGGATGGAGGGATTATTAAGGATATTAAAAGAGTTTCCCAACAGAAAAATAACAGTCATAGGTGATGTGATGCTTGATACCTATAAATATGGGACAGCATTAAAATTATCTCCTGAAGCTCCTGTACCTGTTGTTGTTAATCCTTCAACAATAAATTTTCCCGGGGGCGCAGCGAATGTCGCTTCCAACATATCTTCCCTTCATGGAAAGGTCAGTTTATTTGGCTTTATAGGAAAAGACGCTGCAGGAAAAATATTGTCAAAGTTGTTAGCAGAGAGAAATGTGGATTTTTTTCCATCTTATTCTGACAAGACAACTCAAAAGGAAAGGATAGCCTGTCAACAGCACATCGTTAGAGTGGATTATGAAAATACGGATTCAAAAAGTCTGAATAATGCATCTTTAGAGGGAGAGATAAGAGGCTCTGACCTAATCGTTATATCAGATTATGCTAAAGGAGCAATAACTCGAAACCTGATTGAACGTATCAAGTCTTTAGGAAAACCGATAATTGCTGACCCAAAACCCAGGAATATACAATTCTACTACGGAATAAGTGTCATCAAGATGAACCAAAACGAAGCCTTTGAAGTCTCAGGAGAAAATGAAATTTACTCTGCAGGAAAAATTTTAGCAGAGAAATTTTCTTCTAATGTCATAATAACTCGAGGTTCTGAAGGAGTTGTTTTATTTGGTAAGCTTTCAGCAGAGTTCCCTGCTTCAGCGAGAAACGTTTCTGACATAACAGGCGCAGGAGACACTTTTCTGGCTGCTCTTAGTTTGTCTTTGTCTTCTGGGGCAAAATTAGAAGATGCTGTTCTCATCTCAAACTACGCTTCTGGAATTGCTATAAGCAAAAAAGGAACCTACTCTGTAAAGTTAAGCGAGCTAGAGAGAGAAATTCTTGGAGAAGAAGTCAAAATAAAAACCTTTGAAGAGCTTCTGGAAATAGTCAAGGAATTAAGGGAAAAGAAAAGGAAAATAGTCTGGACAAATGGCTGCTTTGATCTGCTTCATGCAGGACATTCTAGACATCTCAGAGAATGCAAGAAATTCGGAGACTATCTTCTGGTTGGAGTCAATTCTGATTCTTCTGCAAGGCAGAATAAAGCGAATCTTCCAGGACCAAGGCCAGTGATGGGAGAAGAAGAAAGAGCAGAAGTCATTTCTTCTTTTGGCTGCGTCGATTATGTAATAATCTTTCCAGAACTTGATACTACGAGATATCTGACCGCATTCAAGCCTGACTTTTATGTTAAAGGAGGCGAGTATTGCTTAGAAACAATCAACCAGAAAGAAAAAGAAATCGTAAACAGTTATGGAGGTAAGATAGTCTTTACAGGAGATAAAATAAACTCAACAACGAAGGTTATTGAGAGGATAAGAAACAGCTAATATGACAGATAAAAAAGACAAAGCAATTTTTTTGGATAGAGACGGAACAATAAATGTTGATAAGGGCTATGTTCACAAAAAAGAGGATTTGGAGTTTCTTCCTAATGCTATAGAAGGAATGAGGAAAATGCAAAATTCCGGATACAGGCTCATTATTACAACAAACCAGTCTGGAATAGGAAAGGGGCTCTATGGTTTAGAGGAATATTTTGCTTTTAGAGAGGAGATACTAAAACAATTAGTGATACACGCTATTTTTGTTTCTGCAGAATATTTCTGCCAGCATATTGCAGAAGACAACTGCGATTGCAGAAAACCAAGAATAGGAATGCTGGAAAAAGCTGCAAAGGATTTTGATTTGAATCTGAGGGAGTGCTGGGTTGTAGGAAATTCTGAGAGAGACATTGTCGCAGGAATAGTAGCAGACTGTAGAACAATCCGTATTTTGAGAGCAGGAGAGAAAAGTTCTCTAATCCTTCCTGATTTTACAGCAAAAGATATGCTTGAGGCGGCAGAGTATATTTTAAACAACGAAAACAAATAAAAACCAGTAAATTAATACTTCTAAATGGAAGAGGATATAGAAAAGAGAAAAAAGGGTTTGAAAAGCAAGCTCTTTTCATGGGTGAGAGACAATTATGACAAGCTTTTCATTGTAATTCTTATTGCTGCGTTCATCATAAGATTGCTTATTTTCATAAAAACCATGCATCAGCCTCTCTGGTGGGATGAAGCAGACTATTTTGCTACAGCAAAGAAATGGGGGCTTGGCCTGAATATTGGAGATATCTGGTATTACAGAAGGGGTTTTTTATGGGCGTTGATAGGAGCTGCTTTCTTTAAACTGGATTTGGGAGAAATAGGCGTGAGATTTTTAGTTGTTTTGATGTCAACAGCTACTGTGTTACTTTCCTATTTTATAATTGCCAAGATGTTCAATAAAAAATTGGCTATATTGGTTTCTCTTGGAATGCTGTTTTCCTGGGTTTCTCTCTTTTTCACAGGAAGAATACTGACAGACATTCCTGCGACGTTTTTTCTTTTGCTTGCTCTGCTCTTCTTCTGGAAAGGATATGTTCTCAAAGAAGGAAACAAGTTCCTATATCTCTTCGGAGTATTTTTCGCGCTTTCTCTATTAACGAGATTTCAGATGGCAATGTTCGCTTTTCCTTTTCTGGTTTTCATTTTGTTGAAAGAAAAAGGTAAGGTTGTGAAAAACAAGCATCTCTGGATAACTTTCGCTCTTTTTATTGCAGTCCTTCTTCCTTTTTTTGTCATGTATTGGACCCATTACGGAAATATTTTCACAGATATTCTTGGGCACTATTTCGGAGTCAAGGGAGTTGCAGAGACAGGAGCATACACAGAGAGAACTGTTTCTACCTTATTTTCCTATTTTAAGGATTTGCCCTATATCCTAACTACCTCTATCTTTGTTTTATTTATTATTGGGGTGTTCATTTTCTTCCAAGATATGTTTCTTGGGTTTGATAAAATTTTCAAAAATGAAGAAATTCAGAAAAAGTTTTTCGTCTTTCTCTGGATTATTGTTCCCTTTTTAGTTTTGGGTTATATAACTCAACTGGTTGAACATAGATATGTCCTTGCTACTCTGCCTTTCTTATTTTTAATGGCTTCTGTTTCTGTGACAAAAATCGGAGATTTGATAAGCAAGAATTCTCAAAAAATCAGCAAAAAAACTATATTCGTTTTTTCAGTAATTATTCTTGTTCTGCTTTTAATAATAAGCTTTGGAGCTAATGCTCCTTCCAATTATTCTTTTTCCAACACTATGATAGATAGCAAGCTGACTTCTTATGTAGAAGTGCAGCAAGCAGGAGAGTGGATGAAGCAGAACTCAGAGCCAACAGACATAATTATCTCTGAATCGCGTCCGCAAATCACGTATTATTCTGAAAGAACTACCTATGGCCTGGGTCAGTTAGGCCCGAATGAAACTGCCTTTGAAGAGAATATGTCAAGAATAAAGCCGAAATACTTAATGCTCTCTTCTTTTGAATATCATGAGAACTGGGCATATACCTACCCAGAAAGGCATAATTCGACTTTAGTTCCTGTCCAGGCCTACTATCAAAACGAGCAGCCTGTTGTAGTTATCTATCGATATTACCCTCAAACTTCGCAATATAGCTCACAGTCAGGAAATCAATCTTCTTTACTAGCTTAAATTCTCTTCTGAGAATCTGTAGAATAACTTTTATTGGAGTTATGTGGTCTTTGACCCTTTCTGCCTTTCCTAAAAGCCTTCTCGCTTTCCTTGAGATGAAGTTTTCAGTTGGAATAGAAGTTATCAATTCAAAGTTAGGATTCATCTTCTTGAAATTTTTAATGATGTTTTCAATTTCCTCTTTGGGAATGTGCTCAAAAACATCCATAACAAATATCTTATCTGGTTTTAACTTTTTGTAATCCTTTATTTCTGTGTGCTGCGGAGTTATGTCATATCCAATCACATTATATCCTTGGCTCTTTAGGCTGTTCTTTAGCCAGCCCTCTCCGCATCCAAAATCCAGAATAGAATCTGTTTTTTTCAAATTCGCTATCCTTATCGCGAGCTTTATTTTTGTTCTGCTGAAAGCTCTAACAATCGGATTTTTGCTGAGATAAGTTGCAGATAGAGTGTCTGGCATTTTATTTTATGTTAGATTTGATTAAAGGTATTCTTTTTTTTATAATAATCTGCTGTCCTTTTTACTCCTTCTTCAAGCATAAAAATTGGTTTGTAACCTAATTCTATTCTTGCTTTTGAAATGTCTGTATACCAAGAGGCTTCAGTCATCCAGTTAACAGTATCATGTTTGAATGGAGGATGAAAATGCAATAGTTTTCCAAAAAATTCAAAGACATAGCCTCCAAAGACCATGACGAATTTTGGAAATTTTATTGGAAGAACTCTCTTGTTCTCTGCTTTTTCAATTGCATGAATCACTTGATTTATGCTGTAGTGTTCTCCATTTGAAATGTGATAAATCTCTCCAGCTTTTCCTTTCTTCATTGCTAAGACACAGGCTTCAACTAAATTTCCTGCATAGAGAAATTCCATGCACTTCTTGTTGCTGCTTATGGGAAAAATCCGTTTATTAACTATCTTAAAGAGCTTCAGCATTTCAAAATCTCTCTCTCCAAAGACCATTGGAGGACGCAGAATGACAATAGGCATCTTATATTTGCTGAAATGTTCCATTGCAACATTCTCTGCAGCCAGTTTGCTCCAGCCATAAACATCCACTGGCTTGCATTCTGTTTTCTCGTTTACAGGATTTCCGTCTCTGCTCTGTCCAACAGCAGACACACTACTCATGAGGATTATTTTTTTTATGCTCTTTTTGTTTCTGCAGCTTTCTAATAAATTTCTAGTTCCTCCTTCATTTACTTGAAAATACATCTCATCAGGGATAGCCATTGGTCTGGCTATTGCAGCCAAATGAAAAACTACATCCATGCCTTTCACTGCTTCTTTTAAGGAATCTCTGTTCAACAAGTCTCCTTTCACTATTTCCACTTTTAATCTTCTAAGCAATTCCATAGAATCTCGCCTTTCTGGTCTTTCTTTAGAATTCTCATTTCTAACTAAAACTCTCACTTTATGTTTTTCTTTTACAAGTCTTTCAGCTAGATGACTTCCAATAAATCCACTCGCTCCTGTAATTAGAATTCTCATGGTAAGAGAGGAGAAAAAATCCAGGCCATATTAGCTGCGAATTTTCTCATAAATTTATTTTTCACTAACAGTCTTGCAAAACTCTCTATGAGAAGAAAAGCGAACATTCTCTCGAGCTTGGGATACTCTCTTCTCTTGTCAGAATTCCTGCAACTCCAGACATGCCCCAATTGCGCCAGAAAAATCATCTCTTTATCAGAATAATTTTTTGTGTACAACGGAGCATTTCCTGTCTTAGGATTGATGTAATTAATCCACAGATTATCATCTATAAGTCCTTGCTTTTTTGCTATGTCATAGACTTCTGTTCCAGGATAAATCGTAAGAGCGTTTATTCCTATCCAGTCTGGTTTTGTCTCTTTTATTAGAATGAAGGTTTTCCAGGTATCCTCTGGAAGCTCTTCTAAAGAGCCTACAATCAGGAAGAATTTCAGCTCAATTCCAGCTCTTTTAGTCATTTCAGATGCCCTTTTTATTTTTTCAAGGGTTATGTTTTTTCCTACTGCCTTGAGCACTTTGTCAGAACCAGATTCTGCTCCGTATTCGATCAAATCACAGCCAGCTATCTTCAGCATTTTTAGCATTTCCTCGTCGACAGTATCAACTCTCGCCTGTATTCGAAATCTGATTGAGAGTTTTTTTTCTATCACTAGCTCACAAAACTTCAGGACTTTCTCTTTTTTTAGGGTGAACAAGTCGTCTGCAAACCTTATATAGTCAATTCCATATTTGTTATTCAATTCTTTAACCTGCTCAAATAGTTTTTCAACAGAGGTGCTCCTGACTTTTCTTCCCCAGGCAAGAGTGGTCTCGCAGAATTTGCATCCCATTGGACATCCTCTCGAAGTCGTTAGAAGAGTGGTCTGCCTTACATTTTTGACATCAGGGGGAAGAGGATATTTTTTCATAGGAAACAAGTCATAAGCAGGAAGCGGAAGCTTTTCTATGTTTTCCATAAAACACCTAGAAGGATTAGATTTTATCTTGTTTCCCTTTCTGAAAGAAACCCCAAGAATCTTGTCCAAGGGCTTTTTGGCTTTTATTGTTTTTATCAGCTCAAAGAGAGTTTCTTCTCCCTCTCCTCTCACAACTATATCCACGAACCTGTAGTTCTCTAGAATGAGAGAATCTGTGAAACTCGCGTGTAGTCCTCCTATTATAGTTATGATTTCTGGATTTCGTTTTTTCACTTCTTCTAGTGTCTTTAAAGCAGAATACCTGTTCTCTGTCAGGCAGCTGACTCCGATGATTTTTGCTCCTGATTTAATGGCATTATCTGCAGTTTCAGAGAAATCCAAACCTTCTATAGGAGCATCAATCACACAGGGAAACATCTTTTTCTCTCTCAGATAAGCTGCTAGATAAGCAATACCAAGAGGCACTCCAGACATAGGAAATTTGCTCGTAGTTTTTTTATCTAGAGGAGGATTAATCAAACAAATATCACAAACATCATTCATAGAATTTTTCTAATTTTGTTTATTTTTAAAGATTTATTCACTTTCCCTTTTATATTTGTGATTAAAAAACCATCCAGCTCTCTATCATCAGGATATCCATGCATAGCTATGAATTTTTCCTTGTTTTCCCTTTGATAGAAATTGGGGAAGAAATAATTTCCCTTTCCTACATAGAAAACCAGCTCTCCATATCCTCCACTAAAAGGAATCTTGTATTTTTCTGCTGCTTTCTTGTCGAGTATTTCTCCTTCTTTAATTCCTTTTAGAGTTTTCAAAACTTCTTTCTTTACTTCTTCATTCTTAAACCAGAAAGAGGCAGTTGTTCCTGCAATGAAATACAGATAATCTCTTCTTTCTGGAAGTAGCTCTTCTAGATTTATGTAATGCTTTATGTCGCTGAAACCATGGTCTCCCCAGATTATTATTTGTGCGTTGTTATTTTCCTCTAAGAATTTTTTTACATGTTTTTCAATTACTTTACCAATATCTAATAAGGCCTGTTTTGTTTCTTTGCTCTTTTTCCCGAATTTGTGAATGGTTTTGTCTATAGACATCAACTGCGTATAGTAAACTTCTCTGTCTTTCTCTCTCATCAGCCTTTCCAGCCTTTCATCATCGTTTTCGTATTTTAAGATGATTTTTCTTTTTTCTTTTTCTTTCTCGTCTTTTGTTACTAGAAAAGGCCATTTGTAAAAAGAAAAACTCTTTTCCTGGAAATATGACAGCTTCCATAACCCAGTTTTTGCACTTGAATCAAAATATTTCAGTTTTTCTTTTGGGATATTATGAAGTGCAGATATGTAGGTTCTCTTGTTTGACAGTTGAATGAGCGCTCCTAAATAAGTTCTCAACTTTTTGCTAAAAGAGAAAAATCTCAAAAGCGGATTGTTGAAAATCGAGTTATTTGATTTTGCAAATTCTAGCCAGATTCCAATATCCTCTGGGGTTTTTCCCTGAAAGAAACTATATTCTATTCCAGTAAATGCAAAAAAAGTCTTTAAAGAAACTAGATTATTTTTTTTTCCAAAATCATATAGAAAAGGAGTGTTTTCTTTTGAAATAAGATCAAATCCTAATCCGTCTATGCAGATTATCAATTTTTTCATTGAATTTTTTGAAGAAAAAATGCTATATAAGCATTTGCGTAATCTAAGCTTAGTTCTTCCCAGTTGTTCCCCTTTGCAGGATAAACTATCCTCAAGATTTCTCTAGCCCCGTTCAATTTTATCTCATCTATGGAATTTTCGTTTATCGCATCAATTAATGGAATCATCGACGAGAAAATAACTAAATCAGGAGAAACTCTTTTTAGCTTAGGCTTGAAATTTATGTTCATTTCTTTAAGTCTCTTGGTGTATTTTTTAGTCAGAATTCTAAAAATTAGAGGAAGAAGTAGCCAATTTAACTTTATTCTAATTCCTATTTTCTTCTTTATTATCTCTTTTAGATAAGGGCTATAGAATTGTTTTCTCATGTCCGATATTGCATTGGAAAGCTCTTCTGCGTTTTCTAACCTTTTGTTTAGGAATCTGCTGAAGAAATATTTAGAGACTTCCAAAATGTTTCTTTTTGCTATAAACCACTCTTTTTTCACATTTTTATCAGAAACTTTTTTAGGTTTCAGTTTCCATTCAATGAACTTCTCGATTTTTTTGTCTAAGTTCGGAACTTTTTCATAGAGCTCTGGGAAATCTTCCTTATAACAGCTTTTCAGAATTTCCATAGCCCTTTTGTAACCAATTTCATACTTTCTATTTAATAATAGGAGAGAAGTGCAGCAGGCTGCATAAGCCTGCTGTATTATGTATATTAGAAATTCCTTATCGTGTTTCTTTTCTGTGGAATAATATTCTATCATCTGGCTCATTCTGTCTAACAAGAGTTTTGCTCCTTCAGATAGAGGAATTTCTTTTAAGCTATAATTTGGTATCGAACTCCTAAGGTCTTTTCCATACAAGAGCATTGAACTGTTCCTTAGCTCATAGGTTCTTATTCTTGGAAGCATTTTGTTCAAGCTCTTTGCAGAGTCTATTTTCAAATCAATGTAGAAGTTGTCTTTCATGCTCTGCTTCTCTTTTTTGAAAGGATAGAAATTGCTGATTCCTTTGTATCCGAGCTTTTTTGAGATTTCTACAGAAATTCTGTCTATTTCTTCTTTGTTATATTTTGAACTGCTTATGACTTGTATGTCATAATCGTTGTAGGGGAAGATTTTTCCTTTTTCCTTTTTTACTGCTCCTTCTGCCCTTGAAAATCCGCCAGTGAGAATTATTGTCTCTGCATCTCTTACCCTGTCTAAGATTTCTCTGCATATAGAATTCATATCTTGTTCAATTTTCTTATCTCCTTGGCTAGAATTGGTGTATTTCATTTTCTTTCTCTTCTGAATAAGAAAGGTATGGCAATTATTGATGGAATTATGTTTGTAATGATTATGTTCAAAATAGACATAGAAAATATCTTTATTGCAGGAACTCCGAACAATCCAAACAAACTTATCATTGTCAGCTCTCTTGTTCCAAGCCCGCTTATTGTTATAGGAATCTGGGCTACTAAGGTTGAAATAGGAAGCACTGCGAGGAAAGGGATAAAGCCTATGTCTATTCCCAAAGACAGGCTCATGAAATACATGGCAGAGTAATCAATAATCCAGTTAACCAAATTGATAATTAGAGCAAAGAATAAAAATCCTAAAGATGGCATTTCCTTATAAAAAGAATCAAAGAGCTCTCTACTTTTTTCCTTCATCTTTCTTGGAATAAATATTCTGTATACGAATTTGAGAAAAGGCTTACTCACACTTTTCTTATAGAAAATAAGAGAAAAGATAATCATCAGCAGAAATATTCCTATTATAAAATACAGATAAATTGAAGAAATTATTTTCTCGTAGAATATAAATGAAAACCCAATTGCTAAAATAAATAGAGAACTCAAATCCAGCACTTTGTCTATGACAAAATTGCTCAGCCCTCTGCCAGTGTCTCCTTTATTTTTCAAATAATCTACTCTTATTATGCTGCCCAATTTTGCAGGGGTTATGAATCCATAGAAGTCAGACACGAGATTTATTCTGAATGCCTCTCCAAAAGACAGGTTTATTTTCTGTTTCCTTGCTATAATAAACCATTTTATAGTTTGCGTTACAAAAAAAATCATAACAAAGATACTCGCAAGAGTGAGATAATACCAGTTTACGCTTTCAATCTCTTGAATTACTTTTACAATGTTCAGCTTTATCAAGAGCCAGATGAATATAGATATGCCAATTAAAGAAAGAAGAAGCCTAACAACCTTTTTCCATCTCATCCAAATTATTGCTTTTTTGCGAATAAAAACCTTTTGTATTAAACCTCTCTTACTGTTCTCTTTTTGGTAAAAAGTCTCTGAGATGGCCGAAAACAGCCTTTACTCCCTTCAAATTGAACATCAAATCCTGCCAATTTCTCATGTTCCTCGTTCTCTGAAAGATATAAGAAGGAGTCAGAAAAATAGTGTAAATCTTTCCGCATATAGCTGCTATTTCTTCTGGATTGGAATTTTCTGTCTTCAATATAGGCTCTCTCATATCATACCTCTCATACTGCTCTGGAGAAAAGAGGAACAAGCTGTTTTCCTTTGCCTCTTTCCATAAAGGAGTTCCAGGATACGGAACAAGAATAGTGGCTTGGAGTAGATCTGCTCTTCCGCTTTGCATCAGTTGCTTTGCTAATTGAAATGTTCTCATTGCATCTTCCTTGTTCTCCCATGGATAACCGACAATCATTGTCAAATGCACTGTTAAGCCTGCTTTTTTCGCCATTCTGCATCCATCGATAATATCTTGAACGTTTATTCCTTTGTTCAGTTTATCGAGGGTTTTCTGATTCGCGCTTTCTAATCCGAATTTGAGAAGTCTGAAGCCTGCTCTTTTCATGAGATTGAAATCCTCTTGACTCAAGGCACGAAATCTCATATTGCAGGAATAACTTATCTTTTTGTTGTATTCTCTTTCTATCAAGCCATTGCATAACTCTTTCAGCCACTCGCCTGTCATTAATGTTCCAGAGTCATCAAAGATTTCTTTGACACCATATTTCTCAATTAGCATTCCTATCTCATCGAGTACATTTTCAATGCTCCTTATTCTGAATTTAGGAAAAAGAGTTGGCCAGGCGCAGAACTTGCATTTCCCCCACCAGCAGTCTCTTCCAGACATTATGTAAAAAAAGGGTTTTCCCTGAAGATTGTATTCTTTCTCGTACAATTTCCATTTTGTCAGCTCTCTGTCGACAAAAGGAAGCTCATCTAAATTGTGTTTCAGACAGAATTTTCCAGAATTCAGTATTTTCTTGCCTTTCCTGTAATACACTCCTTTGTCTAATTTTTCTTTTCCAGAAATCCAATCGCAGAGATTGGCAAGACTGAAATCGAAATCTCCTCCGCATAGAACAAAATCCACCTTGGAATTTTTCATGGATTCTTCTGGAAAGGCAGTCACGTGGTCTCCCATAATTGCTATTTTCATCTCAGGAAATTTTTCTTTTAATCTTTCTATGGTTTTCCAGTGCTGTTTTATCACAGGGGTTTTGGTTTCAAATGCGAACAGCTCTGGCTTTTTGCTTTCTATTCTTCTGAAAAATTCTTCCATAGAAATATTTTCTGCTATACAATCCATCCAGGTTACTTCATGCCCTTTGCTTTTCAAGAAGGTTGCTGCACTACCTAAGATAACAGGAAAGAGATAAGAAGGATTGCTAAACCACTGGAATTGCCGGTTTTGAGAAAGCAAGGGAACGCCTTTTTTGTATTGCAATGGAGGATATCCAATAAAAATTCTCATTTTATTAGCTGTTTTGAATCTTATTTAAATATTTATGAAATTAATGCACTTTCAGTTTCTCTGGAAGCTTTCTGTAGAATCTTACTAAAAATCTGAAAGGAGAATGAATCAACCTCAGCCTGATTATAGATGCGAACATCAGAACAGGAGTTCTCTTCAGATTCACTTTTGATTGCTGTTTATTTTCCCAAACAGTAGGGACCTCTATTATTCTTGCACCTGCTTCCTTCCTCAAACAGAAAAGTAGAGCAACATCTAGATTCCACTGGCTGCTTATAATCTTGTTTATATTTTTTTCTAAAACCTCTCTTCTGAAAACTTTTGCTCCACACTGTGTGTCTCTGTATGGAAGCAGGAATAGAGTTCTCACAATCCAATTATATCCTCTGCTGATGAATCTCCTGAAAAAACTTTGCTTTGGAGAAATTATGCTTCTTCTGTTCCACCTATTAGCTATGACTCCATCCAACCTTTTGTTTTTTTCAAGAACTCTGATTAAATCATAGAAAGCGTGTGGAGGAGTGGACATATCTGCATCTATGAATCCAAGGATTTCGTTTTTTCTTTTCAGTGCGTCTTTAAAACCTTGAATTACAGCAAACCCCTTCCCTCCTTGCTCGAGATTGAGATACCTTATTGTTCTGTACCTTTTAGAGACTTCTTTGACAATTTCTTCTGTTCTGTCTTGGGTGTTGTTTATCACAGTTAAAATCTCAAAGTTCCCTATTTCCTTTTTCTTTTTTTTCTCAGAAAAAAAGCTCCCATAAGTTTCGAGAGTTTTTCTTATTCTCTTCTCCTCGTTATGAGCTGGAATGACTATTGAAATCATCTACAATTAACCCTTTATTTCCCATTAAAAACTTAATTGTATTGCAATGCTACTAACCCGCAATCAAAGAAGGAAGCTTTGTTATGTCTATCCTAAAGATGATGAATCCCAGTACTATAACTACAATCTGGAAAAAATTTATCAGATACACTACGTCTCTTTCATAGACTTTTTTGCTTGGCTTTATTTTCTTCAGAATCCAAATAGCTGCGTGTTCCAGCCCATAGATTTTCTTGTATGGTATTTCTAAACTGCCATCGTTATTGACTTTTGCAAAGCTCTCTTTTTTCAATCTTCCTCTCAGCTTGAGAAGGGTTTCAATTATGTAAGGGATAAAGAAGAAAATCGCGATTTTCTCGATATTTCCCAGAATAGCCATTATAGCGATAAGCGCTCCAACAGGATAAGTGAGAATGTCTCCTGGAAAAACTTTCGCAGGGTGCTTGTTGAAGATGTAGAATGCAATCAGGCTCATGACCATTACAAGTCCAATAATGCTCAGCCATCTGCTTCCAGTGAGGTAAGTTACAACAGAAATGCTTCCAAGAATTATTATTCCCTGACTCGCTTCTAAGCCATTATAGCCTGCCAGAAAATTGAAAGTAGAACTCGCTCCGACAACTCCTACAGCGATGAGGAGTACAGGATAAATAATTTCTAAATTAGTCTGAGAAGGTATTTGTCCTGCGTTTATAACTATGAGCGGAAGAGAGGCAAATACCAAGAAAACTATTCTCAGAGTTCTATTCAATCCAAGTTTCCATCCAAGGATATCATCAGTAAATCCTACAAAGGCTATTATCAAAATAACGCTTAGAGAGCAGAATATCTCCATTATGTCATCGTAAGACTGAAAATAGAAAGTTTTTATTGCGATGTAGGAAAGGATTCCAATTATAAATCCCATCATCACACAGACTCCTCCAGCTTCTGCCACTTCTTCTTTGCTGAGTTTGTGCATATCTCTTCCTGCCAACCCTTCTTTTTTTGCTCTTTTTATCCAAAATGGAAGAGAAAAAAATGTTACTAAAAAACCAAAGAACAGAGGAACCAAGAGGAGAAGTTGCATTTTAGTACTCTCCGGGTATCACTTTCTGAAATTCAGGAGGAAAGTCCATACTGAGATAAGTAGAATTCAGCTTTATGTCTGAAGGATAACTTATTTCCCATATCTTGATAGGCCCCTGGAATCCCTGATAGTAAACAAAATCTCCTATATTGAGGTTATAACCCTTCAGCTGTTCTATTATAGGACTCTGCTCACTATGAACCAGTTTGAAATAATTGGAAGTTTCGTTAAAAAGATACAGTTTAACGAGCTCTGTATGGATTACTCTCTCCCCGAGATAGAACGCAGCTCCTATATCATTGACAGACAGCTGCGAACCTTGTTGCTCCAGGCTTGGGAAAATGAAGATTCCTGCATCTAATCCTGTCTTGAAATCGTACAATTTTCCTCTTATATGCACGTATCTCAGAGGCATAGAATACTGCTGTTGGTTGTAAACAAAGTAGACTGTTGCTCCTACTATTTCTTTTTCTGTATTTTCCCTCACTGCAACAGCCAGGACTCCTGTGCTTCTCCTTGGTAACAGAACATCTTTTCCACTTTGGTTTAAGATTATGTCTTCATCAGTCGCAGTTCCAATAGGATATATATAGATTGTTTCATTGTTAGTTTCCTGAGTTTGAGAGGAATCTAAAAGTACAGTTGGAATCCAAGAGTAATGGTCGTAGTTTTCGTTAGAGCCAATGCTGGAGAATGCTCCGTATTTTCCTATATCACTAGAATCTATCAGGAGATGAGTTCCATTATGGGCATACAGGAAATTCAACGCTTCTCTTTCGTCTGTTCCTGTCAGCACAAGCCTTCCCATGAAATGGTTCCAATAGCCGATAGCATTACCTCCATCCAAAATAGTGGCTCTCTCTCCTATACTCTGCACCCAGTATCCATAATCCCACCAGTGTGCAAAGACAGCACTAGTAGGTGTGTTTTCTCTCACCCATGCCATTGCCTTTTGCCACTGCCATTGATAGACTCCTGGAGCAAAGTTTTCTGCCACACTTACATCGTTCTTGTAATAAGCCCACGTAGTGAATACAGATGCGATCAGGATTATTAGAACAGCAATTCCAATAAATATCTTTTTGCTTTCTTCCTTTTCATGGAAATATTTCTGAGTGCTCTTTACCATTAAGAAGGCGATTGCAATTGGAGTTACAGCTCCTAATACCATTACTAGCCTTACTGCACCTCTTGCAGCGACTATCATCATAGTCAGAATTATGAAATAGAAGACATAGGAGATATTGAACTCTTCGAATACATGTAGCTTATCTTCCTTATATCTCTTGTAATAAACAGAGCCAAAGGTTATTAAGAAAACCAATACTCCTCCGAAATATACCAGCAAACTCAATCCGCTTTCTCCGTTGAGCACACTGCTGGAAGAGTATTTGCTGAAAACCAATCCCAGCAAGAAGAGGACATAACCAACTACTAAGATTATTTTTTCTTTCTTGGCCAAAGGCTTTATCATATTATAGAATAGAAACACAGAACCTACAAAAAACAGCCAGAAATACAAGGGAATATTCAGCACTACTGGTCCGAATTCTCCTATCCAATCGTTCATAAAATACGGCTGCTTATTCTCTGCTACTGTCACGCCAAATCTTGTCTGTTCAAAAGGGGCTATTGCATGGGATATTACATCTTTAACCATATCAGGAATAAAAGAAATTCCAAAAACCAGAGAGGCGAGTATTCCTAAAGCAACAAAAGCGATTATTACAGATAAGAGAGAAGTTGGGATCTTGATTTTCTTCTTTATCTTTTCATCCAGTCTGAAAAGCTTTTTTTTGAATATCAGGAAATCTGTCAATAAAACAAAGAACACCATAAAGTCCAGTCCTGTAGAGCTAGAACCAAATAAATAGATGATTAAACCATATCTTGTTAAGAAAGGGACCACCACTATTATGAGAGAGGTTATGAACCACACAGTATAAAAGAGGAATCTTTTATTGTCGACCTTTCCCAAAAAGAACGCAAATAGGACAAATCCTGCTATTCCCAGAAATGCAAAAGTCACTCCTCCCCAGACCATTCCAAGGACAGCAGTGAATACTCCTGCCAGAATGCTGAAAATAATTCCTCTTTTCAACTTTTCAGAGGTATAGGCTTCCAGGAAAAAATAAAACGCTCCGAATAAGAAGAAAAATGCTGCAGACTCTTTTTCAGGGATTCCGGCAATTGACCTTGACAAAAGAGAAGGCACTAAAATGAATATCGCTGTAGCAATCAATGCTATTATGTTTGCTATTTTTTTATCTTCTTTATAGAATAACTTACGAGTAAAAAGGAAAACAGCTATTCCTGTGAGAAAAGCCATTACCACAGGAAAGAGGATAGCTGCATAAGTAACTGTAACATCTTTGTCAAAAAATACAAGGAACTTGCTGAGCCAGACTATCATATACGAAATCAGGTTCATCTCTCCTCCAGTATTTACAGGAGAACAGTATATTCCAGAGCAGATATCTGCTAGAGGAACATATCTCATATGGTCTAACAGGAAAAGCTTTCCATGTTCTGCGATATACTTGGCCCATCGCAGGAATAAAAAAGGGTCCAAGTCTGGTCCGAGAGTCCATGTACCTGTTGTAATGTCTTTTAGCTTTGGGATATTTCTCGTTCTTATGTAAACACTGATAAAAAGAATGACTGCTAAAATACCGTAATAAATCCAATTTCCTCCTTTCTTAAAGAACTCTGCGAGTTTCTTTTTCCTCCTTTCTATATCTGAGCCAGAAAAAGTTCCAGATTTTTCCAGAGTTTCTAAACTTCCCACGCTTTCAACACTTTCAACAGTCGTTATATTTGTTACACCTATTTGTTCTACCATCCTTAATTAAAAAACAATAGAAAAAGCGTATTTAAATATTTTCTATTAGAAATAACTATATTTTTATTGAAACAGCAGAGGCGTGAAATACACCTCTATTACTGCAGCAAGGATGAGAATTACTACAGCAATCAACAGCAGGATTCCGACATGCCTTAGAACCTTTATGAACTTCTTGTCTCCTACACCGTGTCGTGCAACTCCAATTCCAAACATGCCTCCTGCCAGTGCAGTTATGAAATACGCTGCAATTTCAGGGAAACCATGAATCATATATCTTAGAAGCCCAAAAGGAATATCCTTTATGCTGTATCTCGTAAAAACTCCTATTGCCGCAGAAATCACACTGGCGTTCCATGCCAGGACAAAAATCGCACCTGCTCCAAAAATCAGGGAGAAAATAAGGGTCAGAATCAGCACTCCGAAATTATTTCCCATTATAGAAGTCAGCCTTGAAGTGCTAGTAGAAGCGCTTGAAGAAATAGTCTTAGCTGTGAAAGAGTATTTGGCAACACAGTCTGCGACGCTTCCAGGGCTGTTTATGCTGCAATAGGTCTCTATTTGCGCATTCAGAAGCTTTGGATCTTGAAGAATCACATTCCAGAAGGAGAATGCAATTATGAATCCAAGAAAAAGCCATAAGAAGGCATAGATAGCATCGCTGTGCGTTTTCCACACCCACCAAAAGCCTTCGATTTCCTCGTCTTCCTGCTCTTCGTTTTTAATTATAAAATACATGAAGGGAAAAGAGAACATAACGCAAAACAATACGACGATAAGCCCTGAAAACTTGGAAAGAACAGAATCGCTTCCAAACAGAAAATGAACTAGGATGAGCGAAAGCGAGCCATACAGCAGTCCGATGAAAAGCATTTTCCACGGCCCCTTTTCAGCTCTCCTTGGATTAATCATTGATTCGAGCATTTTAACACAATATAGAACAAAAGAGATTTTTTAAACCTTGATGTTTTCTTTATAGCAATGGATAAAAAGAGGAAGTTCGAGCAAATTGCAAAACATATAAAGGAAGTAAGAATTCAGGGAGCGAGAAATATTGCAAAAGCCGCTCTCTATGCTTATTCTCTGATTCCTACAAGTGGTTCTGTAAAAAAACTCCTCTCTCTAAGACCGACAGAGCCAATGCTAGTAAAAGTTCTGAGTTGGGCGCAAAAAGAACCATATCAAGAAATTCTAAAGCATTTTGACTTGGCGCAAGAAAAGATAAACAAGCTTGTTGTTAAGTTGATAAAAGACAAAGACGTCATTTTTACTCACTGCCATTCTACTAATGTCATCAATGCTTTGATATGCGCTAAGAAAAAGGGAAAGAGATTCGAAGTTTACAACACAGAAACACGTCCTCTGTTCCAGGGAAGAAGAACTGCAACTGAACTGGGAAAAGCGAGGATAAAAGTAACCTTATTTGTAGATTCTGCCTTAGAAGATGCTTTGACAGGAGAGGGAAAACTGAAGAAAGTCAGTTTGGTTCTTTTAGGGGCAGATGCGCTTCTCGTTAATGGAGTGATAAACAAAATAGGAAGCGAGTTGATTGCCCGAATTGCAAAAGATGAGAAAATTCCCCTATATATAATAGCAGACTCCTGGAAATTCACAAAAAACAGGATTCCAATAGAGGAAAGGAGCTTAAATGAAGTCTGGAACAAGGCTCCAAAAAGCATCAAGATAAAAAATCCTAGCTTTGAATTCGTGAGAAAAAAGTACATCACAGGAATAATAACTGAATTTGGCATTATGAGCTATGACAAGTTTGTGAGGAAGATGAGATAGCTTAGGATATAGAAATCTTTTTAAAAGCCTCTTAAATATTAAAGGCATGAATAAAAAACTAAAACTCTTGGAAGAGATAGCTAAAACCACTCCTATTATGATTGGAAGCGCAGCTTTAACAGTAATTGCATTTCCTTACGCCCTTTTTGGAATCTTTATTAATTCCGAAGTTAGTTCTGTTGGTAAGGGAGGAGTTTATAAGGCTCTAAATTTTTTACAAAACGATAAGTTGCTCAATGCTTGGACTTATGGATTCGATAAATTTGCTGACGCAATCAGAGAATACAGAGAGATCAATTAGTTATTTTTCTTTTTCATGTGTTTCCTTCATCATTTTTCCCAATTCTTCTCCTATTTCTTCCAAGTTCTCTTCCAGCTCTTTTCTTATTCCTTCTAATTTTTTTATCTGTTCTGTAATGAGCTCTTTGGTTTCAGGAATACTCTTTTTCACAAAATTGCCTGCTCCGATGTCAACATTCAGGCTTTCAGAGAGGATTTTTGCCTTTACGAAAATGCCTTTTCCAACAGAAGCAAAAATCTCCTTGTCTTTAGCTCCAACAAGCTCCTCTAATCCAAAATTAATGGAATTCAGTTCCATTATTCCTCTCTCTATTGCTTCTATCTGCTGCTGCAGCTCTCTTATTTGTTGCTCAAAGATGCTGAACTTATACATGAGTTCCTGTTGTTCTATTTCCGAATTATCTTTTTCCTGTGTCATAGAAAAAGAATTGTAATCCGACTTTTAAATTTATCACTTGAACAGGGCGCTTTGATAAATCAGAGAGTTGTTCACAGTCTTTTTCTTTCCATTAAACCTGTCCCTCAGAGAGGTCATTGGCTTTTCAAACAATCTGTACTGTAGAGTCGAGGCTGAAAAAATGAGAACGAGCATGATAGGAACCTTGAAAGACTCGCTTATCGGAAAGAATTTGTCTATGAAGGAGATGACATATGCATGAATTAAATAAACCGAATAGGAAATTAGGCTTATATGCGTTATAAATCTTGCAACACTGTTCATTTTAAACCTTTTAATCCCGTTTATTACAGGGAACAAAAAGGCTATGCTCATCCCAACAGCATTGAAGAAAAAAGTTTTGCTGAAAAAACTCGGATTTTCTGAGAGAATATTGAGAAAGAAATAAGTTATGAGAAGAGACAAAAAAGCCAACCCTATGAGGAACGATTTAATCTTGCTCCTATTCCAAAAATCGGGATGATAATGATATATAATTACAGCAAACACCCCTACTACTATTCCATCTAATCTAAGAGGCATGATTCTCTGAAAACTACCCCAGTCCAAAGCAGGATTAGTAATTGCAACGATTATTCTCAATGCAGTGAAAAAGGCTATAAAAACCCCAGTAGAGATTAAGAGAGTTTTCTTTTTGTTTTTGCTGAACTTTGAAATTAATAAGAGCATCAATGGAAAAAGGAGGTAAAACCATTCTTCTATTGATAAACTCCAAGCAACTAAGAAAAATCCTGGATTCAGAGACACAGAGTTCTGAAGGAATACGAAATAAGAGAGGAAACTCAGTTCTTTTAGTATGAATCTGTGGTAGTAGAAAACAGAATATAAAACAACCAGAACAATCAAAACGAGATAATAATTTGGCAGAGTTCTAAACCAACGCCTAATCCAGAAGTGTCTTACCTGTTTGAATTGAAATTTCTCGCTTTCGCTGATGGTTTTTATTAGTATTCCTCCTATCAAAAAACCGCTCAAAACAAAAAATAACTCAACTCCAAAATATCCAAAAAAAATCCTTGCTGGTTCTGAATTCGCAAAAATAAAGCCAGGCAGGTGTATCAAGACAATGAACGAGACTGCCATTGTTCTTAAAATATCCAAACCAAAAGAACGTTCCTTGCTATCTACTTCTTCATTATAAATTTTCATTTAAATCGCTTAGATTTTTTTATCGAAATATTAAATGCCTTATAACTAAAATTAGATTTAGCCTGTTTTTTAAATTTTCCTCACACGACCTTCAGAACTTTCCGGAGAATGCTACTGAATATCAGAGTGAAAATCAGATAAAACCAGAACCAGCTCAAAAAGCCAAAGAACAGCTGAGATTCTTTTGGAATGTTGTTGAAATAGTCATAGAACCACCTGAAGAAAAGGATAAAAGGTATTCCGGTAAATAGCACTGTTCTGCTCGTTAACTTGAAGGTTCTGGGAATGAATTCCATCTGCTTTTTTGAGAATTCAGTCATCTTTGCAGGATTATCCCTGTATTTTTTCATCTCTTCCTGAAGAAGCTTCTGTTCGTGTTTCAGCTCTCTGAGAGCTTTCTGGTCTGTGGCGTATTTCTGAATCAGAGTAGTTATAAGAGTAATTACAAAAACGACTACCAGCATCCCTATTGTCAGATTCCAATTCAATAATGCTCCTGCGCTTGGATCTAAGGCAGCATGAACTGCATTTTTCATGAAAGGAAGCTTATCCCAAAAGAGAGCCATTGCTAAAGAAAGGGCTGTTATCAGGATTATAGGCCAAAATCCACCTTTTGCTTGATTGTCCATTTGATATAGTGTGAATTCTTATTTTTAAATTTAAGTAAGACTATGAGCCCATGAATTTCCTGAATGCAGGATTCATATCCGCTTGATGCTGCTGTACAATGCTCTGGTAGAACTGGAAGAAGATCATGATTACAAGCAGTATGGCTGTTCCTGAGATAAGTGCTCCCATCAAGTCAGTTATAGATGCTAAGAGTCCAATAGCAATTCCTCCCATTATAGTCAGAGGAAGAATGTATCTATCCAAGATGCTTTCCAGAACTCTTTCGTCCTGCCTGAATCCTGCAATCTGCAGTCCAGAGGCAGCTATCTTATGAGCTTGAGTTTTTGCATCCATTCCAGAGGTCTTAACCCAGAATACTGCAAAGACAGTTGAAAGAACTACGTAAAAGAGAACATGAGTTAGTCCTTGCAGAAGATATCTCGGCAAAAATCCCCCTCTTATCGTGAGTTCCAGGAGATTGTTAGAGCCCATCCAGAATGCCAATCCAGAAATCGGCTGTCCATTTACAAAATGGCCAAGCCACACAAAGTTCGATGCGAATTTCGCAATTCCCACACACGCTCCTCCTTCTGCAAAGCAAGGAGCAGCTGCTGTTTCTACCATTCCTCCGAATACTTGAAGGCTGACAATAAGGGCGGCAGTCAGTATAACAGGAATAACAGAGGCATAGAAGAAAGAAAGAGGCCACTTCACGCTGTAACCTCTCAATTTTCCGTAAGACAATGGTACTTCTACTTTCAGAGACTGAGCCCATACGACAATCATGAAGATTATTATTGTGACAATGATTGCTCCTGCTGCAGAAATCAGCTCTGTAGGATACTTGTTGATTATGGATTGTATAACAACAAAGATTTTTCCAGGACACGCAGTATTCCTGAAATCGAGAAGACAATTCTTTCCCTGCTGATTTATGAACTGGAATGCACTTGTTACTAGTCTCCATGAAGCTCCTGCTCCTATGAACAGGCTTATTCCTGAGCCAAAGCCCCATTTGCTCATCAAATCGTCCATATAGAAAATTGCCAGTCCTCCTAATACTAGCTGGAAAATCAGCAAAGGAGCGAGTCCAGGAGCAGCCTGCAACCCCTGCATCAAAACATAAATTATTGCTTCAAAAATTATGAAAAAGAGAGTGAGCACTCTCTGAAGCCCCTGAAAGAACTTTCTTCCTTCTTCTGTAGTTGTATCTATATTCAAAATTCCACTTCCAGTCAGCAACTGCAGTATTACAGAAGCCATAACAATAGGTCCAATACCAAGAGAAATGATGCTTCCGAAATCAGTTCCAAGAATTATCGCGAGATATTTGAACCTGTCAAGAGCATTATTGGAAAGCCCAAAAAGTGGAATGTTAGTGAGAACAAAAAATGCAACTAGAACTATCAGAGTCCATTTCAGCTTCACATTGAAACTGAGCTTTTTCTCATCAGGACTCTTTACTTCTGGAATGAATCCGAAAAGTTTCCTAAAATCCATAGCCATTTTACTTTATTATTTGAATGTCTCCACCAATCTTTTTTACTTTGTCTATTGCAGACTGCGAAGCTTCCTTAGCTTTTATAATTAACTTATTCCTCACCTCTCCGTTGCCCAATATTTTATATCCTTCCAGATTTATTTCCCATTTGTCTCCTGTTTTTTTTCCGTATGTGGAAAGATTGTTCTCTATTGTCTCTAAGTTGATTCTCTTTCTCTTGTCTCTCTCTGTTCCTCTGCTAGTTACTCCTTGCTTTCCGAAATACTCGTTTCCATAGAGTTTTATCACGAGAGTCTTTTTGTGGTCTGCTCTTTTTCCTGTTCCAGACATTCCTTTTCCTCCCCTGTGCCCTTTTTTCTTGTGCTTTTTCCTTTCGCCCCATCCATGGCTGCCTCTACCTCTTCCATGCATTCTGCTCGACTTTCTTCGCTTGTGAGTTTTTGTTGCTGTCATTTTATTTTTATAACATCCTCAATATTAATTTATCAATTTCTTTTTTATTGTTTCCTAATACACCTTTCTGAACACCGAAATGCTTTTTGCTGTCAATTCCTCCTCTTGGCGGATGTAATCTAAATTTTGTTTTGGATTTTGAAAGCTTCCCTCTTTCTTCAATCAGCTTCTTATGAACTTCTGGACTTATTTCTCCGAATGCTACAAAATCTCTCACTTTCTCTATCATTCCGAGCTCTTCTGGTTTTGGTTTTTCAAGAACAACACAAGAATATTTCCTTTTCAGCCCAAGCCTCTTGAGAGTTTCTTCTATCTCTCTTCTTATCTTTACTTGTCCTGTTATTCTCACTATCGCTATCATGTTTTGCCTCCTGTTTTTGGATTCGTCTTCTTTAAAGCATCCATGCAAGCTCTCACGAGATTAGTAGTAGTTCTTATGCTTCCAAAAGTCTTGCTATAAACGTCTTTGATTCCTGCTAACCTCAGCACTTTTTTCAATTCACTCGCAACCACTAGCCCTGTTCCTTGAGGTGCAGGTATGAGGATTATTCTGACACTTCCAGACCTTCCCTCTATTTTAAACGGAATGCTATGTTGTTCCTCACATGCGCAGTCAAAACTGGAACACCCTCTCACTACTTTTATGACTCCGAGCTTTGCTTTTCTTATTGCTTTGTCTCTTGCAGGAAGAGTTTCCTTGGCTCTTCCGAATCCTATTCCGACATGTCCATTTTCATCTCCAACAACAGCGAGAGTAGAGAAAGTAGGAATGTTTCCTTCTTGTGTTTTTCTTTGGGTCTGTTTCCACGCTCTCCTTTTTCCTCCTCCGAATTTCCCTTTGGACTGTCCTATAGAAATTAAATCAGATTTCAAATTCAAAAGCGCATCAACGATTTGCTCTTCGAGAATTTTTTGCCTGCTTTCCAGTATTTCATCTATGTTTTTGATTTTCTTGGATTTCACTTCTTTTCCTAGTTTAGTCCTAGGAATCCATGCAGCAATTTCAGCATCTTTCTCTTTTTCTTTCTCTGTTCTTTTGTCCACTTCCACTAGCTCTTTGTCTATTTCTTTTTCCAAAAGCTCTTCGCTGATTTCCTCAGCCGTTCTCTCGGTTTTTTTTGGTTTTTCCGGCATTTTTATTTTTTCTCTATTTTTGATTTAATTTGTTCGAATGTCTTTGAAAAATCCTGCTTTAGATTTTTTCCCTGGATTCTCTCTTCTTCAGGAAATTGTTTTTCATTGCATTTTATCTTTACTCCTGCATCTGTTATTCCCTTGAGAAAAGCATATCCCCTGCTCTTGGCTATGACTCTCATCATTCCAAAATCTACAATAGGCACTTTAAGCCTTTTCTTGTTTATCTCTCTTCCCATTAATAAACCAGTTAAGTATGCAGCAGGAAGAGATTTCAAACTTCCCTGAAATTCGTCAGGCCAGCCAAAGCTTTTCAGTTTTTTTGAAGTAATTCCGATTTCTATCTTGTCTTGCGCTTCTCTGCTAGTAATATACTGTGCGATTATGTACCTGTTTGTTTTTCTAAAAATCAGTCTAGGAGAATGAGATTTGAGCAGCTTCAGTCTCTTTCCGTAATCTGTCTTTCCTTCTAGTTTTCTTCGTTTTAGTGTTTTCATTTTTGTTTTTCTCCTTGTAAATGTTCCTTTAAGTCTGATTTGCTCTTGAAAAATCTGTTTCTTATCTTCTTTCTTATGTCTTTCCTTTCGCTTTCTGTCATTTTTTCCTTATTTTCAGCGAGATGCTTTCTCAATTTTCTTGTGAGAGTGACGTATTCCTTTTTTCTCTTGTTCACTTTTTTTCTCACATTCCCAATTGTCCTTTTTTTCCTTTTTCTTGGTTTTGTTTTTCTTCCCTTTATGTTTTTGATTATGATTGCCCCGTCTTTATACAAATCTCTTATATCCTGCTTGGTTATTGCTTCCTTTATTTCCTCTAACCTTGGCTCTAAAAATTCGATTCTTTCTACTCCGACTTTGAAGGTTCTTGCAGCCAGTGCTTTTTTCTTTCTCAGATTCATTTTTTCTTCTCCTTGGTTTTATTTTTTGCTTCTTCTTGCTTCTGAACTTTTTTCAGAATTTTATTGACATTCAAATTGCTAATGGAAATCCCTTTTTCTTTTGCTATCTTTGCAAGCTGTATCTTTTTCTTTTTTCCCATTTTGTTAATCGTTACTGTTTCTCCTTTCTCTATCCTCTTTAGCTCTTTCACATTGTTTATCCTTGCTGGTTTTGCTTTTTTCTTTTGACTCTGTTTGAATCCTATCATTACTTTAATTGGATAGCCTTTCCTTTTCATTCTAGTCTTGCTGTGTCTTCCTTTTGGTGCTCTCCAGACTTGCTTTTTCTTTCTTCCTTTTCCAAGCCTCGATGCCTTTGTCCAATTTCTTCTTATGAATTTTTTGTTTTTCATTTTGATGTTATTCTGTTTATATTTCCTCTCCTGCTTTGCTCGTTATGAAAATACCATCCTGAAAGACTCTCCTGTCTCTTTTTGCTATTCTCGTCACATTTTCAAAGTTGGCTGCTGCCTGTCCTGCGATTTCTATGCTCGGAGAGGTTATTGTTATAACATCTTTCTCGACTTTTACTTCTGCTCCTTTTGGAATTTTCACTTTTCTTGGAACTCTCTCTCCGAGAAAATTCTTTATCAGTGCTTCGTTTCCTTTGACTTCTACTGTTATTGGAAAATGGCTGAAGCAGACTTTCATCTTGTACTCGAATACTTTCTGAACGCCTTTCATCATGTTCCTTATATGCGCTGCAATCGTATTCATTCTTCTTTTTTCTTTTTTTGAAGATTTCTTGTTTCCGATTATTATCTCTTTCCCTTTCTTCTCGACACTCAAATTAGAGAAATCGAACTCTCTCTCGTTTGTTCCTTCTTTTCCTTTTATGATTATCTTACTTCCTTCTACTTCAGCTTCAATTCCCTCTGGGATTTCAATTTTCTGGAATAATTCTTTTTTCATTTTAGTAAAAATAAGCAATCAAGCTTCCTCCGATTCCTTCTTCTTCTGCTTCCTCATGTGTCATTAAGCCCTTGTTTGTTGAGATGATAATTGTTCCAATTCCTCTTGCAGGAAGATATCTCCTCTTATATTTCTCAATCTCAGTTTTCTGAACAGTGAATCTCGGCTTTATGGCTTTGCACTCATTTATTTCTCCGAGGCTTATTTCAATGCCTTTCTCTTTTGGATTTATTTTGTATCTCTTTATCGCATTTTTCTGCTTCATTATTTTCAGAATCTCAATTAGCAGATTGGACATTCTCTTTATGACTACATTTTCCTTTCTCGCCTTCTTGGCATTTCTTATCATGTTCAATCCATCTGCAACTATATCTTGTGACATTTTATTTTACCTTGTTCTCCTATGAATATTTCTTGAATCCGATTTCTGTAGCAATTTCTCTGAAACAGTGTCGGCATAAATTTAATCCGTATGATTTGATGTGTGCTCCGAATCTTCCGCAACGTTCACATTTCTGTGCTGCAATTCCTATTTTTCTTTCTTTCGGTTTATTGTGTCTTAGGAATTTTTCCATTTTTGCTGGCTTGTTTTTAAGCTGCTTCAATTGTTTTTTCCAATCGCTTGCTGTCATCTTGTCGTTTTTCTTATGAATTCTAGTTGAATTCTGTCTGGAAATTTTCCTCCATGAATTTAATTATTTCCTCTCTGCTTATCTTCTGCCTTTGAGGAATTTTTCCTGTCTTTATTTTCCTCACTCTGACTCTTCTTCCATGTCTCTTGAATACGACAGTTACATCGAGCCCCATGATTCCTATATCTCTCTGATATTCCATCCCAGGAATCTCTATATATTCCTTTATTCCGAATGAAAAATTGTTCACACTTATTTGCTTTTTCTTGAGTTTGTTGTCTATTGCAGAGAGCATTCTTTTTAGGATTTCATTCAAATTTTTTCTTACTGTAACTACAGCTCCGACTTCTAACTTTGGACGAACACCAAAAGCAGGAATTCTCTTACGTGATTTCTTTTTTGCAGGATTTTTTCCAGTAATTAATTTCAGCAATTTGACACCTTTTTCTAATTGCTCTGCAGTCCCGCCTACACTGAACACCACCTTTTCAATTTTTATCTGTCTTGTTGGATTTTCTGTTTTTGGTTTTTTGCTTTTTATTTTTTCCATCTTATTCAATTACCATTAGCTGATTTATTAAAATATTAATTTCCCTCTCTCCTGTTTTTACTTTTACAGTTTTTTCTTCCAAATTCAATTTCATTATTTCCCCTTTTTTTCCGATGTGTTTTCCTGCAAAAACTATTACTTTTGCTTTTTCTCTCAGAGGAAGACATTTCTCTATTTTTTCTTCTTTGAGGTTTATTTCAACAGAGTCATTGATTTTGCATTTGATATCTGAAAGAAAGTTCCTTCCGTCGCTCAGATTCAGCTGCACCTTTTTTCCCTTTAGCATTTTTTTGTTTATGATTTTTGCTATTTTCCTGTCTGCTTCGCTCTCCTTTACTTCATTCAGGTAGAATTTTCCTTTTTCAGACAGCTCTAGCCTGTATGTTTTTTTCAGAGGGAGAATGTTTATCGTATCTAGGAATAAAAGAGGGTTCTTCTCGTCTCTGGCTTTTTTCTCGTTCACTAAAATCTGTTTTGAGTGAATTGCTTTCTTTGTCTCGCTCCTGTTCTGGCAGAGTTTTAGCATGTCTCTCAACACGATTAACAAAGGAACTCCTTCCCTGACACTGAATCCCGGTTTAACTACATAAGTCGTTCCTTTTCTTTCTATTGGCCAGTTTTTTGGACTGAACTGTCTTTTCAAGTGTGACATTTTACTTTTTCTCCTCCTTGGCTTTTTTATCCTCAGACTTTTTTTCTTCTAATTTTTTCTCTTGCTTTTTATTTTCTCTAATTCGCTTTTTATCGTTTAAATTTAGTTCGATTATCTGCAGGTTTGATGGATGTATCTTTACTGCAACCTTGCTTCCATCCTGTTTCTTTATCATTATTCCTTCTATCTTTATTTTTGAAGCTTTTGTGTCTATCGAGATTATTTTTCCAGTTTTTCCTCGAAATTTTCCTCTCATGATTTTTACATTGTCTCCTTTTCTCACAGGAATGTTTCTTCTCTTGTGCTTTTTCCTGAGTTCTTTTGACAGGTTTACGCTGAGCAGTTTTCTCTTTATGTGAAGAGGAGCATTCGCGAAATATTTCCTTTGTTTCCGTGGTTGTCTGCTGGATTTCCAATGCTTACTGAATTTATTTTTCATTTTACTTAGTATACAGAGCTGGCGATTTTAGCAACTTGCTGCCATCTCTCCATTACCTCCCTTGCAACTACTCCTTTAATCTGAGTTCCTTTTGGATTTCCTTTTTCATCTTTCAAGAGAGCAACAGCATTGTCTTCAAATGCAACTCTCTCACCATTCAATCTTCTATAAGGCCTTTTCTGTCTTACAACTACTGCATCGAATACTTTTCCTTTCATTTCAGGAAGCCCTTTTCTGACACTAACTTTAACCCAATCAGCTATCTTAGCGTACTGTTGTCTTCCCTTTGTGCTCTTTCCTCTCTTCACAGAGACTATCTTTACGACTTTTGCCCCGCTGTTGTCTGCAGCTACGACTTCTGCTCCTATATTCAAACCACGTGTTACTCTCGCACTTATAGCTTTCATTTTTATCTTTCCCCTGCTGATTTTATTTTTTTAATTACAACGAAATGGATGATTTTGCTAAGCGGACGGCATTCCTGAGCGGTTATCAAGTCCCCCACATTAATCTCATTTTCCATGCATTGTGGAAGATGTGCATGGATTCTTGTTTTCGCTTTGTAATATCTCTCGTATTTTCTGACGTAAATCATTCTCTCGAATTCAATTACTACCCTGTCTTTGAATTTCTTTGTAACTCTTCCCTCGAAAATTCTTCCTCTAGTCTTAAGACTCCCATGCTTAGGGCATTTTTTATCCCTGCATTCAGAGAGAGTTCCAGCTACTTCTGCTTCTTTCTTTTCGCTTTTCTTTCTTGTTTTCTTTTCCATTTTCTTTGTTGTTTGTGTCGTGTTACTTTGTCGCTTTTTAGTGTCTAATCTATCGCTTCTGCATCGAATCCGAGCTTCACAAGAGCCTGTTTGATTTTTTTCCTGTGATCTCCTTGGAGTTCTACTTCGTTGTCCCTGTAAGTTCCGCCGCAAGCGAGCTCGTTTTTCAGAGCCTTTGCGATTTCTCTCACATCCACTCCGCTAAGTCCGCTGACAATAGTGACGTACTTTCCGTACCTTTTCCTTTCTGTACTCACTTTTATGTTTTGCGAACCCTTTGCGATTTTTTCGCACACACAGGCTTGCTTTGGCAAGCCGCACTTTGGACATATTTCCATATTTATCCGTTTTTCCCAACTTGTTTAGATGTCTTATCTTCCCAGTTGTTGAGTGTGAGTATTCTTGCGATTATCTTCTTGATTTCTCTCGCTTTTGAAGTTCCAGATTTTGCAGCGCTGGCTTTTGCTTTTACCAGTTCGAATTTCAGCTCTTCTACTTTCTTTGCTCTTTCGTCTTTGCTCATTTTCTTGATATCCTTGAATTTCATTGTCGCCATTTTATTTATTCTGTTTTTTCTGCCTTTTTCCTCCTTGTTCTCTTGGGTTTCTCTTCCCTTATTTCCTTTAATTGTGCTACGTTCATCTTTAGCCTCTCTACGATGTCTTTGTTTATTTCTAATTTGTCTTTTAAAATAGCGTAAGGAGAGAGAATACTGACTTTGATTCCTACTGTTCCTGGCTTTGTCTCTGCTCTCGACTTTGCCCTATCGACTACTTTTGCAGTGTCTCCTATTTTTTTCAGATATCCCTGAGAGAATCTCCAGGTTTTTGCTCTTGCACTTGGAAGTTTTCCTCCTAAAACTATTTCTGCTCCTAAAGCACCTGCGTCCATTATCTTCTGCAGGCTTTTGTATGCAATGACTTTGAACTTCAAGGGCCCGAGTTTTTCTAAACCAAGTGCAATTTCATCAGCGACTATCTGCGCGTCAAATTCAGGCTGTTTTATCTCGTCTATTTCCACCCTTGGATTTTCGAGTTTGAATTTGTTTTTCAGAACATCTGTGAGCTCGTCTATCTTCTCTCCTCTTTTTCCAATGACTAATCCTGGCTTGTTAGTCGAAACTATAACTTTTTCTCCAACAGGAGTGTACTCGATTTTGACCTTGCTGATTTTTCCTTTTCCAAGTATGCTTTTGATATATTCCTTGATAGCGAACTCATCTTTCTTGAATTTCACGATGTGTCTTTCTTCCATTACACAAAAACCCCCTGTTTTTGTGTTTGTGCTGAAACTTTAGTTTCTGTCATTTTATTTCTTTTCTCCTTTTCCTTTTGGTTTATTTTCTTTCTTTTCCATGACTTTTATTTCGACATGAGTTCTCTTTCTCCTCACTGCTCCGAATCTTCCGTAAGGTTGTGAGGCACGATTAGGAACTGCTTCAACGATTACAGACTCTTCAAGCCCATTTACAGCAGCATTTGCGTTTAAAGTTCTCAGCATTCTTAGGAAATAAGAAATAGCCTTCAGAGGATATCTTCCTGACATCACTCCTTTCCCTTTTTTATGGGGAATTTCTCCAGTCATTGGAATGACTCTCTTGAACCTTGTGACCTCTTCTAAATCCATTATTGCCTTTTCGATTGTCTTTCCTTTTATGAATCTACAGATTGCTGCAGAGGTCTTTGTAGATATTGGCAGGCTTATTCCTCTGACTATCGCATAATCCTTCTTAGGCAGTTTCTTTTCTGGCTTTTTGGTTTCTTTTTTTTCTTCTGTTTTCTTTTCTTCTAATTTTGTTTCTTCTTTTTTTATAGGAGCTGCTTCTACTTTTGTTTCAGCTGCTGTCTGTTGTTTCTGCATTGTCTTAACTGTTTGCTGTTGCTGATTATAGTTTTTTTCTGTCATTTTATTTCTTAGCCTGTGATTTACTTCCTTTAGTTGAGCCTATTCCTGCTGTTCCATGCTTGACTTTTCCTCTTGTACTTGAAAATTCACCAAACCTGTGCCCCAGCATTTCTTTTGTTATTTCTACTGGAACAAACTCGTGTCCATTGTAAATCTGTATTTTCATTCCGATTAACTGAGGAACAATTATCATTGTTCTCTTATGAGTTTTTATTACCTTATTCCTTTCCAGTTTTCTCTTTGCTCTGCTGACAAAATCCTCGATTGTCTGGAACTGTCTTAAAACAGCTCTCCTTGTCCTTGATTTCAAGTATTTGGCAAATTCCCTTACATCCAGCTCTTTGAGTTGTTCTATTGTCTTTCCTCTGAATGTGTATTGTTTTTTGCTTGTTTCAATTTTTTCTGCCATTTTATCTCTTTCTCCTTCCTGTTCTTTTCGGCCTTATCAACCCTACTTTTGCTCCAGGAGGAGCATTTCTCTTAGCAATCTTTGCTTTGATTCTCTTTCCTCTTCCAGAACCAAACGGATGGTCTATTACATTCATCTTGACTGCAGATGTTCTCGGCCACAATTTATTCCTTGATTTTTTAATATAAAAGCTCTTACCTGCTTTGACAATGGGTTTTTCAAGCCTGCCTGCTCCTGCAATCACTCCTATAACTGCCCTGCATTTCGGATTGAATTTCTTTTCTTTTTTTGAAGGCATCATTACAAAAACATACTCTCCTACAACTCTGTTGACAACAGCAGAGCTTCCTGCTGTCTTTATGAATATTCCTCCATCTCCTGGACGATTTTCAATATCATAAATGAAAGTCTTTATTGGAATATCTTTCAATTGCAAGATATTTCCATTGCTTGCTTCGTTTCCTTCGAATTTTATTTTCTGTCCTTCGAGCATTCCTTTGCATGCAGGAATATAGAAGATTCCTTTGTCATACTTGATTTTCGCCAGAGGAGCAGAGTGCCCTGTAGTGTTGAACAGCTTGAGAACACTTCCTTCTCCTTTAAGTTCTCTTGGATATTTCAGTCTAATCCTAAATGCGCTTCTCCTGGCTCTGTAACTGAAGCTTCCGTGCCCTCGTGCTTGAACAATTATTCGTTTTCCCATTTTACTTAATTTATATCAATCCGAGCTTCGTTGCTACATCAATAGCAGGAAATTCTTTCTTTAATTTGACATGAACATATTTCTTGTTTCCTCTCACATGCGTCTTTATAGAGCTGATTTTCACTTTGAACAAGCTTTCGATTTCTTTTTTTATTTCTGTTTTTGTCTTTTCTTTTTCTGTTATGAAAGTTAGTACATTCTGCGTTTCTATTGCCATAACAGCCTTTTCAGTAACAACTGGTTTGAATGTCATTTTCTAAACACTTCTGGAACTTTATATTTTGAAAATTCTTTAAAGGCAATTTTTCCATACATCAATCTTGAGAAACACTCTCCTTCTAACTTGCAGTCGTCTAATGCATTATGGCTTTTTCCCTGTTTTTTAATTTCATCCCCCTGCATTAATCTTCTTTCATCAGGCAAACCACAAAATTCTAATGCTGATGCTAAATTCATCTTGCTTTTTCCTTTTTCATCTAAAAGATAAGTGTCATGCATCTCTTCGTACGTCTCTACTGCAATTGTATGCAAATCAATACCCCTCTGTGATTGCACTTCTCTAAACTTATTCATGATTCCATATCTTATACTTTTGTTCTGTATGAAAGAAATATCCCACCCTACATTTTGTCCTACGAATAATTTTTCTTTTATTGGAGTGAGCCAATTTAAATAATTCAAAATTAACTGTTTCTGTGACTGCTTTTTTTTGTCTCTTAATTCTGCTTCTGTCTTTCCTATTACTTTCAATGCTCCCTCTTCACATATATCTTCATCATCGATTCTCCCTTCTTCTAAGAAATAGTTTCTTGGATTTTCCAATTCAAGAGCTCCTATCTGCCAGATCCCGCATCTTCCTGTGTCTAATCCGCTTGATTCAATATCCAGAACTATCATTTTACTTTTTCTCCTAACTCGTTTATCGCTTCTTCAGTATACATTACAAGCCTGCCAACTCCGCCATCAGCCAAATCACTCACATTCAGCTCCTTTACATTTTTCACGTCAATGAGGTTTGTCTTTAGCTTTTCCTTGCTTCCCACAACAAGAAGAGCTCCAAGATTCTTCTTGTACTTTCTTCCTCTCAGTTTTCCTTTTCCGCTTCTCACTCTTCTCTGCTTTAATGAAACTGCAAACAGAGTTTCTCCGAGAATTTTCTTTAGGCTTTCAATTAAAGATTTTGCTTTTAGAGAAGTTATTTTTCCTTCAACTACTATAGGTAATCCAGAGAGCTTTTTGTTTTTTAGAGTTTCATATCTGCCTGCAACGAGTTTTTCGTCTCCTGTTGCGCTTAACGCTGATTTCATTGCAAGCGCCATTTCTTTTTTGTTTATCCTCTTTATGTTTATCATAGAAGCTATTTTTGGAGGATGTGCTCTTCTTCCACCAACAGCGCTTGGAATCTCTGCTCCTCTCCAATTGAATTGAGAGCCTCTACGAGACATTATTTTTCGGGGAACTCTTGAGATTCCTTTTCCTTGCATGGTTTTCCAGACATGCCTCGTGTGCTGAATTTTTCCGCTGGCAGAATGCTGTTTTCCTCCAACAGGCGATGGGGAGTAAGGTTGTCTCGTTTTCTTGGTTTCTATAACTTTTGCAACTATATCCTGTCTAACTGCGCTAGAAAATGCATCAGGAAGGCTTATTTCCTTTCCTTTCTCTCCATTGATGTGTATTAAATGTGTTTTCATTTTGTTATCTTAGCTCCAAAAATTCATAATTTTTCTTTGCTTGACTCTTTGTGGCCCTCAATGGCTGTGTGACAAGGAGCTGTCTCTTTGGCGTGCCCTGAATGCTACCAGTCACAATTAAATAATCTGTCTTTATGTCTCCAAAATTTTTTATTCCTCTGAATTTGTTTTCGCTTTTTCCCATGTCAATTATCTTGTTGTTGTAAGAAACTCTCGTGAACATTCCTAATTGTCCTGCTTGTGGAGCATAATAAGTCACTCTCGCAGGATGCCATGGTCCGAGATTACCTGGCCTTCTTCTTCCTTTTTCAGATTTGTGAGACTTGAGTGTTATGCCAAATCTCTTCACAGGCCCTTGGAGTCCTTTTCCTTTTGTAAGTCCTCTGAAATCGACCAATTTTCCTTTTTCAAAAATGCCTGAAACAGAAATTTCCCTGTTCAAATTTTCTTTTATAAATTTAATCTTCTCTTCATAGTTTCCGCCAAGCGCGATTTCTACTAAATCAGGAGTTTTTTTCATCCCTGTCTTTTTCACGACAGAATAACACAGAACACGAACATCGTCATAGCTTCCTTCTAGTTCTCCAACCTTTTTTGCAACCTTCGGAAGCTTCACGATTTTCTTCAGCTCCTTATCCAAACTCTCTGCAAGAATTTCTTTGTTGACTTTTCCATTTTTGTAGAATCTCACAGAGAATATTTTTAATGGTGGGCATTCAACTAGAGTTACAGGAACAACGATTTTTTTTCCTTTTGTCATAGAATCAGGAGTATCATCTTTCACATAAGCAGAAGCCATTCCGACTTTGTAACAGATAAATCCCTCAAGTTTCTTATCAGAAGATTTTATTGCCTTCCAGTTCACACTAGGCAAAAACTTTCTAGCCCTTTTTCTGGGCCAATATTGTAAACTTCCCCTTCTTGGTGCATTCGGTGCTGCCATATTTTATTCTTGTACTTCTCAATAATGCGGATATTATTATCATTTTAACTAACCCTGGATAAAATAGAGAGAAAAAAGCACTTTTTAAAGGTTACTTAAGCTTCAAACTCAACCTCTCTTGCACTCTTCACGCCGTCAATTTCTGCTCTTCTGACAATTATGCCTTTCCTCTTGGCCTTTTCTCTTGCAACTGCAAAATCCTTCTCCTCTTTAGGAACAATCAACTCTTTTATTATGAAATCATGGCTTATCTCAGCCTCCTTGAAATCCGATTTTTCAAACACGAAATCTCTTGCAATGGCTGTATCCTGCGTTATCAGCTTGCAAAAATCCGGCTTTGGTTTCTCATCATTATTACTTTTCGGTTTAGCGGATTTCGGGGTTTTTGGTTTTATCTTCAGAACATCTCCTTTTCCAGAAAAACTCAGCGCAAAAAAGGCTTTTGGCAGCTTATTGATTAGATTTACTATTTCATGTCCAGACATATGGCTGTCAATTATGTACTGCTTTATTCCCATGAACTGCTTTTTGCTCTTGAAATCCAGTTCTTTATCCAAGTCAAGAGTAGAAATCACTGCTCCTGTTACATGAACTTTCTCTTCTCCAAGTTTTTCAGCGAGACCTTTCACTAGCTCATTGGCAAATTCAGAGGTTGTGGAAATCGTAAAGCTGTTTTTTACTCTCTTTGCCTTGATTAGCGCTCTTTGCAGGAATTCCCCCCTTGAAAATTTTTGAAACTGTAAATGCACTTCGTTATCTATCTGTTTGTCAAAGATTCTTTTTATAAAATTCATAAAATACTTTTGTCGGATTTGACTTATAAAACTTTCCCACCACCATCAATTCACAATTTCGCTATTATGGATTACACGCGAAATCGCTCACCCCTACTACCGCCTTTAATTTGCCTCACTTTGTTAGACTATTTTTAATTGAAAAAGAGGTGATAATTTCTCTTTGATTAATTTATAAAAGTCCTTAGGAACTTTTATAAATTTGAGTGTTATGTCTATTGTATCATATATTAAGGAGTATATAATAAAAAAAATGGACGAAGCTAGTTTTAAGAGAATAATGATACTGGTCCTCTTAGGTGCCCTTTTCTTGCTGTCTTTCTTTTTGCTGAGGCCCCTTTTGCTTTCGATATTTTTAGGAGTGATTTTGGCTTTTATTTTCAATCCAGTTTATAACCTTTTGGTTAAGGTAATGAAGAATAAAAATATTTCTGCATTGTTGATTTGTTTTGTGCTTCTTGCAATAATGCTCATTCCTTTGATATTCCTCACTCCTATATTGATAGACCAGTCAGTTAAATTATATGTCGCATCTCAGCAAATAGATTTCATAACTCCATTAAAGAAAATATTTCCTTCTTTGTTTCTTTCTCAAGAATTTTCGTTATCAATAGCAAATACAGTTCAGTCTTTCATTACTAAGACTGCCAACTCATTGATGAACTCTCTTGCTGATATCATTCTAGAACTTCCTACTATAATTCTCCAGTTGGTAATAGTGTTTTTTACACTCTTCTATGTACTTAGAGACAGAGACGAGATTATAAAATATATCAAGAGCATTCTCCCATTTTCTCCAGATGTAGAAAACAAATTATTCAAGGCATCAAGGGACGTTACTTCCTCTGTAATTTTTGGGATGGTTATTGTAGGAGCTCTTCAGGGAATCATTACAGGAATAGGCTTCTTTATATTCAAGATTCCCAATGCCCTTCTTTTGTCTCTCTTTGCAGTGATAGGAGGAATTCTTCCTATTGTTGGTCCTGCAATAATTTGGGTTCCTGTTGTAATCTATCTCCTAATAGGTGGAAATACTTTTGCAGCAGCAGGAATTGTAATGTTTGGTATCTTGTCTCATATTCCTGATTATTTAGTAAGGCCTTTATTTTTATCAAAGAGAACTCAGCTGAATGCAGGGATTGCCTCAATAGGCATGATAGGAGGAATTTTCTTTTTCGGAGTTTTGGGTGTATTGCTTGGCCCGCTTATTTTGTCTTACCTCATAATTGTAATGGAGCTTTTCAAAAAGAGAATCTGATAATAAATAAATATAAAAACGATTTTTCTTTTCTTTATATTAGCAAAAAAGATGGAACTTAAGATAAAAATTCTGAAATGGTCTACAGGAGTTCCTGTAGCAATGCTGAACGAAGAAACTGCCAATCTTATAGGAGTGAAGACAAAAGGGAGGATTTTCATAAAATCGGTTTCTAAAAATTCATGCGGGGTTTCTACAGTTGTAGACCTCACAAAAAACCTTGTAAAGAAAAAAGAAGTTGCAATCTCTTCTGAGCTAATGGAAAGGCTTTCTCTTCATGCTGGACAGAAAGTGGATGTGGATTTGTGCCCTCCTCCAAAAAGCCTGACCTTCATAAAAAAGAAACTGAATAAAGGTTCTCTTTCCCAGTCAGAAATTGACGAGATAATAAACGATATTGTTAGCAATTCTTTGTCTGAATCAGAAATTTCCCTGTTTATTTCTGCCATGTATGAAAACGGGATGAGCATGAAAGAAACGATTTATCTCATAAATTCGATACTGCATTCTGGGAAGGTACTGAAATTAAAAGTGAAGAATAAACTCATAGTCGACAAGCATTGTATCGGAGGGATTCCTGGAAACAGAACAACTCCAATAGTAGTTTCAATCTGTGCTGCTGCTGGTTTGATAATGCCAAAATCTTCTTCACGAGCAATCACGACTCCAGCAGGGACAGCAGACACAGTGGAAACAGTCGCAGATGTGGATTTTTCTATATCAGAATTAGAGAAAATAGTCAAGAAAGCAGGAGCCTGTTTGATTTGGGGTGGCTCTCTCGAGATAGTTCCTGCTGATGAGAAGATAATCCAGATAGAGAAGACATTGAACATAGACCCAGAAGCTCAGATGCTCGCTTCAATAATGTCCAAGAAACTGGCCTCAGGGGCAAAATACATTCTCATCGATATTCCTTACGGAAAAACTGCAAAAGTCAAAAGAGAAAAAGCTCTGCATTTAAAGAGAAAATTCGAAGCCCTTGGAAGGCATTTTCACAAAATTTTAAGAGTGGTTCTGACAAAAGGAGAGGAGCCAATAGGAAATGGCATAGGCCCCTGTCTGGAAATGAGAGACATAATAAAAGTCTTTAACAGAGATAAAAATCGTCCTTTAGATTTGGAAAAAAAATCCGTTTTCCTCGCAGGACAGATTTTCGAGATGACAAAAAAAGCGAGAAAAGGACAAGGAACAAAGTTGGCAGAGAGCATTCTTGATTCTAGAAAAGCCTTTGCAAAATTCAAACAAATAATAAAAGCTCAAAAAGGAAATCTAAACAGACTTAGATATGCAAAATTCAAAAAAGACATTCTCACAACAAAAAATGCGACAATCAAGGAAATAGACAACAAAAAGATTACTCTCCTTGCGAGAATAGCAGGCTGTCCAATGGACAAGGCTGCTGGCCTTTACTTATACAAACATGTAGGAGAGAGGTTGAGCAAAGGAGAAAAACTCCTCACTATTTATGCAGAATCAAAGCCGAGATTGAAAGAAGCACTTGATTTCTATAAAACTCAAAAGCCGATAAAAATATAGATAAAATAACAACTAAACTTTTAAAGTTCATTGTTCATATTATCGCATGGAAGGGAGCTATAAGAGAAAACTCATAGATTACATCAAAAAAAACAGCAAAAAAGGCTATCCTGTCATGACTCTGAAATATGCTCTCATAAATCAGGGTTATCTCCGTCCTATGGTTGAAGAAGCCATAGAGCAGGCAGTAAAGGAGATGGCGCGAGAGGCTCCTGTTCTCAAGGAAAAACCACAGATAGAACACGAGGTTGTTGTCGATGAAACTCCTGTGCCTGTAAAGAAATCTTGGTGGAGAAGGCTGCTTGGACTGTAAAGATAATTCTATATCGTAACCTTTAAAACCTATCAATTAATTTAATAGTTAGTGCCTCCGTCGCATAATGGTATTGCACCGGTCTTGAGTTAAGAAAAGCCTTGTTTGCTAAGGTTATCAAACAAGAGAACCGGGCCTTTATGGCTTCCAGGTTCGATTCCTGGCGGGGGCGTTTATTTTTATTTATCCGTAAACTTTCTTCCCTTTGATTATGTGGTATTTTCCCCACCTGATTTTTTTCCAAAGTCTCTCGTGGATAAAGAATAGGAAAACCTTGAAGAATGTCAAAATCAGTGTAAAAACCAAGGAACCAAGAAAATTCCCATAGACGAGATAGATTGCAAATAGAGTTATAACGAACCCGATTGTCTCCCAAGAAACCCCTTTGATAAAACTTCTTAAAAGCACTGATGCCATATTAAAAATAAGAGAATTTGACTTATAAGTTTATCTTAATTTATTCCCACCTAACATAACTGATGTTTTTAGTAGCGAACATGATTATATCGATAAGCCACCAGATTCCAAAGCCACCAGCAGTTATCAGCTTTAATATTCCGAGCCCGATGTGATTCACATAAAACCTGTCTATACCGAGATATCCAAGAAAAATAGACAAAAGCAGTGCAACAATATAGTTCCTTTTACGTATCGGTTTTTTGGTTGTCTGAACTACAACGACTTTCTCTCTAACTTTTTCAATTCTCTTTTGCTCTGCCCTTTTTCTCTTTTTTGCCATAATTATACATGTTTTTTATTTTTTTAAATCTTTTTCTGACTAGAAAAAAATGGTTTGAGGTTGTTCAGATTGAATATAAATTAAAAATAAATTTATCCGAACAGAGCACTCAAACCTTCTGCTGCAGCCTCTTTCTTTTCTTCTATGTGGGCTGCTTTCTTTTCTTGCTCTTTTGTTGCTGTTCCTCCGCTAGGAGCAGCTGCAACTAAGCTTGCACTTTCCAGTTCCTTGTCAATGTCAACGCCTTTCAGGCTTGCAACTAGAGATTTGATTTGCGTCTCATCAGCATTGCTTCCTGCAGCTTCAAGAACTTTCTTCAAGTGCTGTTCGCTTATTTCCTTGCCAAGCTTGTGCAACAAAAGTGCTGCATATACTGTTTCCATTTTAGTTATTTCCTCCGGAATTTACTTCAGGAGTTTGAATATTTTCTCTTGTTAATTTTTCAATTGCTTTTTCGTATCTTCCTGCTTTCTGTATCAAGAAAACAATTGTATCTTTGCTTGCATAGCCTATTTGAACTGCAAAACCTAATATCTTGTTGAAAGATGCTTTTAATTCTGCTATTGTTTTTTCTCTGTCTATCTTTATATCTAAGTATAATTTCTTTTCTTTGCTGTCATATCCCGCAAGAGGAACAAGGCTGATTGTGAACGGCTTTATATCCAACTTGTTCATTATATCTGCTGCACTGTTTGAAATTTTTGTTCCTTTCCTAGCAATGATTTTTGACTCTTTGATATGAATTTTTCCTTTGTCTATCTGAATCTGGATTCCTAATGCTCCTAGTTCGCTGATTGCAGGTCCTGGGACAAGTTCAGTTGGCCCAGCAGGAACTTCGATATCTTCAGGAGCCTCTTGTCCTGCTTTTGCCTTTGTAGGAGTCTTGTTCTTCACGAGTTCTGCAGCTAATTCAAAGCAATCCATGTCTGAAAACAAGATAGCAACATTTTCCTTGATTTGCTCTTTGATTTTCTTCAGTTTCTCGTCTTCAGAGTGTTCTAATGCTCGAAAAATGAGATTTTTCTTTGGAACTTTGATAATCGCTTTTCCCCTCAACCTTTTTGTAATCTCCTGGAACTGCGAAGCAGGAATATTTTTTATAGATGCAATTAAGATTGTTCTCTTTCCTTTTATCAGCTCACTGAGCTGCTTTACTGTGTCTTTTTTTGCTTCAGACACGTGCGTTTTTGTTTCTTTCTTTTTCTTTGTCATCTTATCTTATAGGTATTTTCTGGGGTTTAGTCATTGTGAATTTTATTTCTAGATTTTTGATATTCTCCTTGCCCTTTGTCAGAACTTTCAATAATCCATTATACACTGTGAGGATATTTTCAATTAACTCCTCGTTTTTCATGCTCTGTCTTCCAATAGGAATTTTTATGCTCGCCTCTTTTGTCCTGATTTTTACGCTCGTGTTAATCCTGTTTTTCAATTCGTTCATTGCTCTGTCATCCACATTCATCAAAATTCCAAGCTGAGGAGATGGCATTTTTCCGCTTGGTCCTAATGTTCTACCCAAAGTCGTTGCAACTAAAGGCATTAAACTCGCCTGACTGATAAAGAAATCGTACTTTCTCGTGAGCTTCTTCACTTGTTTTTTGTCAGAATATTTTTTGAATTCGGATTTTGTTATTGTGTCTACATTGCTGTTCTTCACTTCCAAAAATGCGCATATCTTTTTGTCTTTTATTTTGTGAGGAACAGAGAGGAACATGTTCAGGGGAGTTTTCTTGACATCGAATTTCTGCAGATTCACGATTAAGTCTAAAGTCTGATCAAATTTTCTTTCTTTTTCTTTTCTTAGCTCGTTCAGAGCTGTTTCTAATTGTTCCTTTAGTTCTGCCATTTTAACAATTCCTTATCTCCTACATTATGCGTCAATAGTATAGAATATATCTATCAACGATGTAGTACAATCGATAAAGTCCTTAGAAAAATCGGATTTATAAATTTAATCTTTCTTTTTGTATCTTTCAAAAACATAATCAGCAAACTCCATCTGCCATTTTTCCTGGTGCTCGTGAAGTTCTCTCAGTTCTCTGCTTTCTTGTCCATACCCAAATTCAATAAGATGATTTCTGATAGAATGGGCAATATCATCTATTGTAGTTATATTACGCTCTCTAATCATGGTATCAATCAGCATCTTATCAGCCAATCCAAGATGAACATACAATCTCTGAATTCTGTCATAAATTCTTTTTCTTTCTGTTATTGGATTCATAAAAAATTAGGTAGAGGATTGTTTTTAAATTAATCTTATTTACTCTCAATATCACAATAATCCTTAAAAATATCTTAGCTTATTTTCTTTTCATGGAATTAATAGCATTACTTTCATCGGGAAAAGGGACCTGGGCGCAGGTTTCTGGTCTGATTAAGTATGGAGATTGGGAAAAAATAATTCTTCTCGGTGATGATTTTGCAAAGCAATTTCAAATTCAGGAAAAAAAGGACAAGACAGAGTTCATCAGAATCGATTTGAATAAGAAGCTGAAAGAATTGAAAGACGAATTTCAAAGCAAGCTGAAAGGAAAAACTTCAGGGACAGAAGTCGCTCTCAGCATAGCAAGCGGAGATGGGAAAGAGCACATGGCTCTCATATCTGCATTAATCAACTTACCTGTTGGAATTCGATTTGCTGCTCTAACTAAGGAGGGGGTTATTGATTTGTAAAATGGAAACAATGTATGAAGATTTTTGTGAAGAAAAAGGATGCGAATTATATGGCACTCTCACAAAATTGAATTCGATTGAAGACCCTTCTATCTTAGTAAGAAAACAAAAAGAAATAATCAAAGAGAGATGCAAGGAAAAATGCCAGTATACGGCATATGATTTTTATCAATGGTTAAGAGCAATAGAAATGGATTTCTGATTAAATCTCCTCTTCTTTTATCTTCATATCTGCCTTGTTCTTTCCAAGAAGCACGACTCTGCTTTCCTTTTTCTCATCCAGCAATTTGTATTCTGGCAGATATTTTAAAATGCTTTTTGAAAATGCAACGATGTCTTCGTGATAAGGCATTTTTTTGTATTCAAGCCTCTCTTTAGCAAATCCGACACACATGAATGCCTTGACCTCAACAAACTTCGGATTTGCTTTCTTTATCAGCTCTGCATAGCCTTCTGCGTGTTCTTCTAGCATGTTCAAATTCAAAATCAGATTCATTCTAAAAACTGTTCTCGTTTTTTCTCTTAGTTTTGACATGATTTCAAGGCTTTTGTTTAATAATTCCCACGCATCCTTCTTTGAACTCCTGTGAATCTTGTCGTAAATTTCCTTGTTAGGAGCATTCACAGAAATGTATAATTGCGTTGGAAGCTGGTTTTTCTTTTCTAATTCTTCCAGTTTGTTTGGAAAAAGTCCGTTAGTAACTAAAAAAGAAGTTTTTCCTCTTTTTCTCAACTCTTCAATAAGCTTTCCAATGTGCTCGTATGTCATTGGCTCTCCTGAAAGAGAAATCGCGAATTGCATTGGCTCTTGAGATTCTCTGAATTTTTTCATGTCTGCCTTGCTCAGCTGTTTCTTTTTTGGCTTTTCATTGATTTTGAATCCGCTCAACAGCTCTCTCTGTGCTTTTATGCAACCATCCACAATCTGTTTTGGAGTGTCTACCTTGCCTTTCAGCTCGTTTCCTATTGTCAGCTCAATTGCTCTCCAGCAGTGCAAGCACCTGTTAGGACACCACATAACACTTGGAGACATCTGGCAGCACAAATGGCTCTTGATTCCGTAGAACTGTTCTTTGTAACATGTTCCTTCATTTCTCAGGGATTTTTTAGTCCATCTGCAAATCTGAACTGCAGAGTGTTTCCCCACAATAGCATAGTGCTGTCTTCTCAAAACTTTCTCAACATTTTCTGGTATCATCTTAATCATAAAAAAGAGAACAAGGAACGAGTTTTAAAATTATTCTTTATTCACCAATCTACCTAAAAAAACTCAAACCCCAGAAAACCATCATAACCAAAAGCAGGAACAGGAAAAAGTAAGTTACTGCTGAGAAAATCTTCTTGGCTTTTTCTCTGTCTTTCGTTATTGCTAGCATTGTCAGGAAGAAAAATCTTCCGCCATCAAAGATTCCTACAGGAAGCATGTTAACAAGAGCAACGCTTATGCAAACTAGAACAAGCCACCATATCCAGTTGTAGATGAATTCAGCAGCCTGAAAAGCCGGCTTATAATAGACTTCAGAAGCCCTGAAAGAAGTAAACGTAGATATCATATTCCAAAAAAGTCCAGAACCCTGTCTGTTGACAAAACCAACCCCGAGATAAGCTTTGCTTGAATTCAGAGGATTTTTTCCAAGAGTAATTTCATAATCTCTGTAAGAATCATCAGAGAGAGTTGTTACTATAATTTTTTCTCCAGGAGCATATTTCAGTAATTCTTGTCCAAGCTGTTCTTTGTTCGTAACACTAACACCATTCACCTTAATTATCGTGCTGCTAAGATTGGCGTTAATCGCAGGAGCATCATCATAAAGTAGCAAATAATTATTGGTTCCTCCTTGCTGTTCCAAAAAGCTGGAAGTTGTCAGATACGTTGTCCCGTATACAGTTACTTCGCTTAAAGCTTTTCCAGAACTATTCACTAAGCTGAAGACTTCGTTATATGTGATGTTATTCACAGGAATTCCATTCACTGCGCTGATGCTTTCTATACCTACAGCAGAGTAAGTGTAAGTGTCGAATATTACTCCACTAGGAGTAAAGGCGAGAGAGAAAAACAAAATTAGAATTCCAAAAAACAAAATTGCTGTCAGGAAATTTGCAAAGGTTCCTGAACTCAGGACAGCCATTTGGGAGGAGATTTTCTTCTTTTCCATCTTTTTTTCGTCAAGCTCAACAAATGCAGCCAGGAATACTGGAAGAAAGAACGGAAAGAACCCAAAACCAGTGCTCTTTATCTTCACTTTTTTGTTGGCTGCAAAAATGCCGTGAGAGAATTCATGCACTATTGCAACTACAGCGATTATCACAATCCAGTATATGAAATAAAACGGAGGAAGGAAATTCAGCTTGAAAATCTGCGGAAGATAAGGGAGAAGAGGAGTTATAGGAGGAATCTTCACTAATCTCACTATGTCACTCTGGAATATATAGAGCCAAACCATTCTGCCGAAAAAATACAACATCGCCAGCATAAGAATGAAACCGAGGACAATAGAAATCCAGCCGAGAACATTCAAAAGTTTTTTATATTTTTTTCCTATCCGGTTTATGATTCTGACTCCTATGCTCGTTTTATAGAGAAGCAAAAGTCCCTCTCTCTTCAGATTTTTTCTTCTCCTGTATAGGAAAATAGAAACAAACACTATAAATATCACCAGCAGGATTATGTCGTATGTTGTAAAATCCATCTCTCTTTTTTTATTTTATTTTATTAAAAAAATTTACCTCTTTCTCAAGGGTCTGAATGCGCTCTTCTTGCATTTTCTGCATTTCACTTTTCCCTTTAATATTTTCTGCGGGTCTGACCTCACTTTGGTATGGCAGCTCTTGCAGACAAAAACATTCTTAAAAAGCCTATTCTGCGCTTCAGGTATTTTAGCCATTGTTATATGAATTATAATATATAATCAGATTTTTCGTTTAATTACTTTTTCCCCTTCAACATCCCAGTATTCAACATTAGAATTCTCCTCTAACTCTGCTTTGACTTCTTCAGGGCATGCCACTTCTAGAGTTTCGAAATTTTCTAAGTCCATTATGCTTACTTTCTCTCCTATTGACAGTACCTGTCCTTTCCTCTTGTCTACATTAGGAACCTCTACTCTCTCGTGTCCAGGAATAACAAAAACCTTCTTCACTCCAGAAATTATTCCAACAGCCTCTATTCTCGCTTTGCTGTGCCCGTGCTTTCCTGTCTTGCTTATATCGATTTTCTTCACTGTGCAAGGCTCTCCCTCGACGTTAACATTGGTACCTACTTTTAATTCTGTGGCATTAATTATCTTTAAAACCATCAGTAAGAGAAAAAAAATAGATTTATAAACATTTTTAATTAAATGATGAAATTGAGACTAAAATGGCACTGCAAAAGAAAGATTTTATTGAGATAGAATTCACAGGAAGAGTCAAAGATGGAGATATTTTTGATTCAAACATAAGAGAGAATTTAAAAAAACTGCATCAGGGACATAGCCATGAAATAGAAGCAAAACCCGCAATTATCTGCTTAGGAAAAGGAATGTTTCTGAAAGCCATAGATGATTTTCTTATAGGAAAAGAAATAGGAAATTATGAAATTGAACTGTCTCCAGAAAAGGCTTTTGGAGCTCGTCTTCCCCAATTAGTCCAAAAAGTCCCGATGAAAATTTTCTCTTCCCAAAAACTTAATCCATATCCGGGAGAGGTTTTTAATTTTGACGGAAGGCTTGCAAAAGTGTTATCTGTTTCAGGAGGGAGAGTCATGGTTGACTTTAATCATCCGCTGGCAGGAAAAAATGTCATCTATGAGATTCGTGTTCTGAGAAAAGTGGAAGATTTAAACGAAAAAATAAAGGCAGTTATCGATTTTCTATTCAGAAGAGAATTCAAGTTCTCATTTCAGGAAAAGAAAGTGATCATGGAAGTAGAGAAAAGCCTTTCCAAGTTTGCTGAGGCTTTTTCCGGCAGATTCAAGGATATTTTAGGCATGGAACTGGAAATTAAGGAAATAGAGGAAATAAAGGAAAAAGAACCTATTAAGGAAAGCAAATCACAATAATTCTTATAAATCTATCTTCATTCTTTCTATTACATGGCTGAGATTTACAAAAAAGGGAGTTCCTCTATCTTGTCTGATATGTCTGAAGAGGTCAAGGAAATTGACAGAGAACTGGAGGAGCTGATAAAGAAGCAGTCTGCAAAGATAAAAGTTATTGGTGTCGGAGGAGCAGGAGGAAACTCTCTGAGCAGAATGAAGGAGATAGGAATCAAGGGCGGAGAACTGATTGCAGTGAATACAGATGCCCAAGACCTGTTATATGCCAACACAGACCATAAAATTCTAATAGGAAGAGAGCTCACGCAGGGTTTAGGGGCAGGAAGCAATCCGAAAGTAGGGGAGCAGGCCGCAAAGGAATCTGAATCAGAGATAAAGAAGAAAATTGCCAATTCAGATATGATTTTCATTACATGCGGGATGGGAGGAGGGACAGGAACAGGCGCAGCTCCGTTTATTGCAGGCCTTTCCAAGAAACAAGGTTCCCTTACCATTGGTGTTGTGACTCTGCCTTTCACAATAGAAGGAAGAAAGAGATTAGAAAACGCAATGGAAGGGTTAGACAGAATGCAGTCTGTAGTCGATACCCTGATTGTTATTCCGAATGACAAGCTTCTCGAACTGGCTCCTGAGCTTCCCTTACACACGGCATTCAAAATCGCAGATGAAATTCTTACAAATGCTGTCAAAGGCATTACTGAATTGGTTACAAAGACAGGACTTGTCAATTTAGATTTCGCAGATATCAAGGCAATAATGCTTGATGGAGGAGTTTCTCTAATAGGCATGGGGGAATCAGACAGCGCCCAAAGGTCTATCGAGTCAGTGGAAAAGGCGATACAAAATCCGCTTCTCGACGTAGATATTTCTGATGCGACAGGAGCGTTAGTCAATATTATCGGAGGGCCTGACATGAGTTTAGAGGAGTGCAAGACGATAATAGAAGCAGTGGGAAAGAAACTAAGTCCAGATGCTAAGCTAATCTGGGGTGCGCAAATTTCCGATGACATGGAAAAATCCATCCGTGTTTTGCTTATAATTACAGGAGTAAAGAGCGCTCAAATCATCGGACATGGAGAAGCCATTGAAGATGTGAAACACCGGGAAATTGAGGAAGAGTTGGGGATAGAGTTCTTTGAATAATCATTCCTCAGGAGCATTTGTTAACCCATATCTTTTTTGTGCGCCTAAAATGAATCTCATTTCATTTGAAGACATCTCATAACATTCTTGTAATCTCTTTTTCATATATTCTAAATTCTCTCTTTCTCTTTCAGGCAATATAACTCCTTCTAAAATGTCCTTAATACAATTAATCTCATTTGCAACTTCCAATGATTGTTCTAATATAGCCATATAAATTCTATCACTTAATTCCCTACATCTTTCGATATCTTTATTATTTGCTGCTTCCATGAATTCTTCTACAATCTTTTTTACTCTCTGTCTCTTTTTTATAATATCTTCAAGCATCTTTTTTCCATTGAGCAATTACTTATAAATTTTTTCCAAAATCTTAAAAACTCTAATTCTGTACTTATTTCATGGGAAAACTGAAATCCTTTATCGAAAAGTGCAAGAGAGTGTGGATGATTCTCAAGAAGCCGAGTCGGGAAGAGCTCATGCAGGTTGCGAAAGTTTCCGCACTGGGAATTCTGGTTATAGGTTTTATCGGCTTTATCATTTCGATAGTCATGGGAATTTTCAGGTAACAGCAATCAATAAAATTTATAAAGCCCTCTTTCAACTAAATTATATCTACTTCTCAGATATTGAGTCGTAGACGGAGCTAAGTAAATTAAAAATAAAGTAAGATGATATTTATTATTAAAGTAACGACGAACAAGGAAGAACGGGTTTTAGACATGATATCTGAAAGAGCGAAAAAGAAAAATCTCAATATTTTTTCTGTTCTCAGGCCTCATGGATTGAGAGGATATGTTCTCTTAGAAGCAGAGGACAGAGAGAGCGCAGAAGAAGCTGCATTCGACTTGCCATATGTGAAAGGAATCATTGGCAAGACGATAAAGTACGAGGAAATAAAAAACATGATAGAGCCTTCTGTTACTAGTATCTCAATAAAAGAAGGGGACATTGTTGAAATGATTTCAGAGCCCTTCAAGAAGGAAAAAGCGAAAGTATTAAGAATAGACAAGCAGAAAGAAGAAGTCGTAGTCAGCCTTTTAGGCGCAGTTGTTCCACTTCCAGTCACAGTTAAATTGGACAATGTCAAAGTCATAAGGAGAGAAGAAGGAGAAGAAAAATGATAATAAAATTGCTCGTTGATGGCGGAGAAATGAAACCCGGGCCTGCTCTTAGCCAGAAGCTCGGCCCATTAGGAATTCCCCTAAATCAGGTAATACAGAAAGTCAATCAAGCAACAACCAGCTTTGCTGGTTTGAAGGTTCCTGTTGAGCTGAATGTGGATGCAGCTACGAGAGATTTTGAAGTGAAGGTTTTTTCCCCTCCTGTTTCAGAATTGTTGAAGAAAGAACTGGGAATTGAAAAAGGTTCAGGAGCTCAGAAAAAAATTAGAGTTGGAAATGCTTCTATAGAGCAGATAATTTCTCTCGCAAAAACGAAATTTCCCAATCTATTATCCAAAGATTTCAAATCTGCAGTAAAAACAATAGTAGGAACCTGTGTGAGCCTTGGAATTCTTATTGAAAACAAACCTGCTGTGGAAATTGAACAAGAAATAGAGGAAGGTAAATATGATAAAGAGATAAATTCAATGGCTTCTTCTACTCCTATCGATAAAAAGAAAAAATTAGATGATTATTTCGCAAAGATAAAGAAGGAACAGGACAAGATATTGCAGCAAGAACAGGCTGCTAAAGAGGCTGCAGAAGCTAAAGCAGCAGAAACTCCTGCCACAGCCACAGCAACAACACCAGCAGCCAAACCAGCAGAAAAAGTTACAAAGAAGTAATACCTCGCAGGAAGGTAATAAAATAGTTTATAAATCCTCACTGCCCTCTTTTATTATCGGGGATGTGGGGTAGTCTGGTAGCCTTCGAGGTTTGGGACCTCGCGACCGCGGTTCAAATCCGCGCATCCCCATATGTAATAAATACCGAGCAAAGCAAATGCCATCAAAATCAAAAAAAACCAAATCAACAGGAAGGTTTGGGGCGAGATACGGAAGGAGAGTCAGAGTAAGAACAGCAAACATAGAGCAAAAGCAGAGAAAAAAGCAAATCTGTCCCTACTGCAAAAAGCCCGGTGTCAAGAGGCTTTCAAAAGGAATCTGGCAGTGTAAAAAATGCCATAAGAAATTTGCATCAGACACATATTATATAAATGAATAAAACAAAATAAATAACAATGGTTGCCTATAAATGCTTCAAGTGCGAGAAGAAGATTGTTTCCACGAATTTGGAAAAGAGATTCGTCTGCCCGTATTGCGGAAGCAAGATTTTCTACAAGCCGAGAAGCAAGATAAAGAAAATTAAGGCTGAATAGCCATTACGCATAGCGATTACGCATACGCATTGCGAGACAAAACAACACTTCGCGAAATCTGAAAAATAAAATGGATGAAAATAAACTACAGGAAATGCAGATTCTCGAACAGAGATTGCAGAATTCTATGCTACAGAAGCAGGCTTTTCAGATGGAGCTAGCTGAAACAGGTTCAGCACTGAGAGAACTGGAAAAATCTGGTGAGGAAGTTTATAAAATCATAGGGCAGCTGATGATAAAAACAGAAAAAAACAAAATTCATGAAGAATTATTAAGCAAGCAGAAGATTTTGGAGCTGAGAATAAAGTCATTAGAGAAACAAGAGACTTCTTTCTCTGAAAAACTGGAAAAAATAAGAGATGAACTGACTAAATCAGAGAAAAAGTAAATATCAGAAAATATATAGAAAAAGTTACGAAATCTTTATAAATATCTTATCTCTACACTTAATATGGCATTATTCAAAAAGCTTTTTGGTGGTTCTAAATCAGAGGGAAATCCAGAAGATTACCTCGAAATAGATTTGGACAAGGAGGAA
>Ga0153915_10000082_pt1 | contig 82808 bp, 81 predicted proteins | sample Opewatmetagenome_2_FD_107003 | JGI IMG/M metagenome (GOLD analysis project Ga0153915, IMG submission 107003) | Freshwater wetland microbial communities from Ohio, USA - Open water 3 Core 3 Depth 3 metaG | ecosystem: Environmental > Aquatic > Freshwater > Wetlands | place: USA: Ohio, Lake Erie...
ACCGTCACCTCGCTCCTGGAGATGGAAGGGTTCGAGTCACTCAAGCACTACTCTGAACCGGTCATGACCGTTGCGGTCGAAGCCAAGAACATGAAGGACCTGCCCAAGCTCGTTGAAGTGCTCCGGCAGGTGGCAAAGGAAGACCCGACGCTGATCATCACCATCAACGAGGAGACCGGCGAGCACCTCATCTCCGGTATGGGAGAACTGCACCTCGAGATCGTCACCGGCCGTATCAAGCGCGACAAGGGTGTCGAGATCGTCACCTCCGAACCGATCGTGGTATACCGTGAGACCGTCACCGGCAGAGTGGAAAATGTTGAAGGAAAGTCCCCGAACCGGCACAACCGCTTCTACTTTACCCTCGAACCCCTGCCTGATGCCATCGTCGATTTGATCAAGAAGGGCGATGTCTCGATGAACCAGCAGCAGATCGAGCGCCGTGATGTCCTGGTCGCGGCAGGCATGGACAAGGACGATGCCAAGAGTGTCAAGGACATCAAGGGCACCTGTATGCTCTTCGACCGGACGAAGGGTATCCAGTACCTCAACGAGACCATGGAACTGATCATCGAAGGTATCCACGAGGCACTCGCGGGCGGTCCGCTCGCGGACGAGCCGGTCCAGAACCTCAAGATGACCCTCACCGATGTCAAGCTCCACGAGGATGCAATCCACCGTGGTCCCGCACAGGTCATCCCCGCAGTCCGTGGCGCCATCAAGGGTGGCATGCTGATTGCAGGCGACTCGCTCCTGGAGCCGGTCCAGAAGATCCAGATCACGGTCCCGATGGACCAGATGGGGGCCGCAACCTCCCAGATCCAGGGCCGGCGCGGCCAGGTCTTCGACATGGCAAGCGAGGGAGATACCATCACCGTTGTCGGCAAGGCACCGGTTGCAGAACTCTTCGGGTTTGCCGGAGACATCCGCTCGGCAACGGAAGGCCGTGCCATGTGGAACACCGAGTTCGCCGGGTTCGAGCTTGTGCCGAACAACATGGTCAAGGAAGTTGTCGTTGCCATCCGCAAGCGCAAGGGCTTAAAAGAACAGATGCCCACCCCGGCCGATTATCTCTCGGTATAATTACCCCAACACCCCATTACCCAGTCCCTTTTTTTATACATTTTTCCTACGGACCCGGTTGGTTTTCTGGTTCATCCCCGGACCGAAACGGTAAACTCCCTATCGTTCCAGATTATAGCCAATGGCAGATGATACCAAGCTGAAAATTGTTGTATTTGGTGCATTCGGGGCGGGAAAGACCACGATGATCCAGACCCTGGATCCCGGATCAAAACACATCGAGGCGAACTGTGCCGGGGGAACCACGACCGTGGCACTCGATTTCGGGCGGATCCAGAATAATGGCTGTAACATCCACATCTATGGAACGCCCGGGCAGGAACGTTTCGAGTTTGCCCGGGAGATCATTGCCCGGGGAATGGACGGGGCGGTTCTTCTGGTAGACGTCACGGCTCCTCCCGATGAGTTCACCAGTCACCTCTCCGACAGTCTCCATGCGGCACAGGTACCGTTCGTGGTATTCCTGAACCGGTGCGATGGAACCGGAGCGGATCCCGATGCATTTGTCGGTCGGTTTGGGGCCTCGGAAACCTGGAGCGTCTCCGCAAAAGACCGGAAGCAGTGCATGGATGCCTTCCTGAAGTTTGCCGGTACGCTGTCGCCCCGACCGTGCGGGCATACTTCCCCGTGATCACGTACTCCCGATATACTCCCGGGTCGTCATCTGCATCCCTCTGTTCCTATGGTATCCAGCCCATCCGCACCCACCGCTCGTAATCTTCGGTGCGGAAATCCTTATTCTCGATGACAAGATCCCGGAAAAATTCCCGGTTGCTGGTAATTTCCTCTTCCTGTTTCGGGTCAGAGAACCCGCCTTTAATTGCATCCGCGAGTTTTTTCCCGAGCGCCCGGGCATCCGCCTCGCGGGCATCAACGGCTCCTGAGTCCCCTCCCGTTGCAACGCTGATCCCGCCCACCGCAATCACGCCAAGGTAGTTGAGCACATGGTTCTGGTACGCGACAATCCCGTCGCCTCCGGAGGTGTGGGTGCTCGCAACCGAGCAGCCGTATTTCCCGGAGAGAACCTGGTAGTGGATTATGTCCGCGAGCCGGTCGAAGAAGATCTTCATCTGGCCGGAGACATTGTCGATGTACACGGGCGAGGCGAAGATGATCCCGTCAGCATCCTTCATCCGCTGCACAAGGGTCGGGACATCGTCATCGTACACGCAGACTCCGTTGAACGAACAGCCCTCGCACGCGGTGCAGGGAGTGACCCGGAGATCGCAGAGATCGATCAGGTCCGTATCAGCGCCGGCTTCTGCGGCCCCGGCCAGCACCGATTGGGTGAGTTGTCGCGTTGTGCTCCGGATCGTCCGAGGGCTCCCGTGGATAGCAAGGATCTTCATGGTATAATCTTCCTGATCAGATAGTAGGCGGCGGGGAATATTATAATGAAGGGAGGAGGAAGGTTTTCCGGGCACTCCCATGAAAAATGCAGGCGGGGTTATCCCGCGCAATCCGGTTCAATTATTTTTTCAGGAGGGTTTCGAGTTTGTCACCGATGAACGCACCGACAATGAAGATGAGCACATAGAGGATGATCATAACGATAATACTGAATACTCCAAAGAGACCGGCAACGGTGCTGACAGTTGCGGGAAGCAGGAACATCGACACGAGGGTGAAGGCAATGCTCGCGACAATGCCGATGATGGCGCTGTTCTTGAGGAGCCCCCGGTAATCTTCCTGGCCCTTATGAAAAAATCCGAATGCGATACCGATAATCAGATCAAGCAGTTCGAGTAACATACGAATATCCCAACGATACCAATCTATCGTACGTGGACCGAGAAATACGTTCCTGACCGGTGATGGATACCGCCTCCCACCCGGGTGGATACAGGAAAAATGGATTGCCTGCCGGGGGCGCTCTCACGCTGTGTTTTTCGGGACACAGACCCCGAGCAGCCCGAGAACGATCAGGGAAAAACCGATGACGACAAAGGTTCCGATAACCGGGAGGATCGTGTTCGTGATCAGGAACAGTTCGCGAAGGGGATAGATCATGAACGTGAGCGCGAAGATCGCCACGCCCCAAAGGACCATCGGGGCCTCTTTTGGCACGTAGTTCAGCGCGGTGGTAAGCAGGACCCCGGAAGCGGCAAAGTAGATGAGGGTGACGAGCGTTGCGGGGCTCAGGCCGGCGATACCGATGACCGTTACGGCGATGATGATCGCGGCTGCAATGATGCAGAGGGAGAGATACCGCGCCACCGGTTTCGTGGCAAATCCCCTGCGGAGCGCGAACACCAGGATGAGGATCGAAGCGATGATCCCCGCATCGATGATGCTGGGGAAGACCACATCTCTCATCCCCAGGAGGATCATGACGTACCATCCGATGTTTGCGATCCCCCAGAGTAAAAGCCCGGCACCGGCCCAGAGATGGACCTGCCGATCACCGGACCGATGCCAGAGACCGATCAGGACAAGAGCGCCGGCAAGTGCGGTGATGATCTGGAGATAGTTGCTGATTGCAAGGAAGACCGTGCCGGGAAGGACAATGATGGCGAGGGCGAGAACGACTGCCACCAGGAGGATTGCGGAGAAAATACCGGCAATCCATGTTCTGGCAGGTATATCCGGAGTATCTGTCATAAAGAAATTTTTTTTACAAACCTGAAAAGGATTGTGCAGTTCTTACGATTTTATTCTCATATTCCCTGGGTCAGGAAGTGAGATGACCCGAATGGACCAATGCGACACGGAGATTTGGATCCGGCCTGCTGAAAAAAAATAAAAAAAATTAACCTTGTTGTTTCCGGTCCAGAAACCAATAGCCGGTGTGAGTGAAACAGCTCATGGCAGGTCTGCCCGGAAAAGCCGGCAATCTTCGTCATGGCCAGAACGGCGGGTTTTACCTGAGGATGTGTAGCAAAAATTTTTGAAGTCTCCGAAAAAAATGGCGGGGAGTATGCGGTGCCTGTTTTTCGTTCCCCTCTGACAAGGCTCACACGTTACAATGGGACCCACTCATCCTATCCGGAACCCGGCAAGCATGAGTCCCGCAAGTCCAAGCAGGATCAGGATAATGACAGCGATCATGATCTTCAGGTACGGGATCCCGTCGGCCGCTTTCTTTGCCGGCCCGCGTCGGGTATCCGTTGCAATCCCACCGGTTGCGCTCACGCCGCCGCCCCGACTGTAACTCATACCTACGGACGGCCGGGGTTTGCTGTTCCAGCTCACAATGCCCGTGCAGTTGTGATTGGGCGGGAGCCGACAGTCGGCGCAGAACTTTCCCCCGCAGTGCTGGCAGGTGAACGGGAGCGTGGTCTCGCTGCCACAGTTGTCACAACGCGTCATCGATCTTCACGTTGTCTTTTTTGTATTAAGAACTCTTCCCGCTGGGGGATTTACCGTCGTAAACCCGTGACCCCCCCTCCAAAACGGTCATAGCGGCCGCCGGAGGGCGGTTATTTTTACGCGTTCCAAAGTCTGTGTAAATTCAGGGGCTGCCGGACGCCCGCTATTTTGCAGGTTGAACTGGGGTTAAAATCGCTTTGTTTTCAAAATAAACCCCATTTCGTCCGATTTTCCATGGGCGTGGACACTGCATCCACTCCGGCCGGAAGTGACCAGGCTCCGTTTGGCAATTCGGGCATTTTACGGGGTTTTTGGAGAGACTCTCTCCCCAGCCCCCAGCGGAGGGGGCTGGCCGGGGGTTGATCCGGAAAAGGAGGTCAGGGTCCGGGGGGCCGGAGCCGATCATCCCTATGCGGTTCAAGGATCGCGCCAGATGGATCATCCTCGTCTGTATTGGCACCACATTCCGGTGAACAACAGGAGAGAGCCAACAGCGAGCGGGACTGCAGGCCCGGGTGAGGAGTGCGTGGGTGTCGGGGATGCAGTTTTTTCTGGTGTAAGGGTATGATTTCTGAATCCATCTGACTGAGGCGTGAGCTCTGGAACGGGATCCAGATTCGGAGTGTTAATTACAAACAAATGGATGTAGCCATCTTTTTTGAGTTTGTCCTTAGGATCCTCTCCATAGGAGGCCCAGAGGATCCGGTTCCCATCTATATCGAACAGTCGGGGAAACTCTGTGCTGATGGGTAGAACTTCGCGGGCACCAGAGGAAATAGAATAGACAATAATTGAACCCGACGGCTCATCGCGCGTGTCAAAGATAGAATTTTCCTTCCACGCAATCAGATCTCCGGATATCTGTTGTGCATATGCATTGAAAAAGTCCCTGCTGATCCGGTACTCTGTCCCTGAAGTCAGATTATAGAGATACGTTGCAGGATTTCCGTCACGGAAATCTCGCCAGACAACATAGTCTCCCGAGATTTCAGGACAATACTGGGAATGCCGCGCTGTGCTAAGGGGGATCTCCTCATTTAGATCCAAATCGAACAGATAAATATCACCGCTGCCCGGTTCGTTGCGATCATCAGACCAGACAATCCGGGAACCGTCCATGGAAAGGGTACTGATTTTCCCGGGCCCGGTGTGAATAACCCGGCGGGCTTGGCTTGTCAGGTTAAAGAGGGCAATTTCGTACATCGTGATCGGGTAAATCTGAACCCGTATCCAAGCGACATGGTCACCAGAAATGACCGGATACTGGTTATCGCGCATGAGGCTGGGATCCTCAACACTTATTTCATCGGGGGTGAGGGCAGATGTTTCCCCGGTTGCCTGGTTGTACAGGAAAATCGTGGAATTCTCACTCCACACGACATGCTCGCCCGCCAGACCAAAGGGGGTGTCGACCCTATACGAGTGATCGGGAGAATGTGTGGTGGCAAGGATTCGCGTCTCCCCATCGGACATGTTCATCATCCAGATGGTACTGGAAATATACTTTGTAGGTGATGGTGTCAGTCGGGCCGTCTGCCAGACAATCCGGTCGCGGTCAAGGTTAAAAGGCTCCGAATAGGTTAAATATGGGTTGCCGGATTCATCTTCTGTGATATGGGGGGAATAGAAGGGGATGTCTGTACCGGAGAGGAGCGCGGCCACGGGAGTAGTCACCAGGAGAATGAAGAGGAAAATTCCACACATCTGTAATAGAGGTTTCATGAAACTCAATTCCAAGGTCTGTGAATCATCGTGACTAAGCAGTAAAAAGAGAAAAAGATTATGGGATTGTTATTGAATCCGATTCGCCGGACGCCTCACGATAGGGATGGCTAATGTATCCGAAGGTATGAACATCGTAGTTTCCAGCCTCTGGCCACATATACAACTTGTCTTGAGTACTAATCGTATATATCCCATCGGTGGATGAGGCAGAGGTTGAATCTACTTGTGTAGCTTCATCCATCATTAAAAAAGCCTCAATATAAATATAGCCGGGGGGGTCGCTCATACCCGTTACAGTTGATGTTCCCCCATATCGGATTCGGGTACTACTGACTTTAGTTATCCACCCACTTACGTGCATGGTTATCGTTCTTGACAGCTCAGAAAATCTATCCTGGTTATTTCCGTCGGGCCAGATCATCTTATGCTCGTGCAGATCCTTTTTCACCTCATCCGAAACGCCCACAAGGTGCTCAGGATGGACTTTCTCCATGTACTCTCCGACAGTAATGTCAGAACCCCAGAGTTTGTTGATTAACACGATCTGCTCCGGGCTTGCAGAAGATGTCCGAACTGAACCCCCATTTGCATCTGCCGCGCTTACAGCCGGCAGGGCGCCGATACAGAGTATGCTTATAACGATAAGCAATGCTAGTTGCCGATATAGTCCTTTTACCATTTTTTCACCTGAACGCACGCTTTTTTACGCTTCACTGCAAGTGAATCGTGCATCCAATCTGGTGATACGATAAAAATTGCCTTAAAATTTCTGTGACAAAATTTTACCAAATGTATTAAATATTATGTTTTAAAAAGATGGGATAATGGTGCAGGTCAGAAGAATATTCAGGATCCTGCGGCAGGCTGCATGGTACGGGATCCTCCTTCTCATTGCTATCATCTGTATCTACGCGTCCCTGAATACTATCACCCTCTTCCTGTGGGGAGATCCATCGATCCATGGCCAGCCCCGTATGTTCCACCCCCCGGAGATCATGGTGCTCCATTACGTGGGGATGATCTCTCCCGAACTGGCCCGGATTGTTGTGGGTGTTCTCTTTGGGAGTTTGGGTTTCTTTCTCTGGTTCAGGTTCCGCGGGACAAGTAGGAAGACATTGCTCGATCATCCCCTGCGGGAACGGATAGCGGAATTTATCCGCTCCCATCCCGGGTGCCATTTCAGTTCCCTTGCACGAGAACTTGGAATAAACCGCGGCACGCTCTCCTATCACCTCGGCCAGCTCACCTTCTTCAACATTGTGCAGGAAACAAAAGAGGGGGGTCTGACCCGGTACTATATGCATAAGGCCGGGATTACAGAACTCGAACAGAAGATCATGGCACACCGGGACAACCCCCAGCGCAGCCAAATCCTCTCAATGCTGGAGAATGGAGATGCCACGCAGAGAATAGAACTCAAAAAGAACCTGAACATTTCAGGACCCGCGCTCTGGTATCACATGCATATCCTGATGGAAGACGGGATCGTACTTGCCGAACAGAACTGCGAGAAGACCGGCAGGCCTGTGCAGTACTCACTCACCGGAGAGGCCAGTAAAATTATTAAAAATAGTACTGGGGATGTCTCTGCCGTGGCAGGTTTCCCGGTACCTTCAGTGCAGGATTGGGGGACCGGCTCACAGTCCGGAAAAGATTCCGTGTTTCAGAAGTGAGAACTGGTTTGGCCCGGCTGTGAGCCTGGCTGTTGTCTCCGCATCCGGGACAACAAAGAGTGCCGAATCGGTACCGCACCATGGTTCCCTATCCCAGCCGACCGTAATGACATATTCTCCGGGCATAAGCCGTGCCGTATCCAGACTGTAATACCATGTGTTCCAGTTGGTATGCCCTCCCGGTTCTGTCCCGCCAGCGGGTGTGATAGTTGGAAGGGTATCTCGGAGGATCTCTTTTCCTGATGTGGCATTGTAAATCCGAGCGCTCAGGCAATCCTTCGGCGCCATGTTGGTGATCCCGGAAAACACTATACTGTGAGGATTGTTGCGGTCCAGAATCAACTGGCCGGTCATCGGATCGCTTTTCTGGTTGAACCGGAGTGCGGGCAACTCGACAAAGAAATACTCTGCCTGAATGATATCATCGACACCCTTTCGTTCCGATATCGCAAAGAGGGCTGCAACCTCCGGCTGGACGCTAGCACGGAGATCAGATACGGAACCCAGATCTGCTCCTGTAATGCCACGATCAGTGACCGTGATGTTCCCGGATCCGGAGATACGGGTGTTGATCTCGTACTGCTTATTTGCGCCCGGATCCAGTATCACGAACGCATACTGACCGGCAGAAAAATTCCGGGTCACTTCCGGTCCAAGGGTAAGAGAGAAGTTCCCCCGGGTATCAGGGGATGCTTTGAGAGTATGGAAATAGTGCCGGCCAAGTACCATGAGAGTAATAGATCCGTTTGTTGCACCGGTCCCGTGGACCGTGAACGCATCCCCTTCCGCAATCGTCTTCGGACAGCTGGATTCAAATGTCAGGTCGGCCGCAGCCGGTGCGGCCATGAAAATAGTGAGCACGAGGATATTCACAGCAAGAATTATTCCAGAATTTGTCATCATTAACTCCCGATTGTTTCTGAACCAGTATCAGAACAGGTAGTTAAGTGATTTCTGTGTCATTTTTTTACGTATCCTGTAAGGACTTCAGGAGTAGTGCAGACATCTTAAGGATCTGTCGATCCCCGGATATCCCGGTACTTGAGAATCCGTTAAATTCGCAGCGGAAGAAACCGCTTGTCTTTCAGGTTGGAACCAGTGACAATGTTAACGGAGGAGCGCACCCGTCTCCTGAAAATAACATCCCTGATGCCCTTCGGCATCCGGTTATGAAAAAAAGGGATTTGATCAGTGCTCGTGCCGGTAATAGATATCCAGCAGGCTCCCGTTCCTTGCATCCACCCACCCGGTTGCCGGGATCGGATATTGCCAGCCCCTGATTGACTCGTCATCGAACTCAACCCTCCAGGCAAGCGGAACGCTACCCGCAGCGGGCACAACCTTGTCCGGGTTGTGGAAATCCTTCCACCGAAGATCCGTGGAGACAATATGGAAGCTGGCAGCGGAAGCCGGGTAGATCTTCTCTGCTTCCTTCTGCACGGTTGCTATCGCCGTGTCCTTTGATACAGAAGGTTCTGCTGGCAACGCGACGGCATTCTCCGGAAGACTCCACGATTTGCGGTATTCGACAACATTTCCTTTAACGGAATCGACCGTGATGGTGAAACCGTCGCTGTCGCAGGGAACGCCGCGGATGATCCGGTTGTAAACAAAGACATATTGCCCGGCAATCTTCTCACCGGGCATCCCAAGCGGGTCCAGCCGGGCATCGACCAAGACGATCGATATATCGCCGTTGCGTTCCCGGATCTCCCGATCCGCCGTCTGTTGTGCAGCATCCATCGTGACAGATGGCGTCTCGGGCCGGTCCAGACGCGTGATGCCAATGAAGTACGAGCTCAGTTCGCCCGTGTCTGCATCAAGACCGCCCTCGACAAGTTTCTCCTCACCCTTCATCAGCTCGAAAGCCCAGCTCCGCATGTACTGCGATCCGTCATTAAACCGGATCCTGACCCGGTCAGTTGAAAGTTCCGGGAATGCACCGCGGGCCTTTGCCTTTGCCTGTTCGATTGTGATCCCTGCCTTATCCTGGAGGGGATTGTAGGGATCGCCGGTCTCCGCATCGATGAAGAGTGTTGCATTCGTCTCGCGGATGGAGGTGTTATCCGGTACTAAGGAGAATTCGTACAGGATTTTCCCGGGATACCGGTCGGTCAGGGAGACACCGGCAACGAAATAGCCATGGATTACCCCTTCATCCATTTCCCATTCATCCAGAAGGGCCTGTGCCTGCTGCCGCGAGATCGTTACATCCGGTGTTTTTGTCATTGTGCCGGTGGCAACCGCCGTTGTTGAAACGGAAATTGCTGTAACGGGGAGCGCCGGGATACTGGTGCCGTCAGTGCCAGGAGTCTCCCGGGAAGACTCCGCAACCGAAAACTGCTCTGCAAGAATTATCGAGATGCCGATCATCACGATGATGACGGCAAGAACAAGAACTACATTTTTTCTCTGTTTCATACTACACCTCCGGCTGCTGAGCCGGATCGATCCGTTCAGGTGCCAGACTGAATGAGGTGTACTCGCATGCCCGGACTTAAACGAATTCTGTGATAAAATTTTACCAATTGCGGCCTGAAAAAAGGGATTCCTTTCACGCAGCCTTTTTTGGTCCACAACACGGAACCAATCCCAAAACGATGAGCGAGAAGCCGGCACCAGTACTTCACTAAATTTGAGCCCGAACAAAAGGTGTCTCTTTCATGAAATTTTCTGGCCCGGGTTCTCCGTGGTCTCAAGAACGATTTACGAAGATTTGTTTCAGTTCTTTGAAGATACTGGGGGATGGGATGGGATACGAGTTGCTGACTATCCACGATTCACGGAGGAAACTTCAGAGACGTAGTGGATTCATACAATTTGTCTGGATTAAGGTATTCTCCAGAGCATTTTTTTCAAGCAGACTCTGCTGAAAAATTTTCAACCGAGATCATGAGGTGTCAGTTGATGAGGCGATAATCGGATAATTATCCGGCAATATGTATGTACATGCTACAAAAATTTTGATTTGCCGACGTGAGATGGTTTCCCAATCAACCAGACCCTGCATGAAAAAATTTGAGCAGGGGGTGAGGGGGTGGTTGAAATTTTTTTGCCGGAGATCGATTGTGATGCTCATAATGGTGGAACTATTCACAGGTTTTTGGCAGGTAGTGTACACTTCCAGGATTCGCGGAGGAATAATTCGTGAAGTACTGGGCACAGACAAACGGATCGGATGCCGGGACGGCCACCGGATTCCCACGGGGATTCCGGGCGGGTTGAGGTTTTCAATTCGCCTGATGGAGATCTCCCGTCTTCAAAGGCGGAACCCTGCAAGCATGAGTCCCGCAAGCCCGAGAATGACCAGGCCGATGATCGCAAGCATGATCCAGAGATAGGGAATCGCGGTCTCTTTCTTCCGGGATTTCTGCCGCAATTCCCCGGCCGCACCGCCTGTCACTGAAACTCCGCCGCCCCGGCTGTAACTCATGCCGACCGCGGGCCGGGGTTTCTGGTTCCAGCTCACAATGCCCGTGCAGTTGTGATTGGGCGGGAGCCGGCAGTCGGCGCAGAACATTCCCCCGCAGTGCTGGCAGGTGAACGGGAGCGTGGTCTCGCTGCCGCAGTTGTCGCAACGCGTCATCGATCTTCACGTTGTCTTTTTTGTATTAAGAATCCTTCCCGCAGCGGGGTTTACCGTCGTAAATCCGTGACCCCCTCTAAAACGGTCATAGCGGCCGCCGGAGGGCGGATATTTTTACGCGTCCCAAAGTCTGTGGAAAAACAGGGGCTGCCGGACGCCCGCTATTTTGCAGGTTGAAGTGGGGTTAAAATCGCTTTGTTTTCAAAATAAACCCCATTTCGTCCGATTTTCCATGGGCGTGGACACTGCATCCACTCCAGCCGGAAATGCGAATCGTCTATTTGGCAAACGGAGCCCGTTACGGGCTTATTTGAGTACTGGTCCCCGGAAGGATCGGTCCGGGGCGATCCAATCCCTTATGCCGTTTTGCGCCGGATACTACCGGCATGGGGCAGTATGTGGCAGGCGATGTCCTGCTGGCCACGGTGGCGCTCGATGACCGGACGGCCGCGAAGACCCGCCGGTGGTCGTGATCCGTACGGAAGAGCCGGGCACGATCCGGGTCTGCCCGGTGAGCAGCAAGGCGCCGAACGATGCACCGTGCCTGCCGCTCACGATCGATGATTTTGAAACCGGCGGTCTCGATCTCTTCAGCGAAAGTTACGTGATGACGGGCCGTGTTCTCGCACTCCGGCCCGCGGATGTGATAGGGAAGAAGGGCCGGCTGACCGGAGAATCGCTTGCGGAGATTACCGGACACGTGCCGGCCGGTGGGCCGAAAGGAAACGAACCGGCAAAATATTCCGGCCGCTCGCGGACCCGCCGCTGATCGTCCGGATTTTTTTAAATTTTATTTTTTAATTTTTTAATTCTTTCCGGACGCGGTGCATCAGCATCCTTATCTTATCCTTGAGATAACGATGGTAGGATGGACATCGCAGAGGCAATCCGGGAGATGGAGGCGCAGGTTGGCCGGATCTCGCCGGTCCAGAAATTCCTGCTGGGCACGGACGGGTCGGTTACGCAGATCCTCGAATCGATCACCGGGAAAAAAGTTGTCATCAGGACGCTCGTACAGGAGATCGTACCTGCTGACCGTACCGCGGCCGGTAACCTGAGTATTGCCGAAGGAGACCCGGTCAACTTCCGCATCGTGGAGATCAAGACCGAGGGCAGCGGCGAGGTGCTGATCTACGCGGTCTCGCACACACCCGTCAACAGACTCTCCCCGGAATTCAGAGACGATCTGTTGCGGGCTGATATCCCCATCGGGAAGATCATCAAACAGCACCACATCGAGGCCCGGCGGGAGATCCTGAACGCCCGTGTCCTTCCGGCAACAGAAGAGGCCGGCAGATTATTTTCCATCTGCAAGAACGAGCCGCTCCTCGCCCGGCAGTACCAGATCATCCATGGTGGCAAACCGCTCATCTTCATCGAGGAGCAGTTCCCTTACAACCGCTTCCTCGACACCCGGCGTGTCATCGTGGACACGCCCTCGCGGCTCCATGTCTCCCTGATCGATATGCACGGCGGGTCGGGCCGGGTGGACGGCGGCATCGGCATCACGCTGGACGAGCCCGGCATCCTGATAGAGGCCGAACTATCCCCGGTCCTTGCCGTGCACGGCTGCGACCCGGCAACGCAGCAACGGATCGTGCAGGTGGCAACAAGCGTGCTGAAGGATCTTGGTCTTGGCGGAAGCGTTGCGATCACGGTAAGGAAATCCTTCCCGTCCCACATCGGTCTCGGAAGCGGGTCGCAGATTGCGCTTGCGGTGGCAAAAGCAATCGCGGAGCTCCACGACCGGCACATGCCCGCACGCGAGCTTGCCCGGCTCGTGGGCCGGGGCGGGACGTCCGGTATCGGCACTGCGGCGTTCGATAACGGCGGGTTCATCATCGACGGGGGCCACCGGTTCGGTGCGGGCGGGGAGAAGGCGGACTTCCGCCCGTCATCCGCATCACGGGGTGTCAGCCCCGCACCGGTGATTGTCCGGCACGAGTTCCCGCAGGACTGGAAAATTCTGCTCGCGGTCCCGGACCTTCCGGCCGGGGCGAACGGCAGCCATGAAGCGGATATCTTCCGGACCCGGTGCCCGGTGCCGCTCGATGAGGTACGGGCGCTGAGTCATGAGGTGCTGATGCGGATGCTGCCGGGTCTTGTGGAGCGCGATCTCGATCTCTTCGGCTCCGCGATCAATACTGTGCAGAGCCTCGGGTTCAAGAAAGTCGAGCTCAGTCTCCAGCCACCGGTTGTTCACGGGCTCTTGTCCACGCTCCGGAACGCCGGCGCAGCCGGGGCGGGCATGAGTTCGTTCGGTCCGGCCGTCTTTGCGCTGGGAGACACCAATGTACCGGATCTTGAGCGGGCTGCCCGGTCCTTCATGCAGGAACATGCCTGTGGCGGGACGACCCTCATCACCATGGCCCGGAACCGCGGGGCAGCGGTCAGGATAGTATAACGATTTACCGTGTCCGGTGAATGCCCGAAAACGTCGCAGGTCTACCGGGCACGAACCCGGAACATGGCCTGGGGGATCAGGATCTCGAACCGGGCGCCAGTCCCCGGTGTGCCCGTCTCCCGGATCTCAAGGCCGGTTATAGAGAGGATCTCCTGCGACAGGTAGAGCCCGAGTCCGGTCCGGGAACCAACTCCTTTCAAAAAGATCCGTGTCTTCTCGGACGCCGGAATGCCGACCCCATTATCCTCAAGCGTGAGGATGCCCTGGTCCTTATCGCTGGAGAACCCGACCCGGATGGTGGTCACCGTTTTCCCATGGTATTTCGCGTTCTCGAAAATATTGAAGATCACCTTCCCGAACATCGGGTCGGCGTACACTTCGAGCGCCGGTAACGCGTTCTCGATCCCGATACTGCCGGCGAACACGTCCTGTGCTGAATGCTCCACGATCGATCGCACATCACACCAGTCCGGCGCGGATATCCCCAGTTGTTCGTATTCCCGGGTAATTTCCAGCAGGTGGGTGATCACCTCGACCTGGTGGGAGATCTTCTGCACATATTCGTTCTGTTGCGACCCGGGTTCAAGACCGTTCTCCAGCAGGTAGAGGTAACTGGTGATCCCCGTCACCTGGTTGAGGATATCGTGCCGGGTAAGACTGGAGAGCAGGTTCAGCTTCGCGTTTGCCGCGTGCAGTGCCTCCTGTGCCTTTTTCCGCTCCTCAATCTCAAGGTTCGCGAGCTGTCGCGTTGCCCGGTACATCCTGACCTGGCTGACCAGATCGTTGATGTCTTCGATTACGATCATTCCCAGGCGCATTCCATTATGGTCGAACGGGATGACCGAGGCATGCTCGGCCAGCAGATCGCCGTTCTGGAGCAGTGCCGGGATGAAATGGGGGTGGAACTGCGAGGAGAATACTGCTGCAGGACCCCCTTCGAAGACCTGGTCGATCCGTGACGTATAGACCCGGCTTGCAAGATGCGCAAACTGCGTGCGGAGATCGCAGCCCACCATCGCGTCCCGGGAAATACCGGTCCACCGGGCAATGCACTGGTTCCAGAAGAGGACCGTATAATCCCGGTCGATGAGAATGATCCCGACCGGCAGGGGATCGAACATCTCCCAGTTCCGGTCTGTCACCACCCGGCCCGGACCATGCAGGGGTTCCGTGCCGACCTTCATGGACTCATTTCCTGGATGGCGTTAAGCAATGATTCAAGGGATCCCACTTCGAGGATCAACAGGATGCTGCCCTCGATCTCCCGGTCTTCGATGGTAAAATGTGTGTCGGCAAGGATCACGCGTTCATCAGGACTCCGGGGATTGGCAGTGCGTGCAAGCGTGAGAACATTGATCTCCAGGTATCGTGGCAGCGAGTAGGAGAGGTGCTGTTCAAGGATGTTGGCGATCGATCCCATGACGCTGTTGAGGATGATGTTGCCGACCTCTTTCAGGGTCTCGATACGGAGTGCATCGAGTTCCGGGCTCTCTGCCGGTTCACCCGAGAGCAGCATGACCAGCGCGGCCGCGCTCCCGGGGGGGAAGGCAAGGGCAGACAGGCCGCAGAACGGGCCCTCGAACGTGAGGGTGACCGTGGCAAGGGTATCTCCGGCATGGATTCCTTCTGCCCCGGCAAGTTCGTCAATAGTCACAATCCGGACAGTCGGGACGCGGAGACGAATCGTGCAACCGGTCATCTCGTTGAGCATGCCGGCCGCCCGGCCAACACCGATATTGATCAGCTCCCTTATTGCGTCGAGAGCCTCGTCATCGATCTCCATTAAGCCTTCCCGCTATCCAGTGCCTGTCTGACCGTTTCTGCAAGCCCTTCTTTTTTGACCGGCTTGTGCATGACCCTGGTAGCGCCAAGGGCAAGGCACCGGTCCCGCGTGGCAGTCTGGATATCTGAAGTTACGATAATGATCGGCATGCAGAGGCCCGCTTCTTTGGCTTTTTTAAGGAACGCAAGACCATCGAGGTCGGGCATGAGCAGGTCTGTTATGATCAGGTCGGGTCTCTCCCGCAGGGCCGCATCCAGACCCTCGTTGCCGTTGGCAGCCACAAGAATTGTATACCCCATCTCTTCGAGCAGGGAGGAGAGGATCCTGCGCTGAAATGATGAATCATCGATGATGAGGATGCGTACCATACCTGGTTCCTGAAAGGTACCGTTGACCCGGTCCTTTCTGTGTGCTTGTACACTTCGGGAGACCGGCCAATAAAAGTTGTGATTTATCGATCTGCCGATCCCGGACCTATTTCCCGATCTTCAGGAGCATCTCTTCCAGTGACGGGTACCGCGACTCGATCTTCTCGACGCGGCCACCGGCTTCCGTGATAGCGGCCGTGCACTCGTTGAGATCCGTCATCTCCTCTGCATCACAGACAAAGAATCCCTCCTCCTGCCGGTAGGTCTTCGAATGCCCGAGGAGTTTTGCCGGATCATCGATGGAGAAGAAGATCGTGTAGGTGAGCGAACCGAACTGTTCGCGGAGCTCCTTCATGGAACCGAACGCTACCACCTTTCCCCTCCGGAGGATCATCACCCTGTCACAGATCGCCTCGACCTGGTACAGGTTATGGGCAGAGAGGACGATGGTCTTGCCCTCCTGCCGGAGCCGGCGCAGGTAATCGGCAATGAACCGCGAGGTCATCGGGTCGAGGCCGCTCGTGGGCTCATCGTATACGAGGAAGCCCGGGTCGTGGATCAGCGAGCGGGCAATCGCGGCCTTGCGTTTCATCCCCTTGGAGAATTCCCCGATCTTCTTGCCGTCCGGCTCAAGCGAGAGTGCGGCGAAGAGCTGGTTCGTCCGGATCCGGATCTCCTGCGGAGAGATCCCATAGATCTCTCCGAAGAACGCGAGGTAGTTCTCCGCGGTCATAGTCTCGTAGAGCCGTGACTCCTCGGGAAGGTACCCGAGATTCTCCTTGAGGGCCATCGGGTTCCTGATCACATCGATATCATTGATGCAGAGTTCGCCGGAAGTGGGGGCGATGAGGCCGGACATGATCTTCAGGAGCGTGGTCTTGCCCGCCCCGTTGTGGCCGATGATCCCGAAGATCTCGCCATCCTCAAAACTGAAACTGACGTCATCGAGTGCCAGGAAGCCGTCGAAATCTTTTCGGAGGTTGCGGGCGGTGATCATGGTGGTTGCCTTATCGATCAGACTTGTGTTGTGTTCCAGATATAGGTTCGGATGCGGGATCCGTCCCGTACTCTGCAGAGAACGATGGGTATTTGACAGATACCCGGTATTATTCTGTACTCATGACTGACCCTGCTGTGGCAGGGCCGGTTGGAATCCGGAGAAAGGAGCGGACATGCACATGGGAGCACTTGCCGATATTGTCACCATCGCGAAGTGGGAGGTAAAAAAATCTCTCACCATGATGAGCCGTGACATGCTGCCGCTCGCCATCATCCTCTTTGTCCTCTTAGTGGCCGTGACCGGTTTCTCCGCCCAGAGCGGTCTCCACCTCCAGGACGGGATGTACAATGTCGCGACCAACGACCAGGCCATCGCCTCGCTCCTTGCCTCCGACAACCGTTTCTCGGTCACCCTGCTCGACAACAATCCCCTCTGGGCCACCCGGGGATCATACGACCTGATCGTGATGGGCGGGCAGGTGATCCCGAGCGACACCGACAAGGGCCGGTCTGCGGTAAAGACCCTTGAGCGCGACTATGCCAAGTACATCAACAGCGTCTATACGAGGCAGGACGATCTCTTTGCCGCTTACCCGCTCTGGATCGATACGCAGAGCATCACGAGCGAACTCAGTTTCACGGCAACGCAGAGCGGCCAGCGCATCAGTGCCGCCCCGCCCCGGGGTCCCCCGGTGCCGGAGGGCACGATCGAGGAGATCGCGACCCCGTCCCCGACCCTCTCCATAACAGAAGAGGAACTCCGCGGACAGCTGGTCAAGTCCACGTCAAAAGACACCCAGATCTCGCGGTACACCGACGCCCTCTCGTCCGGCAGTTCCACGATGGGCACCTTCAAGACCCCGTCCCAGCTCTCCCCGCCCCTGCCGTTCGACTCGATCATCCTGGTCTTCGTCTTCATCTTCCCCCTCTACTTCACGAGCCAGTTCTTCATGATGAGCATCATGAACGAGCGGATCGAGCGAAAGGGCGAGATCCTGCTCTCGACACCGGTTGCGGCCTCGTCCATCATCATCGGCAAGATGCTCCCGTACTTCCTCGGGATGCTCGCGATCTGTACCGCCCTCACGCTCTGGATCAAAGCGCCATGGCTGATCCTCCTCCCCCTGATCCCGGTGATCTTCTTCTTCCTTGCAAACGCGCTCATCATCGGGATGCTCGCCCGGAGCTTCAAGGAGCTCTCGTTTGTCTCGATCTTCTTCTCGACCGTTGCCACCTCGTACCTTTTCTTCCCGAGCATCTTTGCCAACGTCCACGTGATAAGTCTCATCTCGCCCCTGACCCTGATCGTCCTTACCATGCAGGGCTCCGCGTGGACGGCCGCCGATTACCTGTACTCAACCTCGCTCTTCTGGCTCACCGGGGCCGTGCTCTTCTACATCGCGGCGCGGAACTTCAAGGAGGAACGGCTCTTCTCTGAAAAGGGCCTCGTCACCCGCATGCGGGAGTTCCTCTCCGAGATCCTCTCGCGGAAGCACCCGTTCATCGCACTCTTCCTGATCTCGGGATTCACCATCCCGTTCGTCTTCATGGTGCAGATGATGTGCCTCGTGCTCTTCTTCAACCTGCCCATGCCGCTCTCGCTCGTCTGCCTTCTCCTCTTTGCGGCGCTGGTGGAGGAGATTGCAAAAGGCATCGGGATCTACACGCTCTATGCACGGGACCCGGGATTCTTCACGGCAAAGAACATCCTCATTGCCTGCGGGGCGACCGCGCTCGGCTTCCTTATTGGCGAGAAGCTCCTGCTCTTTGTCACGCTCGCGGAGATCTCGGACTCGGTCTTTGGCAGCATCCTCTTCCTTTCGCTGGGCTCGCTCTGGCTCCCGCTCCTCCTCCACTTTGTCTGTGTGCTGATCGTGGCCTGCTGCTTAAAGAAGTGGGGGGCACGCGGATTTGCTCCCGGTCTCGGCATCGCCATGGTCGTGCACTGTTGCTATAACCTCTACTTCATCCTGGGGTGGCTTGGATGAAATCGCGGCATCTCTCGATCATTGCAAAGAAGGAGTTCCGGGGGCTCCTCTCCGAGCGGACGATCCTGCTCGCGGTCCTGCTCCAGCTCTTTGTTGCGCTCTTCTCATCCTTCCTGATGGTAGGCCTGACCTCGATGTACGACCTGGCATCGCTCTCGAAGTACTCCCATTTCAGGTACAATGTCGGGTACGCGGGGAACGATTCCCAGGTACTCTCTTACCTGTACGCAAGCCCGGACTTCCGGGTATACCGGATGGATCTCTCCACCGGTGTTGCAGCATTGAAGGAGCGGAAACTCGCAGCGATGATATGGGTGCCGGATACCAGTCCCGATGCGCAGGAACCGGTCAAGATCACGTTGTATACGCTCCAGAACGATCTCCAGAGCGCGATCGTGGATGTGAAGCTCAAGGACATATTCCTGAGGTACGAGAAAGACCTCCGGCAGGTTCGTGCAGATCGGCTCAGCGAGCAGCCGATGCCGCTTGAGATTCCCCCTTCGCGCGGTGCAGGTGAGTTCTTCGAGTTCGTGTACGGCCTCCTGATCCCGCTGCTCGTCTTCATGCCGGCGATCATCGCCTCGGCCCTGATCATCGACCTGATCACGGAGGAATACCAGCACGACACGCTGGAGACGCTCGTCTCGACCCCGGTCACGTTCTCCGAGATGGTCTGGGGTAAGATCCTGGCCTGCGAGGTGCTCGTGCCCGTGCAGGCGGGGATCTGGCTGTTACTTCTTATGGTGAACGGTATCGCGATCCAGAACGCCGGGCTGATCCTCCTGCATGTCACGGTGAGTTCGATGGTGCTGATCCTGCTGGGGGCGCTCACCGCGCTCCATTACCGCGAGCGGACAGCGGCACAGTTCATCTTCTCAACCGCGCTCGTGGTCGTGATCCTCTTCTCGCTCGCGCTGCCGTCCAACCCGATGAACCTCCTGACCCGTCTTTCAGTGGGCATGGCCGGCACGGAACAATGGCTCGTGCTCGCAGTTGTTGCCGGTGTGGTGGTCCTCCTCGCGTATGCAACCCAGCGTTATGCGGAACGGATCAGCAGGATCAATCACACGGGATAAACCGGAATTAAAAAGGGAACGGGATTATGCCGGTTCAGTACGTGAGGGTAAGGAGTGGCTGGTCGAGCGTCTTGTAGGTCCTGCCCGCGCTCGTTACGAAGACTTCAACCCGGTCGCTGCCGCTGCCCCGCGTTCCCTGGACGATGAGTTCATCCCCGCGTCGGGGTCTCCTCTCGTTGTCGTTCAGGTATTTTTCGATGACCTCCCCGTTGGCAAGGGTCACTTTCAACAGGATATTCTGGACAAACGCCTCCCCCTTGCCACCATTGTAGAGAAGATGAATGGTAAAGTCGGGACGCTCCTTGCTCACCTGGAGGTCCACGTACTGCTCGGCCGGCAGCGTCTCTACCTGGACCGGGGTTGCGACAACTGCTGAAATAGTTGCGGTGGAAGAGACGGTGGTCTGGGGCAGGGAGGTTTCTACGGGATTGATCTCTGCCTGTGTCGGGCTCGTGCAGCCGGCAGCAAGCGCACAGAGCACGAGTCCTGCCAGGACTGCAGGAATCAGGGCATAGTTCATGCAGATTCCTTGCATGTACTCGTATTACAGATTTGTGCTCCACTGCGTACGCATATCTCCGCGCCGATATCTCTCCCTGAAACCCATAATAAAAACGATGCCTGAAGGAAAAACGCGTAAAATATCAGGAAAGAACAGTTAAATTAAAAAGGACACCCGGTTTAACTTTACGTATCAGGAGTACATTGAATGTTCTGTCCTAAATGTGGAAAAGAGACTGATGCCTCCGGCAAATTCTGCCAGTGGTGCGGGGCCGACATAGAGTCTGTCCAGTCGAGACCCGTGGCCGTTCCGGAAGAAGACGAGGGGCCTGAGGTCGGGGTTTATGCAGGTCTGGGCAGGAGGCTTATTGCATTCATTGTTGATATCATCCTCATTGTGCTGTTCGATCTGGTGCTTGCAGGAACCCTCGGTCTCTTCCGGGGATTCCAGAACCTGTATTTCTACGCGTTCCAGCATGTGCCGGCCTCTGAACTGACAACCGAGGGAACAACGGCTGCACTGATGAGTTCGATTGTTGCAGCGTATGGCCTCACACTCATCGTTGTCCCGTGGGTTTACTACGCGGGCTTTGAATCTTCCCGCAGCCAGGCAACTCCCGGCAAGGTTCTCATGAAACTCGTAGTCACGGATCTCGAAGGGAATAAAGCAACCTTTGCCCGGACCTCTCTCCGCTTTTTCTGGAAATACGTATCAACCCTGATCATCTTCATCGGCTTCATCATGATCGGGTTCACGAAGAAGCACCAGGGGCTTCACGACAAGCTCTCGGGATGCTATGTACTCCTTCAGGACTGAATAATCCAATCTTTTTTTCCGCTCGTCTTCCTTCAACTCTCTCCTGCAGATTACCTGCTCTGTCGCTGCACTTCGCTGTTATTCCCTCCTCATTACTTGTACCGGAACTTCAGGAACAGGAGGACGAGGATCAGGAGAAACGTGATCATGTTGGCGGCGATAACGGGCAGGGAGCTGACCCAGAATCCATAGACTGTCCAGAGCAGGACACCCACAGCAAAGAGCACGAGCATGGCAAGCGAGAGGTCCCGGGTCTCTTTCATCTTCCATGCCCTGGCCACCTGCGGTATGAACGAAATGGTGGTGAGGGTACCTGCGATATAGCCGACAATGAGGATGGTATCCATGATTGCTCTCCTTACCGGTTCTCTTTACGACCCATTATACTGGTTGCATCTCTCTCGTGTTCATACCGGAAACGGCTCGGGCGAGAACTGGTCTGCTGCAACAAGCCATTTCCGCCCTTCCTTCACCAGGAAGAACATATCCCTGCCGTGCATCACCTGTTTTTCAGCGCCCATGGCAAACGTGATCGAGAAGAGGTACGTAACCACGGCACATTTTCCGCCGGCATAGATCTGCACCGTGTGATCGGTCTCCTTCCATTCGTGGATAACGGTTGCTTCTGCAAAACTCCTCCAGCCGGCAACGTACGCCTCCCGTCCAAGAAGCCGGCCGGGGGTTGTCGGCACGATTGCCACCACATCCGGATGCAGATACGTCCGGAACTGTTCTTCATGCCACCCTGAGGTCCAGCACGCGTTCATCTCACGGATCATGGTCTCGATTTCGTGTTTCTTTACTGTATCGTCCATCATACTCTCCGGATCAACAGACACGGTGCGCAGGTAAAAAAGGACCGGGGCGCACAGTGCGAAAGTGTGAATAAAAAAAGGGAGCAGAACATCACGCAGGATGTTTCACGCTCACTTCCGGGCGGTTGCCTTGAAGAAGGTGTAACAGAAGACGCCGTCATCTCCGGCAGTGCGGTTGAGTGCGGCAATTCCCCGCTCCCATGCATCCCGGCTCATCAGTCCCTGCTCCAGAACTGCCGGCCCCACGCCTTCGACCATGGCCGTGAACGTCATTTTCGTAAACCCTTCTACCAGCGTCGGCCGGGATGCGTCCACGTACACCATCCGGGGCGATACACGGACATCCAGGTACCCGGCACTGCACAACAGCGGGTAGAGTTCGCGGCCGATGAGGGCATTGCCGCCCATCTTTTGCTGGAGTGTCACGAGGCATTGCACCGCCCGGCGTGCGTCTTCGTTCTCCGGGTGGAAGAATGCTGAACCGTGATCTCCCTCGATTACGGTGATGGTGCCTCCGTCTTTCAGGAGGGGTCGGAGCTGTTCGAGTGCCCGCTCTGGTTCTGCGAGATGTTCCAGCACGAAACAGAGGAAGATATGATCGAAACCGGCAGGTTCAAACGGAAGATGAAAGATATCCGCCTGCTGGAAGGTCACCGTCGTGATCCCATCATTTCGGATTGTTTCTTCTGCCTGTTTCAGGGAATCGGCCGAGATGTCGATTGATGTGAAGAGAGCATGCGGGCTGTTCTTTGCAAGGATCGCGGTCTGGGCGCCGATACCGCAGCCCACCTCCAGAACCCGCGAACCTGCCGGGTACCGGATGTCATCGTGAAGGAGATTCGTGAGGGTCTGCGCCTGGTCAGCTAACCGTTCAGACTCGCGGGGCGAGTAGCCGTGGACATACGTGTTTTCTGACATGGAATTGTGAGTGCTCCGTAACCGGGGATGCAGGGGAATCCTGCCCCGAGGTGCTGTACAAAGTTGAACTTAAATGTTCAAAAATGTACGCTATACAATGTGCAGAACCTGATTGAGAGTAAAAAGAGTAATGAATAATTCGTGCAAAACAAGGCCAGGGCCGAGATTTGAACCCGGGTCGAGGGATCCACAGCCCCTTAGGATAACCAGACTACCCTACCCTGGCAGATGTTCTTTTTACATTTGCACCGGACTCTCATTAATCTTCCGCGTACACCTGGCACCGGGACCGTATGTGCGGCGTGAAACGAACGGTGTTTTCGGTTGTGTCCATGAGGTGATTATTAATAGTGTCAGGCGTCCATTACATATCAGGTGGCTCTGAACTTTCTTTCCTGACGATGAGGCGCGCCGGCATGGGGGCGCGGGCACACAGGAGCAGGGGATTTTTACCCGGAACCAGAGCTTTGACGATACGGGGGTGGCAGGATTATGGCAGAGAACCCGAAGATCAGGACGCCGATTGTCTGCGTTATGGGGCATGTGGATCATGGCAAGACCTCCCTCCTCGACCGGATACGGGGTTCATCGGTCGTGAGTTCCGAGGCCGGCGCCATCACCCAGCACATCGGTGCAACCATCGTCCCTATCGAAGCGATACGGAAACTGAGCGGCTCGATGGAGAAAGTGCCGATCAATATCCCCGGCCTCCTTTTTATCGATACACCGGGTCACCATGCATTCACCACCCTCCGGGCCCGCGGCGGAGCGCTCGCGGACATGGCAATCCTCGTGGTTGACATCAACCAGGGATTCCAGCCCCAGACCATTGAGGCGCTCCAGATCCTCCGGAACTGCAAGACGCCGTTTGTGATTGCCGCGACCAAGATCGACCGCATCCACGGCTGGCGCGTCAACGAGAACGAATCTTTCCTCTCCTCGTTTGCGAAACAGAACGAACGCGTGCAGGGCGATGTCGAGAACAAGACCTACGAGATCGTGGGCAAACTCTCCGAGCTGGATTTCTCCGCGGACCGTTTCGACCGGGTAGCCGACTTCCAGCGCAACCTCGCCATCGTACCGGTGAGTGCCCATACCGGCGAGGGGATACCGGATCTCCTTCTCGTTATGATCGGTCTCGCCCAGCGGTACATGGGTGATGCGCTCAAACTCGCAGTGGAGGGGCCGGGCGCCGGGACGGTTCTCGAGGTCAAGGAAGAGCGGGGACTCGGGACCACGCTTGATGTGATCCTGTACGACGGCACGCTCGCGATTGGCGACGAGATTGCCGTGGCAACGCAAGGCGATGTCATCGTGACCAAAGTGCGGTCACTCTTAAAACCCCGGCCCATGAAGGAGATCCTTGTGGAAGACCGGTTCGAACGGGTGAAATCCGTTGCCGCTGCCGCGGGAATCAAGGTAACCGCTCCGAATCTCGAAGGTGTGATCGCCGGTTCCCCGTTCTTTGTGATCCGGGGAAACCGGGATGAGGTCGAGGCAAAGATCAAGAAAGAGATGACCGAGATCCACGTGAACCTTGCCGATGAAGGGATCGTGATCAAGGCCGATACGATCGGAGCCCTTGAAGCCCTCTGCAAGGAGCTTGAGTCAAAAGAGATCGGGGTGATGCGGGCGGAAGTCGGCCCGGTAAGCCGGCTCGATCTCGTGGAGACTGAGACTATCAAGAACCCGACGCACCGCGTGCTGCTCTCGTTCAACACGCCCATCCTCCCGGATGCCGCGGAGATGATCAAAGACCCCCTCTATACACTGGTCAAGGTCTTTGACGGGAAGGTCATTTACCAACTGATCGACCAGTATGTTGAATACCGGGACGAGCAGAAACGCCTGCAGGAGAAGCAGCGGTTCGAGCATGTCGTGATGCCGGCAAAGATCCGGCTCCTGCCGGACTGTGTCTTCCGCCAGAGCAACCCGGCTGTGGTCGGGGTGCGGGTGCTGGGCGGCAAGCTGCGCAGCGATGTGAACCTGATCAAACTGGACGGCAAGAAGGTTGGCCATCTCAAGGCTATGCAGCTCCGGCAGGAAACGATCCGCGAGGCTGACGCAGGGCTCGAGATTGCCATATCCATTGAAGGGGCAACCGTTGGCAGGCAGATCAGCGTCGGGGACGACCTGTACGTGGACATCCCTGAGCGCCATGTCAAGGTCCTGGAAAAAGAGATGATCAAGACCCTGAATGTCAGCACCCAGGAGATCCTTGCGGAGTACACCGCGATGCGGCGCAAAGGCGATCCCTTCTGGGGCAAGTAACCGTTTCCGGCCTGAAGGTGACGCGAGGGTTTAATAGCGTACCAGTAGAATAAAATGGGTACTTCTCGTGGGCAGGCGAATCTGCCAGCAGCCGGAGACGTGAAAAGCCCGGATCCCGGGTTTTTTAGGATAAAACAATAGGAAGAATCAGGTATGGTTGAGTTTAAAGTCGTTGTATCAGACCCCAAGACCGGTCGCGCCTATAATGTTGATGCCAGTGGCGGCGCCGCAGGTGCAATCGTGGGCAAGAGTATCGGTGACGAATTTGAAGCAGGCTCACTCGGGCTCGCGGGTTATAAGATCCAGATCACCGGCGCATCCGACCAGACCGGGATCACGGCAAAGAAAGGCCTTCCCGGTGCAGGGCGCAAGAAACTGCTCCTTGCCGGCGGGATTGGGTTCCACCCGACCATGGAGGGGGAGCGCCGCAGGAAGACGATCCGCGCAAGCGAGATCACCCAGGATTTCGTGCAGATCAATACCCGTGTCACGGTATACGGAGAGAAATCCTTAGATGAACTCTTCCCGAAAGTCGAGGGAGCCAAGAAGGAAGAGAAGAAGTCCGCACCCAAGGCACGGGTCGGCAAGAAATAACATAATCTCTTTTTCGCTTATTTCATTGCGCCTGCATACGTGTGCGGTTTTTCACCGTGGCTGTAACGGTGAAGATGCAGTCATTGCGACATCGTCCATCACATTACTTGGATAATGTATAGTGTTTTTATCCGGATAATCTGGAAAACACCGGAAAAACAGTAAAAAAGGATCACGGATATTTGATATTGACAATACCATAGGCTGAACGGTTACTGGCGAACTTGACCGCTTTCCCGTCCTGCCATATCTGGACGGTCAGGTCATGGCTCTTGGAACTGTCCCCTTTCTGGAACTTTGCAGAGATCGTACCGGTTGCATTTTCAACGGTGTAGAGCCGGTTCCCGGAATTCTGCACTTTTTCCAGTACGCCATTGGCCCCGTATGTCCCGGTGAAACTGCCCAGGTAATCCACCTCAACATAGGTCCCGGAGGCAGGAACCGATACCGTGGGTGTCACTTTCACGGTAATTGATGCAACACCCGTGTTTTTCAGCAGGGTTGTCTTCGGGGCAACACTGCTGCTGCCAGGGGATGCGGACCCGGATGAATCTCCCAATCCCCCGCCCAGGAAAAATACCGCTGCGATAATCACTACTGCAATAACCCCGATGACTGCCGCAATGGTGACCCATGGCATATCACTGAAATCCCGTCGTCTTCTCCCGTGTCTCATAGTATCTCTCCTGATCTGCGTTATGGTACATAATGAATAATTTAAGGAAATACCTTTGGTATGGCTTCCCTCTAAAACCCGTGTGCAGTACCTGTACTATGGTATTTTACGCCTTCTTCAGCGCCTGCCGGAGCGAATCGCGCAGATCCGCGAATGGAACCTGGTATTTTTTTGCAAGGATCACCAGTGCTGCTGCAGGAAGGAGGTTTGTGTCAAACGCTTCTTTTATGACCTTGTTCATGTCCGCGACAATCTCGGTCTCATCAGCGTTCCGGGCCTTCGCGATACGGGTGATGAGCTCCTGCGTTGGATCGTTTCGCTCAAAGATCGCGGATGTCGGTTTGAACCCGAGGGGGATGGTCACTCCCTCCATATCAAAAAGGGGGGCGTATATGCCGTTCTCCTGCCGTATCAGGCCATCGTCCTCTGCCCTCTTCAGGATCTGGTTTGCCTGCTCGGTGCTCATCCATTTCCGGTCGAGCGCGTAATAGTAGACCAGCTCGTTCTTCCGCATGCCGGTCTTCCGGGTATGCTTGAATGGGGCGGCGATGGTTGTACGGAGTGTCACTTCGGGGCACCAAGCAGGATGTTTTTCATGTCAAGTGCATCCAGCCCTTCCCCGCGGCCTTCCTTGGCAATATCGATATCCGTGCGTGAGACCTGGTCGCTTAAGCGGAGGTAAAAAATATCATTGGCGATCGGGACCTTCCCACCGCCCCGCAGCGCAAGCGCAAGCACGGAGACCCTGAGGTCGACGGCTTCCGTGATGACACCCGGCCGGAGGGCGTCCGGCGTGATCTCACCGAACGTGGCGCGGTCAACCGCAATCTCCACTTTGGTCTTGACCTTGACCAGTTCCTTGCCGGTGGTTTTTGTTGATTCCTCGCTGTCCAGGTCTGCAATATATTTCAGGGTCTCGTTGAATGGCATCCCCATGGCAAACGAGAGATCCACCCGCTGGGGGAAACGATAATAGATCCTTCGCATGAGTACAGCATTGAACATCTGAAAGAAAAAAGATTGCTGAAGACGGTACCGTAAGACCGTCGCAATGATAAGAAAAGAAGATATGGGATATTGGTTATTCGAGTAACAGCGCGTTGATGACGCCGTCCTGGCCGGGGCGGCTGGTGATCCGTGCGGATCCCAGTTCGGTCTTGATGACTGCACCCTTGTTGAGCAGGTTCCGCCGGACATAGTTCGGGTTTGCCGTGTTCTTCTCAACGGTCTCGATCTTGACCCTCTTGGTCTCGCCGTTCTTCGGGTTGGTCACATTGGCCAGGTTTGCACGCAGCGCAATGACGATATGATTGCCCCCGTATGTCCGGGCGACCCGCGTCCTGTTCTCACCGAGATGGGTCTCTGCGGGTGCACCGCCGATGTCTGCTCTCCTCTTCATCGCTGCCGGGCGGCGCCTGCCACCGGTTACCTTCCGAACTGATTCTTTCTGCCACTGCATGGTGTCACTCTCTGGTATTCTACTCCGGGAATCCTGCCCAAAGATGGTGCTCTATATATTCCTTTCAGAGATATTTATAGTACTTCTTTGGCCCTGAACGGCCGGTTGCCTGGCCGATTCAGGCAAGGATGGATTCGAGGAGCGCTGCCACGCCGTCACCCGTCTTCAGGTTGGTCCGGAAGACCGGCATGCCCGGGTTGTAGCGCCTGATATCTGCCTGCATCCGGTCCAGGTTCGCGCCAACGAACGGGGCAAGGTCAACCTTGTTGATGACCCCGATCGTACAGTCGCGGAACATCATCGGGTGCTTGTTCACCACATCGTCCCCTTCCGTTGAACTGATGACGACAATCCGCTTCTCTGCCCCGAGTTTGAAATCCGTGGGACAGACCATATTGCCGACGTTCTCAATGAAGAGGATATCGATCTTGTCAAGCGGGAGGTGATCGATCGCGTGTTCTACCAGGTGGGCATCGAGATGGCATTCCTTGCCCGTGTTGGCATTGTAGGCCGGGATTCCGGTGGCCACGATCCGCTTGAAATCATCGTCACCGTACACGTCGCCTGCAATTGCACCGGCCTTGAGCCCTTTCTTCTCGAGCAGGGGTACGAGCCGCTCGATCAGGGCGGTCTTTCCCGAGCCGATCGCCCCCAGCAGGTCGAACGCCCGCACCCCGTGGGCCTTCAGGTGCTGTGCATTGTGGTTGGCGAGGGAGTTGTTGGCGTCGTAGACATCCTTCTCCAGCCTGACGTCGATATGATGCATGGTAAATGGTGGGAGCGTGCAGTGTTTATACCTTGACCCACAAACGATCAGACAATGGCAGCTGGTGAGTGCATTATATACCCCTGCTACTTCAATGTCGCATATTCGCGTGCAGAAGGGCGGCGGGTCCCGCGCAGTCTCGGGGTGAAAGGGCCGGTACTGACGGATCTCGAACGTGCCCTGAAGCGTTCGGGCATCGCGTACCGCGTGGAAGATCACCACCACCCGGCCCACTGGACCCGGCGCGAAGGCCGTATTATTGCCGAATGGACAGAGAGCAAGGAGATCCTGATCAGGAAGATTGCCCAGAAACTGGAGGTCCGTAAATGAGCGGGATGTACGATCTTCACACCCACACGATCCTCTCGGACGGCGAGATGCTCCCCATCGAGCTCATCCGGAGGATGGCAGTGACCGGGTATACCACCGTGGCGATCACCGATCACGTGGATCTCTCCAATGCAGAGTCCGTGCTCGCCACGCTGGATCTGGTCCGGGATTCCGCAGCACTCTTTGGCGTACGCCTGCTCTGTGGTGTGGAGATCACCCACGTGCCCCCGACCCAGATCGCATCACTCGCAAAAGCGTCAAAAGCTGCAGGTGCGGATATCGTTGTCGTCCATGGAGAGACACCGGTCGAGCCGGTGGCCGAAGGCACCAATCATGCCGCGTGCACATGCAAATACGTGAATGTTCTCGGCCACCCGGGGCTCATCACCTTAAAGGATGCAAAGGCTGCGGCAAAGAACGGCATTGCCCTTGAGCTCACCTCCCGGGGGGGGCATAACCGGACCAACGGCCATGTTGCACAGGTTGCGCAGGAAGCCGGGTGCCAGCTGGTCGTTGACTCTGATGCGCATGCACCTCACGATATCCTTGACGAACGGGCGAAATTTATCATTGCCAAAGGGGCCGGACTGACCGATGCGGAGTGCAAACGGGTGCTATCTTTAAATATCGACCAATTCCTGGGTTTCTGAATTTTCATATTTATACTTTCATGCAATGTTTAAATAGCGTGCCGTCACACATATATAGATTACTAAAAAATTCCAGAATTATTGTATCCTTGAGGTTACTCGTGAAAGTTGTTGGTCGAGCGATGAGCACCGTTGGCAGCCGGATGCTCATTATCCAGTGCGATGCCGCCCAGCTCCCGCCTCTCTACAGCGAGGTTTCCGATCGCCATATGAAACCGGTCGGGAAGATACTGGATCTCTTCGGGAACGTGAAGGCTCCGTATGCCGCCGTTCTCTGCCGGGATAAGTGCACTGTCCAGCCCAATGAAAAACTCTTCACAAAGTAACATCCCACAGATGCAGGCCCCGTAATCAGAAAGCAAAATCCAATCTCAGAACAGGTGAATGTGGATGCAGGAAATTGAAAAATTAAAGGTTCTCCAGTCTGAGCGTGAAGCGCTCAAGTCCCGCACGAAGCAGAAAGAGCAGGAGAAAAAAGCCGAGAACCATACCGAAACCGTCTGCCCGGAGTGTGGCGGCAGGCAGTTAGTCCATGACTACGAGCGGGCAGAACTGGTCTGCCAGAGCTGTGGTCTCGTCATTGACGATGATTTCATTGACCGCGGCCCGGAGTGGCGTGCGTTTGACCATGACCAGCGGATGAAGCGCTCCCGTGTCGGCGCCCCGATGACCTTCACGATCCACGACAAGGGTCTCTCAACCATGATTGACTGGCGCAACCGGGACTCCTACGGCAGGGCCATCTCCTCCAAGAACCGTGCCCAGCTCTACCGTCTCCGCAAGTGGCAGCGCCGGATCCGTGTCAGCAATGCAACGGAACGCAACCTTGCATTTGCATTATCAGAACTGGACCGGATGGCGTCCGCTCTTGGTCTCCCGCGGAACGTGCGTGAGACTGCAGCGGTCGTGTACCGTGATGCCGTGGACAAGAACCTGATCCGCGGCCGGAGCATTGAAGGTGTTGCAGCAGCAGCGCTCTATGCAGCCTGCCGGCAGTGCAGTGTTCCGCGGACACTGGACGAGATCGCAGAAGTATCCCGTGTGTCTAGGAAAGAGATTGGCAGGACCTACCGGTTCATCTCCCGGGAACTGGGCCTGAAGCTCCTCCCGACATCGCCCATAGACTACGTGCCCCGGTTCTGCTCGGGTCTCACCCTCAAGGGCGAGGTGCAGAGCCGTGCCGTAGAAATTCTCCGGCAGGCTGGAGAGCGCGAACTGACCAGCGGCCGGGGTCCGACCGGTGTTGCAGCCGCCGCCATCTACATCTCCTCCATCCTTGGCGGGGAGCGGCGCACGCAGCGTGAAGTGGCAGAGGTTGCCGGTGTGACTGAAGTCACCATACGGAACCGGTACAAGGAACTGGCGGAGAAACTGGATATCGAAATTATCCTGTAACTTTTTTTGTCCCGTACCCGGGACGCCAACAACTATATTCCACCCGGCTCAAATCATATAGAACACAGCAGCGGGCTCGTAGATCAGGGGTAGATCGCTACGTTCGCAACGTAGAGGCCGCGGGTTCAAATCCCGCCGGGTCCATGCATTTTTTTAAAAAAGAGATTTCTGATGGTTACTTTTTCTGCAGAAGTGTCTGCACTTCGCTCTCCAGCGTTGACTTCATCTTCTCAATAGCCTCGTTGAGATCGTTCGTTGTCGTGATCATGAACGAGTTGTCGCTCTTGGGATCATGGTAGTTGACGATATATTCGATCTGTCCGTCTTTTGCCTTCTTGGGTTCGATGATCAGTTTTGCCATGAAAACTCCCTCCCGGATTGCATATCCCGAGTAGTATTCCGGTATCTCACCCGGCTCACAAAATTGTTTTGCTTTCTGGGTAAATCCTGCCGCGCCCCTGGATGAAACCGGGACCGCGTGACTGGAAATACCCGGAAGGATCAGTAACAACTATATGGAATCCGCAGAAAAATAGTATGCCGCAAGCATAGATGCAGCGGGCTCGTAGATCAGGGGTAGATCGCTACGTTTGCAACGTAGAGGCCACGGGTTCAAATCCCGTCGAGTCCATCTCTTGTTTTCTTGATTTTTTCCAGGACCGTGAGGTCTTTTCAGGATCGAAAAGCGAGTCCATGATTCCTGACATGCATTCTCTCTTACTAAAAAATGTCATACCCTCCATAAATCCGAAAACTATGTCATGGACTGGGGTTATGACTCCGAAAAAATGCACCGGTTTATCCGTGACATTCACAACTCAGATTCGGAGCCGATCTGAAATTACAGACATTCCCGATCCAGAAGACGGAAATCTCTTGCAGGATCATTCTCGCTGACTTTGACAGGGTTATACAATTTGTTTGAAGTAAGGTTTTCTTTCGAGTAACATTTTTCAATCAAGGTCCGGCAAAAAAATTTCAACCAGGGTTTGATAGATCCGGAAACGGTTTTCGATCGCGATCGGGATCGCGATGAAAATTTTCAAATCAAAGCTTGATGAAAAAAATTTCATCAGGGTCTGCCTGAAATTTTTAATCAAGGTCTGGTTGCAAAAAGTTAAACAGATCTGTCTCAATCCGGGCAGGGTATCTACGACGGCAATCAGATCGAGACGGCAGTTTTTCAATCAAGGTCCGGTTGAAATTTTTTCAGCAGGGTCTGCAAAAAATATTTTCATCAAGGTCTGGTTGAAAAATAAAAATCAAACCCTGATGGATCTGCGAATGGTTTTCAATCGCGATCGGGATCGCGATGAAAATTTTCAAATCAGGGTTTGATGGAAGATGTATACCAGCAGTATGACTGCCCGGGGATCAACCGGGCCCAGGACGGTGGCGATCAAATCTGCAGAATCGGGTTTTCAGCAGAGCAATTGTTTTAAAATCAGTCAACCCAGTCAAGCAGGTGACTGCTCTTGTCCTGCTCTTCGTGCTGGATCAGTTTCCGCTTGACTTTCTTCACCGCTTCCGTTGCCGGTGACGGCGGTGTATCATACTGCCCAAGGTCCATGTAATCATGGGTCAGCCAGTCGTCCCCGCTGCTGATCTCATGCACCAGTTTCGGTTCCGTGTTCTCCCGTGCAGGAGTGGGTTCGGATTCGTCATGGAGCGGGTATGCAGGGACAGGTTGTTCCAGAGAAACGGGAGCCTGCGGCACGAACTCTGAGGGTGATGGGACGGCCGCAAGCACCGGGGGAACCGGGGCGACCGGCCGCGACGGGGCCGGCTGGCTGTCCGAACGGAAGATGAGGAAATCCACAAAATCCTCCACCTCCCGGCGCTGCTCTGGAGTGAGCCGGTCCAGCTTGTTCGGTAGTAAATCCATCATTCGAACCTCCCGGTCAATCAGTAACTACCATATCTTTTCCCGATTGTATTTAAGAGAAATGCGAAGGAGAAAATAAAAAATTATTCCCATTTGTGCTGGTAGCCCCGCTTCTCCAGGGGCTTGCCATCCACGGTAGCCGTACGCTGCGGGACAACGGTGCCGATGACCGTTGCATCCACACCGGCAACCGGGAACCGGTCGGGTGCGATCGTGAAGATCAGTTCGTAATCCCCGCCGCCATACAGCGCAAGTTCGAGTGCCTGCTTTGCGGGAATACCGGCGGGAAGGGGAAGTTTTGACGAATCGATCGCAAACCCGCAGTCGTTTGCGCTCATCAGGTCATAGAGCGAGAGTGCAATCCCGTCGCTGTCGTCCATCATCGCGCTCACACCGGCCCTGCCAAGGAGTTGTCCCTCCGTAACCCGGGGCTGCGGCTCGAACAGGAACTTCTCGAACTGGTGGTAGCCGTCCAGCCATGCCTGCGCCTGTCCCGGAATGCCGGTAATACAGACCAGGTCACCCGGCCAGGTGCCGGCTCTCCGGGCAATATCCCTCCGGTCAACGAGGCCCAGGCCGGTCGTCACGACCGTAAGTTCGTTATGGTGGTCGATGTCGCCGCCAATGATCTCCGTCCCGTACTTCGTGCAGCAGTCCTTTGCGCCCTGCATCACGTCCTTAAGGCTCTTCCAGTCATCGAGCCCGACCGCGATGAGCAGGAATTTCGGCGACGCTCCCATGCTCGCGATATCCGAGAGCGTGACCGCCGCGCTCATCCATCCGGCCTGCCAGTCGGTCATACCCTCGACAAAGTCCGTTGACCGGTGGAGCATGTCGGTCGTTGCCACCATCACCTGTCCGCCGCAGGCAAATTCAGCACAGTCATCGAGGCACCTGTCCTTTCCGACAATGCCCATCACCACGTTCAGGAGTTCCCGGTCATCCACCTTTCTTCACTTCCTTACCGCGTTCGCTCTTGTACTCCTTGAATATGTGCTCGATCATTGCAGTCTTCTTCTCCCGCTCGTGCAGATCCTGCGTCTCCCGCCAGCGGTGCAGAGCCGCGTCGAGCGCATCCTTGCCGCACAGCCCCTGCTTGCCCCTGATCTGGGTGCTCGTCTCCCGGTCGGAAAGGAGCGGGATCGCGGCTTCCCGGAACGACGGGAGCAGCTGGGGATCGCTCCCGGCAAGCGTCTTTTCGCCCATAATGATCGCACCGGCTTTGAGTTCCGCGAGATCCTTGAGCACGCTCCTCCCCCAGCCATCGGTCCGGTTCACGTACACGATATCGCCCTCATCAACCCCGACATCCTCCACGAGCCGGCGCAGCCCCTCTCGGGTCAGGGTCTCCATCACCTTGACCGGCACAACGTCCCCGTCCATTGAGAGTTCGGCAAATTTTTTGATCCGGGCAAGGCGTTTTACCAGGTTCCGGTTGTGCCGCTCTTCCTTGTGCAGGCGCTTTTTGAGACTCTGGATGACCGCGTCGCGCTTCACCACCTCGCTGTCCTTTGCCAGTTCCGCGTCCCGCACGGTGTGGACTTTTTTCAGCCGGGCTGATAGCCTGTGGATCTCGTAGTCCTTTCCCTTCACCTCTTCCTGGAGTTCGGCAACAAAGGTCTTCAGGCGCTTCACCATCCCGTCCAGCACCCGGACCCGCTCATCGTGCTTCTCATCAACGGCCACCGGGGGTGCCTGCACTACCGCAGGTTTTGCCACCGCGTTCATATCGCCAATCACCTGGTCGAGCGACTGCCCCCGGATCACCCGGGCCCGCACCTCATCCAGATCGTGGCCCGGGGGAATGCGTTTCATCAGGCTCTGGAACCGCTGGCGGTAATGGCGGTAAGCATCGAGTGCCGCTGAGAGGGCATCCCGTTCGTGGTCGTTCGCGTACTCGAACGGTTCGGTCAGATCCATCTTGGTCTCCACGCTCGTGTCCTGCTTTGGCGTGAATGCAACCGCTGCAAACGCCCTGCGAATCTTCTCGACCGTGAAGGGCATCGGCTCGACATCGGAGGCGATGACCAGCGGCTTTCCCACCTTGTAGAGCGATTCTATCACATCCGACATGTTCATCTGCCGGGAACTGGCGAGATGGAGGATGTTGCCGTCAAGGTCGAGTGCGGCAATACCTGTGGTGGTGCCGGGATCGATCCCGACAATCAGGTATCGCGGTTTTGCAAAGAGCGGACGGAACCGGATCCGCTCGAGCCGCTTGCCGCTGATCCTGACCTGCACGTCCGATCCGCGGTACATGGAGACCGGAACCTGGTCCCGGGTGGCAAAGACCCGGAACGCGACCCGGCTGCACCCCCCGAATGCCTTTGTCTCCTTCTTCTCGTACCGCAGGCCGGCAGCTACGAGCGCCTGCTCGATCTCGCGGCCCTTGAACTGGACGGCCCCGTGCATCTTCCGGACGTACCGGTTCTGGCTCCACCCGCCCTTGCCCGGCGAGCGGTGCCGGCTGACCACGATCTCGCTCTCGTTCTCGAAGGCGATCACCTCCGCGCCGGCGCCCAGCGTGGCAACCTGCGCCGTTGTCCGGGCTTCCGCAAAGGGATCGAACTTGTTGAAGCTGATATTGTACCGGCCGGCAACCTTCTGGAGCGTCTCCTTGCGCTCGCCCCCGGTTACCTGCACGAGCCGGGTCTGCGGGGGCAGGCCCTGTAAAAAGAAGAAGAGTTCGTGCTGGTCGGCCGCGATTTCCTGAAGACTGTCGACTGCGAGGATGTCCGGCTGCTCTGCGGAGAGCATACGGAAGAGGCGGAAGAGCGAGACTTCCGACTCGCTTTCGATCCGGGATCCATCCATCCGCACAAGGGCATACATCGGCCGACGGGATCGCGACCGGACAGAGCCTTTGATGATGTCGATACCAAAGACCTTCAGCCGGTCACCCATTGCAACGCAACCTCCCGGTCGCGCTTCAGCTTGTATTTCCTCTTGAAGAATGCCAGGATGTTGTCGATGTCCCGCCCGGCTATCGCTTCCGCGTTCGGGTGGTCGGTTCCGACCCACTGGGGCCAGTCGATGAGGATGCATTTCCCGTCCTCGACAAGGATATTGTATTCCGAGAGATCGGAATGGATGATGCCGGCCTGGTACGCTATACGGACATTTTCCAGGATCTCGTCGAGGAATTCGTCGGGAGACGCGACGTTGCAGCGGTTGAGAATGGGGCCGTTGATGAGGGACATCACGACCGTGTGCCGGTTCTGGGCAATGGGGAGCGGGACGCTCACCTTCGGGTGAAGGGCCTTGAGCGCCTGGTACTCGCGCTCTGCCGATTTTCGCGAGGCGATGAGCCACGGGCAGTGCCCATCCTCCATGTACTCGCGGTTGAGCCGTGCTGATGAGAAGGAACGCCCGCCCACCCGGTGGAACTTGATCGCAACGGGCCCGAGGCCAAGGGCTTCGTACACCACGGACTCCTTGCCCTCGCCGAGCAGCGTGCCCAGAGCCGAGATCGTACCCTTCTGCGTGAGGGTGGCGAGCGCAAGCGTGTCGTATCCCCCGAAGACGAGGGCATACCCGTCGTACGGGACCGGGTTGAACCGGACCATCCCCCATTCCATGAGCCGGGAGAGCCGGTAATTGATCTCCGATTCGGAGAGTTTTGTGGCGGTCTTCAGGTATTCGAGCGGCACCCACGCGTACCGCTTCATCCCGCGTTCGAGCGCGAGCAGGATGGATTTCTCATATTTGTTCAGGGTGCGGATATGCTCCGCTGCAACGCCCATAATCGTTAGAGTGGTTATGTGCGAGAGTATAAAATCGCATCTTTGGTTCCCTGCATACCTTAAACATCTTTTATTATCCAGCATTGATCGGATCGGATGATGCAGTGCAGCAAGTGTAAGCGCGAGGCAGTGATCTTCCAGCCCTATTCCGGGCAGTATCTCTGTCCGGCTCACCTGACCCTTGATATCGGGACAAAGGTCAGGCGGATGATCCGCCAGCAGCAGTGGATGCGGCCGGGCGATCACATCGGCGTAGCCCTGACCGGCACTGCGGCGGATAATGCCCTTCTCTTCTTTTTCCAGGATCTTACCGGTAAACGCATGGATATACGGGTGTCGGGAATTCCGGCGGAGGGGGGGATTTCAGGGGTCATGGCTGCGGCAGGCACGAGGGGGATCACCCGGATCGCTCTTTCCACAACGCTTGAACAGGCATCGGCCTCACTCCTGGCGGACATCCTCCGGGGCGATGTTGAGCAATGCACGGGTACCGACCCGGATCTTCCCTCTACGCCGGTACTCATACTCCCATTCAGTCACATCCCGGCGGATGAGATCGCGGCATATGCCCGTATCCATGGTATTGAGGGGGACACGCCTGCCCGGCAGCAGGATACCGATCCGTTGTTGATGGATGTGCAGGCCCTGCTCGCCGAATATTCCCGGCGCCACCCTGCAGCGCCTCACGCAATCCTGAACCTGTGCGAAACGCTCCAATCCCCCGTGCGTCAGGATTCCGGTAGATAATCGAAAACGGGGTGGGAGGACTGCCCTGTACTGAGGTTACCGAACAGTTGAAAAAGATCTTCCATTAACACTTACTGGAGTACGAACATGGACGTGGATAACGGGCTCGGATGCAGGATGGGCAGGGTGGAACAGATGATCCGGTATGCATACTGGAATACCGGATCAAGGGGGATCGTCATCGGCCTGAGCGGGGGGATAGACTCGGCAGTTGCGGCGGCATTCTGCTGTCGGGCCGTCGGGCCGGCCCATGTCCTCGGGCTCTCACTGCCGACGTCTGTCAGTAACCCGGACGATATCCGGGATGCAGGGAAATTATGTGATCTCCTGAAGATGTCCCATGAGGTCATCAGCATCGATCCCCTGCTCGATGCGTACCGTTCCCTGCCGGGATTTCTGGAGACGCCGTACCTTCTTGGGAACCTGATGGCCCGCATCCGCATGGCCACCCTGTACTACCACGCGAACCGGGACAACCGGATCGTCTGCGGCACCTCAAACCGGAGCGAGTACCTGGTGGGCTACTGCACCAAATACGGCGACAATGCCGCTGACATCCAGCCCCTCCTCCACCTCTACAAAACAGACGTGTATGTCGTTGCCCGGGAACTGGGTATACCGGAGCCCATCATGAAGAAGGTCCCCTCTGCCGGCTTATGGGAAGGGCAGAGCGATGAGAAGGAGATCGGCCTCACCTATGCCGAGATCGATACCTCGTTAAAATCTCTTGAGAAGCAGCAGTGGCTGGCGCGGACACCGACAGAAGAGAAAGTGCTCGCGCTCGTAAAAAAGAGCGAACACAAGCGGCAGCCGGCACCTAATCTTTTAGCAGTATGTCCAGAATAGCTGCGTAGTCTTCTGGTCTGTTCAGGAAGTCCAGCGCTTTCTCATTTCCTATCAGGCTGTACAATGGCCCGCTGACGATCCGGTGCGCCTCGTGTCCGGACCTTGCCCTCACAAACCTGACCGGGGGAACAGCAGGATACCGTGGATTCTTTCGGAGTTCCCCGGTACACAAATCGAAATATGCAGCCCCGTGGTGCGACTCGTACTCCCCGTACTCGCTCTCAAAGGTGGTGGAGACGATATTTGCCATGGCAAGCGTTTTATCCGGAGATGGATTGATGGAGACGTGCCCATATCCCGGTGGTATAATGACAACCTCTCCCGTACCTGCACGGATCATAACGATATCGCGAAGATCGCGCGACTGGAGGAGATAGTGTGCCTGCCCCTCAAGAACCTCGTAGATCTCCGGGTAGCCCATACCCGCGGGAGTCTTCGGGTGGTAATGGCCCTTGGTCTTCACCCGTTCCCCGCAGAGATCGCGGGGCGGAATAACGGTAAGGTCATACCTCAGGTGATGGGAATGCAGCCACCGCCAGTCCGCGTCCGACTTTGCCAGATCGCGGTACATGGAGTAAAGCGGCCCCTCACCGGAACACGACGAATCGGCAAGGACCGGGCGCATCTCCTCTATTGTCCGGACTGTAGGGGAAGGCAGTTCCCCGTCCCATCCTAGCATCACCAATTCTTTTTCATTCAAGGTAATAATACCCGGCGCTCGCCCGGGCCCGGGAATGTATCCTTCTTACTGCCTGTTCTGTGATCTGTCTTCAGGTGAATAGACAAAATCGCGCGCATCGCAGAGAGGTATGCCCGGCACAGGGTATCTGGTAGTAACCAGGTTTTCCGTTCAGAAATCCCGGATATCTACCATCTCTGAAATATCCATCAGGCCTTTCATTGCCTGGATCTGCACCCATCGCCCCCCCTCACGGATCGCGGCGAGCGGATTGGTCCCTCCGATTGCGGCGATACCGATGAACTGGGGATTGACCGGGACACCGAGCAGGGGCACGTTGGGAATGCCCACCTCAAGGATGCCTGAATAACTGCTGTCTGCAAGTTCATCCAGCACCTGTCCGACAAGGGGCTCTGCCTCCATGTGGAACTCCCGTATATTGGCGAGGATGTTGCCGCTGCCCTTGTGCATCACGTTTGTTACGGACGTGGTCTTCTGCGAGATAAGCACCTGGAGCGGATCGATGGTAGTATGTTCGTAGAGAATGATATGCGTGAACCGTACCGGGGTCATGTTCTCGATCTCGACAACGCCACCGCCGATCGGGTTGACCGGTATGCCGCGCCGGATCAGGAGCCCGTCGAACGTGATGCTGCACAGGGTACAGATCCCCGTGGAACCGGCCGGGATGACAAAACCTGAAACTTTCTCTCCCGATGCAAGGAACCTGACGAGCCCGCTGACACTGACACCGGTCCTGTTTGCATCTTTCAAGATAGATATGGCAAAGTCAAGATCTTCATTTTTGATCAGGGAAAGGTTGTAGACAACCTTTCCCTCCCCGGTTGTGGGATCAAACGTGACCTGGATGGCATAGTCCTCGATAATATGGTTGACAAACTTCAAGGGTACCATCATTGCAGTAATCTCGGGCATTTCAATAGAAAAATTGTTCTATAAGTCCATGAAAAGTATTCATGATGGAACACGATATGCGGGAAAAAGCCAAGAATGCGATGCGGCTCATTCTTGAAGCGGCTCGTTTTGAGGTGGAGGAGGTTGACGAACCCCTCGACCTTTCAGCAGTCCGTGACAGCACATGCCTTCTTGTGCTCTGTTCAAACGACCGCCCTATGATTGCACAGTTCGACAAGACCAATTACAGTCTCATGATCGATGACCAGGAGATGACCTGCAAGAAGCTGCTCTTCACGCTCGAAAAAGATCCCGGTACCGAGAACTGTATCCAGTGGGGTGTTGACGAGTTCGTGCGGTATACCGGTGAAGCGGTACTTGCAGATATCGTTGGCCGCGAACTGGCACTCGATCTCACGCCCTCAAAGGCAAAGAAAGCGGCGGTTGCAGCGGCGGCCGAGAAAGAGGAGGAACCCTCTGGGATCACCCTCCTCCACTTCCCGATCAAGCTCACCGAGCAGGCTGCAATCCGGGCCGGGGGGATCCAGGGAACCGCAAAGCTCAGGTTCATCCCCTATTTCCTCTTCCACTATACGAGCACGGGAGAGCAGGTATACAAGGACCGCCGCATACCGTTCGACGCTGACGGGTGGGGTGCGATCAATGCGATCAACGGGATCAAGATCGATCTCGATGGTAAACTCGTGGAGGAGAAGGAGATCCCCGGAGGTGCCGAAGTCTGCGATCCCCATATCCGGAAAGATGAGGCATCAGAGCGGATCGTGAGCGAACTGATCGATCGGCTCACCCAGAAGGTCCGCATCAAGCAGGAAAAGGGAGATGCGATCTTCTACGAGGAGAAGGTCCTCAAGCCCGACCGCAAGAATATCACGGTCGATGCAAAGCAGGTCTATATTCCCGTATGGCAGATCCGGGGCAAGAAGATCGTGGAAGTGAATGCATTCACGGGCGAACTGCTCTCGGAACCGATGGATGAAGGCGTCGAAGTCTTCTAAAGAGAATGAACCCCCATCTCCTTTTTTTCCGTAAACGTTCCCGGCCATTACAGTCGATTCTCTTTTCCTGCGTTCCTGATGTTCCCGATGATGAGTGCCAACCCGCCCGCGGCGGGGCGGGATACCCATGATCGTTATCCTTGGCGGGGGGCCGGCAGGACGGCTGGCATCGATCCGCCTTGCAACGGCCGGAAAAGAGGTCACTCTCATAGAGAAAGGGGGAATCGGCGGGCAGTGCCTTCATTTCGGCTGCATGCCGGTCTGTGCCCTGAACGATGTTGCGCGCCATCTCCAGGCTGCCGGCACATTCCGGGATCTCGGGATTACCGATTCGGTCCCGAAGGTAAATTTCCCGGAACTCCTTAAGGAAATGCAGAAGATCCAGGCTACGATCACCGCCGTCCTCGACAAGGAGACACGGGATGCCGGTGTGGAGATCCGCTATGGGAAGGAAGGGCGGTTCGATGGGAAACAGGTCGTTCTCGGCGATGAAAAACTGGATGCCGATGCAGTCATCCTCGCGACCGGCTCCCGCCCCATGATCCCGGCTATTCCGGGAATTTCGGCTCCCGGTATCTATACCCCGCATTCGCTTCGCAGTATGGACCACCTGCCGGAACATCTCGCGATCATCGGCGGGGGGATCATGGCGGCGGAGTTCGCGTATATCTTCTCCCGTTTCGGGAGTAGGGTGACGATCCTCTCCCGGAGCACATTCCTCAAAAGCCTCGATGAGCAGCTCCGGAAACGGGCGTACCGTGAGCTTGCCGGTGTGGCGATCCGTGAAAAGACCGATGTACTCTCTGTCGGGGGCGGGCCGGGGAACCTGCTGCTGGATCTGAAAAGCGCGTCAGGTCATGACGTGCTTGATTGCGATGCCATTCTCATCGCTGCCGGCCTCACCCCCAATTCGGAACTGCTCGACGGGGTTGCCAAACGACCGAACGGCGAGGTGATCACGGACGAGTACATGCGGACGAATGTCCCCGGTGTTTATGCCGGCGGGGACGTGACCGGGCCGCCGTTCCTGACCCCGGTTGCCCGGCAGCAGGGGATCGTTGCCGCGGACAACATCCTTGGGAACCACCGGAAGATGGAGTACAACCACATTCCGCAGGCGCTCAATCTCGGGTACGAACTGGCCTTCTGTTCGGATGGCAACCCGAAAGCAAAGCCTCTCGTTGTACCGGGGCCGGCCGGTCCCGGCACCTTCTGGTCGGTCCCGGCATCCGATACCGGGTTTGCGAAGATCCAGATCGCACCGGACGGTTCGATCAGCGGCATGTGTTCTGCGTCCCCCGGGGGTGGATTGATCGCCGGCTACATGGCGCTCCTGATGAGGCACCACTTCTCCGTACACGATTTCGATGATTTCATCGAGGTCCACCCGTCCACCGACGGGGTTTATGGCCTTGCAAAATATGCATCCGAGGTTCTTCGCAGGCGCCGTGACCGCGAATAACCCGGCGTTCATTTTCCGTCGCAGGTGCTGAAGGTATTATTACTTTTGGCATCGCATTATTACGATACATATCTCCCCATACCCCGGGTGTTTTTCCATGACCAGTCCCACTGAAAATACTGTATTCGACCAGACGCGGCTTGACAAGATTGTCGCCCTCCGCGAGAAAGGGCTCGCGATGTTCCCTCCCACGTTCGACCGCAAGAACACCGTCCTTGAGATCAAGACGAAGTTCGCGGAGATCACCCATGAGAAGAGTGCGGAGAGCGTCTCGACGGCAGGGAGAATCTACATCGTGCGGAACCATGGCAAGACCATCTTTGCCGATCTCGGCGACGAGAGCGGTAAGATCCAGCTCTATATCCGCAAGAACGATCTCGGGGAGGATCAATTCGAACTCTTCAACCAGTATGTCGAGCGGGGCGACATTGTCGGGGTTGAAGGCCACGTCTTCCGGACAAAACTGGGCGAGATCACCATCTGGGTGGATTCCGTTACCCTCCTGTGCAAAGCGGTCTGTTCCCTGCCGGAGAAGTTCCACGGGTTAACTGATGTGGAGAAGCGCTACCGTCAGCGGTACGTGGACCTGATCGTCAACGATGAGAACCGGCAGACCTTCAGGAGCCGGAGCCGGATCATCTCGCTCCTCCGCCGGTACCTTGACGACCACGGCTTCTTGGAGTTCGAGACCCCCATCCTCCAGCCGGTCTATGGCGGGGCAAATGCGCAACCCTTCACCACCTACCACAACTCCCTCGACCAGAAACTCTTCCTCAGGATCGCCCCCGAGTTGTACCTGAAACGGCTTGTTGTCGGGGGATTCGAGCAGGTCTTTGAGATCTCGCGGAACTTCCGGAACGAGAGCATAGACAGCGATCACAACCCTGAATTCACGATGGTTGAGATCTACTGGGCGTACCGGGACTTCAGGGACATGATGGGACTCACCGAAGACATCGTCACGTCCATCATGCAGCAGGTCCACGGAAAGACCGAGATTCCCTTTGGAGAGATCACGCTCAATTTCACCAAGCCGTGGAAGAAGATCTCCATGGCCGATGCCGTGAAGGAGATCGGCGGTATCGATATCTTCGCGCACACGGTTGAGGAACTCCGGAAGCTCGCCCATGAGCACAAGATCGAGGACCCGGACAAGCCGCAGAGCCAGCGCGAATACCTCATTGCCTTCTTTGAGGGGCTCGTTGAGGAGAACCTGATCCAGCCGACCTTCATCTACGATTACCCGGTAGAGAACTCGCCGCTGGCAAAGCGCCACCGCGAGAAGGAGGGCTTCACCGAGCGGTTCGAGCTCTTCATTGCCGGCATGGAGGTGGGCAACGGGTTCTCGGAACTCAATGACCCGGTCGACCAGAAGGAGCGGTTTGAGGCACAGGACGAGAAGCGCCGTCTCGGCGATGTCGAGGCCCAGATGATCGATTACGACTTCATCAACGCGATCGGGTACGGCATGCCCCCGACCGGCGGGGTCGGTATCGGTATCGACCGGCTCGTGATGCTCCTCACGAACAACAACTCCATCAAGGAAGTGATCCTCTTCCCTTCGATGAAGACCCATAAGCCGGGCGACGATGAGGAAGCGTCTGAAGAGAAGCCGGAAGCAGCGGTAAAAGAAGGATAGTCCTTTCCGCTGCCCGATCGATCATTCTTTTTTTGGATCAGCTGATCCCACGCTGTGATCTTTTCACGTCCTGTGCAGGATAAAAAAAGGATTACGCTTTGATACGCGCAATTGACTGGTTTATTCGATGGTCACTTTTACCATCGTGACATCGTTCTTCGGCCGGTCTTCCCGGAGGGTCTTGGTCTTGCCGATTTTATCGACAACATCCATACCTTCAATGACCTTCCCGAAAGCCGGGTGTTTGCCATCAAGGAAGTTGTTGTCAGCGAGATTGATGAAGAACTGTGATCCCCCGGTGTTGGGGCCGGCGTTTGCCATCGAGATGGTGCCCCGGTCGTTCCGGTTGCCGGGCGGGAACTCGTCCTTGATAGCGTAACCCGGGCCTCCTGTGCCGTTCCCTTTTGGATCGCCGCCCTGGATCATGAAACCGTTGATAACGCGGTGGAAGATAATCCCGTTGTAGAACCCTTCGTTAACAAGTTTTTCGAAGTTGCCAGCGGTAATTGGCATGTCGGGTGCAAGCGCGATCCGGATCGTGCCCATATTCGTCTCGATCCGTGCAATTTTTCCTGGTTGTTCTGGTGCTGTCATAGTATCCTTAACAGTATGGGGATTACGGTTATATCAAAATGCTATGGGAAAAAAGGATGGTTCAGACCATTGTCGCACGGATGATTGTGACATTCTGGAGCGGGCGGTTGACCTTGCCTCCTGAGGTCTGGACTTTCCCGATGGCGTCCACGACATCCATTCCTTCGACAACCGTGCCGAAGACCGGGTGCTTTGTGTCGAGTCCGTTGTTGTCCACGAGGTTGATGAAGAACTGGGAGCCGCCGGTATTGGTACCCGAGTTTGCCATGGCAACGGTGCCGCGGCTGTTGCTGTTGGTACTCGTGAATTCATCCGGGATGACATATCCCGGGCCTCCCCTGCCGGTACCGGTGGGGTCCCCACCCTGTATCATGAACCCGTCGATGACGCGGTGGAATATGACCCCGTTGTAGTAGCCTTTCTGGACCAGCATCTCAAAATTACCGGCCGTGATGGGCATGGCGGGATCGAGCTTGATGGTGATGTTTCCCATCGAGGTCTCCAGCAGGACATTCTTTCCCGAAAGTGCAGGGATGGTGTGGTATACGGATGCCGATGCTACAGGTGCAGCAGTGACCGCGGGAGCGGTAACGGCAGCGGAGGCAGAAGACTCCGTTTTGACGGCGGGAGTTGACTGGGTGCATCCCGCACAGATCACCAGTGCTGTGACAATGATGGTGACAAGTACGACTGATTTGGGAAATTCCATACCCGGTACTGTGGGTGCGGTGGTAAAATAGAGATTTTGGGGAATATGATCCCCCGTCATTCACTTAATCTGCTTTTTTCTCTTCTTCCCTGCGGGCGCCGAAAACATAGATGGCACCGATTGCCAGGATGATCGATACAAGACCGGTAAGGAGGATAAGCCCGCCCTTTGTGGTGGCATCATTGTAATCCTTTGCAGACATGTCGATGGCAAGAACCGCGGCCGTGTTGCCGCTGGAATCGCCAAGCGAATCATCGATAGGGGCATAGGCGCTCATGAACGACCCGTACTGGGTGGTGTACGGTTCACGTGATGTGGTCGGCCCGGAGAGGGCAGCGAAGATCTCCATCTTGTCGGGAGCTGTGGAGACCTCGCCGGTCTTTGCCGATCCCGCCGGGTCATCCGGGTAGAGGTCATCAACGAGGAAGATCGCGGTCTTGTTGGGGTAGACCTTCAGGATATAGGCATTGAGGATATGGTCATCCATGCTGCGCATGGTCTGGAGGTTCGTTGCCACGGTAAGATATTCCGGTGAGGTCTCGCTTCCCGTGGTGATATTGGCGAGATCGCCCGCATGGACCTGGGTCGCCATGACCGAGACCGTGGATTTCATCCCCGCCTGGGTTACGCTCTTCAGCGCGTTTTGTTCACTGGTATAGGCAAATACCGTGAGGGCCCCGATGATAATAATCACAAGGAGCGAGGCCGCCCATAGTCTGGTTGATTTGGAACATGAACAGGTCATTTCAGGATCGCCTCCTGAGCACAGCACCGATACCCGCTGCCGCTACCAGCCCCGCGATGAGAATCGCAAGGGAGGGCGCGGATGCGGGAGTCGGCGTGGGTGCGGGCTGCATACTGATAGCAAGGGGCGTAGTCTGCCCGGAGTTCACCGTGGCGGTCTGCGAGTAATCGACATACCCGGTATACTTGAGCAGGACCTGGTGATCTCCGGGGGCAATGCCGGTAAGCGTTGACGGGGTATACCCCTTGAACAGGTTGTCGACATAGATCTCGGCACCGGCGGGTGTGGACACGACATCAAGCGCCCCGGTAGCCGGGACCGGTGTGGGGTTCACGCCGATAGGCGTCAGGGCCGCGTTGATCTGCGTGACAACATTCGGCTGGATGTAAATGGTGTTGAGCCAGTCATTGTACCCGGAGGCCGTGACCTTGAAGAGGCGGTTGCCGCTTACCACGTTATGGAGGGTGAGGGTCCCGGACGAGGGGATCTTTCCCTGTGATGCGCTGTCCATATAGACGTTCGCCCCGGGCATGGAGGTGATCGCGGCCGTGCCGTAGATTGCGGTGGTCATGACCGCGTTGAGGTTCTGGTTGGTGTTGCCATTCACGTATAGGGTTGTAGTATAATCAGAATACCCGGTGAGGGAAAGCCTGAACGTGTGGCTTCCGGGGTACAGGGTGACCGTCAGCGGCGCTTTTCCCTGGTAGTTCTCATCAACGTACACGAGCGCATTGGTGGGATTTGAGGTCACGTAGACCGTACCGGTACTATGGGGTGACGGAGGAGATGCCTGGAGGACCGGATAATAGGAGGAGGTCTGTCCGGCATAGACGGTGACAATCTGCGTGTTCGGGCTGTACCCGTTCAGGGATGCCTTCATGGTATAACTTCCCGGCGCAAGGTTCGGGATCGTGACCGGTGAATACCCGTAGGAGTTACCGTTCAGGTAGATCAGCGCACCAACGGGGCTTGACTGGGCATAGATCGTGCCGGTCTGGATCGGGGTTGGTGTTATTGTTATCGTGGGCGCCGTTGTCGGGGCGGTTGTGACCGGGTTCAGGGTCGCGTAGACCGCGACGTGCTGCCCGTTCTCCGGCATACTTCCCAGGGGTCCGGACCACGGGATATACCCGGTTTTTGTAACCGAGACGGTCCTGATTGGCGTTCCTGTCGGGGAGACCCCGACGGTACAGACTCCCTGCGCGATCGTGCACTGGTAACTGCCGTCAAATGATACGGATGCACCATCTACATTGCAGTAGGTGTCGATGTAACCCTTGCCGCCCCCGACTTCCGTGGGTTCGATGGTTACTATCGTGATGGTCGGTTCCGTTGTTACAACCGGGGGCACGGTTGCCGTTGTTTTCTGGGTAACTACGGTAGGCACGGTAACGGTTGTCTCATGGGTGACCACGGTCGGGACCGTTACCGTTGTTTCGGGGGTAACAAGTGTGGCAACGGTAACCGTCGGTTCCCGAGTGGGTTCTGTTGTAGGCACCGTGGTACGTTCAGTTGTCGGCTCTGCGGTTGGCGGGGCGGTTACCGGAGGTTCGGTCGTAACGGCCCCCACGGGGGTGTCGCCATCTGCGGCAACCGGCGCGGCAACAGCTATGCTGAGTGCACATACGACGAGTATTACGATCAGGATTGCACAAGATTTTCGCACAGTATCATCATCTTCCTGTACAGGTTATTCGGATAATCTCGCTATTTATGTGATCCGGTATTTATCGGTTTATGCCGAGAGCGATGCAATGACCCGTGCCAGCCGGTGCATACCTTCCGTGATCTGGTCTTTGGATGCCGATGAGAAATTCAGTCGGATCGTGTCCGTACCGCCCCCGTCCACGTAAAAGGGAAGGCCCGGCAGCACCGCGACCTTGTTTTTGACTCCTTCGTCAAACACCCTGCGGGACGAAAAGCCCGGAGGGAGGGTGGCCATCAGGAACATGCCGCCTTCCGGCCGGGTGTGCGGGACCTGCGGCATGAGGTCGTCGAAGAGATCGCACATCAGCCGGCACTTCCGGCCATACACCGCCACGATCTTCCGGATACTGGAATCGAGATCGCTGGTGGTGAGGTACCGGTGCAGGATCTTCTGGCAGAGGAAGTTGGAGTGGAGGTCGGCTGCCTGCTTGACGACATTGAACTTTGCGAGGATCCCTTCAGGCGCGTACATCCACCCGATCCGCATCCCCGGTGCCACGATCTTGGAGAACGAGCCGGAGATCACGGCCTGGTCGGGGACCCACCGTTTCACCGGGAGCCTTGGACAGGCATCGAAGAAGAGTTCCCCAAAAGCGTCATCTTCGTAGAAGACCGTGCTGCTCCCGTCAAGGATCTCCGCAACAGCTTTCCGCTTTTCCTGCGAGTAGGTCAGCCCGGATGGGTTCTGGGAGTTGGGGATGCCATAAAAGAATTTCACCTGCGTATCCCTTACCAGCCGTTCGAATGCATCAAGATCCGGGCCGTCCTCTTCGAGCGGCACGGTATCGATCACCGGCTCGTAGAGCGAGAAGGCCTCGATTGCCCCGAGGTAGCCAGGCCGCTCCATGCCCACGTGATCACCGGTGTTGAGGAAGAGCTTGGCAAAGAGGTCAAGGCACTGTTGCGAGCCGTTGACGATCTGGATCTCGTCAGCGGTTGCCGGGATGCCGAGCCGCTTGCGGTACCGGTCTGCGATGAACTCCCGGAGCGGGAGGTAGCCATCTGTCGTTGTATACTGGAGGGCGACCTGCGGCTCTTCGTCCATGACCTCGCGGGCCGCCCGTGCTATGCCTTCGGTATCGATGAGGGAAGAAGAGGGGAGCCCCCCGGCAAAGGAGATGATTGAGGGATCGGAAGAGACCCGGAAGAGTTCTTCGAGAAAGGACTCCGGTGCCCGTGCCACCCTGTCTGCAAACCGGTACTGCATGGTAAGACCTGCGCTATTTGAGAATACTGTCTTCACGTGCATTGGACTGCGGGAGAAAAAAAGGTATGGAGCCCCGCGGGCAACAACCCTTTTTATTCCCGGGATAACCGGTATAGCATGGCACCTACCAAGGGTGACGATGCAGCAGCACTGTTCGCGGGGGGCTGGTCCTGCTCGCAGGCGGTCTGCTGTGCGTTTGCACGAGACTTCGGTATTGACGAGAAGACTGCCCTCATGCTCTCCTGCGGTCTTGGCGGCGGGATGGGGCATACGGGGAACGCCTGCGGCGCGGTCTCGGGCGCCCTGATGGTGATCGGGATGAAGTACGGGCGTACGGAGCTGGGCGACCTTGCGTCAAAGGAGAAGACGTACGAGAAGGCGCAGGAGTTCATCGCAGAGTTCCGGCGCCGGAACGAATCATTGAGCTGTACGAAACTGCTCGGGTACGATCTCTCGGATCCGAAACAGCTTGCGGCGGCCCGGGAAGCGGGTGCGTTCAAGACAAAATGCCCGAAGTTCGTCCGGGATGCCGGGGAGATCCTGGAGACGCTGCTCTGAGTAGGGGCTTGGGGGGCACTCCTGTTTTCTGGGGTGTTTTGACTTACTCTCCCCCCGAAAAATAAGTGCCCGCAAAACGCTCTGTTTTCCAATCGGAGCCTGATTTGAAAAACGGGTTTTCTGATAGTCGCGTTTTTTGGCGAATTATAGAGTAATGTTTTGAAATATGGGTTTATTGAAGGTATTTTTGCGTTTTATGCCTCAGATGCGCTCGAAAAAACGTCTAATTGTTGCCTTTTGGTTGATCCGGGAGGGGGGTTTCGGTGCTTTTCCCTGGCCGGGGAAATGGCGGGAGGCTGGATCCGGGGACCGGAAAGCTGGGGCCAGGTATTTCACAACGGGGGACTCGTCGAGGGGGTGATCCATAAATTAATAAATAACACCATCCTATTGACTGACCAGTCAATTTACGTTGGTGTTCCTGATGTTATACCGGACCGTTCCCAAGACCGGCGACAAACTCTCGATTCTCGGCTTCGGCTGTATGCGCCTCCCGTCCACCCGGGCCGGGGGCGTGGATGAGGAGCGTGCGATCCGCCAGATCCGTCACGCGATCGACAATGGTGTCAACTATCTTGATACCGCGCCGGTCTACCATTTCGGGAAGAGCGAGCAGGTGCTGGGCCGGGCGCTGGCAGACGGCTACCGGGAGAAGGTGCGGATCGCGACCAAACTTCCCCACTGGGAAGTCTTCGAGCGGGAGGACATGGACCGGATCTTAAACGGCCAGCTTGCGATCCTCAAAACAGATCATATCGATTACTACCTTCTCCACAGCCTTGCCGGTAAGAGCTTTACGATTATGCGGGACCTGGGTGTCCTTGAGTTCCTCGATTCCGCAAAAAAAGATGGCCGGATCGTGAATGCCGGGTTCTCCTTCCATGGCCGGCTGGAGGAGTTCAGGGAGATCGTGGACGCGTACGACTGGCAGTTCTGCCAGATCCAGTACAATTACCTTGACGAGAAGAACCAGGCCGGGACGGAAGGCCTGAAGTATGCGGCGTCGAAGGGGCTCGCAGTCATGATCATGGAGCCGCTCCGGGGCGGCAACCTTGCCGGCCGGATGCCGGAGACGATCCGGAAGATGTGGGACGAGGCGCCGGTGAAGCGCTCGCCCGCTGAATGGGGCCTGCGCTGGGTCTGGGATCACCCGGAAGTGACGGTCGTCCTCTCCGGCATGAACGACGAAGTCCACATCGATGAGAACCTGCGGGCAGCGGGTTCGGCGCTGCCGGGTTCACTCACAGAGGATGAGCGGGCGCTGATCGGCCGGGTGCGGGACGAGTATCACCGGCTGATGAAGGTCGGGTGCACTGGCTGCGGGTACTGCATGCCCTGCCCGGCCGGTGTCGATATTCCCGGCTGTTTTGCAAATTATAATGCGCACGCCCTCTTCCCCCACGACCGTGCGGGAAAGTTCCAGTACATTGGCCGGCACGGCGGGCTTATGGGTGAGAAGTCCTATGCCGGGCTTTGCCGGCAGTGCGGGAAGTGCGCGAAAGCCTGCCCCCAGCATCTCCCTATCCCCTCGCTGATGAAGGAGGTCTCAAAGGAGATGGAGGGGATGATGGGCATCGCAGTCCCCGTCATGAAAGGCGGGCTCTGGTGCATCAACAAGGCCAGGCGGATCGGCCGCTTCTTCACCCGGGAGAAGTCCCATGCGTGAACCGGGCCCGGATAAACAGGAAGCGATCCTTGCAACCGCGCTCACCCTCTTCACCGAGCGCGGGTTTTTCGGCACCCCGACCTCGCTGATCTCGAAGGAGGCCGGCGTTGCCACCGGCACGCTCTTCTTCTACTTTAAAACCAAGGAAGACCTGATCGATACGCTCTACCGCCAGGTGAAGAGCGAAGCGGCATTGGCCATGTGCCGGGGCATTGAGAAGGAGAAGACCGCGCAGGCAAAGCTCCAGCGTCTCGGTCACAATGCGGTTGCGTGGGGGATCCAGAACCCGGCAAAGATGAAGTTCATGGAACAGTTCGCCCATTCCCCGTTTGTCTCAACGAGCGCCCACGAGGAGGGGATGTCTCATTTCCTCTTTCTCAAGGACCTGGTGCAGGACGGGATTAAGAAGGGCGAGATCCGCACTGTTGAACCGATGCTCCTCTTCTGTATGATGGCATCGGCATTCTCGGGCCTGATCGCCAGCGCCTCCCTTGCGGAGACGGCGGACGAACGCGTGAAGATCATTGACGAGGGACTGGATTTTATCTGGAACGGGATGAAAGCATGACGATTGTACTGGAAGCACGGAACTTATCGAAAACCTATGGCGATGTACAGGCTGTGAACACCGTGAGCCTCTCGGTTGAAGAAGGAGCGCTCTTCGGCCTCCTGGGCCCGAACGGCTCCGGCAAGACCACAATGATCAGGATGCTGACCGGGCAGACCCGGCCCACCGGTGGCACGGCAACCGTGCTCGGGGTTGACGTGACAAAGGACCCGGTCGGTGTCAGGAGCCGGGTGGGGATCATCCCCGAACAGGAGACCCCGCCCAGTTTCCTCACTGCGATGGAGTATCTCCGGTTCGTTGCCGCGGTCCGGAAGATCCCGGACATCGAGACAAAGGCGGACTGGTGGTTCGACTTCCTCGACTTTGCCGACAAGAAGAATGTGCTCTGCAAGGATCTCTCGCGGGGCACCCGGCAGAAACTGATGTTCACGCAGGCGTTCATCCATGAGCCGGCACTTGCTTTGATTGACGAGCCGCTGATCAACTTCGACCCGATCATGCAGGACCTCGTCAAGGAGTACCTCGCGGGCTACGTGAAGAAGGGAAAGACGATCTTCATCTCCACCCACATTCTCGAAGTGGCCGAGGAGATCTGCTCGGGTTTCGCGATCCTCCACAAGGGGACCCTGCTCCACACCGGTCCGGTCGCCGACCTGACCGGCAGGGGCGAGCACCTGCCCGCCTTCTTCCTCTCGCTCGTCCGGAAGGATCACCATGCTTGAACTCTTCCATGCCATGATGAAGGAGGAGTGGCGGATCCATTCCACGATGTTCGGCAGCCTCTCGTTTGCCCTCTTCCCGGTCATGATCTTCGGGATCGCGTTCATGGGCGCGTTTCTCGTCCCGCTGATGCAGACAACGCTCCCCGCAGGCAACCTGACGCTGATCCTCCACGCGAGCTACCTGATGCTCGGGATCATGGTCGGCGGGTTCGGCCTCCTGGGGAACGAGGTGATGAACCGCAGGTTCGGCCAGGCAAGCCTGCTCGCCTATTCTGCCCGGAGCCTCCCGCTCAAAGAATCGTTTATCTTTTCGAACTTCGTTGTCAAGGACACGGTCTACTACTTCTTCCTCTGGGTCCTGCCCTTCGGCCTCGGGTACATCATCGCTTCGCCGTTTATCGGGGTCTCCCTCGCGAGCGCCCTGCTTCTCCTCCTCACGCTCACGCTCGCGTTCCTCTTCGGCCTCTGCGCTGTCTTCTTCCTCTCCACGGTCTATGCCCGATCGCGCCCGGCGCTCTGGCTCATCCTCCTTGCTGTTGTTGCAGGAGGGGCCGGCCTTGCCGTGGTGACCGGTACGAACCCGGCGCTCTTCTTCCCGCCGCTTCTCCTCAACCATGCATTCACGTGGACGAACCTGATCGGTTCCTGCGCCATCCTCGCGATCCTCTTCGGGGTCGCAATTGCGCTCTTCAACCCGGAGTCCGTGGGGTCGGAGAAGAATTACCGGAACGCGTTCTCGCCCCTCATGGCCCGGCTCTCGTTCCTCCCGAACCCCCCGCTCGCTGCCAAGGATGCCATCGACCTGTACCGGAGCGGGAGCCTCATAGGCCAGACGCTCTTCTCGTTCATCCTTCCCCTCGCGGTGATCTGGTTCTTCCTCTCGCTGCTGGGCCCGTACTTCCCGCCGCACGGCTTGCTCTTCATCTTCGCGATCACCACCGGCGTTATCGCGTCCACGATGTACACGTGGGTCACGATGTTCGACAACTTCGGGCCGTACGCCTGCCTGCCCGTTGCGGTCAGCACGCTGATCGCGGGAAAGCTCACCACCTTCACGATACTCCAGCTGCTGCCGGCCATCTTCATCGCGGTCGTTGCGATCCTCTCCGGTGAGATCGCGTTCCTCGTCCCCGCAGTAGTTCTCGGCCTCGCGGTTTCGTTCTATGCCGTTGCGGTCATGGCCTGGCTCTGCGGACTCTCTCCCAACGTGCTGGTCTATGATGTGAAGGTGCTTGCCCTGTATCTCATCCTTGTGGGGATTGTGATCGTGCTCTTTACTGCCGCAGCGTTTGCGAACCCGTATTTCGCTCTTGCCTCGCTGATCCTCGCGGTGCCGGCATGGTGGTTCGTACAGAAGGCGAAGGTCCGGTGGGATGCGGTGGATCCGGCGGGGTTCTGAATCTTTTTTTAGAAACAAAATTTAGTGTACATTCGTACGTGCTGGCGCCGGAAGAAATTGCGACTGAAGATGTCGCATCCCTCGGTCCAGCCCCCACAAGATCCATCCTGTTGTGAACCAAAAAAAAAGGAAATGTGTCTGAAAAAACAGACTTTAATGAGAATGACCATGCGGTACTCTCCTTCTCTCCTGTGGGATATGATCGCGAATACTTTTCCGGGATATTTTCACGGAACGGGGCTGTATTAGATTTGCACATTGGCTCATCGAGTACAGCCCCTTCATTACAGAACACCAAAACAACAACCCGGGAACGTTGAGGATGATGTGTGATAGTTAAAACCCCTGCCAACTACTCCTGTCACGAAGGATATATTCCGGTTATTACATAATTTAGTAAAAGGAGTGTGTGCATTGGACATCCCACGTATCTTCACCATTACCGAAAGTGCTCACCGCATCCATAATCCGTTCACACCGGAAAAGCTCGCTACTCTCGGAGCAGCGTTGCGCCTAGAACCGGGGGCTCGTGTACTCGACCTCGGCAGCGGTTCGGGCGAGATGCTGTGCACCTGGGCACGCGATTACGGAATCACCGGCGTCGGCATCGACATGAGCCCGGTGTTCACCGAACAGGCGAAACTCCGGGCTGAAGAACTTGGAGTCGCCGATCGGGTCGGGTTCATCCACGGCGACGCTGCCGGCTACGTTGCCGACGAAAAAGTCGGGGTGGCAGCCTGTCTCGGTGCCACGTGGATCGGCGGGGGGGTCGCCGGCACTATCGGGCTTCTGGCGAAGAGTCTCTGTCCCGGAGGAATCATCCTCATCGGCGAGCCCTACTGGCGGCAGTTACCCCCGTCGGAAGACGTTGCCAGGGGATGCGGTGCCCATTCTGTCTCCGACTTTCTCATGCTCCCGGAACTTCTCGCGTCTTTTAACGACCTCAACTACGATGTTGTGGAAATGGTTCTGGCTGACCAGGACGGCTGGGACAGGTACGAAGCGGCCAAGTGGCTCACCATGCGCCGATGGCTCGACGCGAATCCCGACGACGACTTCGCGAAAGAAGTCAGGGCCAGCCTGACATCGGAACCACCACGCTACGCCGCATACACGCGTGAATACCTTGGATGGGGTGTGTTCGCGCTGATGGCGCGGTGATGTGAGGCAGTTGGGTACTGGGCGGATTGTCAACTGCCGTGGTGGCTGAGCTACACCCGGTGGCTCATCGAAGTCTGAGTTCATGTTTACTTTCGGAACATCCGTGCAACAACCCGGGAACGTTGAGGCTGTGGGGAATATATAAAACACTAATCTAACAGCCCCCGGCATTTTGTAGTACATCGGTGGGGGGTGAAAATATCCCCGCGTGCCGGGATATCAGCGCATGAACCATGGTATCGTCAACAAAAAAAGAGAGAAATTTTTTCCCCGGTTCACCCGGGAAACTTATGCGGAGTCAGCGACTTCGATCTTGATGATCTCGGAATGAACGGATGCAATGGTTTTATGCAGTTCCTCATTCTGGGCTTCCCGCACCACTTCAATTGCCTCCCGGATACTGGCAATGGCCTCACCCTGAGTGTTGCCATAACCACGGGCGGACGGGATCTCCACGCAACGGGCAGTGAAACCGCCCTTCTCGTGGGACTCCGTTATGATGGTGTAGTGCATGATTGTACAAAAATGACGGGTTCATTTACAAAGTTTCTGGTTGAAACGGCCCGTTCCGGGCAGGAAACCGGTAAAATACGGGAGACCCGAACGACAAAACCGGGCCTTGAGGGATCACGCCCGTTCAGATCTCAGTCTCGATCCGGCGCTGTGCAAGCTCGCAGTACCGGGTATCGATCTCGATCCCGACGCCCTGCCGGTTGCACCGTCCTGCGGCAACCAGCGTGCTCCCGCTTCCCATGAACGGGTCGAGCACCGTGTCCCCAACAAACGAGAACAGTTTCATGCACCGGCAGGGCAGCTCAAGGGGAAACGGTGCCGGGTGCCCGATCTTCTTCTTGCTCTCGCCATTGAATGTCCAGAGGCCGTTGGTCCAGGCCATGAACTCCTCTTTCGTAATGTCCGATTCGCGGGATCCGCTCGTCTTCTTCCACGAGTCCTTGTAAAGAACCACGATCAACTCGACCGGCGCGATCACGTACGGCGCTGAAGCGCTCGCCCATGACCCCCACGCGGTCCGGCGCGAGATGTTCCCCTCGTTCCAGATGATCGTTGAGTGGTAGGAGAAGCCCGCCTCTTTTGCAATGGTCGTAAGGTCTGCCCCCACGCTCTGCTGACCGCCCTTGTTCTTGTCAAGCGGGATGTTTAAGCAGAACCGGCCGTCGGCTTTCAGCCACCCGTGGCACCGCTTCATCCACCGGGACGAGAAATCCAGGTACTCTGCATAGGAGCCCCGGTCATCGTGGGAATTGTACGGGATGTCCACATTGTAGGGAGGTGACGTGACCACGAGGTCGATGCCCGCCTTTGCGATCTTTCTGGTGGCAAAGAGATCTTCGTTGATGATCGCGGATCGATCGGTCCGGAAGAAATAGTCCTTTGCCACGCAGGTATCCTCAGGTAATTTGTGTCTGCCCGAGGTATAGTAGTTCGCTCGTACGGACATTCCCTGTGCCGGGTGGGGATCTCTTTGCACTGTACCGTTGCTCGTGAGAACGGGAAACTGGTATTGATCTAACCCCGCGGTTATACGAATAACCGCTGCCATCATGTCAATATTATTAACGAGCTCTCCCACTTTTGGGAAGTGATTCGATTATCACGGTATATGAGGTGAACAAAGAGTGGTTTTGAGAAATGTGAAAGGAGTACTCCGGGCAGTGGCGTGCCTTCTCATCCTGATGCTTATCGTGCCGTATGTTTCGGCAACCGTTGACAGTGACACTATCCCGAAGAGTAACGATCCGAATGCTGAGGACCAGCCGGAAGCGATCGCATCCCTCAAAACCCATGTCGCCTTTGTCAGTGAATCGCTGGATGCCCGCATGGATGGCACGATCCAGTACATCAACACGATCAGCAACGGGACCGGTGCGATAACCCTCCGGGAGATCCATGATGACTATCTCGTGACCGCATCATCGATTCCCCTCATGCAGACCGCTGCCGAGATCACCGAGGCCCGCGAGATCCTCAACAGCAAAACCCGGGAATTTTCCGAAGAAACCAAGGCCCGGATGATAGAGTTCAACGGGAACAGCACGGCACAGAAAGCCAGGATCCGCGAATCCGTGAATGCGAGCAGTTTTGCACGTTCAACCAACGATACCCGTGTGCTCTCGCTCCGGAATGAATCCTCCCGGCTGACCGTGTTTAACCTGGAATCCCACGATCGCACGCTCACCCTCCGCACTCTCGGGAAGCAGGGCATCGATACAACGGTTGCGAAAAACCTGTCGCAGCAGATCGATGCACAGCGATCCAACCTCACTGCCGCCCTGACCAGCAAATCGTCAGCAGCACTGAAGATCACCAACGCCAGGATCAAGGATCTCACCCACCAGTTCCGCGAGACCGTTGCAGATTCGCGCGCCGCGTGGGAACTCGATATGAAGCGCAGTACGATGATGGCAATACCCTGATTTTGGGGCAACACCTTTTTTTGACGAAGAGCCGGAATGTTCTGTATGCCCGGTTCCTGCGATAGTCCAGCACGCCATACCTATGCTCCGGTTGGTGTGATCCACACACCCTACCATGACATTGCCGGTATGCCCATCCAGCCGAACGGCGCACGGGGCACCCGGGGGACCGTTGAGATCCTCGCACCGTTCCGTGAAGGCCTCCGCGATCTTGACGGGTTCGAACGGGTGATCCTGATCTACGCGTTCCACCAGTGCGCCGGCCACAGCCTCACGGTCATTCCGTTTCTTGACACAACGCCCCGCGGCATCTTTGCCACCCGGTCGCCGAAACGCCCCAACGCGATCGGGCTCTCGATCGTCCGGCTCCTTGGCGTGGATGTGGCCGCCGGGATGCTGACCATTGAAGATGTTGACGTGCTGGATGGGACGCCGCTCCTCGATCTCAAGCCGTATGTCCCGGCATTCGATTCCCATCCCGGTTCACGGTGCGGGTGGCTCGGAGCGGTTGCCGGCAATGCGGAGACCGCCCGGTCGGATGACCGGTTCCGGTAACCCGCCTTACCGCAACACTCATCAGTACGCAGTTCAAAGGAATCCTCATCACCATGTACTGGTACCCGTTCACCACTAAGGAGGCCATGCTTCTCCTGTTGGTCTTTATGATGAGCGGTGTCTTCTCCTACCTCCAGCAGTATTTCGTTCCCCCCTCCCTGATCCCGTATACCTATGTGCTGTTCCTCCTGCTCCTCCTCTTGGCCTACTTTCCCGTTGTGCGGCCTGCCGATCCCCTGGCGCTGGCACGGTTCCTTTCCGTCCTTCTCGGGGTAATCTATGCCGCGATGATCCTGTTACGGGAGTTTGTCATCCGGCAGAACTATTCCCCGGGCAGCGTTGTTATCATTGCCGGTGCAATCATTGCTCCGCTCGTGGCCGGCTGGCTCTACCACCTGGCTGCGAACCGGTAACCCGTTCCAGCATCTGTTTTTTTCACAATCCTTATCCCGCAGCGCACCCGAGATCAGCTGACAGATCATGGCAACACGGGAAATAACGAAGAGCATACCCGGTATCCTCCGCCCGTTCAAGGCGTTCGTGCAGGGCCTGGGCTTAAAAGACGGGGACCAGATCGTGTATTACGGCTGCGTGGGGACCTGCACGCCGTTTGTCGAGCTCAATGCGGTTGCGGTCCGGGGCCTTCACGTGGAGCAGGTTTTTGTGCCCCTGCTCGATGAGACAAAGGCAAAAAAGATCCAGTATGTCGAGGACGTGGGGATGCAGGTCTCCGGTGGCCCCGTAACGCTCAACCCGAAACTGCTGGTGTTCATGGGCGGGCTTGCCATGCCGATGATGCCGGTGACGAAAGAGCAGGTGCGGGATCTTGCCCGGAAGCATGCCGGGGCAAAGGTGGCAGGCGTCTGTTTCATGAGCATGTTCGAGAAGGCCGGCTGGCTGGACACCGTGGACTTCGACCTGCTGATCGATGCAACGCTCGACCCGGTTGTCGTGACAACAAAGTAACTCCCAAAGAGACACCTGTTCCGGGAAACGCCTGCCTCCATGGGTAAGGACGATACCTATTTTCTCCCATGCGCCGAAATCTGTATACATGGCTTCTTTTGTCCACCGCATAGAAGTTCACTTTACCAAAGATCCCCGGCTGAAGACCCGGACGGACCGGATCCGGTCGCTCGGGATCCCGGTTGACGAACTGCACCTTGCCGATGTGTACACGATCGCGACAACCGCCCGGGACTTTACCCGGGACGAGCTGGTGCAGGTTGCCCGGCAGCTCGTCAACCCGGTTGTGCAGGAATTCACGGTGGACGAAGCAACGGAAGCGTTGTTCGATGAGGCGATCGAGGTGGGTTTCCTCCCCGGCGTGACCGATAATGTCGGTACCACGGCCCGGCAGACGATCGAGGATTTCCTCTCGATGAGGTTCGGGGACGAGGAGGCGGTGTGCTCCTCGCAGCTCTACTTTGTCCGCGGCAGGCTTGCGCCTGAGATGCTCACCCGGCTTGCGGGAACGCTTGCAAACCCGCTCGTGAACCGGATCCACATGAAGACCCGGCAGGAGTACGGAAAGACGGGTATGGACCGGATCGTGCCGCACGTGGAGCTCCACGAACTGCCGACCGCGGGACCGGTGGACCTTGATCTTGACGATGCCGAACTGGTAACGATCGGGAAGGAAGGGATCCTGGACCCGAAGACCCGCCAGCGCCGGGGTCCGCTTGCGCTCGACCTTGCCCAGCTTCATGCGATCCGGGATTATTTCCAGGATCTCGGGCGAATGCCCACCGATGTGGAACTCGAGTCGCTTGCCCAGACCTGGAGCGAGCACTGCAAGCACACGATCTTTGCCTCCGCATTGGACGACGATGTACCAAAAGGCCTCTACAAAACCTTCATCCAGGCCGCAACGAACGAGATCCGCGAGGCTGCTGGGGAGAAGGACATCTGCGTATCAGTCTTCTCGGACAACTCCGGCGCGATCATCTTCGATGACCAGTACATCGTGACGCACAAGGTGGAGACCCACAACTCCCCGTCAGCGCTCGACCCGTTCGGAGGGGCACTGACCGGCATCGTGGGAGTGAACCGGGATACGATCGGGTTCGGTCTCGGAGCAAAGCCCTGTATCAACATCTACGGATTCTGCGTTGGCGACCCCGATGCAGCGGTGCCCCTCTTCCGCGGGAAGGACGGTACAAATCCGGTCCTTCCCCCCCGGCAGATCCTTGACGGGGTCGTGCGGGGCGTTGGCGCTGGCGGGAACTGCTCGGGCATCCCGACCCCGCAGGGTTTCTGCTGGTTCGACAACCGGTACGCGGGAAAGCCGCTGGTCTTTGCCGGCACGGTTGGCATCATGCCCCGGGAGAGGGACGGGCAGAAGTTGTTCGAGAAAAAAGCAGAGCCCGGCGACCTGATCGTGATGGTCGGAGGCCGGGTTGGCAAGGACGGGATCCACGGCGCAACGTTCTCATCCGAAGCGCTTGACCCGAAGAGCCCGGTCACCGCGGTGCAGATCGGCGACCCGATTACGCAGAAGAAGTTCTCGGACGTGATCGTGAAGGAGGCCCGGGATCTCGGGCTCTACCGGAGCATCACGGATAATGGCGCCGGGGGGCTCTCCTGCTCGGTGGCGGAGATGGCAAAGGAGTGCAACGGCTGCCACGTGCAGCTCGACAATGTCCCGTTGAAGTATCACGGCATGGCCCCGTGGGAGATCTGGATCTCCGAATCGCAGGAACGGATGACGCTTGCCGTGCCGCCGGAGAACCTCAAGACCTTCATGGACCTGATGGAGCGACGCGAGGTTGAGGCGACCGTTATCGGCACATTTACCAAATCAGGGAAGTGCGTGGTGGAGTGTGCCGGTATCGTTGTCATGGACATCGAACTCGCGTTCCTCCATGACGGGCTGCCGAAGAAACACCTGACAACGACGTTTATGAAGACGACCAACCCGGAGCCGGACACGCCGTGTCCCGACCGGCTCGATGCCGCCCTGCTTGCGATGATGCAGCGGAAGAACATCTGCTCCACGGAGTTCATCACCATCCAGTACGACCATACCGTGCAGGGTGGCCACGTGCTCGGGCCGGTGCAGGGGAAAGGCAGGGTGCAGTCCGTTGCGTCCCTGACAACGATCGTGCCGGGCTCGAAGAAGGCGGTCGGGCTCTCGCAGGCGCTCTTCCCCTCGTACTCCGAGATCGACCCGTACAACATGGCCGGCGCCGGGATCGACACGGCGATACGGGGGCTGGTTGCCATGGGTATTCCACCTGATAAGATCGCCATCCTCGATAACTTCTGCTGGTGCTCATCCAATGATCCCGGGCGCCTCGGGCAGCTGAAACGTGCCGCACAGGGATGTTACGATATTGCGAAAACGTTTGGCACGCCGTTCATTTCAGGCAAGGACAGTATGTTCAATGACTTCTCCGGGTATGACGCGGAGGGAAACCCGGTGAAAGTCTCTGTCCCACCCACCCTGCTCATCTCGTCCATTGGTGTGCATCCCGATGCTGGCAAAGCAGTCTCGCTTGATGCAAAGATCCCCGGCGATCTCGTGTACGTTGTGGGTGCAACCCGGGAGGAACTGGGCGGATCGGAATATTTCGCCCAGCTCGGTAGTATCGGGAACACCGTGCCGGTGCTGGATGCAGCGGCAGCAAAGGAGCGCTACATCCGGCTTGCCGGCGCGATCGCCCACGAACTCGTGGCCTCGGCTTTCCCGGTCAGCCATGGCGGCCTTGCGGTAGCGGTCGCGAAGGTCGCGGTTGGCGGCAGGCTCGGTATGGACCTGACGGTGCCCGTCCCGGACACCCTGCGCCCGGACTACTTCCTCTTCTCGGAATCGCTCTCGCGGTTCGTGGTCACTATCGCACCGGACCACAAGCGGGCATTCGAGCAGGCGCTCGGGCCGGATGCGGTGCTGCTCGGCAGGACCGGGGGAAGCCGGCTCCGGATTACCGGCAGGACGCTCCTCCTCGATGTAGCGATCGCGGATCTTGAAAAATCCTATAAATCACCATTCAGGGGGTACTGAGATGGCAACCGTTCGCAGGAATATCCGGAGGCCGGTGGCAGCGCCAAAGGCAGCTGCGGTCCCGGATCGGATTTGCGAGAGAGCCCTGATCCTGAGCGGGTACGGGATCAACTCCGAGATGGAGACGCAGGCAGCCCTTGCCCGTGCCGGCATGGACGCCGATACCGTGCACATCAACGACCTGATCGCAGGTGACCGGTCCCTGGCAGACTACCGGCTCCTCGTCTTCCCGGGCGGGTTCTCCTATGGGGATGATACCGGGGCTGGCAATGCCTACGCGAACCGGATCCGGAATAATATCTGGGATGATTTGCAGGAGTTCATGGATGGCGACAACCTCGTGCTTGGCATCTGCAACGGCTTCCAGATCCTGGCAAACCTCGGGCTGGTCCCCGCGTTTGACCGGACCTATGCCCGGGAGATTGCCCTGATGCCTAACCGGGGCGGTCGGCTGGAGTGCCGGTTCGTCACCCTGAAGCCGGCGAACGAGAACCTCTGGACCAAAGGGATCGAGCGGATCTACTGTCCGGTCTCTCACGGGGAGGGCAACCTCTCATGCTCACCGGAGACCCTCAAAAAGATCAAACAGAAGAAGATGGTTGCGTTCACCTACTGCCGGGAGGATATGAGCCCTGCTGATGGCGAGTACCCGTACAACCCGAACGGATCGGTTGAAGACATTGCCGGCATCACCTCCGCGAACGGCCGGGTGCTCGGTATGATGCCGCACCCCGAACGGGCAATGGAATGTTCCAACCTGTATGACTGGCCGCTCCTCCGCGAGCAGGCACGACGCGAGGGTCGTGCGCTGCCGCAGGAGTCGCTGAACATGCAGATCTTCCGGAATATCGTCGGCTACTTCTCCTGATCTTCAACCCGGTTTTACCCGGTGTTCACAGGACACCGGTTTATTTTTTCGTCACTGTATACACGATAACGGCGAATACGAAGATCATGCCGAGAATCAGCAGGGTGTCGAGTCCCTTCGGGAGCGGAACATCATCCATCACGAGGATTGGTGTGGGAGATGGTGGTACCGGTGTTGTTTCTCCCCGGACGGAGAATAGTGCAGTGCCGGTACCGGTTGAATTGGTTATTGTCCAGCCAACGGAAATATTGTAGTTACCCGGTTCAAGGCCGGGTTCGTCCAGCACATAACTCCAGCGGTTCAGGCTGCTGCCGGAGAGAACGGGGATTTTTTTCGATGTAACGGGATTATTCGTGTCAGCGTTCCGGATCTCTGCCACGAGCAGGTCATCCGTCCCCATATTGGTAGTGCCGGTGATCCGGATCTGGTTTCCTGAAATCTTGTCGGGCAGGCGCGATCCGGATGCAGGGATGATCTCATTGAAGTGGACCGCGGGCTCCTCCACGAAGAAATATTCCGTCAGGAAGGTATCGTCAACGCCCTGGAGGATGGCTGATGAGGTCAGCGCGTGGGTCTCTTCTTCGACATTGCCTTTGAGATTCTTTTCGGAACCGAACCGCGCGATGATCTTCCCCCGGTTCATGAGGGTGATATTGCCGGTACTGTCATGACCGGATTCGATCTCCATCGTACCCGAGGGCCCCGGATCCTGGAACACGATGGCATACTGACCGCTGGAAAATTTCATCGTCTCGGTGGATTTGAACAGGAGGGAAAAATTCCCATGACGATCCGGGGCAACGGTCCTGACCTCAAAGTGATCCCTGCCGATGACCCAGAGGGCAACCGTGCCATTGACCGCGCCCGTACCGCTGACAGAAAAAGTATCCCCCTTGGTGATGATCTGCGGGGTGCTTGCGCTGTAATAGACAGCAGCTGCTGCCGGCAGTGCCAGGCATGCGGCACAGATGAGTATGACCATGATGGCCGCCCGTCCGGATTTCATGCAGTTCCACCCCGCTGGATACTGATCCGTGTACTGTTGGCGGTTATACGTTTTCGGGTTCGTCATGGCGTGATTGAGGGGATCATCTACTTCTTCATGAACCCGAGCACACCCTTCTTTTTTGCCTGTCGCTCTCCTGGTGAACCGGAATATTCGTCTGAACCGGAGGGGGATTTTTTGTAATCCTTCAGTTCGTCGGCGATCAACGGGAGGTGGGAGTACTTTTTGGGTGGCACGCGAACCTGCGGTGCCCGGTATTCCGGTTCTGCAGGTGCAGTCGGGGGATACGCGTACGGGTCTTCCATTGGTGCAGGAACCCCGGTGTCATATGCCTGGCTTCCGTCGCTCCAGGGATCCCAGTTCGTGGCGGGCTCTTCGGGTACCGGTAGTGGCGTACGCTTCTTTGCGATGACCGTAGTTGGAGCCGGGGCAGGCGGCTGCACGGTAGTATAAAGCGATGATCCGCACCGGTTGCAGAAGACGGCCTGGTTGTCATCAGGAATGGGAAATCCGCAGCCGGGACAGACCGCAGGTTGCTCAAACGTGGTGCCGCACCGGGTACAGAATTTCGAGTTTTCATCGATTGCCGGGTTCCCGCAGGTGGGGCAGGTGATGCTCTTTTTGATCATCGGTCCGCCGCACTTGTCGCAGAATTGCGCCTCTGGATCGGCAACCATTGCGCCGCATGTACTGCAGACCGGGAATTGCGGTTCCGGCTCATCGATGATTGCCGATCCGCACCGGTTGCAGAACTTCGACTCCCCGTCGGGAGCAGGAATACCACAGCTGCCGCATTTTCTGGCCATATTCTTCCTTAGTGCATTTATGGGGCACGGGCATAAACCCTGTGGTTCCGGTGGAGATGTCGGCCGGTCGGGATATCGGAACATTGCCCTCTCCAAAGGATTCTTCCCGCTCCCTGTCGTACCATTATCCGGTTATTTTCCTGTCAGTTCATACTGGCATTCTCCGGGAGAACGTTATGGTCAGTACGGGTGAACTTCTGTACAAATACTGGGGCTCGTCTGCCTTCCTGCCGCACCAGGAGGAGATCATCGCGTCTGTCCTCGATGGCCACGATACCCTTGCAATTATGGCAACGGGCGGTGGCAAGTCGCTCTGCTACCAGTTGCCCGCCCTGTATCTTTCCGGGCTCACACTCGTTGTCTCTCCCCTGATCTCGCTGATGAAGGATCAGGTTGACGACCTCCAGGCCCGGGGTATCCCTGCTGCGGCATTCAACAGCATGCTCGATTACCGCGAGCGGGTCCGGATCGAGGCTGGACTTATTGATGGAAGTCTGCGGCTCCTCTTTATCTCCCCGGAAAAATGCATGCAGCCGAATTTCCTTACCCTGATCTCATCGGCCCCGGTCCGGCTGATTGCAATCGATGAGGCCCACTGTATCTCGGAATGGGGCCACAATTTCCGGCCGGAGTACCGGCAGCTCTCCCAGCTCCGGAAACAGTTCCCGGGCGTCCCCGTCATTGCGCTGACCGCAACCGCTGTCCCTGAGGTCAGACGGGATATCCGGCAGCAGCTGCTGCTTGACGGCGCCCGGGAATTCATCGGCAGCTTCAACCGCACCAATCTCCGGTACCGTGTCGTCCAGAAGAAGAACCCGCTGGTCTTCCTGCTGGACTATCTCGGGCAGCACCGCGAGGACTCCGGGATCGTCTACTGCCTCTCCAAGAAGGAGACCGAGGAGGTGGCAGGGGAACTCAAAAAGAGGGGTTTTTCCGCGCTCGCGTACCATGCGGGGCTCCCGAAGCAGAAGCGTGAAGAGGTTCAGGATGCGTTCATCCGGGACCGGGTCCAGGTGGTCTGCGCCACGGTCGCGTTCGGGATGGGCATCGACAAGCCGGACGTGCGGTTCGTGATCCACTACGACCTGCCCAAGACCCTTGAAGGATATTACCAGGAGACGGGACGGGCGGGGCGCGACGGCCAGTACAGCGAGTGTATCCTGCTCTACAGCCGGGGGGACTATGCACGGGTACGCTCAATGCTCGAACACGACGATACCGGGAGCCAGCACCTGCGGATTGCCTTAAAGAAACTCCAGGACATGGCGGAGTACTGCGAGACAACCGGCTGCCGGCGGAAATTCCTGCTCTCGTACTTCGGGGAGGAGTACCAGGAGGAGAACTGTGGGTCGTGCGATACCTGCGATCATCCCCCGGACACGGTGGACTGCACGGATGCAGCCCGGATGATTGCTTCCTGCGTAAAGCAGCTGCCCCAGAGTTTCGGGATTGAACTCATCTCTGACGTGCTCCGGGGTTCGAAGAGCGCGAAGATCCAGGAGTACGGCCTTTCCACCCTTGCCACGTACGGGACCGGGAAAAAGTTCAGCAAGGCGCAGTATCGCACGTGGATAAACGAGCTGGCCCGGCAGGGTTTCCTTGCCCGTGCGGGTGACAAGTACCCGGTGATACGATGTACCCCCAGGACCGATGAGCTCATAAAAGGCCGCTGCCGGGTGATGCTTCCGGTGCCTGAACCCGGCCCGGTGAAGAGTGCAGTAAAGCCGGTGGTTTCCCTCACCCCAAAAGATGAAGATTGTTTCCGGCGCTTAAGGGCACTGCGGAAGGAGATTGCGGATACCAATGGCGTGCCGCCCTACATGATCTTTCCCGACCGGAGCCTGCAGGAGATGGCGGTTGCCCGGCCTGCGAACCTGGCCGCGTTCGGAGCGCTCTTTGGCGTGGGCGAGTTCAAGCGGGAAAAATTCGGGCCGGCATTCCTTGAGGAGATACAGCGGGAATAACCCATCGGTAATTTTCAGACGCATACGGCTATCGGCAGACGGACGTATTTCAGCATGAAATCGTTCCCCCTCGGTATCCCTGGCGTGGTACCTTACGGGGCACCCCGAATCTGCCTGATCCCCGCAGATATGCTCCTGCCGTAAAAGAAGGGCATATGAGGATCCAGCGCTAAGGGAATGATCATGAAGTATACGGCGCGGCACATTCAGCGTTTTCTCGAACAGGGTAAGATAGATGCAACCCTCTGGAAGAACGACTTCCCCCTGCTGTTGCCAACCCAGGTGCCAGCCTGCGAGGACTGCGGGGAGTTTAAGGACAAGACATGCCCCGGTGGGAAGAACCCGGTCGAATGTTTTCTCGATAAGGCTGCGGCCCCGGTTCCTGATGACGGGGAACACAAAAGGAAGAAACGCGATCCGATGCTGGGTCTCGGGGCAAAGGGCCCTGCTGCCCGGGGAACAGCGCTCCCCCGGGACCAGTCCAAGCAGTGAGCCGGTGCAGGGCCGCGGGCGTGGCCCCGGTTATTCGCGCACCGTGATGTCCCGGGCAATCCCCAGGATAGCCGGCGCACCCAGGTAGACAACGATATCAACGAAAAATTCGCAGGGTCGCTCGCGCCCGTCCTTTGTTATGAGCCGTGCGATAAACCCGGACGGGACGTTACGGCCTGCCATCCTCTCGTTTGCCTGTTTTATCAGGAGATTCCGATCGTCGGGGTGGAGAAGGTCCCAGAGCCGGATTGCCATGAGTTCGTCATACGGGTACCCGGTGATCTCCTGCGCCCGACGGTTCACAAAGAGGAGCCGGTTATCCCGGTGGATATAGATGGCATCCTGGCTGTGTTCGACCACCAGCCGGTATTTCTCCTCGCTTGCCCGGAGCGCTTCCTCTGCTGACCGTATGCCGGAGATATCGCGGAGCGATTCGATTGCACCGGCAACCCTGTTCTGGCGGTCGTAGAGCAGCCGTGCGGTTATCATGAGTATGCGGGGTCTGCCATCCGGGGGGAAAACTCTGGACTCCCCGGTCAGGATCCCACCGTTGCGGCTGAAATGGGTATAGTGCTGCGCCAGCACCTCGTCAGGTTCGGCTATCATATCGATCAGGCTAAGCCTGCGTTCGCCATGGATGGGGATTGAGTAATCGTGATTGCCTTTCCCCAGCATCGCGTCTGCGGGCACCCCTGTCATCTCCACGATGGCGCGGTTCCAGGCAATTACCTGTCCGTCCCTGTCGATAGCGAAGGTGGCATCGGGGAGGAAGTTGATGATATCAGCAAGACGTTTCTCCGACTCCACGAGACGGGATTCAGCCTGCCTTCGGGCGATCGCCTGGCGGATCTTGTGGGCAAGTTCGGCATACTGTGCTTTGACATCCCCTCCCTTCTGGAGATAGAAGTCAGCTCCGTTGTTGATCGCCTGGATCACGATCTCTTCCCGGCCACGGCCGGTGAACAGGATAAAGGGAAGGTCGCCGTGCTTTCTGCGGACGGCTTTCAGGAATGCAATCCCGTCCATCTCCGGCATCTGGAAATCTGAGACAATCGCATCGCAATCCTGTATTTCGGTGGACTGGAGTGCCTCCTCTGCGGAGGTCTGGGTGATCACTCTGAATTCCGCTGATTTTTCAAGAAAAATCCGGCCGGTGACGAGAAGATCCGGCTCGTCATCCACATAGAGAACTGTAAACATCCGCCGGCACTCCCTCCATTCAATCGCTTTTTTACAGAATTAATGTGTCGGGAAATTTGCCCGGTCCGTTGCATCCCGTCTCATCCGGGTTCCGGCAGGATGACAGCACGGTATTAGTTTCCTTATTGAGGGATGCCAAATCCGATTACGACCTCCTTGTTACATAAACCCGCCGGCAGTTTATTGGAAAAATACCGATGAATTATACCACAATTCCCGTCCAGTGCCGGAAACTTATGGCAGGGTCGAACATGTGATATAAATGAAGAACCGAACACTTGCCTAGGACATCAGCCATGAGCAGAACACCCCGGTTAAAACGAGGCCGCCCTTCCATCGACATGGTGGCCATTGCATGGGAAGCCATGAAGAATTATGGGTTCAAACCCCAGTTCGGGAATGCCGTGATGCGGGAGGTGAGTGCGATTGACGCGGATGACCGCACATGGCCACGGTATGACATCAAAGACCACCGTTCCCTGCTCTGGTCATCCATTGACAATTTCGACTCAATGGACCTTGACCAGATGGAGTACTGCGAGAAGGAAGCAAATGGCGAGATTCATGTGCAGGTCGCCATCGCGGATGTGGATATCCGGGTGCCCAAAGACTCCCGGATCGACCGGCATGCAGCCAATAACGGGGCTTCGATATATCTCGATGTTGTCACCTTCCCCATGCTTCCTTTGAAACTCTCGGCAGGGATCACCTCCCTCCTGCCCGGGAAGGACTGCCCTGCCATGGTCGTGGATTACTGGGTACCTGCCGATGGCAACATCCGCTACGGCAGCATCCGTAGGGCGCTCGTGGCGAATAAGGCCAAACTGGTGTATGAGCAGGTGGGCGCCTGGCTTGAAGGGACCGGGCCGGAACCGGAGCGTGTCAGGTCGGTGCCCGGGCTTTCGGAACAGGTCCGTCTCCAGCACGAGGCTGCTGTGCGACTGCGGCAGAACCGGACCGGACAGGGCTCTCTGGACCTTGAGACGATCGAGGCACAGGCTATCTACGAGAATGGCACCGTCAAGGAACTGCTGGTCGTGGAGATGAACGCGGCCCGCTCCCTCATCGAGGAGTTCATGGTTGCGGCGAACCGGACCATGATGGCGTTCCTCTCCGATGCGGGAATCCCCCGGATCGAGCGTATTGTCCGCACACCGAAGAACTGGGACGGGATCGTGCTCGTTGCCGCCGCTCTTGGCAAGGATCTTCCGTCACAGCCCGATGTGCAGGCACTCTCGCGGTTTCTGACTGCCCAGCGCGAGGCAGATCCCGAACGGTTCCCCGATCTCTCCCTCACGGTGGTCAAGCTGATGGGCCCCGGCGAGTACGCGATGCTCCAGCCCGGAAGCTCGCCGATCGGGCACTTCGCCCTCGCGGTCACCGATTACACCCATGGTACCGCCCCGAACCGGCGTTACGCGGATCTCGTCATCCAGCGGCTCATCAAATCCGTTCTCGACAAGAAGCCGAGCCCCTATACGGTGCAGGAACTCGAAGATATCTGCCTCTGGCTGACCAACCAGGAGAAGCAGTCCAAGAAAGCCGAGCGGTTCATGCGCAAGGCAGCGGCAGCCGTGCTGCTGGGCGATAAGATTGGCGAAACGTTTGTGGGGCTTGTCACCGGTGCATCCATAAAAGGGACGTACGTCCGGCTTTCGACCCCACCGGCCGAAGGCAGGATCACGGAAGGCGGGCAAACCCTCCGGGTCGGCCAGAAGATCCGCGTCCGTCTGCTCAGTACGGATCCCCACCGTGGCTACATTGACTTTGCCTATCTCGGAGACGTGTAAGGTCTCGTTCCCGGTGATCCCGGGATTTTTTTAAGGAAGTCCTGACACTACCGTGAGAAGAGACGTTTACTGATGGCCTGGATATCCTGTCGGATCGCCTCTTCCACTGCACTCTCGAAGATCCGGTAGTCTGCCTTTGCCTGTGCCAGCTCCTGCGCTCTCTTCTCGACCGATGGACGGAGCATGACCCGTTTCTTGCTTACATCCTGCTGGATCCGTGACAGCCGTGCGATTCCCTGCACCAGTTCCCGCTCAACGGGCCGCATCTGGGGCTGGAAACGGTGGACGAGCGCCCGGATCTCCGATCGCTCAACGCCCTTGCTGGGATCGTACAGGAACACCTTCTCAAGCCGCTCCCGCCATGCGATAAGTTCCCCGGTAATCCCCGGGTCCAGCCGGGGGATACGCCGCAGGGCTGACGGTGTCACGTCTGCTGCGGAGACGATCCCTCCCGCCTTCAGGGTGGCAAGCAGCCCGCCCCCGAGCCGGGGCAGCGTAGTCCGGTCAACCGGCTGCGTTTTTAAGAACTGGTTCATCTGACGTTCCCGCACCGATCCCTCAAGCGCCAGAAGACCGCTCCGGTACTGCCGGTCGATATCCTCATAGGCATTCCGGAGATCCTTCAGGCGGTTCAACTGGGTAAGGAACGCCTCGTCGCCCGCCTCCTCCGTCCATTTCCGGCTCCAGAGCCGCCACATGTACCCGGCCGTATCCAGTGCAGCCCACCGCTGCTTCCTCTCCTTATCCTCAATCCCCGGGAGGAAGAAGAGGGCAATGGCGATGATACCCAGGAGAAGGATCTCAAGGGGATCGGTGATCACCTCAATGATTGCGAACACCAGGCAACTGAGGGCAATAGTCACCCCGATGACCTGACGGAACTTACGGAATGCGAGCGAACGTCGTACCGCCGGCACAAGCGGGGCAGGGCGCAACCGGTACAGGTCCGGGGTGATCACCGGGATGGGCCCCGGAGGATGGATCGCCTCCACCTTCTGCCATTCCCGCCGGAGATCGATCTTTGTGATGGTGTCTGCGGAAAGGAAGATCAACACTCCCGATGTCTCCTCCAGACGGCACCACGGGCAGGACGAGAGGCCGACATAGTAATGGTGAACCGCGTCGGACTGGCAGCGCCGGAGCTTGCCCTCAAAGGGATCCAGCACATCCCACCAATCACCTGCCGTAGGGCGGCCGCCATTTTTTGTCCCGGATTCGGCAAAGGCCAGTTCGAAAAGTTCGGCAATATGGCCCGGTATGATGGCAGGGCCGACAGAATTGGGCGGGGGCGCCATGGATCTCTGGCCTGCGTTCCTGCCGTACGCGAACCGGAACTCGGCAATTGCCTTATCGAGAGGCATGTCCTCTTTCCCTGAATATACTCCGGAGAAGGGGTGGCGGCCGAGGAAGAGGAGCTGGAAGATCAGGATCGCGAGCCCGAAGTTGTCATGGTTGGCCGATCGCGCGAGCCGGAAGTTTGTGGACTTCTGAAGTTCCGGCGGTGTGAACTGTGCAACGCCCACCTCGCAGTAATACAGGCAGTCATCTGACCTGACCTGGAACGAGTCGCAGTCGATGAGGCGGACGCAGGCCTTGTCGCTGACAAGGATGTTGCCCTCGTTGACATCCCCGATCACGTACCCGTACTTGTGGATTACGTAGAATGCTGCCGCGAGGTTCTTGGCGGCCCGGACAAGGAACCGCCAGTCCGCGTGAGGGAAGGTCTCTTTCCGGTGCGTTGGCCCGTAGACCTTGTGGATCGGCTCGGCGTCGGCGATCCGCGGCATCAGGAACCCGACCACCGGGCCACCCGACCGGGTAGAGAGCACGTCCGTGGGCCACGCCGAGATGCCCTTCAGTTCATCGTTGCATCCCCGTGCCATCAGCCGGAGTTTCTCCTGCTTCTGCACATCGAGCGGCTTGTGGTACACCTTTGCAACGGTCGTATCCGGTGATGTCAGGAGTTCGAAGACGTCCCCTTCGCCACCGCTCCCGATGCGTTTGCCCAGACGTATGGAATTGCCGTGGCTGTCGAGAAAGTGGGTGAGGGGAACGGTGACCATGATCAATCCGGTGTCTGTACGGCAAGAACGAGCGTCTTATCGTCATCGCTGCGGGCAGAGACGTCGTTCCGGGTGAGGAACGCGCTGAGCTGGCTGGAGAAGTTGAGGAATCCATTGTCCGGGTGCTGCCGGAGCGCCTCAAAGAGCGGCCGGAAGAATCCGGCATGAGCCGTCTTCTGCGCAAACGAGAGAGCGAGCGTCTGGAGACCGTCAGTAAAGAGGGCGATCTCCCCGGGGGTAGATCCGTAATGGCGGATATCAAGATGATCGGAGAACCCGGAGTCCGTGACAAAGAACGTGGTATTGGCGTACTCCCCCTGTTCCGGCCAGAAGACCGTCTCGTACTCCCCGCCATCGGTACTCACTACGATTGCTCCGTCCCCGATCTGGAAGAATATCGTCTCTCCCTGGCTGGCGATTGCCCCGAGGAGCGTGCAGGCAAAGTCACGTGGCCGTTTTTTGTTCAATTCAGCCTCTGCCTCAATTGCCGCATGCGTTGCGGTAACCCAGTCCCGTATATCCTGATCGGTGATGGCTGCGAGATCCCCGTTCTTCCGCAGGGCATCGATGATGTGGTCGTTCATGCACCCGCACGCGAGCTCCGCTCCCTGGCCACCGTCCGTCGTGCTTCCGGCTCCATCAGCGACAAGCCCGATAAAATATTCATTGTCCCCGATGCGGATGCACCCGGCCCGGTGGCAGTCCTGGCCGGTCTCACCACGGTCCGTGTGCGATCTTCCCGTGACAGATGATCCCGTGATCTTCCATCTCATATCTCGCTCCAGCCAAGCGGTGGAGCAAGCTGGATGCGGTCGCCGGGATTGGACCGGGACGCGGACTTCATGGAATTGGAGAGCCACTGGAAGAACTCCCGGAACTTCAGGCCCTGGAGTTTGACGGGTTCGCGGACAGAGATCTGTTTTAAGATCTTCATGTCCGCCTTGTTGACGCCGATCGTGAAGAATGCAAATGCCTTTGACTGCTCGCCTTCGCGGACAAGCGCTGCAGCGCTCTGCCACTCGTCGGTCGGGGCACCATCGGTGATCAGGAAGATCCATGGCCGGTAGAACGAGATGCCGTTTGCCCGGTACTGTTCCTTCCTGGCCCGGATCAGTTCGATTCCTTTCCGGATCGCCTCGCCCATCGGGGTATCCCCTTCGGCTTCGAGCAGGGGGTCGAAGAAACATTCCGCGGTGTTGAAGTCGCTGATGATCCGAACCGGGCCAAACGAGAGGAGTGCGACCTCGACCCGCTTTATCGCGAGGGAGTCGCCCTGCAGTTCATTGTAGAATGACTTGATACCGGCATTCAGCTCGGCGATTGCTTCGCCGGCCATCGATCCTGATGTGTCGAGCAGCAAGAGGCAGGGGCACCGGGGCTCCGGGTTCTCTGCAAAGGTCACTGCCCCCAGCGGCTGCTGGTCGAGGTACATATCGTCGCTCATATTGTCTCACCATAAAATACCGGGTGTATTGGTATCTGTTGCGTAACTATCACTTGGCGTTCATAGGGCTTTTATCTTTTTTCCGGCTACCCCTCATAAACTGCGGGCAGGTTCATATCTATGCGGGGACACGACAATTCCTGAAATTATCCGGAGCCCTGGTATCTCATGCTGATGTCCATCCCCTTGCGATAACCGGATGAGGAATAATCGGTCTCCGTTTGACTCTCAATCGCACGTGTCGCAATGTCCTGGAGAGCTCGCTTGAATTCCTGGCAGGTCTGGTGGAGTCGGAGATCGGTATTTACCGGATCCTTCCGTAATGGAAGGTTTAATGCCCGGCCTGGCTGCTTACAGGAGTATGGACCGCACCGAATTGAGATCGTCCCCGGCACTGAACTTCCTGCTGTACATCATATTGATCGCAGCCCAGTCCATATCGGTGAGGTTTGTGGTCACGGGAGCATAATAGAAGAAACTGTCCGGGTTGCCCGCGGTTCCCTGGAAACCCAGGTCAAAGAGGAGTCCCCGCAGGAGCCAGTATTCCCGCCGATCACCGGTGATTTCCGAATCGAGATAGACCGTGTTCTTTGGTGACCAGGTGAGATTGTTGGTCTGGTCAACAAAGTTGATCCTGCCATCGGGACTGCGTGAGATAAGGTTTGTACTGCTCTCGTCAACTGCCCGGAAATAGGAAGGCGGGACGTACCGGATGGTCAGTTCCTGGTCCTCGCTCTCGTACACCGGGGTTATCTTTGCTGTTGCAGAGACGTTGTTGAATTGCATGATGAAATTGTTCAGGGTATCAATGTCCTCTCCTGTATAATCCCCGGCAATGCCCACTTTGATGACCGGTTTTTCCCACCGTTTGAGGACCGTGCCGGAATTACCGAATACAATATCCTCGAAGTGCTGGCTGAGCTGGCTCTTGCTGAAAACCGGTCCGGTTGTAGGGATCGGGGATGGGATGGGCGATGCTGTCAGGGTCGCTGTAACCCCGGGGGTTGCATTCACCGGTGACAGATTGGGGTTTGTCGGGCCCGATGAAGGCATAGTGATGTTGAATGATACACAACCGGCGGTAACCATGCACAGGGCAACAACCCCGATCAGAACAGCCTGAGCCAGTCGGTGATCCATTTCAAAACACCCGTATCATACCGTTTCTTACGATGTTATTTCAGTCTTATGAAATGTCGATGCTGCGGACAGTGACCGGTCCATCCCCCTGACCGGTCACTGTCCGATATACTGGACGAGTGGATAAAAGATCTCGCTTGCCACGGCGGAACCATTCACCTGCGTGTTCACGTGCACGGTGATGAAGGCATCCGTTTCAGGAATGTAATACCAGTAGGTGAACGCGCCGGGGTAACTGCCACTGTGCCCGGCAAGGGTGATATTCGTATCCGCGTCGTGCCGGACCCCGTACCCGAGGCCGTAGCCTGAGGTGATATTTCCCTCAGTCTGAGCGGCCTGCGGCGAGGATCGTTCCATATCAGCAAGCGACGCCGTGCTGATCAACTTCCCCTCCCGGAGCGCACGGTGGAACCGGTTGAGGTCGGAAGTTGTACTCACGATGTCCCCGGCACCCCGGTCGAAGACGACATAGATACCGGTGAAATCTTCTGTCGTGCCGTTGATCTGTTCCGCTGCCGTCATGTGGGGACCTTCGATGGCATTCGTACGGTGGAACGTCGTGTTGTGCAGGCCCGCGGGAAGGAAGATGGTATGGTTTACGTACTCCTCATAGGGCATTCCCGCGGCTTTGTCCACGATCTTTGTCAGGAGGAGGTAGTTGACGTTCGAGTACTCATACCCGGTTCCCGGTGCAAAGAGCGGGCTTGCATTGATCCCCTGCCCGATCCCTGTCTCGTAGGGGACCGCCGTGGCCGGGTCAGCAAGTTCCTGCCAGAGGATAGTTTCTTCGTCATAGTCCGCAATGCCGCTCGTGTGCCGGAGGAGCTGCCGGATGGTGATGGTGCTGCCCTGCGGGATCTTCTGCACGAGCGCGGGGTCGAGCCAGCGGTTTATGGGGTCGTCAAGGGAGAGTTTCCCCTCCTCTGCAAGCTTCTGCACAGCGATGCTCGTGAACGTCTTGGATACGCTGGCGATGAAGAACTTCATGCCGGGTCGCGCCGGCTCTCCGGTGATCATCGATGCATTCCCTGCCGCGGACTCCCAGGTCCAGGACGGGGTTGCAATCCCGACCTGGAGGCCGGGGATACCCGTGTTCCTGACACCGGTATCAATGATGTGCTGGAGATCGGCGCTGACCTGTGCCGGGGGAGCACCCGCCCCTTCAGACGGGTGTGGCGTGGCGTGTATGGCTGCCGGTGCCGGCTGCGTGCACCCGGCGATAACCAGGAAGGCTGCAATGAGGACCAGGAGGGGGATGAAGCGAAGGGGCGTTTCCTGCAAACGTATGCACCTGAAAGAAAATTTCGGTACCGGAATGTTAAATATTCTGGTTTGGCGCGGGATCCGGATAAGCCACGTCGTTCCCTTTCACCAGCGCGACCTGCTCCACGGTCTCCGATAGTAAATCATCCTGCGTTTTTTCTTCCCTTACGAACGGCCGCAGGAGAAGGCGATTGAAACAAAACGGGAATCTTATCAGGAAAAGAAGGAAATGATACTTCTGTATGAAGTGGATCCCCTTCCTCTGCGGCCTTCTTATCATCATCCTGACGGTATCAGCGCTCCCTGTTCCTGTGGATGCTGCCACGACCGGCCCGTCCGATCCGGCGGAAGTGGAGGCCTTCTTCGACCAAGTCATGCCGGCCAACCTAGCACAGTACAATGTCCCCGGGGCAACCGTGGCGGTTGTCAGAGACGGGAGGGTTGTCCTGGTGAAGGGGTACGGCTACAGCGATCTCGGGAACCGCACGGCGGTTAACGGTACCACGACAAAGTTCCGGGTCGGTTCCATTACCAAACTCTTCACCTGGACCGCGGTGATGCAGCTTGCCGACGAAGGGAAGATCGACCTTGACGCCGACGTCAACACGTACCTGAAGGATTTCAAAATTCCTGATACCTATCCCGGGCAGCCAGTTACCCTGCGCCACCTTCTGACCCATACGGCAGGGTTTGAAGAGCAGACCCGGCACCTTGCGGCAGTGGACGATCCGGATATCGTCTCTTTCCACGACTATTGTGCGAACAATATCCCGGCGCGGATCTATCCTCCCGGGGCGGTGACCTCCTATTCCAATTACGGGGCAACGCTTGCGGGAGTCATTGTCGAGAACGTGTCGGGAATGCCGTACGACCAGTATATCGGGTCGCGCATTCTCTCACCGCTTGCCATGAACGATACCGTCCTTTGTGCGGATCTTGCGAAGGATACCCCGTCGCAGCATACAAACGCGTACACGAATGATGGCGGCGCGAATGTCCGTTCCGACGACTTAATTATCATCACCGGCCCGGCCGGGGGACTCAGTTCCACGGCTCCTGATATGGCGAAGTTCATGCTCGCCCACCTGGAGAATGGCACGTACAGGAACATAACGATCCTTTCCGGGAAGACCGCATCCCAGATGCATGCACAGGCGTTCACGAACGATCCGCGAGCCGCCGGGATGTGCCTCGGGTTCTACGAGGAGTTTGTCAACAACAAGCGGCTGGTCGTCCATGACGGCGACACCAGTCTCTTCCACGCGGCGCTGGTCCTCCTTCCGGACCAGCAGGCCGGGTACTTTGTCTCCTACAACAGTGTCGGGGGAAGCCATGCCCGGGCCGCGCTGATGACCGCTTTTATGGACCACTATTACCCGGCTGAATCTGCGAAGACGTTCCAGAACATTTCGGCAGGTACACCCGGCCTGCAGAAGTACGCGGGGAGCTATATCACCACCCGGCGGAACATGGATCGGTTCGAGAAATATCTTACTACTGAGCTGCCGATCGATGTATCGGCACCATCTGACGCCACCCTTCAGGTTACATCCGACAGCATTGCAAAGGTGTTCGTCCAGGCCAGCCCGGACATATTCACCCCTGCTGACGGGTCCCCGATGGCTTCGGGAAATCTCATCTTTCACATCGCCCCTGATGGGACTGCGGACCGGTTCAGTTACGCCAACGATCCCACCGTCCTTTACGAGCGCGTGCCCTGGTATGCAACCCCGCAGTTCCAGGACTCCCTTAAGACGGCAGCCGGCTGCCTGCTGGCAACGGTTCTTCTCTGGCCGCTCCTCTTCCTCTTCCGCCGCGCCTATGCGATTCCGGAGCCGCAGGGGCCCCTGTCTGCCGGGGTTTCACGCGGGATTGCCGGGATGGGAGCTATCGTCCTGCTGGCGTTTGTCTTCTTCCTGTTGCCGCAGGTTGCCGGCGACCCGGCGCTGATCATGACCTACCTCTTCGGTCAGTCGATACCAGCAACCCTCGCGCTTGTACTGACCCTGCCTGTCATTGCCGCTATCCTGACCGTGGGGGCAACGATCCTTGCCATCCCTGTATGGAAGGAGAAGTACTGGACGCTCCCTCACCGGGTGCACTACACGGTCGTCGTAGTTGCGCTCATCGCGATGCTCTGGTGGGTGAACGTATGGAACCTCTGGGTCTGGTGCCTGTGACCTCCTGAATACCATTTATACCAGCACTGACGGTGGATCTCCCGAAACAAAAATGCAGATGATTATGGATCTTATGTAAAACCGTGTTGACGGGAACGTTCACCGATTCGTCTGTTTTTCATGTCAGTCTGTGCTGGCCTGACAGATTGAGGAATAATCGATTCCATACCCTTTCCCGGTATACCCCATCCCCCTTTTGCATTTCAAATCAATCATACCCCCCCTGCATGGGGGTGGGGGGGTATCAGCGAGACCCCTCCCCCCGTTTGGCCGGATCAGACCCCCCCTGATCGGATTTGAGTAGGTAACACTATCACTCCCTCCGCCGTGATCCTGCCACGGGCTTCGCTTAAAAAAACGCGTGCAATAATGCGTACATCCCAATTTTGAGGAGGGGGGTATCCATGAGACCCCCCACCCCTTTGCGTTTCAAATCGATCATACCCCCCCTCCCCATGCCAGGGGGGGTATGGTTGACACCCCCCGTTGCGACCCAAAATTTTTCTGGATGGGGGGTTGCCGGATGCTCTGCGGATCATGAAGTTACGTCGGGAAATGACGGTGAACTGGTGGATGAGGCTGCACCTGATGGTGCTGGGGGGGTATCCGGCAGATCCCCCCACTACCTTTGAAAAAAGAGAACTCTTCTCTGGGTCCGGGTCGATCGTTCCGGAACAGAGACCCGGAGGTGTTTTGCGTCAGCTGCATCTTTTTGCAATTCAACCCTGTGAAGAACTACGTTCTTCCTATGACCCGGGTCCGGTAACGGTTAACAAAAAAGAAAAAAATTAGATGTAGGGGTTCCTGAGTGCCTTGCCGACACCGAAGGTCTTGCGGGCCTCAAGAGTTGCCCTGTTCTTCGTGATCTTCTCGTTTGCGAGCTTGGACACGAGTTCAAGGCCGGGCTTGACCTTCTCCATAGGCTGGGTCTCAAAGACGCCTGCTGCCATTGCCTTGGCCCAGACCGAGTCACCGATCTTTGACCTGACAAAGACGGTGCTCCAGCCGTCGGGGCTGCCGACGGATCCGGTGGAGATGTCACCGAGGTTTGAGACATAGTCAAGGCAGACGTGGCAGCCGGGCTGCTCGTACTTGTGGGTTGCCTTGAGCGGAAGCTGGACGACCTGTCCGCGCTTGCCGTATACCCAGAACTTACCCTTGCCGATCTCCATCTTCTTGACGGATTCGAGCTTCATTGCCGCGTGGTCTTCCACGAGCTGGAGGATACCCTGGTAGGGGAAGTTCTCCATGCAGAAGATACCGACTGCGAGTGCAATGCTTGCGCCGACGTCCCTCATACCGATGGGGTAGAGCTGAGCCTTGCGGACTGCCTGCATCTGGCACGGGGTGCCAACGATACCAATCTTGTCCAGGCCGAAGCTCCGGGTTGCTTCCTTGAGGAGTGCAACGTTCGGGCAGATGTTGTACTTGGTGCCTGCTGCTGCAAGCAGTTCAGCCTTGGTGCTGACGATCGCGGGGATCGGTCTCCAGGGCTCGATCATATCGAAGTTGGTGCTGTCGATGATGACCTTGGATGGATTCTTTGCCGCAAACTCCTTGCTTGCTGCAACGATTGCGCCGTCAATAATGCCTTCGTCAAGTGCGAATGCAAAGAGCTGGCTGACAATACCGCCATCCTGTGCGTACTTGAGAAGCTCCTTGTCGGTGCTCCTGGCTGAGACGACTGATTTGTATTTACCGAGTTCTGCTCCCATTTCAATCACCTTACTGGAGTGCCGCCATTATGGCCTCGTTGATCGCCTCATAGTTCTCGACAACATCAAAGCTGAACCAGCTCCGCGGACACTGTGCAACACAGGCTCCGCACTTGATGCACAGATCGCGCTCAAGCTGGGGCTTGCCGTACTCCATAGTGATGGCGTTGACCGGGCAGGATGCTGCACAGGTACCGCATCCCATACAGAGACCCTGGTTGATGACGGTGGTCATGATGTCGCAGGAGCATGCCTCGCATCCCTGTGCCATTGTCATGAGCGGCTTGAGGAATGCAGTTGCGAGGTCCTTTTGTTCCTTGGTTCCCTTGAGGAGCAGGTATGCCATGACCGCGACGTTCCTGATCATCTGGGGGGTTGGTGCGCATCCGGGGATGTATACGTCCACCTTGATCAGGTCGCCGATGGGCAGGAATGCCTCGTGTCCGGGCTGGTTCTGCTGGCCACCGCGGGAGAACCGGGTGATGTTGCCATAGCATGCGCAGCCGCCGAGGGCGACTACGATGGTTGACTTCTCACGGGTTTCCTTGAGTTCCTCTACTGCGAGTTTGTCGTTAATACAGACTGAACCCTCAACGAACGATACATCTACCTTCTGGACGTGCCTTGCGTCTGCAAGTGTTGGCATGTACTTAAGGTCGACGTACTTGTCGAGGAGCGTTAATAATCCGGCATAGTTGTCTGCTAATGCCACAGTACAACCAGTGCACCCACTGAGGTGGGTGTAGCCTAATGAAATCTTGTCTGCCACAGGCTTAACCTCCTTTTTAGTTTCTGCTGCTTTTGGTGCTACGCTAGCGGCTTTTACCGGAGCTGCAGGTTTCTGCGGTTCCGCGCTGGCGTCCTTCTTGAAGATTGATAGTAGTCCCATAATCCACTCCTATAGTTTCCAGTATCACCCGAATCGTCTTCGGAATTGCTTTCTGCACTTCGTCAGAAAGGCCGATCTCGAATTCAGGAGCGGTAACCCGTGCCGGCTGGCACCCGATGACCGTAATGTCAACCCGGTCTTTGATACGCTGGAGCGGCTCGGTGAGATCCCACGAATGGGCATCACGATACGCACCCGGCGGCAGGTCCTCGACACGGAGTTTGGTAACGGACCCCGGCTCTGCCCCATAATCGGCAATATCGACGATGACGAGTTTCTTCGTCACTTCCGGGTCGAGCAGGGTAAAAATAAAGTGGGGGCCGCCAAGGCCCGCATCTACTATCATTACATTGTCGGGAAGTGAGAGTTTTTCCATCTCTTCGATTACTGCCGGGCCAAAGCCGTCATCGGCGAACAGGGGGTTTCCACACCCTGCTATCACGATCTCCGGATACAGCATCAGGTTACACTCACTGGATGAGCTTCTGAGCCACTACCTTGTTGTCCTCGTCCACTACGATCATGTGGGTTGCACATGATACACAGGGGTCGTACCCGCGCATGATAACTTCGGCAAGCTGCCAGGGTGCGCCCTTGAGGGCGGCGCTGCAGGTTGCGAAGTTCCAGGTGGTCGGGACAAGCATGCTGAAGTACTGGACCTTCCAGTCCTTGACGCGTGCCATGTGGACATCGGTTCCACGGGGGGCTTCGTTGGATGCCCAGCCGAGGGAGCCGTCGCCGTCGGGGATGTAGTCTGCTACAACCTTGCCGGCGGTGTTGAGCTCGTCAAGGCAGTCGATCATCTCGTAGAAGCAGTCCTGGTATTCCATCTCACGGGCAATGTTCTGGGCAACGGTACCCTTCTCGTCAAAGTTCTTGTACTTGACAAGGCGGGCGCGGGGGCCGACTTCAACGGGCTGGCCGTCGTACATCGGGATACCGGTGCAGGCTTCCATCTGGGGGTTGACCTTGGTGCCAACCTTGGTGGTGCCGCCAATCGGGTAGCGGGGCTCTTCGAGGTCCACGGTCATCTCGCCCATGTACCAGTCCCACGGCCTGACTTCCTTGAACCTGCGGATGTCCCAGCTGGGGCATTCGTCAAGGCTTGAGGAGCCGTAGAACGCGTGGGTTGCAAGGTAGCCCTGGTCATGGTAACCGAGGGTCTTGGGGAGCGGAACCTTCATGCCGCCGACATCGACGTGCTCGCGTGCCTGGTAGTTGCGCAGGACTGCGATCATGAAGTCAGACTGGGCGTGAGCAAGGACAAGTCCTTCCTTCGCGAGGTCGTACATCTTGGTCTTTGCCAGTTCCGACACGTTCCGGTACATACCACCAATGCGGGTGTTCCGCGGGTGGATGCAGTCGCCGCCGGCGATCTGGCCGATGGTCTGGCCGATCTCACGGATGCGCTGGATGCGCTTTGCAACGCTGCGCACCGGCTCTTCTGCCGTGAACGGGTTGATCTTCACTTCAGTGCCCGGAAGGTAAAGGTCGGGCAGGATCAGGATATCGTGCAGTGCAATGCTGTGCGCACGGTTTGCGAGCTGAAGGATGTGACGGAGCATCAGTGCGTCCCGGGGGATCTCACACTTGATGGATGCTTCCATTGCTTCGGTAGCCGCGAGGTTGTGGGCAATCGGACAGATACCACAGACACGGGATGCAATCTTGGGGACCTGCTCGGGGGTCTTACCCACGGCAAGCTTCTCAACTCCACGGACCGGGGTAATGGAACACCAGTTACCGGTCTCGATGATGCCCTGGTCGTTGACCTTGAGCGTCAGCTTGGAGTGTCCCTCATGTCTTGTGGTTGGGGAAATCTCTACAACTTTCGACAATAT
>Ga0153915_10000083_pt1 | contig 82232 bp, 76 predicted proteins | sample Opewatmetagenome_2_FD_107003 | JGI IMG/M metagenome (GOLD analysis project Ga0153915, IMG submission 107003) | Freshwater wetland microbial communities from Ohio, USA - Open water 3 Core 3 Depth 3 metaG | ecosystem: Environmental > Aquatic > Freshwater > Wetlands | place: USA: Ohio, Lake Erie...
CGAGCATCGCGAGGGTTGAGCGGAGCATGTGAAGGCGGATATTCCGCTTGGCAATCTCCCAGAAAATTGCGGTCATGCCGCAATTCTCCCGTCTATGATCCGTATGGTCCGGTTCGTATAATTTGCAACATTGGGGTCGTGGGTCACAACGATGATCGTAGCACCTTTTTTATTGAGTTGTGTCATGAGTTCCATGATACTCGCCCCGGTTTTCGAATCGAGGTTTCCCGTTGGTTCATCGCACAGGAGGATATCCGGGTCGTTGATGAGGGAACGGGCAACAGCTACCCGCTGCTGCTGGCCACCAGAGAGTTCCAGGGGCGTGTGCGTATAGAGATGTTCGTCCAGCTGGACCGCCCGGAGCACTTCTTTTGCCTTCTCCACATTTACGCCTCCCTTGAGCATCTGGGGAAAACTGACGTTCTCAATGATATTCAGGAGCGGGAAGAGGTTGAAGTACTGGAAGATGAACCCGATCCGGTCCCTGCGGAGACTTGTCAGTTCCACATCGGACATATCCCGGATCGGGATTCCGCTCATGGAGATAGTCCCGAAGGTGGGCTTGTCAAGGCACCCCATCAGCGTCAGCAGGGTGGATTTTCCCGAGCCCGACGGCCCCATGATGGAGATGAACTCTCCCCGCTCCACGGCAAATGAGATGTGGTTGAGGGCGGTTACATCCCCCGACTTGAGCGGGTAGATCTTGACCACATCCTCAAACTGTATTACCGGTTCCATGGCTCCTGCCTCACTGGTTCTTCTTTCTCTTCATGTAGAGGTATCCGCCTGATACCAGCGCGATGACGAGAATTACTCCGATCACGGGGAGCAGTGACGGCTGGCCGGCATTCTTGTCGGTCGAAGTGGCCGTTGCAAGGCTGAGGGTCTTTTGGGAGGTGATCACATTGCCATCAGCATCCTTGTAGGACATCTGGAGCGGCACGGTATTGCTTTCCGAAGTGAAGGAGATCTCAAAACTCCCAAAATCGTCAGGCTTCAGGACACCTACAACATAGTTCTTGTAGGGATCCGCCGGGACTGCCGGAGATGCCGATGTGACCGTTACGGCATTGGCCGTCTCAAGACCTGCGTTGGTTACATCGCCGGTCACGTGGTAGACCGAGCCCTCCATGGTCACCTTGATGTTGCTGATCATGGGATCGGCCTGTTTCTTGTCCGTGCCGAACGTGATCGGAAGGGTGACACTGGCTGTGTGGGCATTGTCCCCGTTATCATAGTTCACGGTTACTTTGAGGTCCGTCTCTTTGCCCGGTGTTACCGAGACGGTCTTGTTCACCGAGGAGCCTGAGGGCAGATCTCCGATGTAGAGCTTTGCGGGGGTAGCCGTAATCCCGTCACCGGAGACTTCAAGAACGACATTCTTTACGTCATTCTCCCGCGGGTTGGCGATCTGTACGGTAACGGGCTCCTTCTGGTCCTTGCTGAAAGTGTCAGGCTGGTCCGTTATTGAGACCGTTATCGGGGTATTCTCTACCTTCACCGGCGTGACATAGTACAGGTTATCGGATGCATCGCGGAGGCTTAACGAGAACGATGGATAATATGTTCCTTCAGCTGCATCAGTTGCAATGGAGAAGACAAACGTCCTTGTCTGAAGCGGCCCGATATTCGCTGACGTGTCGTACGTGCCGCTGGTGAGGCGGATATCCTTATTACCGAACGTTGCGTGGTTGATGGAGATACTCTGGTTTGCATTCCCGTTGGTCACGTAAAACGTTGCCGTGCCTTTTTCGCCGGTGAAAAAAACAGTGGGATCGATATTCGCGCTGGAGATGTACAACTTGCCGGCGGCAGCGATCGATTCCGGTGTGTTGTATGCACTTACTGTTCCTGCAAGGAGGCCTATCGCCAGAATGGTTCCAAAGAAAAGAAGGAACCCCCGCCCTATGCAGGTTTTTTCTTCGCTTGCCCCCGATGGCAGAGATGTAAAACAAGTTTCTATACTCCGCTCGATGATACGGGCATTTCCTGTGATTCGTTTTATTCCGAACATGTCTTTCCTCAATCAGAGTTTTTAGTGTAGTAATTTTTTTTACTACTTGGAATGTTAAGTTAACCGTACATTGATAAAAAGGTTACGCGAGGTGTAGTAAAATTTTTAACAACAAAAAGATTATGGTATCACCATGGAGAGCATCCCGGCCGGACTTATAAAATCGCTCAACGATCTTGGTTTGACTACCTATGAAGCGAGCGTGTATGCCGCGCTGGTCCTGTATGACAATGCAGAGGCCAAAGAGATCATTGACTTCCTCTCCATCTCCAAACCCAGCGTGTACGAGGCATTGGATCGTCTTGCAGAGATGGGACTTGCGGTGAAGAGAATCTCAAAGCCGGCCCGGTACAGCCCGATCTCCCCGGAGATGGCAATTAACCTCCTCATGGACAGGCACAGGAAAGCAGCTGACCTGGCACTTGAAGCACTCCAAAAGCTGGAGAGAGAGAAGGTACGTACCGACAAGGAGGATGCCCTCTGGACCATTTACGGGGACGCCAACATCGAGTATAAGATCCGGGAACTCTTCGGGAAAGCAAAACAGCAAATCAGCTGCATGATCGGTGAACGGTACCTCCCGTTCATCCAAAATATCAAAATTAAGGATGTTTCACTGCAACTCATGGTGATCTCGGATGATTCGGATCTTGAGAAAAGACTAAAGAAATTATTTCCGGGGAAAAATGCAGTCATCCATGTCATCTCCTCCGAACAATTCAAAATCCCGCCACCATTTATCCCACCGGAATTCGAGGAGATCCATAACCTGATGAAAGTCGAACACATGCTTGAGCTGATCGTTGACGATGAGGAACTCCTCATGGTTCCGCCATTTATTTCCGGCAGCGTTTCGGTCCTCAACACCAGGAATAAGGGAGCAATCCTCCAGATGAAAATGATGAGCCAGCTCAACCTGAAACGGTTCATCACAAATGAGGAATTTCCGAATCCCCGGCAACTCCCTCAAAAGAGATCGCGAAAATAGGTAGTATCTGAATACCGGGTCCCGGAACGATGCTCCTTCATGTCGGATAGAGGGGCAAGAAGATTCTCCCGGGGTTCACACTACCAGCATCAGCCCGGGATGCGACCCGGTGATCGACCGGCCACCCTGCGGGGTCACGATAAACGTATTCTCGATCCCGACAAGGCCGACATCCGGGATCCCCTTCTTGGGCTCGACCGCAAAGACCATCCCTTCTTCGAGCGGTTCATCGAACCCTTCCGCGATGACCGGGGTCTCGTCGATCCAGAGCCCGATCCCGTGGCCGAGGAACTTGACCCGGCGGTTGCCATAGCCCATGAAGTTTTTCAGGAACTCCGGCTCAAGGTCCGCCATGATATTCCGGTAAATCTCAGAGGGGATTGCACCGGGCCTGAGCTGGGCGGCGATCTTGTCCTGGATCTCCACGCAGCGCCCGTGCTCGCGGATGGCATAATCGGGGATCGGCTTGCCGAACATGTACGAGAGGGTCTTGTCGGTCTGGTACCCGTTGACCCCGCACCCGATATCGATGACAACCAGATCGCCTTCTTTGAGTTTCTTCTCCCGGCAGCCCATCTGGGGTACCGAGGGGTGCAGGCCGGAGACACCGCCGGGGGTATCAACGCAGATGGGACGGATGGAACTCGTGCCGAACCCGATCTGGCCGAGCAGCATCTCGTTGAACATACCGAAGCGGATGATGCCCTGGTGGCCTTCCTTCACCATCACCGAGTATAGCTCGCAGGCGAAGGTGACCTCATCGATCCCTTCCGTGAGCATGCCGGGCACGAGGTCCTCAAGTACGTGGCGGTGGATCTTCCCGGCGCGTTCCATCAGAGCAAACTCGTACGGGCTCTTCTTCGCCCTGACCGCAGAGACCTGCGCATCCACTGACCGTACATCGGTGAACGGGAGATGTTTCTGCATCCGCTGGAGCTGGGCGACAGGGACGAGGTCGGTCTCAAGATACACCGTTTTCGGGATCGTGCCCATGCCCGCTGCCACGTCCCGGTAACTCCGCATCTGACGGAGATCAGGGAAGAGCGACTCCTCTTCGGCCCGCTCGAAACTCTGCCGCACCCAGAAGACCGCATCGCTTCCCTGCGGGATCAGGAGGAGTCCGTCCTGCATCGTGCCCGTAAAGTAGTAGAGGGATACCTTGCCGGTGATTGCTGCCATCTCCCAGCCGGACTGCTTCTGGTCCATCCGTACCCGGAAGCGCTTGAGCCGGTCTTCGAGTTCGGTGAGCGGGACTTTCATGTCAATATCGTGGGATGGGAGGAACGATAAAATTGATGACATGCACCGCTACGTCAAAGAGGTGAATTGCAGATCCGCGAACAGGTCATCCGGAGGATAGTGGGAACGAAGTGATGGGTATCGAATTATGCGGGTATAAAAAAAGAGAGAGAAAGAAAATTTTTTTATTTTCGTTCGCTCTTTTCCTGGTCCCACCGTTCCAGCACTTCGTTGCCTTCAATGAAGACCAGTTTGTGCTTGCGGGCGTAGAGCTTTGCATCCTCTTTCGAGAGGGCATAGCCGGACTCGTCATCCAGCATCTCGCAGATCGTGACGGAGGGGGTTATCCCGGCCATCTCAGCCATAGCGATCGAAAGCTCGGTCTGTCCCTTCCGGACATCGAGGAGCCCGTCTGCGGCACGGAGGAGGGCCATGTGGCCCGGCGTACGGAAGGTCTCGTGGAAGTTCACGTTGCCACCATTGAGGGAACGCTTCACCTGCTCGGCGATCGCGTTCACGGTAAGGGCCCGATCCCGGTCAGTGATACCGGTGAACGTGTTCCGGTGGTTCACCCAGAGCGAGAACGAGGAGTGGTTCTTCCGGTCGTACGGGATGTCGCCTTCCCGTTCGGCAACGGCAATTGCCCGGAGGGCATCGCTCGCAAACGGGAGACCGAGCTTCTGGGCCGCAACCGGGTGGACAGCCGTGCAGATGAGGCCGCCGCCGTCTTTCCTCATCCGGACAATATCCTTTGGCGTAACGGCATCGGACCGGATCGCAAAGTCGGTCTCGCACTCGCGGTCATCGAAGTCATAGAGCAGGATGAACTTCCCGTCCCGGAGTGCCGCAAGGGCGTCGTCGATCACTGCCCCACCTCGACATTGATGCTGTCATTGTCCTCGACACCGAGTTTCCGCCGGAGAGCGATGGGAGCGATCACTTCGATAAGGTCGTCGGGGTAATGCGTCCTGCCGGGCACAACAATGCCGCACTTGATCGTGCCGATCCGGCACGCGATGCACCGGGCGTCGCCGAACGTCCGGCCATCCGTGGAGAAGCCCTTGATCCGGGTCCAGTCGAGCGCGTCGATCTTCTTCCTGATCGTCACGCTGGAGGGGGCGAGCTTGATGTTGAGCGTGCCCGGGTACGGCTCGAAGCCGAGGCAGGAGGCGAACTGCTCCTTGTAGGGCCCAAGGCTCATGTAATATTTACCTTCGCCGATCCCGCTGACCACCGCACCGCTCAGCTGGTAACTCTTGCCGCCTTCCGAGAAGATCCGGGTGTATTCCTGGTACTCTTTCCGCAGCACCTCTTCACCGGGTTTTGTCACGGTCACGTGCTGGCCGTCTGCCGAGAGCGTCCGGGTGATATACCCTGCCGTCTCAAGACTCTTGAGCCGGCGCGACGCAGTCTGCTGGCTGATCGCGAGCATCTCACCGATGCTCTGGGTGGAGACAAAGATCGGGCCGCGGCACCCGCCCCGTACCGCAAGCGCCTTGAGACACTGGAGATCCTCCGCTGCTATCATGCTTATCAGAATTGAGATGCTTCTTATTTATGGGTTGCTCTTCATGCAATCCCTCGTCGTGGTTCGTTTTGTGTCGAATCTACGTTCGTTAATTATATAATGCCCGGGCTCCTTGGTTATGAGCATGAAATCCGGATTGCGGAACCAGCTTGCCGAGAAGATGGCAGGCGAGATTACGCTGTCGGACTCACCGGGACACGCACTGAAGAAGTGGCGCGTGAACTTTGAGATCGCACCAGGCGTCCTCTCAGACCGCCTTGGCGTCTCCCCGTCTGTCATCAGCGATTACGAGGGTGGCAGGCGGAAAAGTCCCGGCACTGCCGTTGTCGGCAAGATTGTCGACACGCTCCTTGCCATTGACGAGGAGGCTGGCGGTAAACACATTCAGAAATTTTCAACCATGCTCTTTTCGAATGTCGAGGATGACGTGATCTACGCCCTTCACGAGTACGAGACACCGGTCGGTTTAAAGGATTTTTCCGATGCGATTGGCTGTACTCTGCTCTGCGGCTCGATGGACCAGGTCATCTTCGGCTACACGGTGGTCAACAGCCTGAACGCGATCATGCAGCTCTCATCCGATGAGTTCAACCGCATTTACGGCTGGAGTACCGAGCGGGCGCTGGTCTTCACCAACGTCTCGACCGGCAAATCACCGATGGTCGCGATCCGCGTCACGCCATTCAAACCGCGGTGCGTGGTGCTGCAGGGGATCGATGCCCCTGACGTCCACCCCATCGTGGAAAAGATGGCAGAACGCGATCGCATCACCGTCTTCTGTACGAGCATGGATGTAGACAAAATCGTGAGTACCCTGAGGGAGAAAGAATGGTAGGCATCATTACGTACGGTGTATACATACCGAGATACCGTATCAAGGTAGAGGAGATAGCCCGGGTCTGGGGTGCGAACGCATCTGATATTACCGGGGGCCTGGGCGTTTTTGAGAAGTCCGTGCCAGACATGGACGAGGACGCGGCAACCATTGCTGTCGAAGCGGCACGCAATGCACTGCTGCGCCGGAAGGTCGACCCCAAGGACATCGGAGCTGTCTACGTGGGCAGCGAGTCCCACCCCTATGCAGTAAAACCAACTGCATGTACCGTTGGCGAAGCAATCGGCGCAACACCGACCATGACCGCCGCGGACCTCGAGTTTGCCTGCAAGGCAGGTACGGCCGGGATGCAGATCTGCATGGGCCTTGTCAAGAGCGGGATGATCAAGTACGGCCTTGCCATCGGCTCCGATGTCTCGCAGGGTGCGCCGGGCGATGCGCTCGAGTACACTGCGGCAGCGGGCGGGGCGGCCTACATCATCGGGAACGATGACCCGATCGCGACCATCAACCACACCTGCTCGTTCACCACGGACACACCCGACTTCTGGCGCCGCGAGGGGCAGAACTATCCCCGCCACGGCGGCCGGTTTACCGGTGACCCGGGATACTTCAAGCACGTCAAGGGCGCAAGCAACCTGCTCCTGGAGCAGACAAAGAAGACCCCCAAGGACTTCACCTACGCGGTCTTCCACCAGCCCAACGCGAAGTTCCCCCAGAAGGTGGCAAAGGACCTCGGATTTTCCAAAGAGCAGATCACGCCGGGCCTCGCGGTCCCGCGCCTCGGCAACACCTACTCGGGCGCGTCGCCTATCGGCCTTGCAGCAACGCTGGACATTGCAAAACCTGGCGACACCATCTTTGTCTGTTCGTTCGGCTCCGGTGCCGGCAGCGATGCCTTCGATATCACCGTAACCGACGCGATCAAGGACAAGATCAACCGCGGTGCAGCGCCATCCGTTGAGAAACTTTTACAGAACCCCATCTACCTGGACTATGCAAAATACGCGAAACACAAGGGGAAACTGGTGATGCAGGTATGAGAGACGTAGCAGTTATCGGTGTAGGCTGCACCAAGTTCGGCGAGCACTGGGACCGGTCGTTCCGCGATCTCTTCGTGGAGGCAGGGGCGCTTGCCCTTGAGGACGCTAAGCTTTCGGGCGAGAAGATCGATGCAATGTATGTCGGCAACATGAGCGCCGGCCGGTTCATCGAGCAGGAGCACATCGGCGCCCTGATCGCTGACTACTCGGGCATGGCAACTCGCCACATCCCCGCAACCCGTGTCGAGGCTGCCTGTGCATCCGGCGGTCTTGCCTTCCGGCAGGCCGTGATCGCGGTTGCAAGCGGCATGGAAGACATTGTTGTCGCAGCTGGCGTCGAGAAGATGACCGATGTCGAGCCCGGCGCGAGCACCGACGCCCTCACCGGCGCAGCGGACCGCGAGTGGGAAGGATTTGTCGGGGCAACATTCCCCGGTCTCTACGCGATGATCGCAACCGACTACATGCACAAGTACCACATGACCCGCGAACAGCTGGCGCAGGTAGCCGTGAAGAACCACTTCAATGGTGCACGGAACCCGATCGCCCAGTTCCCGAACGAGATCACGCTCGAAACCGTCATGAAATCCACGATGGTAGCCGAGCCCCTCCGGCTCTTCGACTGCTCGCCCATCACCGATGGGGCGGCGGCAGTCATTGTTGCACCGCTCGAACGGGCACGTGAGTTCACGGACACGCCCATCAAGGTGCTGGCAACGGCTCAGGCAAGCGACTCGATCGCCCTTCACGACCGGCGTGACATCTCGACCATGGACGCATCCGTTGCCGCAGGGCAGCGGGCATTCAAGATGGCAAAACTCACCCATAAGGACATCAACATGGTGGAAGTGCACGACTGCTTCTCGATTGCAGAGATCTGCGCCATCGAGGACCTCGGGTTCTGCAAGAAAGGAACTGCCGGCAAGTTTACCGCAGACGGCGAGACCGCACTCGGCGGGAAGATCCCGGTCAACACGAGCGGCGGCCTCAAGGCATGCGGCCATCCGGTCGGCGCAACCGGCATCAAGCAGGTGTACGAGATCGTCCAGCAGCTCCGCGGCGACGCAGGCAGGCGGCAGGTCGAGAACGCGAAGATCGGCATGACGCACAACGTGGGCGGCACCGGTGCTACCGTTGCCGTGCACATCCTCGGGAGGGTATAAGATGACTGTTGCACGATTCTGGAGAAAGATCCCCCAGCGCTACAACCTGGTGGGCACGAAGTGCACGACATGCGGCCGGCACTTCTTCCCCCCGCGGACCTTCTGCCCCGACTGCCGCAGGAACGGGAAGATCGTGGACCACAAGTTCGCAGGCTTCGGAACGGTAGTAACCTATACGGTGATCCAGACCGAACCGGACAATTTCTCTTCTCCCGGGCCGTATGTGCTTGCCATCATCAAGCTCGACGAGGGCCCCCAGATGACCACCCAGATCATCTGCGACCCGAAAGAGACAAAGATCGGCATGCGGGTAAAAAGTATATTCCGCAAGATCGCCACCGATGGCGAGAGCGGCATCATCCACTATGGCACGAAGTTCGTGCCGGTGGAGTAATTCTTTTTTTCACCAAATCGTTAAAGGATTAAAAAAATTCAGCCCTTGTATGTGAGCGGGGGATCCGGGTACCATCACTGCCGGGACTACACTCCTGATGGATCGCCTCTCACCAGGAAAGAACAGACAGCATCTCATGTTCCGGCTTTACAGTACTCTCATCTTCCCGGATCGGCAAAAATGATCAATCCGGGCTCATTCTGAGCTCCGTTTCCCTTTTTCCGGATTTCGTCGACCGGCCGGTTTCGGGCATTTCTGAAGTGAGTGTCGTGGAAAAGTCCGCTATTGGTTCTGTCTGTTAATCCGGAGTTTTTTGGGGGAGAAAAACCGGCCAGTATAGACACTGTTTCAGTGAAGAAGGGGTCATGGGGATGGCGTCTGGGTTGTGGAGAGGCAGAGGGTCCGGAATCGCGATACCGGTGTTTTGGATCGATCCCGGTCTCGAGGCGGGGGTAACCTCACTTCCCAACCCGCACATCATACACCGCATGCCACTGCCCCGGTGAGTACGACCGGACCATCCGCTCTGTGAGCACCGTACCGCCCAGTTCCCGTATCCGGCCGGTGTGCTCCCCTTCCGCTGATACCAGCGAATAGAAATGGATCGTCCCACCCGGCCGGCAGAGCCGGAATGCTTCCGGAAGGAATTCCGTACCCGACAATGGCAGGTTCATCACGATCCGGTCAAATTTCCATGGCAGGACCCGGTTAAGGTGCCGGGCATCCGCAAGCAGGGGCAGCACATTCCTTATCCGGTTCGTTTCAAGGTTCTCCAGCATCAGGCCGATCGCCTTCGGGTTGATGTCCGCGGCGACAACAAGCGAGGCGGGCTTTGCAAGGGTGATCGCAAACGGCCCGACCCCGGCAAACATGTCGAGCACTAACTCCCCATCCTGCACCTGCGTAAGGACGCGCTGGCGCTCGGTGGAGAGCCGGGCCGAGAAGTATGCGCCTGCAAGATCAACGGTGAATGTATGTCCGTGCTCGGTAACCTGCGTCCGGGTCGTTGGTTCACCTGCGAGGATCTTAAACTCCCGGGTACGGTATTCGCCATGCACCTCTCCTTCTGCAAAAACAATCGTGTGGAGCGAGGGCCGGGATGCCAGCAGCGTCTCCGCCCCTGCCGGGTCATCCTCCTGCATGATCGCGATCCCACCGACCAGCTCGTGCCGGGGGAGGGGCTCGCGACCCGGGTGGGCCTCGAACTCGAACCGCTCCGCACCCTTGCGCTCTTCAAGAACCGGCAGGATAAGATCGCCCCCGTCGCGCAGGACCCTGAGCGAGGCATCAAGCGCGCCCTCCCGTATGAGGGCCTGCCGTACCTCCTCCCCCTGTCGTGCCGGGACGCGGATACCCCACTGTCCGGCCGTCTTCCTGACCACGTGTATCATAACAGTATAGGTGCTAACCATTAATCATGGCTGATGATGCGGAGCGCCGCACCGGGCAGGGCATCGGCGCAAAGTCAGATCAGGACAGGGACGGGGATACCATTCTTCAGGCACAACTCAAAGACGGCACATTGAAGATGTACGAACTGGAGAAGCAACTCTCCCCCATCGATGCGATCCGGGTCCGGCGCGGGTTTATTGAGCAGGAGACGAACACAAAACTCGAAAACATCGGTATCTTCTCGATCGATGTCGAACGCGTAGTCAAACGCAACTGCGAGAACATGATCGGCACGGTGCAGGTACCGCTCGGCATTGCCGGGCCGGTCCTCATCAAAGGCGGGTATGCGACCGGGAATTACTGGCTCCCGCTCGCCACCACCGAGGGAGCACTTATCGCCTCGGTCAACCGCGGGTGCAGCGCAATCACCAAAGCGGGAGGGGCAGAGGTGCGTATTCTCCACGACGGGATGACCCGGGCACCGGTCTTTGCCGCGGACAGCGTGGGCCACGCGGCACAGGTCTGCGACTGGGTGAAGGTGCACCGCGACGAACTGAAGGCTGCGGCGGAGAGCACCACCTCGCACGGGAAACTGACGGACCTCGTTACGTTCGTTGCCGGGACGAGCGTTTATGTCCGGCTCGAATTCGATACCAAGGACGCGATGGGCATGAATATGGTGACGATCGCAAGCGCGAAAGTCGCCGATTTGATCGCACAGGGAACGGGCGTGCGGCTCATTGCCCTTTCCGGCAACATGTGCACCGACAAGAAACCCGCCGCGATCAACAGCATCATGGGCCGGGGCCGGAGCGTTGTCGCAGGGGTGGCACTCACCCACGAACAGATCGGTTCGATCCTGAAGACCGATGCAAAGACTCTCTTTGAAGTAAACTACCGCAAGAACCTTGTCGGTTCCGCCCGGGCCGGCGCGATGGGGTTCAACGCCCACGCGGCCAATGTCGTTGCTGCGATGTTCATTGCCTGCGGGCAGGATGCAGCGCATGCAATCGACGGCAGCACCTGCATCACGACAGTCGACCTCACGGAAACGGGGGCATATGTCGCCGTCACGCTTCCATCGCTGCCGGTCGGGACCGTTGGCGGGGGGACCGGGGTCGAGACCCAGCAGGAATGCCTGAAACTGCTCGGCGTCGCCGGCAGCGGGACACCCCCGGGAACGAATGCAAAGAAACTCGGGGAGATCATCGGGGCCGGTGTCCTTGCCGGAGAACTCTCCCTCATCGGGGCGCTTGGTGCACAGCACCTTGCCCGTGCCCACCAGCAGCTGGGCCGGGGATAACCCGGCAGATAAAAAATCTTTTTTCATGTTACAGCAGCGATATACAGCGGGAAGACCGATTTCACGGATTTGCATTATATAATACACGCCAAAAAGAGGATAGGGGATATCTCCCGCCACAGGATTTATTACCGGTTTGTCCGCTTGTCCGGGAAGAGTTCGTCAAATGGCTTCTCATTCGGGTTGAGGTACTTGAGCCCCTTGATCCTGCCGGTCTTCCTGCTGATCCAGTAGATGATCATGGGCACAACAACCACCGGGACAGACAGGTAGAGTGATCCGGACAGGGCCGGGTTGAACGCCAGCACTACCAGCGCAATAATTTCCAGTACGACACCGATCAGCACCGGCATCCACGGGGAGAGTGGGGCAGGGGCGATGATGTCGGCATCGGTGTATCCGCGTTCGTAAATCCGCCTGCGGAAGGCTACCTGCGCCCAGCAGATCGAGATCCAGCAGATCGCACCGGTGAAGGCCGAGACCGAGAGGAGCCAGATATAGAGCTGGCCTTCGCCGTTCGTGAACCACCAGAGAGAGAGTACCAGCCAGCAGCACGCGAGCGTCACGAGCGTCCCAACCATCGGTACGCAGTTCCGGTTCAGGCGCGAGAGGAACCGGGGGGCCATCCCTTCCAGCGAGAGCCCGTACAGGGCACGGACTGCACCATAGAACCCGCTGTTGGCACAGGAGAATGCTGCTGTCAGGACGATAAACGAGAGGATCGCCGCAGCCTCCTGGAACCCGTACATGGCAAGCGCTGTTGAGAAGACACTGTCAGTAAGGCCCGCCTCGGCATAGGGGATGATGAGGATAAGCAGGAGGATGGGCAAAATATCGACGCGGATGATCCGGTGGACTACCTGCCGGCAGGCCCGGGGTACCGTCTTCTTCGGATCCTGGGTCTCGGCTGCCGCAAGGCCCACGATCTCCGAGCCCTGGAAATTCACGAGGATCAGGGCCATGTTAGCGACAAGGATGAATACACCGGCGGGGAAGAGATCATCGTACAGGTTGCCATTTGGCGGGAAGACCACGCTCGTCCCGATAAACCCCGCGGACCCGATGAGACCAAGGACAATAAGAGCTGCAACGACACAGAAGATGATGTTGTGTGCGATCTTGACGATCGCAAGCGAGCTCTCCACAAGGCCAAACCCCCCGACATGGATCAGGTTCAGGGTGGTGATCATGAGCAGGAACGCGATCGCCCAGAGCACGACAGGGACCTGCGGGACAAAGACATGCATGATGATGCCGCCCGCCACCGCCTCTGAGGGGATGTACGCGCACCAGTTGAACCAGTAGCTCCAGCCGGTCCCCACGGCCCATGTGGGGGAGATGAACTCGGCAGAGTAACTGATGAAGTTGCCCTGCCGGGGAACATTGACCAGCAGCTCGGCAAACGACTGCATTACGGTCCAGATGATCAGACCGCCAATGGCATACAGCAGGATGACACTCGGGCCCATCTCGGAGATGAGGTATCCTGTGCCGAGAAAATAACAGGAGCCGATGATGCCCCCGATGGCAATCAGGTTGGCCATCCAAGGCTGGATGCCGCGCTTTAACCCGAACTCGCCCATGGGCGGGAGGGGATCCTTTGGGCGGTGGTGATGCTCCCTGCTCTCTGCAATATCCTGTTTCTGGTCTTCCGGGTCCGGGAAGGGAAATTCCGGTTCTTCCTTCCCGTTGCGGGATGTGTCGGGGGCGGTGTCGGGCTTTGTCACACGGCATTCACTTGTTCCACAATCAATTCTCCTAAGGTTTTTCATCACAGGAAAAAACGATTGTGATTTAATTCGAGGGTTAAACGAAAGAATCGAAGAACTCGCCACTGATCTTCGTGGCAAAGGGTCGAAGAACCCTTCGGGTTCTTCTCCTGTCTCATCTCTGATGAGATTCGATTGCCGAACCCAAAGGATTCATCAGATTCACGAGCGTGAGATGAACTCTTTTCGGGCCTTCGATGAAAAGGGTCGAAGAACCTTCGGGTTCTTCTCCTGTCTCATCTCTGATGAGATTCGACATCCTAAAACCGGAACCACTTCATCATGACAAGGGCGTCCTCGCCATTCGCGTAATTCTGGTCAATGCCAAACACCGGGCGGTATCCCATGCGCTGGTAGAACTGTTGTGCCCCGGTATTGGAGACCCGGACTTCCAGCTGGACCCCGGTGGCCAGTTCCAGCGCACACTGGTGCTCGACACGGTTGACGAGCAGCCGTGCAATCCCCCGACGACGGTAACGGGGGCTGACCCCGAGGTTGCAGAGGTGCCCGTAGATATTCTCCCCGGTATCCTCAAGGCCGCCCACGACAAAACCCACGACAGCCCCGTCGCAGACAGCAACAAAATAGGTGGTCGGGTAATAGGCCAGGGCTTCGAGAAATACTGACTGCCCCCACGGGTCGATGAACGAGTCCTTCTCAATGGCAACGATCGCCGCGATATCGGAGGGCATCGCTCTCCGTATCAGCGGCAGCGGGTAAACAGCGAGATCGTGCGGGCGGATCATCGGTAACCTCCGTTAACACTTTTTTTTGCAACAGTAGTCATGAGCGCCCGGGATTCATAGAAGTTACCCTGCGAGGTCAAAAGACACGCGAGCCCGGCCGGGCGAAGTCTTCGGTATATAAGGGATCAGGCACAATTATGAGAGCACTAAAAGTATGTCTTCGGGACGGTGTCAGGTATGGTGAAAATATATCGTTTTTCAGGAGTGCGGCCCGTGCCGGAAGCTGCCCCGGAGATCGCGGCAGTACCGTACGATGTGGTGACGGCGGACGAGGCGCGTGCCATTATCGCGAAAAACCCGAAGAGCTTCCTGCGGGTGAGCCGCCCCGATGCCGAACTCCCGGACATCCCCCCGCACGATGACCGCGTGTACCAGCGGGCACGGGAGATGCTCGTTTCTCTCGAACAGAAGGGCCTCTTAAAAAAGGACAGCACTCCCGGCATGTACCTGTACCGGGTGCAGCAGGACGGGGATACGTTCCTTGGCCTCTGCTGCTGTCTTGACGTGGACGATTACCGGAACAACTCTATCCGCCGCCACGAACTGACCCGCTATGACAAGGAAGAGGACAGGACCCGGCACATCGAAACCGTCAAAGCCCATAACGGGCCGGTTGTGCTCCTCTACCGTGACGACGAAGGATTATTCTCCTTTATCGAATCCCAGGTTGCACACAACAAACCACCGGTTGCCGAGGTGCATACAGGACAGGGTGCCATCCACCAGATATTCAGGATCGCGGACCCGGAGGTGCTTGCCGTGCTCGAACGCCGGTTTGCCTCGGTTCCCGCCCTCTACATCGCGGATGGGCACCACCGGGCAAAAGCCTCGGTGAACCTGGCAGACCGCATCATTGCATCGGGCAGGAAACCTGACGACGAAGTCTGCCGGTTCATGGGTGTAATCTTTGCCCACGACCGGGTGAAGATCCACGGCTACAGCCGCCTTCTTTCCGATCTCGGTACGCATACTCCGGAGTCGTTCCTCAAAAAACTGGGAGACTGTTTCACGGTGAAACCGTACGGGGATGTCGATGGCCGCGGGTACAATATCCCGCCCACGATTGCGGATCCCGGAGCGTATCACGTTGTCCACCTGTATCTTGCCGGTACGTGGTACGAATGCACCCGCCCGAGGGCTCCCGGTGCAACCCCGCTTGAAGCCCTTGACGTTGCCGTGCTCCAGAAGCACGTGCTTGAAGACATGCTCGGGATCACCGACCCCCGGGGCGATGCCCGGCTCCAGTACCTTGGCGGTGCCCGCCCGGTTGCAGACCTTGAAAAACTCGTGGACGATGGAACATACCAGCTTGCGTTTGCCATGCAGCCGGTACAGGTGGAGACCGTCCTCTCTATTGCGGATGCGGGTGGTATCATGCCACCGAAGTCCACGTGGTTTGAACCAAAACTACTGAGCGGGCTCGTCATTCACTCTTTTGACTAGGCACAATTTTTTTGCCACCCAATCCTTTATTGTGTTTTTACAGCGATTTTGTATGGTATGATCACCATCGCACTCCCGAAGGGCAGCCTCGAGGCGCAGACCCTCCAGCTGTTCAAGGAGGCCGACCTCGAGGTCCGGCGCACGGACCGCGATTACAATCCCCGTATTAACGACAGCCGCATCGGCAAGATCAAGATCCTCCGGCCGCAGGAGATCCCGACCTATGTCGACAAGGGGTACTTTGACCTGGGCATCTCCGGTCTCGACTGGGTACACGAGACGAGCTCGGATGTCGTTGAGGTGGCCGACCTCTCGTACAGCAAGACAGGCGAAGGTAACGTGAAGATCGTCATCGCGGTACACCGCGACGAGCCTATCGAGAATGTCAGCCAGATCCGCCCCGGCAGCCGGGTCACGACCGAATACCCGGAACTGACGAAACGTTTTTTCGAGCAGCTGAAGGTCCCGGTCCAGCTCTTCCACTCGTACGGCGCCTCGGAAGCGAAGGTACCGGACCTCATGGATGTCGTTGTAGACCTGACCGAGACCGGGACCACGTTACGGAAGAACGGGCTCAAGATCATCGGCCAGATCATGGAATCGCACACCGTTATCATCGCCAACAAGGCGAGCTGGGCAGACCCGGAAAAGCGCCGTGAGATCGAGGAGATCAAAACCCTGCTGTTCGGCGTGATCGAAGCCCGCCACAAGGTGCTCTTAACCATGAACGTCCCGACCGCCTCCATGGAGCGCCTCGTATCTGCCCTGCCGGCCATGAAGACACCGACGGTGAGCAGGCTCCACGGGATCGACTACTACAGCATCCAAACCGTGGTGCAGAAGAGTGCGGTCAATGAACTCATCCCGAAACTGAAGCAGTGCGGAGCCGAAGATATCCTGGAGATACCAATCTCGAAGATTGTACCGTAATTTTGAGCGGGAATTTTTTGTTTCTCCGGTAATCTTTTTTTCAAATATTTCTGTATTATATTCCTAATTAAAAACCCAATCCAATCACTATTGTTTCAAATACGGATAATTGAGGCAGAAAATAAAATGAACCAATATTTATATCAGTTCTTCCCTCAATAAGCCATTAGGGACAAAGGAAACACTATGCACAGGTATCTCCTCTCCGTTTTCACGATAGCACTCCTCTTTTCAATGTGCCTCATTAGTGCATGCGTCTCCCCTTCAGGTTCTGTGAACCAGACACCACAATCGGCTGCAAACCATACCGTTGATATGGGGGTTGTGCCAATCGATCGAACACCTGCGCCGCAATACATCAGTTTCGGGGAGGCAAAAGATAACCTGATACAGAATGAACTGAATTCCTTTGATGTTGTTCCAAACGTAACAAGAATTTTTTCCATTCAGGGCAGCAATCTTGACGAATCGGGAAATGCCGAACGCTGGATTTTTCAGGTAGACACCGGGGGGATTAATGAACTGATCGTATATGATCGTTCAGGCTGGACAACCATTCCTTGGGATAGTGTCATCTCTACAGAGGAGATAGATCTGGACCACGTGATATCTCCTGAGGTCTTATTCAATCAGAATGCGGTTCAGATTCTCGAAGGCTCGCAGTCTACACCGTCAGAACGGGATATCGAGCTGAAAAACGGGACTTATAGAATCGCCATAACATCCGGGAGCACATCGCGAATTCTGATGTTTAATGCAACTACAGGTGTGGCGATTGAATAACAGAGTAGATGAGAGAGGAAATCTTTCCATAGATTTTCTCGCGGGTTTTACCATTTTCATGCTCGCGTTCATCTGGATAGCTTCGATGATCCCAGGTATTTTGCTGAACCTTCAGTCAAATACCATTGATTTTGATGCCGTAGCTTACCGGACCGGAGTAATCCTTGCCGAAGATCCCGGATGGCCTTCTTCACCACCGTGGGAATTCTATGGGGATAACCAGAAGTATGAAATATCCCGGTTTGGCATGGCCATTGCAAAGGATTCCCCGGGGGTCCTCTCCCAGGATAAAGTCAACCGGTTCTTCTGCTCATCGTTTATGTATCCTGATGATTACCAGAAATGGGCTATTTTCGGAGACTATCCCTATCGCTTCAATATTTCTGTCAAGGATATCGACGGGGGAACAGGACAATCGGTTGGAGATGTCCTCCCGGACAGGTATGGGTATATCCGCCGTCTGGTAAAAATCAAAGGTACCAGCAACACGTCAATAGGATCCGCGTATTTCGTTGCACATAAGTACATCAATAATACTATTACCGCCATACCCTCAGATTTCAATGTCACCCGACATGAATTTTCAATTCTCATCAATAATACCAAACTCCGGGAAGAACAGAAGAGTCCGGCATACCAGATCGATCCTACACGGGACCAGATCATCATCAACATCACAGACCTTCGGTCAACAATATTCCCGGGATACAACCCGGGATACATACCATCGATTGATCGTTCATCAGTCAATATAAGTTTGACCAGTATCAAAGTCTACAAACTGGACGGGGGTACGCTATCCATGGTCCGAACATTCGATACGCCTTACATTGATGGCAGTAGTACACCTAAAGCACCACCTGTCATCGTTCAGGATAATATATCCCTGATCATAAATCCCCGCATCTTCGATATTATGCAGACCGGCTATTCTAATGTGTATCTCAATCTCACGTTTGAAATGCAGGACCATGCGGTGCCACCGAATCCACTAAATAGTTCATTTTTGAATAATACCCTGACCACCCCCTTTGATTACAATTACCACCCTGCTAATGTCACCCAGCCCCAGCTCAGGGACGCTGTTATGGAGGTGGCAGTATGGTGAACTCCGGGGGACAGTTGTACACGATAGAGGGAGTTGCCGCCGGACTCATCATGTTGTTAACCGCATATCTGGTTGTTGGAGCGACATCGGTATACACTCCGGGCGATGCACATATCAGCGATATGCAGCTGGAAGTGCTGGGAAGCGATGCGCTGGCGATGATGGATACCCCGCCGAACAGCTCTGTCACGGAAAGCCCGCTGCAACAGATCATTGAAACCGATGACGGGAGCCGGTTCAGGAACCTGTTCCTGAATTATACGAATGTTTCTGGATATGGCCCGAAACATGACATCCAGTTTTCTGCCAGTTATACCTACGAGGCACCTGATACTACGATCACGAGTCCCCCGATTAATTCCTCACGTAACCTGACCGGTGGAGAACATGCGGTCCGTGTGACCAAGTGGGTAATCGTGAACAAGAAACTCCCCCCGCTCTCTGCGGACCCTCCTGAGAACAGGGCGGTACTTGTGGAGGTGCATCTATGGCGCGATTGAATGACGATGCCCAGTGGATCATCCTGATGGGCTTTCTCGTAAGCTTCAGCCTGTTCTTTCTGGCACTGATCATCAACCAGTCAACGGTAGTCGGGCAATCCACTGCGGAAAGTGTTATTGAATTCCCAAAAAATGATATCAGGGACATCAGTCACGTGATTAAAGAACATGCTGAAAAAAACGGCAAGATTGATGACAGGGTATACCATGACATCATCAACCTCTCCATACAACGAGAGGGTGCCGTGGTCAATTATACCTTGAATACCCAGTACTATCAACGGCTGGATGTGTTCAATCATTCCCTGATCCACTACAACAACGGGGTGACGACCTATAGTGAGAACTGGACGTCAGAATAACCCGGATCCTGGAGAGTCCGGGGTAGCGAACCTGATCGAGTATATCATGGTGAGCGGTGTTCTTATGGCCCTTCTTGTAGTGATGATGTTACTGGTGAACTCAACGTTCATGGAGACACCTGCCAACAGATTGAGTTATAACGCTTTTACCGATATCGGCAATGGCATTTCTACCCGGATTGTCGATGTCTATGCCCTTGCACCAAGTGATGGATATATCAGTACGGGTTTTGATATCCCGGATGATGTTGCAGGAAAGGATTACTTCGTCCTGATTGGAGGGGGGAATAACCCGGTTGATCAGGATGTCCAGGTATCACGGGACCTCGTTCAGATCCATATTTCACTCGCCGGTATCGGGGCATCGCGGGGAGTAACCGGCAATACTACCGGCAGGGGATTGAACAGGATCAGTTACGACTCGGGGGGATTTTAAAGATGGTAGTTAGAGGGTTTAGTTTGGCGGAGCGGGGTGTTTCTGAAGCGATAGGTTTCATCCTCATTTTCAGCATTGTGATCGCAGGAATAGGACTGGTAACCCTTTACGGATATCCCATGCTCCTGAAACAACAGACAAGTGCAAACGAGCGGATCATGGAAAAGAACATGATCGTCCTGCAAAATGATGTGAAAAGTCTCGCATACAAGACGGTGCCATACAAAGAAACGTCACTTAAGATCGACGGCGGATCGTTGACGGTATATAACTCAACCTCTACCCCCGCAGTCTCCAGGTTAGACATTCGGGACTGCGATCCTTCGGGAGATGAATATATTGGTGCATTCCAGTCCGGGGATTTGCGGTACTCATCAGAAAGTGCCGGCACCGATATATCTCTCCAGAACGGTGCGGTGGTGATGCGCCCTCATGCTGAGCCGGGATCCGTCATGCTTGCAGAGCCGCGATGGTTCTATGATGCCCAGACGAATACGATGGTGATCAATCTCATCGGATTCAACAGTTCTTATACCATTGCTCGTGCAGGCATCGGCACGGTGCAGATGGCAATGGGGGAGACCGGTTATACGCGTGTCGATATACCCGCAGGGAATTTACTGTGCGTTGTATATACTCCCGATCCAACTCCTGAAGGACAGAATTATCAGGTGGCATGGGATAATTATTTTATAAATTCCATGAAAATGACTCCTACAGGAACTGATCACGAATATCGGTTACCAACGGATGTCACAAATCCTGCAATTCTTGTTATCAAAAAATACGATGTGATTATTAAATCACTCTGAATCCCTTTTTTCCCTAAGTCCTATAAAAAACGGATCCTGATCTGATTTTTTTTAGAGAGCCAGTTGTGCTGTAAAAATCCCAGTTCGGTCCTGAAGTGCAGGGGAGTTTCCGAATTATGGCAAATTTACCTATATTTTAGAATTCCAATTGAATATTGTGGATTTTTTAAAAAGCAAAAAAATATATATTATAATACACTATTACCATTTCTAAGGTCTTGGTCATGAGAGTGAAACGTGCAATGATAATCCTGCTGGGTCTTCTCCTTTTGATGGGGCCGGTGGCAGCAAATTATGCCGATCCCACTGATTCCAGTTTCCTTCCCAGTGATCCTGCAAAAACCTGGATTATCACCGATATCGGTCAACAGAATGTCATCAAGCTGATTGCCAGTAATGCGACACCGGGTTATACAGGCCCAATCAGAAATGCACCGGTCACGTTCAGCGTTGATAATCCACTGCTTGGTACAATAACTCCCATTAATTCAATAACAGATACTAATGGCGAAGCACTCTGTGCTTTTACCGTCAATACAACCCGGCCAACAAGCGGTGTTGCAAGGATCGCCGCCGACATTGTTTCATATGAGGATGGAACAGGCGCAGCGTATCATACAATCATATCCTGGGATCAGAACATCGATCACAATGTTCCTTATAATGCCGTTTTTGCCTATTCCAATCAGGGGGGCGTTGAGGATGTGATGCCGGTTAAAATATCAATTTTCGACCGTTGGGAAAATCCTGTAGATGACCGGTTTGAGACCCAGCATTCATTACCCAAACACAGTGTAACCCTTCATGTAAACGGACCGTCCCCGCCAAACGACTGTGGCTTTACGGATTACGGGCGTGTCCACGATACAGCAATGAATCTCGGTTCAAACGGGATTGTGAACGTCAACATCACACCCGCAACAAAACCCGGCTGGCACTATATTCTTATGAATTCCATGGGAAGTATTCCCGAACAGATGAAAATGTTCAATACGGTGGCAAATGGTGTGCCGTATTCCATGACACAGTCTTTTAGTCCGGATGGTGAACCGTATGCAACCGTCCTTGCTGACGGAACGAGCAAGTTCACCTTTTACTACACCCTGTATGATAAATACGGAAACCCGACACGGGACCAGTCAGTCTGGATCAACACCTCAGTTCCCGGGGAAGAAAGCCTCCGTAAATCTATAGAGAACGGACAGATCTGGTCCACCTACGGGCCCAAATCCTTTACCGGTCTGTTTACGATCAATGCAATCCCGGTAAATAATATTTCCATTACTGTTACCAAAGTAGTCCGGTTTTACAACACCTCTCCGACCAATCTTGATCTTTCAGCTAATCCACAGAGCATGCCAAGCCGCGATGCCAATCCATCAATCTATTCGAATATCTCCGCTAAAGTAGTGGATATTATGGGCAACGGCGTTGAGGGTGAGGAAGTAACATTCACGTTTCATGATGTTACCAATACTCCAGCGACTGCGACTGTGACGGGTGCACCTTCATTCTCAAGCACCAGTACCGTCCTCACTACGAGTGCAACAACAGATTCGAATGGATATGCCACAGTCAAATTCTATCCCGGTTCATACGCTACCGTGAACGAACCGGGGTATCTGCAGGCCGTTACCGGTACTGCAAAAATAACCGCGACATGGGACGGCAACCAAAAGGACGAACCGGTAACCTGGAAGAATTACCCCTACCTGAGTGCCATTGTTGCCGTGAATCCCCAGCAGGTCAAAGTCGGGGATACGGTGAATGTCTCCTTCACGCTGAACGGGGATGGCTGGGCACTCTACCGGTATCCGGTTGATGTTGACCTTGTACTGGACAGATCCGGAAGTATGGATTGGGATATCAACGGAAATAGTCCAGCACAATCAGAGCCACGATTATCCATTGCCAAAACTGCTGCAAAAAATTTTATCAGCAACATGAGTGAGGCCCGGGATAAGGTGGGCTTGTTCTCCTACAATTATTCATATGGTGTCAAGCATGATGCTGTACTACAAAGTCCGTTCGCACCAGTTAAAACAGCAGTAAATGGTCTTAAAGCCAATGGAGCAACCGGAACAAGAACTGCGTTAAAACAGGCTATTGATGATTTGATCGCAAACCCGAATGCAAATACAAAAGCAGTCCGGGCAGTGATCGTCATGACCGATGGGGACTGGAACAATGATGGTTCACCGGCAGCACATGGGACCGGGTGGCCGGCAGGTAACCCGGATTATACCTTCAGCGGAAGCAACCTTGAACCGGATAATTACCGGCATTATTCCGATCTCGGAGGAACACTGACTCCGTATACTAAATATGGCACCACTCGTTACAAATGTCTTGATGGAGAATTCACAACCCAGAATTTATCCATCTATGCCAAAGATAATAAGATCCGGCTGTATTTCATATTCTTTGCAGGAGATCCCGATCCAATCGCAAAAAGCACGCTGGAAACCATGGCTAAGGCAACCGGCGGGTTTTATCAAAAGGCCACCAGTGCGGCTGAGCTGAACGATGCCTACAACAGAATTTCCGGGGATCTCATAACTGAAGCAGGGGTAGATACACAGGTATCCTTGGATTTTGGACAATTAATCATAAACGAGGTACCAGTTGCTCCGGGGACAGAGGTTTTCACGTACGTGGGAGATCCCAGTGTCACAACACCGGTGAAAGGCGTTGATTTCCCGACAACCGAACCCGGTTCGACTATGCTGGACAAGTATAACAAGACCCCCAATGGGGTAATCGATAAGCACTTTATACCGGGAATCGACGTTGATACCGGATTCCCCTTTGCAGATACCGGTCCAATAATCACCAACCAGACAACGTATTGGAACACTCATGCACAGAAGCTCGCCTTCAATATAGGTTCGGTCAACGTCAACGAGACGTGGAAGGCTGATTTCCGCTTCAGGGTCTTACATGAGGGTAATATCCTTATATTCGGCCCTCAGTCAGAAGTCTGTTTTACCAACGGTGAGGCCGGCGATAGTTGTATGACTCTTCCCAATCTTACATTATCCTCTTCCATGAACCCGTTAAATGTCGGTGTCTCGGAAACCGCCATCATTCTGTCCACCCCTACCCGCATGACTTCAGGACAGATTACAGGAACACTTCCGGTTTCCTGGACCACCGACTACAATGGTGCAGAAATAATCACCGAAGAAGTGAGTTATATCCATGAGGACGATCCCCCGGTAAAATTTGATACAAAGACACTCAACAAGGCGTTCGGCGATCTTAATCTTCCCCAGAGCTCAGTCCTTAACATGGAAAAACTTCCCCCGGGCGGCTACAAGATCCAAGTTCATGCCTACACAAAGGATGCTTCAGCTACAGCCATATCTGAGGCCTATTCCTATTCCACGCAAGGCAGAGCTTTTATTAAACTCGAATAACTTTTTATCCGGGAAAAATGCCATTTCGAAAATTGTTCATTAATTCAGATGTACATTTTTTAATGAGATCGATAGAGGAATCAGATATCTAAAACTGCAAAATGCCTGACTACATTCACAGATAATTATTCCTTCTGAGCCACTCCACCTGCGGACCGGTATACCGGTAGATGATATCGCATTTCTCGTCCTGGAAGTTCCACGGGATGATAATAAGGACATCCCCTTCCCGGATCCAGACTTTCTTCTTTATCTTCCCCTTGATCCTGCCCATCCTCGTCACGCCGTCAAAGCAGCGGATCCGGATATGGTTTGCACCCATCATCAGTTCGGCATACCCGAACATTTCCCGGTTACGCTTCTGGGGGAGTTTTACCCTGATGACCTCATCGCCAGGCGGTGCTCCCGGTTTCTTATCCGTCAGTACAACCTCTCCTTTCTCGCGTTTTATGGGATTTTACGTGCTTAATTGTTGGTGCGGGGTAAAATATATTTATTCCTTCACCGGAGCAGGAATCGTGGTGCGCTACGGGACGGTTATTCCCGCCAGGACAAGGACAGGGCTTATAATCATGACTGCACCGACGCAGATAATGAAGAGACCGGACACCCGGTTGATCTGGGTGACGTTGCTCTCGCTGATCCGGGTCCGGAACGACCCGATGGAGCCGCACAGGATCACCCACCACATGGCAGAGCCAAAGAAGAACCCGGCAACAAAGGCGGCGGCGGCAGTGAGCGATGTCCCCCCGAAGATAAAACCATAGCCGGGCAGGGTCACCATCAGGAAGATCAGCGTCATCGGATTTGCAATGGTGAGTGCTGCCATGGAGAGGAAGTCCTTCAGGTAGCTCCCCTCTTCCGTGTTTTCCTGCCCGCTGGCTGGGACAAAGAAAATGATCCGCATGCCTACCGCGATGAGGACCAGCCCGGCAAATATCCGCAGGGCCATCTCCTGGCCGATGATGATCCCGGAGATGACGGAAAGGCCGAGAAACGCCACCAGGGCATAGACCGAATCGGCTACCGTGACCCCGAGACCGGAGAAGAGGCCGTGGAGTTTTCCTCCGGAGAGGGTCCGCTGGATACAGAGGAGGGAGAGAGGCCCCACCGGTACCGCGAGAATGAGACCGACGATGACTCCCTGGATTACGATACCAACATCCACGCTGCACCCAAAACCGTTTGCTGCTTTACCTGTTGAGCGTCCTCTGTCATCAATGTTGCACCGGACATCTCATGCTCTGCAGAGAATATTCATAGTAACCGGTTTTGCCTCTACCCGCACTACATAACGGGCCACCTGCCCGCTGCAATGCCATGGGAACTCTCACCGGTATTGCTCAGGGACATTCCGCTTAAGGGGGAGCCCCCGGGCCGGATTATTTTTACAGGAGTGATGTGAGGGGTCGCATGGGTACAGTTCACCAACCCGGATCCGGGGAGTTCTTGTGAATTCACGTCATAATTTTTCGGTGACGGTCTTGTGGCCCGGGCCGTAAAAATACAAGTGTACCCACGCGACCCCCCCTCACCCCTCCCGGTTTTCGCGTAAAATTGTGGAATTTTCACGTCATAAAGTAAGAGTTAGGCAGGTATTTTGGTGTGTAGGGGGTCGCGTGGGTACAGAATGCCGGGTCGGGAGGGATTGATTTTAAGCGTGGTCTTGTTGAAGCACGTTGACCGGATCGGTGCTTCCAGCGGCCAAGGGTATTCTTTAACGGTCTCATAAAACCCGGTGCCGGTTCAGAAGAGAATTGATTATTGAGAGATTATGCGAGAAGCAGGAGTCGAACCTGCGAACCCCTACGGGAACAGATCTTGAGTCTGCCTCTGTTGGCCACTTAGATATTCTCGCTTGGAATAATGTTGGTGCTGGAATGTAAAAGACTTTGAGATTTTATGGAATTGCTCTTTTGTTACATGAAGTCGGCAAGGCCGAGCTGCTGCTGCTTCTCCTCGCCGAAGGTGGACTCGATCGCAAGGTCGATCACCTCGACCCTTTGCTTGGTATACTCCGATACCTTGTACTTGCGGCAGATCTCGCGGGACATCTCAAGATATTTCTTGACGGAGCCCTCGTGAACCGTGGGGATGATGTTCCCGTTGCAGATCCCTTTTCCCTTGAACTTCGTGCACTTGCCGGCAAGCGGCATCCGCCGGTAACTCGTATTGCACTTCGTGCACCGGAACTTCTGTTTGGAAAATGCCGAGAGGTTTCCCATGAGGTCACGGATGAAATGGGTGTTGAGCACCCGCTCTGCCACGTCATCGGCGTCAACGGCCCGGATCTTCTCCGCGAGATCAAGCTCCGCCCCGAGCTTGTCGGTCATCGTCTTCATCTGGGTATACATCGATTCAATCGGTCCCGCAGAGATATCCGAGGTATCGTGGGTGAACTGGAAGCCTTCGAGTTGGGCCGGCGTCCCGATCCTGTTTTCCACGCGGTCGATGAGTTTGACGATCGTCTTGGGCTCTGCATAGAGAAGGGCACTGGTATATACTTCGATCGGGTAATGGTCGCAGACATCGACGTTGAGCGCCTCCTTGTCGATCTCGGCCGGGTCGATCCGGCTTGTCAGGACGAGGGGGGCGTCCATCGATCCGCCCCGGTTCTGCGGCAGGAAAGACCGCGAGAAATTGATCAGGCCGTCAAGGAGGAGCATGATGCAGTCCTCATCGCCATCACACTGTCCGGTGAAGATGCCGTTTGCGACGAGCGTATGATCATCTGCTACCGTCAGGCAGTAGACCCGGTCCTCGGGTGCAGGAACCGGTTCAGCAAGCCGGATCGTGTCGGAGATCACACAGGAACCTTCGAAGATCGGTACTGAATCGCCGGGCTTGAGTTCCATTGCCCGGAGTTTACGGAGATATCCCGTGTCCCAGACCAGCATTGCATGGTCGGGTGTAACCACGAGCTCCTTCCCCCGTGACGTGGTGAACCGGATCAGGGATGCCGGGGAACGGTGGATGGAGACGGACGTGACTTTCCGGATATGGATCTGGCCATTCGTATCAACGGTGCGGGTGGCAAACGGCCGTACCGGGTCTGAGTAGTAGGTGCCGAGCCGGTCAAGGCCCGGCTGGTTAATATCGAAATTCTCCAGCACGAACTTCCGGATGGGGGTTTTTTCCCATCTCCTGCCATCGTACACCTCGATTTCCGTGTCGCCGTAAAAACAGTTTCGGCGCTTGGCGGCATGGAAGAACGGGTGGGCGTATCCCACGTTCGCACGCGTGAACCCGGCGATCCGTGCAAGGACGCCGGCACTCGTGTGCGGTGCAAGGCCGATGACCAGGTGTCCCACGAGGTCGGCAGGTTCCTTCACGTTGTAGAACGGTTCAAGGCCATAGCACTTGACGAGCAGTTCGTCCATGAACTTTGTTACGCTGACCAGCCACTCGGCACAGGAGTCGGAGACAAGGATATCCTGGGCGTGGAGTTCCACCACCTGCAGGCCGTTCTGGAGATCGTAACCGTGGGTATCCTTTGTATAGCCAAGCGAGCGCATTTTTTCCACGGAGACACGGACTTCATCCGGGCGGATATGCGTCAGGGGCAGGTCGATCATGTCGAACCGGGTCGTACCGTCCTTGAAGACAAAGATGTTCTGCTGTGCCCGCAGGATGCCCTTCTCCATCGCCTCCACGGACTTCTCCCGGGAGATCATACCCTTGACACCTTTGACGAGGGCGATGCTGTCGGTCTTAAGGCCCATCCGTTCCATTGCTTTTGCGTACTCTGCCTTGACGTTGAGGCTGATCCGTTGGCTGCATACCGCGGGGACATCGCAGTTCGGGCACCGGTCCTGCAGGATCTCGTGGCCGCACTTCTGGCAGGTGAAGAGCGCGACCGTATGGCCCCCGCATTTTTCGCACCGGTTCAGGTACGTGATCTCGTTGCAGGCCGAGCACCGGCGCCGCCCCACTTCGATCTCGATGATCCCGCCCTCCTTCTGGAAGTCGAGTTCCGTGTTCTCCGCGTCCACTTCCGCCGTGTGGGCAGAGGCAGACTGGAACGAGCGCCGGTTCCCGCCGGAATCCCCGAGCGGGAAGAGGACGTGGGGCGGGGGGTTCATTTTCCGCGGCTTCGATTTCCCGGGCCGGCCCATACGCCCTCCGATCCGTGTGCCGGACCGGGACCGCATCCTGAGGCCGGAGAGGTGCATCACCAGCGCGAGCGGGAGCGCATCGGCCGGTGCGTTCTGCCACGTTTCCCCTTTTTTCAGGGTATCATCAAGCCCGAGCCCGGCGATGAAAGCACGATATGTCCGGATGTGTACGGTCTCCTCGCGGACTTCATGCGGGATCAACAGGGTCTCAAGTGATTCCTTGATTGCTGAATCGTTTGGGAGGTACAGACTGTCTTCCTTCACGCTTCCCTTCATTGACACGTGCTCTGCGAGGGCACGGATCTGGTCGGTTGAGATATCGTCCCAGAACCAGGTCCAGGCAGGATACAGGTAACCTCCCTTCCGGGCAAAGTCGAGCGCCTCTGCTTCGTTCTTCGGGGATGTTGCCCCTTCACCGGCATCGAGCAGCCACCACTCCTCGCAGTAGCCTGCCGGTACGAGCGGGTGGTTATTCTCCAGGAACTCACCGTAGGAGATCAGGATCTCGCCGACGTCGAGGATCTTCTCGATCCCGGCAACGAGTCGTTTTGCCGTCGCCTCGTCATCGATCCGGAGCACGTCGCCATTCCGGAGCCGTACTGTCGGGCCCTCGATGGAATCAACCGGCACAACACCGCAGGCTTTGCCCGGCCGTTCGGTCTTCATCTGGGTCCCGGTTGCAAGAAATTCCCCGAGGACATAGAGGGTTGCGGGATGCATCCCTGCGGCGGCAAAACCGGTATTGCGCGACCTCCCGTACCGGAGCCGGAAGCCCCCTTTGCGCATCGGGTAGGAGAAGACCGGACGGCCCCCGATCAGATCGCGGAGGTACTTGTCGAGCGGCTTGATGCCAACAGTCTTCTCACCGTCGCCGCTTTTTGCTGCACCGGCGATCAGTTTATCGAGCCAGTCCCAGCCTTCCATCTTCATCTTCTCGACCCGGCTCTTGAGCTTGCGGGCCTTACCGGCAATGCCTTCCCCGATGACGAGCGCCATGCCACCGCGGACGGCATTCGTCTCCACCCGCTCGAGGTTCCGGTGGCCCGAGACCTCTTCCTGTTCGGTTGCTTCGCCATCGATACAGACCGGGCAGTTCTCGATGATGATCCGGATCTCCGCTTCGCTTGGGAGATACTGGAGGTTCATGATCGAGTTGTACTGGCGGATCTCCTCGATGTACCGTTCCACTTCCTCCTGTCGCGGGACATAGCGGTTGATGCCCAGTTTCTGGCGCACGTAATCCCCGACCAGTACCGACATCGCCTGTGCCGTTCCCCCGGCGCTCCGTATCGGACCAGCGTAAAAGATCATCAGGTAACTGCTGCCGTCATCGTTCCTGCCAAGACCGACCTTGGCAATCCCTTCCGTGGGTGCGGATACGACCCCTTCAGTCAGGAGTGCCATCGCAACGCGGATCGCGTGGTCGAGCACCTCATCGTTGTTCTTCTCCCCGAACTTCCGGGCAACAAAATCGTCACCGATCCGGAGGGCTGCCTCTTCACGGGACATCTGCTGTTCAAGTTCACGGATCCGCACCGCCACGCCCTTGACCCCGACCAGCACCTCCACACGGTCCGCGAGATCGCTTGCGATCGGGATCTCGACATCGGTGCTGGGATCGAGACCCCGGGTGCGGGCCTCTTTTGCAATCGCAATTTCACGATAGAGCCCGTCCAGCAGGGACTTCTCATAGGCTTCCATCGTGGGCGAGAGCTTGAGCATACCGGTACGGTTGTGCCGCACGGGGATTTATGGATGCTGATTCAGGAGGATCCGGTCAATCCGGGAACAGGAAAGATCAAAGGGTACGAAATAAAAAAGGGACCTGAGGGGGAACGCCGCAGCGTTTACATCACGGTTTCTCTTCTTTCTTCTCTTCAGGCTTCACATTTGCTTTGTGCGTAAAGACCGTTGCACCCGCACCGATGCATGCCGTGATAATCCCGATTATGGCCGCGATGACCGTAGGGCTCTCCAGGGGCCCTGATGATGAGGTCTCGGTGGCAACGGGCTGCACGGTCTGCACGATGATGACGGGTGCAGCCGTGGGGATCGCAGTAGCGGCGGTTGCAACAGTCGTTGACTGGGCAGAGGAATACCCGCTTAACGGGACAAGCGTACCGAAGGCATGGTTCTCCTGTCCGGCAACAACATAGGTGGTTCCCTCGTAATCGTAGTATCCACTCAGTGCCAGTCGCAGGATGTGGCTTCCTGCAGGAAGGCCAGTAAGGGTTCCCGGAGTGGTCCCATGGTATACCCCATCGATCAGGATAGCAGCTCCCATGGGGGTTGAGGCAACCGTAAGATTGCCGGTCGTGGCCGGGGTTGTTGTTATCACCGTTGTTTCAGCGGTTGTCGTCGGGGCGACCGTGGTTGTTGCCGGCACCGCCGTTGTGGCTGTTGCAGCAACCGTGGTTGTCGCCGCTTCTGTGGTAACCTGCGTAGTCACCGTCGTTTCAAGGGTTGTTTCAGTAGTCGTCGGAACAGCCGTTGTATTCGTCGTATTTGTTGTATTTACAACATCCGCTGATACAGGCACTATTATCACAAAGGCAATCGCGATAAGGATGATGAGATGCCTACAGGTCATCTTCATGGTACGATCTCCAGGTCAACGTATTTGTTCATGAACATCTGATCACACCAGGTTTTTCGATACTGGGATCTATCCCCTTGCGATCCGGATATACCGGGAGCGCTACGTCCATCGGGGATCCCTGTGCAGGGTAATTTCTCAACCCCCATTACGGGACACCTGCCGGAAGAGAGATCATGGTTCAGGAAATTATTGCGTGGGCTGGCATGATGAATGTTGTCAGACCCGGCATCCCTGCCGCTTGCATATACAGGGAATTTTACGTGCCGCATCTGCCTGCCAGGGTTACTGTTTTCTGCCGGTTGCAGCAATGAGAGGGATCCGGATTGCGACCAGCATGTCAAATCCCTTACGCAGAATCGTTTTGCATTCATAAGGTAACGAAAAGATTTCAGGTGTGTCTGGATTTTATCACGAAAAAGTGAGGTGGGTGGGGAGAAGGATTGACATCTTTTTTCTCACTCACCATTTCCATTATTTACCGGGTTTCATCCGGGTAATTCAGAGTGTGTAACTTCACTTATTTGGAGATCTCTTCCATTACCTTGTCAATGATTGCCTCGCTCCGGTTCTTCATGCCAAACCAGACGACAATCGCAATCGAGGCGCCGAGCCCGATACCGATACCCCAGAAGATTGGTGTGAGGATCGTGTAGATAATCGAAAGGTCCAGGAGAAGCTGTGAAAGCGCCAGCATGATGACGACAAAGTACAGGAACACACGGAGCAGCAGGAGCACCGGGCTGATCAGCTCAATGCGTGTGGTATTTGTCGAGTAATTCCTGAATACATCAATAAAGTAATCCACAAGGATGATGCCGACAACAATAATGATGACGAATGCGACGACATGGGGAATATACTCGATGACCCCGGTCATGAACTTGCTGAGATAGTCCAGGTTGAGGATATCAACTGCGGCGAGAATCGCAATAAGGTAGATAATGCACCGAACTGTTATATCTCCCATATATCCGAATGAGACCGGAGACTTCGTAACGTGTTTACCCAGGTCCGATTCACCGATTGCCGGGGTTGCGGTTGCTGTCGCAGTTGCCTTGTCAAGAATGATCCGGGCGGCTTTTCCAAGCAGGCGTCCTACTACCCAGCCGATAAGAAGAACAACAAGCGCACCTATAATGGCAGGAAGTACCGCCACTACATTTTCCAATCCACGGGATACTATGTCAATTGAAACCATAATTTACCTCCTTTTTTTTAAGCACATATAGATTTGTGAGATAGAGTTGCAACAAATTAGGTTGCATACACTACAGTATTGATTTTACTGTTTATAGTATTTAAAATTTTACTACATCAACAATACATCTTGCTGATTCATAACAATTATAAATTCTGCATACCAAACTTCTTAGCAAGGCCGCGCTATCCGGTTTTACATTACCATGATGCAGGATTACCAGCAGGAACTCATTGTAATTCGGGACCTCCTCAAGAAGAACCCGAACGGGATGAGTGTAACCGATATCTCAAAGGCGTTGAAAAAGAACAAAAATACCGTAGGGAGATATCTCGACATCCTGCTCATCTCCGGACAGGTCGACATGCGGACCTACGGCATGGCAAAAGTATACTCTCTCTCCCAGCGGGTCCCGCTGTCCGCCATGCTCAGTTATTCAAAAGAACTGATCATGGTACTGGATAACGAGTCCCGGATCATTGATGTCAATGGTAATTTTTTAAGCCTCCTACAGCTCTCGCGTGAAGAGACGGTTGGAAAGAATATCACCTACCTGCAATCACCCGAAGTGGATGTCCATGAATTTCTGGACAGTATTACCTCAGACCGGCTGAACAGCGAGAATACCATCACCTTCAAAGTGAGGGGCAAGGGCGAGCGGATCTTCCACCAGAAGTGCGTCCCGACCGTTTTCGATGATGGGAGAAAAGGGATCACGCTGATCCTTGAGGATGTCACGGAGCACATCCTTGCTGAACGGGATGTCCGGGAGAGTGAGGAGCGCTTCCGGATGATGGCAGAGAACATCCGTGACGGGCTCATCATACTGGAGAACGGCAAAACCGTGTATGCCAACAACCGCATCTCAGAGATCACCGGGTATTCCAACGAAGAACTCTGGTCAATGAATACCCTCACTATCATCCCATCGGAATGCCATGATGAAGTAGCAAAGCGGATACGGGATATCGAAACCCATCCTGACAAGCCAAGCGATATCCAGATGTGGATCATCCGGAAGGATGGTGAAAGGAGGTTCGTCTATCTCCGGTTCAGTGCAGTACGGCACAGCAACACACTCTATAATTTCGTGATATTCACCGATATCACGGAGCTCAAGGCGCAGGAGGCGAAGGTGCGGGAAAGCGAGCAGCGGTTCCGGATGATGGCTGAGAACATCCAGGACGGGCTCATCATTGCAGAGAACGATCGGGTCGTGTACACGAACCGCCGTATCAACGAGATCTCAGGGTATTCTGAGGAAGAGATGGCTTCGATGGGACTCCGTGGGACCATTATCGTGGAAGATGTATCGGAGATCGCCGCGGCAGGTATTATCCCCCATTCGGAGAAGACAAAAATTGAGGAGATTGTCAGAAATGTCCAGCCGGATTCAGGTACACCCGGGGAATTCAGTGTCTGGATACGACGCAAGGATGGCATGCCACGGTTTATCCAGGGGAAGGTCACCGCGGCCCGTCACGGGGATGTAACCAGTACCTACATCACTATCGCAGATATCACGGTGTTTGCAGAGCGGGAGAAGAACCTGCGTGAGCGGATCGATGCGCTCCAGGAAATCCTGCATTAATGGATCATGTCCCCGGCTTGTAAACTCCGGGATGTGGTTCATCATTTATTATTCATATGTATAATCCATAGGAAAAATGTTTTAATACTATAACTTCTAACTTTAGTGATACATTTGCTTATACAGCGTGAGACAATCATGACAGTTTGTAAAAGAGATATAATTCTTGGGAACAGGATACCCCACAATTCCGGACATACGGGATACCGGAGCCACAGTCTCCTTGCGCTCCTGATCCTGACTGGTATCGCGATGGCATGCATTGCAGTATCACCTGCAAGTGCCGGATCACAATATATGGCGGGAAGCCCGGAGCTTTCCGCAACGATCTCCGGCAACAATGAACTCTCGCCCGGTAAGGAAGTACAGCTTGCCGTCGTCATCCAGAACACCGGAATTAACGAGTTCAAGTTTGTAAAATCGGGCATTGTTGATACGGACGACCTCCCGAATACCGCAAAATTCCTTACGGTAACCCTTGGTTCAGGTGACTCTTCCCTTATTGTGAAGTCAGACCCGCAGATGGTCGGTGACCTCAAGGCAAGCGGAACGGCAACCGCCACATTCACGGTAAGAGTCCCCTCTGATGCTGCAGCAGGGACCTACTCACTGCCGGTCCGGCTGAACTACACCTACCTGTATACCGCCGAACAGTACGGATCTGATACGGTCCAGTATACCTACAAGACCATCGATGAGACTCTCCAGATCCCGGTAAAGGTCAAATCGAATGTCAGGATCGCTGTCCTCTCTGCCGATATCCAGCACCTGAATGCCGGTACGGAGGGATATATCACCCTCACCGTGCAGAATGCCGGCCACGAGGACGCAAAGAAGGCAATTGTCACGATTGCACGAAATGACGGGAGCCCCGTTATCCCAACGGAAGCCAGTGCATATGTCGGTGACTTCCCGGCCAACGGGACCGCAAAGTGCATCTTCAAGACCTCCGTGGATCAGGGCGCAGAAGAACAGACGTACCCCCTCGATGTCTATGTGAAATATGAGAACAGTGAAGGCGACACCGTCTCCTCCGATATCGAGACGATCGGGGTCCCGGTCGGTGGCAAGATCACCTTCTCCATCAACTCCGATGTGCAGACAATCGCACCCGGTGAGAAGAAAGTGATCCGGGCGAGCTTCAGGAACACCGGTGGGGCAACCGCATACCAGGCCCTTGCCCGGGTCAGCATGGTCGACCCATTCACCAGTAACGATGACTCAGCATTCCTCGGCGATATCGCACCCGGAGAGACAAAAGAGGCCTCGTTCCTGGTATCAGCAGATGGCTCTGCCACCGTGAAGAATTACGGCATCGATACCGAGATCCGGTACCGTGATGCGCTTGACAACTCCGTTATCTCGGACCCCATGAAACTGAGCGTCGATGTTGTCGAGAAGAAAAGCGCTGTCTCTTCGCTGATGGGTAACCCTGCTATCCTTGCCGCAATTGCCATCATCGTCATTGCAATCGGGTATCTCCTCTATCGCAGCAGGAAGAAACTCCAGTAACGAGGGAAGAGCATGACCTCCACCAGCTTTTCCGGCAATACCCGTACGGCCCTCGCGATGATCGCCCTGATCATCTGCAGCGCCGTTATTGCAGCGCCGGTCTCTGCAGCGATTTACACGCAAATATCGGGGTCACCTGCAACGACCTCCAAGTACCTTGGCGGAAGCCCGTCGCTCTCTGCCAGTGTAACCGGGGCCAACGAGTTTGCCCCGGGCCAGGACGCCACGATCACGGTCCTGGTGAAAAATTCCGGCGTCAACGCCATGAAGCAGCTCAACCAGACTGCAATTGAATACAGCGATCTCCCGACTACGGCAAAATTTGTCACGCTGACACTCACCTCCGACAACAATGCAGTGATCATAAAAAGCGATCCGCAGATCCTCAATAACATTCCTGCCAGCGGGACCGGTTCGACCGTGCAGTTCAAGGCAAAGATCTCCTCGAACGCAACCGCAGGAGAATACCAGCTTCCATTGATCATCAATTACCAGTATCCCCGGATTATCCAGCAGGAAAAAGACTCGGAGTTCGAAGATACCTATACAACAGCCGAGGTAACACTCCCCGTCACCATCCGGATCAAGCCCGAAGTGAAGATCGCCGTTGTAGAATCCACCTCGGATACGATCAGTGCGGGAACTGAAGGGTACCTCAGCCTGAAGATCAGGAATGACGGCCCCGAAAACGGCACCAAAGCCAGCGTAAAGCTCGTCCGGAGCGGGAGCAGTGCCATCATACCGACCGACGGTTCGGCGTTCATAGGGGATTTCCCGAGTGGCGGCATTGTCGGGTGCAGGTTCAAGATGGTCGCATCCAAGGATGCAACAACCCAGACCTACCCGGTCGATGTCCTTGTCACCTATACGAACAGCGAAGGGGACGTGGTCACAACGAAAAGCGAGACCATCGGTATCCCGGTAGACAGCAAGACCAGCTTCGCAGTAATCTCACCGGTACCCGCGGTTGCCGCCGGGTCGCAGGGCTCCATTGAGGTCCAGTACCGGAACACCGGGAACACAACGGTATACGAGACCCAGTCGCGGCTGACTCCCCATGGCGATGTCACCATTGATAACAATGTGGCATACCTTGGCGAGCTCAAGCCGGGGGAATCCGCGACCGCCCTGTACGACATCGCCGTCGGGAAGGGCACCGAACCTTCGACCTATACATTCGACAGCAAGCTCCGGTTCCGTGACGCCCTCGGCAACAGCCAGGAGTCCGACACGGTTGCAGTAACCATACAGGTCCTGCCCGCCAGGGCAGATACTATTGCCGGAATTCCTACAACCGTCATCATTGCCGGGATCATCCTTGTAGTTATTGCTGCCGGTATCGGGCTGTTTGCATACCGGCGCAAAAAGAGCCCGCAGTGAGCACTCATGACACCCATACAGGGAAATGCACGTACCAATACCGTGACCGGGTGCTGGTCTCCTGCGATGAACAGATGTGAATGGGGGTATGGCATATGATTAAAGAAATTTTTGAAGGTATTGCACATATCATCATTAAACGGCCGAAGCTGGTAGCCGGCTTTGTCATCGCCCTCTTCTGCATCGGTCTCTATGGAATGACCACGCTTACGATGGCGACCGGCTGGGAGACCTACATCAATAAGGACACTCCCGCCGGGAACCTCCAGGCAAAATATGAGCAGGACTACAGTTCGGATACGATCATCCTCATCATCGAGGCAGGGGACCCGCTGAGCCCGGATGTCCTTTCTTACATCGATAACCTCGAAACGGATATCCGGCAACAGCAGAATATCGACAGCATATACAGCATTACGGATGTCCTGAAGGCCTATAATGGAGGGACCCTCCCCTCATCGCGGGATGAAACACTGCGCATCGTCAACTCACTGCCTGAGAGCACACGCGAGAAGGTCTATCCTTCCAACGTGATGACCCTTGTCCAGATCCAGCTTACCGAGGGATTGTCGGAGGAGGTCCAGAAGACCGTCCTCGGCAACATGGAATCGATCATCGGGACATCCCCTGTTCCCCCCGGCGTAACTGTAGAAATGTCCGGTTCCCCCGCATTTAACCAGCAGATGAGCGAAGGGCTTTCGAGCAACATGGGTATCCTCATTGGAGGTGCCCTCGTCCTGATGATCATCACGATGGGGATCCTCTTTGCCTATGTCCGCCACCGGTTCATGCCGGTCCTGCTGGTCGCCATCGGCCTTGTCACCTCCCTTGGCCTGATGGGCCTTGCCGGCATCGCGCTGAACATGGCGGTGATCGGGGCCTTCCCGGTCCTGATTGGGCTTGGGATCGATTATGCGATCCAGTTCCACGCACGGTTTGACGAGGAAGCAAGAAAAGGATCGCTTGAGGATGCGGTCTTCAATACCGTGACCCGTACCGGTCCGGCGGTCATGTACGCAATGCTCGCCACATCCATGGGATTTTTAGCCATGTTTGTCTCGACTGTTACGATGATACAGTCGTTTGGCCTTGTGGCTATCATCGGCATCAACACCTGCTACTGGGTGTCCTGCATCGGCATGCCAACGCTCGCACTCCTGCTGAACTACAAGCCAAAACCCGACCAGACCGGGCAGTGTTATGCCGTAGGAACAGATGCCTGCGATACGATCATCGGAAAACAGAAAAGCACCAAGAAGAGCTCCTTCTCCTATGGCGATTTCCTGACCAGCACCTCCGTAAAGATCGCAAAGAACCCGATACCTGTCCTTCTCATAGCCGGTCTTATCGCCCTCATCGGGTTCCAGATCGACCCGACCATCCCGGTCAGTTCTGATGAGAACTCGTTTGTCCCCTCGGATATGCCAGCCAAGATCAACATAGACAAGGTCAGCCGTGTGATCGGTGCATCCAGTACCGCGGACCTGATGGTCCAGGGGTCGCGGGTAACAGATCTCGATACCGTGATCTGGATGAAGGAGTTCCAGGATTACGAACTGGCGCACCATTCGCAATTGACCGGTGTGACGAGCATTGTTACGTATATCCTCCAGTATAATGGCGGCGTGATGCCGGGGACCCAGGCCGAACTCAACAGCGTGCTGGCGAAAATACCGGAGGAGACACGGGAATCGGTTCTCAGCGACCCGATGTGCGGGATCATCCGGTTCAGCACCGAAGACATGGAGATGATGCAGCAGGAGACCTTAAAAGAGCAGATGAAGACAGAGATCGAATTCCTTGAACCACCGATCGGAATCACGGTACAACCCGCAGGAAGCTTCGAATTGTACACCACCCTCCTGGGGTCCATGTCGGAGTCAAAGGACCAGATGACCGTTCTCGGGTTCATCTTTGTCTTTGCCTTCCTGATCATCGTATACCGCCACCTCCACGCGGTCTCGCCGATCATTCCGATCATCTTCATTGTCGGCTGGAACGCGGTCATGATGTACATCATCGGCCTTACGTACAACCCGCTCACGGCAACCCTCGGGTCGATGACCATCGGTGTTGCCGCAGAATACACCATCCTGGTCATGGAGCGGTACGCGGAGGAGGAAGAACGGTTGCATGATCCCATCGCCGCCATCCAGGAGAGCGTCCAGAAGATCGGCAGCGCCATCACGGTCTCGGGCCTTGCCACCTTCTTCGGGTTCTCGGCACTCTGCCTTGCAACATTCCCGATCATCAGCAACTTTGGTATCTCGACCCTGATCGCGGTCGCGTTCTCGCTGATCGGCGCGATCTTCATCATGCCGGCTGTACTCTCGCTGATGGGCCAGTTAACGGAATGGCTTGAGAAAAGAAAAGCACCGCGAGCTCCTGAAGGGAGCGAATGAACCCGGTCCGTGTTCCCCAATCATCCCCCTTTTTTAAAATCCATACCGGTAAACCCGGCTATAAAAAATCCTGCATCTGAAAAAACGCAGGGACACGCCTTCAATCCGGAGAGTGCAGGGAAAATTACCTGCTCACTCGTCTTTCTCAGCATGCTCCACGATGGTTGGCAGGCCGGCCTCCCCCATCTGCCAGAGCGTGAGCGTGGCGCAGGAACGGATGATCTCGTCTGCATCGTTGAGCCGCTGCCGGAGTGGTTCCACGGCGGGCACCCCGATCCGGCAGAGGGCCTGCGATAAAAATCCCCGCAGTTCCCGGTCATCGCTTGCCATTGCCGCGATCAGCGATTCGATTGCCGGGATGCCGATCTCGCCGAGGGCGGCGGCAGCGTAGCGCCGGAACTCCCGGCTGTCGTGCTCTCGCATCGCGACGATCAGCGGTGCGACCGAGGACTCCCCAATCTTCGCGAGCGCAATCGCTGCGTACCAGCGCCGGTCATTGTCCCCTGCTTCCGCGAGGGCCGCAATGAGGGGGGCGATTGCAGGCTTCCCGGTCTCCCGTAGGTGCGAGATCGCTTCATGCCGCTCTTCGATCCGCGGTGAGGCGAGGGCCGCAATCTGCTCCCGGATCTCCTCCCCGCTGACCTTCATCTCTCCACCGGTTTCTGTCATACCTGACAGTGATCTGCGCACTCCGCCCACTTGGCTTTTTCCATTTCCGAACGGTCATCAGACCGTGAGGACGAGAAGAATTGCAAAGCAATTCTTCGAAGGTCGGCTGATGCCTCCCTTCTCATTGTCGTGGTTCAAAGATTTCTGTTGAAATCTTCTCTTCCTCAAGGTTCTGACGGACCTTTCGGATTCTGATGAACCACTCCAACTTCGAAGTCCGAGCAGTCATCAGGCTGCGAGGAGGAGGAGAACGCATCAGCGTTCTTCGAAGACCCTGCGGGTCTTCTCGTTGTCGTGGTTCTGATGAACTACTTCAACTTCGAAAAGCCTGATGGCTCTTCTCGCGGTTCGGGGTTCGAAGATTTCCTGCGGAAATCTTCTCTTCCTCAAGGTCCTAGCGGACCTTTCGGATTCTGATGACCCTCCCCGATTCGAACCCCGATACAGTATCAGAATCACGTGATTATCACACGAATCCCAGCCAGGCCGGGACAAAGAGGATGCCAAAGAAGAAAAGCATCATTGCCATGCCAAGCGGGATGCCGACCCGTGCCCATTCGCTGCTGCTGATACTGAGCTTGCAGGCAGCGATGATGTTGGGGATGTTGCCGGGGATGAGCATCCCTCCGGCAATAAGCAGTCCCATCAGGGCGCTCGTGATCTGCTCCAGAGAGAGGGCGGGGCTGATCTCCGCCGCGGCAAGGGTTGCGTTGTCGAGCACGGCCGAGACAATGTTGATCCAGTACAGTCCGGCCGACGGGATTGCGATGACATATTCGAGAATGATCGGCTTGAAGCCTTCACCGAGGAAGACGAGCGCCATGATAAAGAGATAGACCTTACCGGCCCGCAACAGGATTTCCCTGAGCGTTTCGCGCTCTACGATACACTCGAGTTTCTCGTCGCCCGTATGGCTGCGGGAGAAGAGAACGACCCCCACGACCCCGAGAGCGAGGATGGAGGGGATGATATAGAGTGCAAGGCGGTCGAAGAGGAAGGTGAAACCTGCATAGTAGGGAGCGCCCGAGAGTTTGGAGACCACGATCGTAGAGAGGGGTTCACCGAGCGGGGTGAGGCCGGCGCCAAGCCCGATAGAGAAACAGGAGACCACTGTAATCTCCACCTTGGCCTTCCTGACAACCGGCAGGGCGTTGATGATCTCGACAAGGATGATCGCAGCAAGGATCGCGGAGATGATGCTCGACACCAGGCCGAGGATAACGATGAGCATAAAGACGATCAACCTGAGCGAGAAACGGTCAACCATCCCAACGATCGCTTCCTGCATCCGGTGGTGGAAGAAGTAGATCAGGAGGCCGAAGACGAGGACGATCTGGACGATCCCGATCGGGATCCCGAACAGGCTCGTGATCTGCAGCGGGGAGAGAAGCGCCTCTTTTATAATTTCCAGGCTCCAGCCGGTCTGCTCTCCGGGGATGACAATCAGTCCTGCAAGTGTCAGGGCCGCCACACCGCAGGTAAAGAGAAAGACCTCGAGGTTGCACTCGATGCATTTCACCCGGAACGGGAGTATGAGCACGAGCGCGAAGATGATGAGCAGCCCAAGGTTCGCAAACACGTCCATATCCTGTCTCCCGGGTTCCCGGCAGGGGATGAACAGCCGGTTCCTGCTGGAATGTGGGTTCCCGGAAGATTAATGGATTACTTTTCATGACACCGTCCCCTCCCGGGGTAACAAAGTATATTACCTACATCGGAAGTATAGGCAATTGATCATCTCTGAGGTGTGTGGGGGATGGCGCAGGATCTCATGAAAACGATTAGTGCACTGCAGAACGCAGCAGTCGGGAACTGTAAGAAGCGGATAGCAGATGCGGCACTGAGGGCAAAGGGCATTATCGGGAGCGATCCTCCGGATACCGAGACCTCCGAGCCCTGCCGGAAGCCCCTGTGCGGGGTAACATCGATCCTGAAACGGAAACACGGACTCTAGTGGGGGGGCATCATGGATTCGGAAAAAACACTCCTGCAGCAGATCCGGGACAAGGAGCAGGAACTCGCTCAGGAGGTCGACGCTGCCCGGGCGGAGGCGGAGGCGTCCGTTGCCGCCGCGCGTGCTGAAGCCGAAGACCTGCTCTGTACGGCAGACAAGCTCGGGAAGACCACTGCTGAACAGGTGTACTGGAAGGAGCGGGGGAGGACCGAGATCGAGATCGGGGACCTGAAAAAAGCAGCTGAACTGGACAGGGAGACCACCCAGGTACAGGGAGAGCGGAATGTTCCTGCCGCTGCGGAACGGATTGTCCGGTACGTAACATCGGAATGAGGCCGGGGATGCCCGGCAGGGAGTTGTATGCTCCAGGCAATGAAACGCATCCAGGTGATCGGGCCAAAGGATGAACTGGGCCGGGCAGTCGACCTGTTGTACCGGGCGGGCACCGTCCATCTCGAAAACGCACCGGAACTCATATCACGGGGCGAGATCTGCCTCGACCGTGTCAGGCAGGAGGAGGCCACGGCCGTTGCCGAAGTCCTCGGGAAGACCAGCGCTATCTTTTCCACCCTCCCTCCCATCGAAGATGATCCGGACCGCCAGGCACAGCTCCGGGCATCTCTTGAAAAAAAGACTCACGCTGAGCTTGTTGAACGGGCGCGGGAGATCATCCATACCCTCGAGACAACGACACGGGAGCTGGCGGCAAAGAAAAGCGAGCTTACGCTCTCGATCACAACGCTGAACCGGTACGAGAAGGTACTTGATATCATCCAGCCGGTTGAGAAGGAACTGCCGGTACTGGAGGGATTCGAGGTCACGATCCTCCTCATCCAGGAGGAGCACCGGGACGTCCTCGCGCTGATCAAGAAAGAACTGGACACGATCACCGGCGACCGGTTCGAGATGACCGCAACAACGGTCGATGCCGATACCCTCGCTGCCATCATGGTCTTTCCCAAAAAGTACTCCGAGGAGATCCATTCCTTTATTTATTCCGTGAACGTGAACGAGGTGAGGCTCCCGAAAGAATACTCAGGCCGGCCGTTTTACGAGATGTATGCCCTGCTCGCAGACAGCAGGATGCGGGCCCAGGACGAGATCGCCCGTATCGATGCAGACCTGCTCACGTTCTCAAATACGTGGTACCAGGAACTTGTTGTCATCAGAAAGCAGCTTGAGAATATCCATGGGGAACTCGGGGAGTACCGGAACTTTGGGATCTCGGAGTACACGTTTGTCATCATGGGCTGGATCCCGAAAAAGTACCTCAAAAAGACTGAACAGGCCCTGCACGATACCTTTGGCGACCGTGTGATCGTCTGCGAACTCCCGACAACGGGAAAGGATATGGAAGATGCCCCGGTCTTCTATGATAATCCGTTCTGGGTGAAACCGTTCGAGGTCATCATGCAGCTCGTCTCCCCGCCACGGTACCGCGAGGTCGATCCGTCCCCTGTCCTTGCGATCTTCTTCCCGCTCTTCTTCGGCATCATGGTCGGCGACATCGGGTACGGGCTCGTTATCCTCGCCTTCGCGCTCATTATCCGTCACCGTTTCGCAGCAATCGCGTTTGCAAAAAGCCTTGCCGACATCCTGATAATCTCGTCAATACCGACAATCATCTTCGGGTACCTGTTCGGCGAATTCTTCGGGGACCTCGGGGAGGTGATGGGCTGGCTCCACCCGGTGCACATCCTCGGCATCACCTGGAACCGCGTGGAGGCAATGATCCCGATGCTGATCCTCGCCATCGCGATCGGGGTTATCCACGTGGTCCTGGGTCTCCTCATCGGCATCCGGAACGCGGTGATCACAAAGAGCCGCAAGCACCTTTATGAAAAGTGCGGCATGCTGATGATGATCCTGGCACTCGTCATCCTGATGGCGATGCTCGGCGGCGTTATTTCGGATACCGCGATCTACCCGGTAGTCGCCCTCATGGTCATCGCCCTGCCTCTCATCCTGATGGGGGCGGGGGTGTTCGGCACAATCGAGGTGATGGGCACGGTCGGTAACATCCTCTCGTACGCCCGGCTGATGGCAATCGGCATGGCCTCGGTGATCCTCGCGATGGTGGCAAACGAGCTCGGCGGGGCATTCGAGTTTGCCATCATCGGGATCATCGTTGCTATCCTGCTGCACGCACTCAATATCGTGCTCGCGATGTTCTCCCCTTCGATCCACTCGATGCGTCTCCATATCGTGGAGTTCTTCTCGAAGTTTTACGAAGGGGGCGGGATGAAGTATAAACCGTTCCGGAAAAATGCGGATGCAGAAGGGGCGGGGGAGTGATCCGGATCTGTTGGGTATTTTTTCAGCAGGGTCCGGCTGAAAACTTTTGAGCAAGGTCTGGTTGATCCGGAAACGGTTTTCAATCGCGATCATGATCGCGATGATTTTTTAAATCAAAGTCTGCCGAAAATTTTTCAATCAAGGTTTGATTGGAAAAAGATGTGAACTTGTAATTTTCAACCATCCGGTGTCACTTGGCTGTTACCGTCGCTTTAACAATATACGTTGCATTCTCAACGGACGGGACGAGTGTTTTGCAACGCCCATTGAGGCAGCCGCGAGCAGCCCTGTCATCACCGTACCAGAGATAGTATGTCCCAACAGAAGTGACTGAATCGGCAAGACTTTTAGTATACTCATGCGCATTTTTATCCAGACTGCTGACGATATGCCACTGGTAATTGGGATCTAAATCATCTATACTTGGATATGTTGTGCCATTGATGGTCAGGGTTTCCAGATACATCCGGTCAAGGTATCTGCTGTAGGTCATCCACGTGTAATTATATCCTGCGGAGCGGAGCATGATATAAAAAGTATTTCTGCCGCGTGCTTTAGGATCGGACATGATTGCTGATTTGTAATCCTGGGAGGACGTATCTTTGGCAAGATCCATCATCACGGGATCTGCCCTTAGCGATATGTCAGCAACGACCTTTCCCTCTGCTGCAACTGGGGGGATTATTGCATTGCACCAAAAACCGATTATCACGAGAAAGAGTAGCAATCCGATCCTAAATACGGGACCTTTTCTTTTCTTTTCGTTCTGTTTCATGTTATCACATCAAGCGCCGGACTGACTGGGCGATGGGATATAATTAATTATTATATGTTGATTTAAAAATTTTGTTAAATAATTTTATTTTATTGTATTGCTATTTACGTAATTAGGCATGCAGGTATTCAGAGAAAAAACTCCATTGCCTGTCTTTGCCCCGGTCATAACGATGGAGACGTTGCTTGTACAGGCCCTAGCGGAAATATCGGGATAGTGCGGGCATCTGAAAAAATGATTTTTTATTTAACGTGGTAAATTTACAATTTTGTCATAAAAGTTAAATCAAAAAAATTAATAATATCAATTTGTTAAATAGATTCTGTGAGATTATTTTTCGATAATTCATTCACTTTTCTGTTATGTAGTGACAGGAGTGTCACGTCTTTGGGGTAATAGAAAATGCCATTGAAGATTTTCTCACGAAAGACCGGCGCTTCCCGGAATTATTTATGGATCGCCGGAATTATCCTGGGTATCATCCTGTTAACCATGCCTGCCAGTGGAGACCCTCCACTGGGGGTAGGTTCTGGAACCTGTTTACCTGATTACTATGGGGACTGGAGATGCTGCACTGATCCATTGACTACATTGGATTGTATACAATATCCATGCCTGAATTATTGCGATTATGAAAAATGCTGGGCAGATGATCCGGCCTCGCCTCCCATAAGCTGCTCCAACAGTAAAATCTTTCATCCCGGCTCTTCAGTTTCTTTTTATGGATTGCTGGACCATGTCAGGATAAATGATCCCAACGGAGATGAAATAGAAAATTCGCTGGTTATAGGAAGGACCGCATTTCCGGCCTGTCCCTCCGGTCCCGGGGTATACTCGGTCCATATGGATCTCGTCTTCTATGACTGTTATACCTGTGACGATACAACTCCAACACCGACTACAGAGCCCACGCAAACTATTACCCCGAACGTTACCCCGACACTGCCGGAGGCTGATTTCACGTTCCCCACACCAGGCAACAATGCCCCGATCGCCGATTTCACCGCCAACCCGCGATCCGGCACCGCCCCGCTTACCGTCAGCTTTACCGACACGTCCACCCGTGCTCCGACCGCATGGTCGTGGTCGTTTGGCGACGGTACGAAATCGACACTGAGGAACCCGACACATATCTATAACTCTGCCGGGACGTATGACGTGAGCCTGACGGCAGCAAATGTTTACGGGGGGGATACGGAGGTGAAGAATGGGTATGTGACGGTGACGCCGGGGCCGGAAGTGTTTACCTATGCGGTTACAAACGCGAATGGCGCGAAAGACCCGACAACGGGACGATGGGTGTGGAATGAAAATTCGAGATACGATATCGATGACATGAAAAATTATCTCGCAAATAATAATAACTGGAATAATGTTCACTGGAGGCAGTTGTTTTCAAAAGAAGGGGCTGCGGTAACCAAGGGAGTTCTCGAAACCACATCATCCGGGGAAGATTCACTAAATGACGCCACCCTTTTTTACCATACAGGTCATGGGGACTGGCCGGATCGCAACAGCCATTCCGATCTCAAGTTAGTAGATGAGGATTATAATAGCTATTCACTATCCCCCGATGAACTGCAGGGTGCATGGGGCGGCAACAACAAATGGGTGATCCTTTCCACCTGTTTCTCATTACGTGATGAACGGTGGGATGGTGTTTTTGCATCTACAAGTGCAACCCACGGGATACTGGGATTCAAGACGGAGTCATATCCTCATTCGAATTTCATGCAGACCTTCTTTGAATACGCTAAAACAAAATCCGTGAGAGATGCATTCCTATCAACTGTACAAAAATTAGACAAAACAACCAGGGTTCCATCTCCGAATGGAGGGACGGAGCATTTGACTGCTGTAACAATATTTAGTAATCAAAATCAAGCAAAGAATGATTTTTTACCAGGTTTTGGATCTGGTATTCAACCGGATGCAGATCCAGTGAGGCCATATAGAGTTCAATGGCCTCCTCAATCAGAGGGAGGAGTGTAAATGAAGAAAATTCTGATTATTAGTATTATTGCTATTATCATCGTCACATTCCTGTCAGTGATGAGTGCTGGTTTTTACCAGCATGTAACCCAGACAACAGGTGATGATAATCACTACAGTACTCCTGTGGTGAACCCCCAGACTTTTTCTGGAACTAACATCAATGTATTTTCCGCAACAATCGGGAATATTACCATTGATACAATTCTTCCTGAGTCCCCGAGGGACATACGTATTTATAGAGGATATTTCAAGGAGGGCGATCTCGTTGAAAATTATTCTGGATTACAATTTGATGAAATTCAAAATCCGGTTCCCAAAGATCAGGCGCCCGCGGTTGCAGAGCAAATTCTTACACAATATGGGGGTTTACCTTCAGATGCACAACTCCTGTATTCACTTGTAAACTATGGGGAGGTCCTCAACCGGACAACTCATGAAATAATTGAAAGGATACCCACAGGGACCTTTGTATCCTGGTACAGAAATATCGATGGGATGAGAATTGAAGGAGACTCAGATATTATTCAGGTTACTTTGGGTGAGAACGGAACACCCACCCGGGTCTACAAAGCTTGGAGAACGTATGAACCGCTCGGCAACGTTTCACTCATTCCGGTGAGTAAAGCAATCGACAAGCTGGCTTCAGGAGAGGTAATAAATCCGTTTTCAGCAGAAATTTCGGATGTCAGTATCTATAAAATACAACTCGGTTATTACATTAAAGGACTAGAAGAACCTGAAGTCACCACTGAACCGATCTGGGTCTTTTACGGGAACGCATCCGGCAATTATGTACCGTTCTATGTCTACGCCCGCCAGTTCTCCAACTTCACCGCCACCCCCGTAACCGGCACCGTCCCCCTTGCTACCAGATTTAACGATACCTCCAACGCCTCGCCCACCCGATGGCTCTGGGACTTTGGCGACGGCACGAACTCGACCGTGCGGAATGCAACGCACGTGTATAATATATCCGGTACCTACAATGTCACGCTCCGTGCGTGGAACGATCTCGGGAGCGATACGATAACAAAAGTCAACTTTATTCGTGTATCCCCGCAGATATTTGGCGCTAACTTCACCGTCAGCCCCGCAACCGGTATTGCCACGCTTCCCGTTCGGTTCACCGATACCTCCAACGTCTCGGCTACCCGATGGCTCTGGGACTTCGGAGACGGCACGAACTCGACCGTGCAAAATCCGACGCATACATACGAATCGCCCGGCACCTACGATGTCACACTCCAGGTATCGAACAATTACGGGAACGATACGATCGTCAGACAATATACGGTTGAACCTTCTCTTAAAATCATCGCCAACGCAACCGTGTATGCGAATTACAGTTATTATGCCACAATCGATGAAACTGTTTGGTATAATGATTACATCTTCGGTGTTGTGGGAAATTCACATTTTAATACAACCGCACCGGCTTGGAACTGGACCAAAACTTGGATCACATATGGCACTTACGGGTATTATCTGGAACAACTGAAAGTCGGCGAGACTTACTATCCAGCAACTCCGGGACCCAGCGACTGGCAGTGGGTGGTTGTTGATCGCCTCGACGAGGACGCTATCCAAGGCTGGGATTCCCAATTCTGGAGATGTCTTGGCGGATATGTTTCTCCCTACAACAGCACGTACTATCTCTGGTACGGTAACGTTACGGCCGCCGAGGAACATCGTTATGGCACGACAGATTGGCTCTACCCGAGCTATGAGAATGCGACGTATCTTGTAAAAATCGATGTGATCTGGGATGATGAATGACCGGTTGTTCACATTCCATGATCCGGAACACCGGTCTTTTTTTTTATCATTGGCAGTATAAAAAACAGGGATAATCCGTCTCTCTACCAGAGTAAATTTAGGGAGCCCTCATACAGGTCAGATACCTGTGACAGGTCGTGTGCACCGGACAGGTCAGTGACCTGTCACAGGTATTTTTGAAGTGTTTGGATCTGAGGATTCTTAGTATGGCCCGGAGAGGGACTGTCTACCTGATGAGACGGGGGTTTCTCCAATGGGGAGTCCCGGATCAGGGGATCGTTCTGTCACCCGACAGCCTTCTTCTCCTTCGCCTTCTTTTTCTTCCTTTCTAAAATACTCTTGACCTTCTTCAAACGGAACAGGTCCTCCCGTTCCCGCTCCTCGATCGCGTTCTTGATGTACTTTGCCTGCCCCTTCAGCTCCGGGATCAGGATCTGCTCCAAGGCATTTACCCGGCGCCGGTTCATCTGGATCTCGGACCCCAGCCGCCGCATTGCCGTCTCAGTCTCAGCCAGCTTGATCAACAGGTCCAGCTCCACCTCGTACCGCTCGGCGGTCTCATCGATCCGGGCGCTCGTAGTGATGATACCATAACCCCGCTCCATCATGCTCTTCGAGACCCGCTTCTTCTCGATCACCGGGACCGGGACTCCCATGATGTTCTTGCCGGTGATATCCACCGTTATTGACCGCCGGGTTGCAAACGATGCGGACTTCAGCGTGACCGGGTCATCAACAGCCGCCGCGATCATCAGCGCCTGGTCAGCGGCCCGCGATACCTGCTCCAGCTCGTCGCGGGAATCAGAGACGCTGGAGAGGATCTTGAAGAACTCCTGGATGAGGGCGTCCATCTTCTCCCGCAGGAGGTCCCGGCCCTGCTCCGCGAGCTTGATCTGCGCCTTCTTCTTCATCAGCTCCATCCGCGTGGGCTTGACCTGCTCCATAATCCGTTTCAGCTCCCTGATGTTTTATCCGGCGCGTCCGCTGCGGCTTCCTTCGCTGCCGGGTGGTATTTCCTGATGTGCTCCCGCTTGATCCGCTTGAGCTCATCAACCGGCAGGGTGGCGAAAAGGTCCCAGGCAATGGCAAGCGTGGTCTCGATGGACCGGTCATCGTCCCCCTGCGTAATGAACTGCCGCTCGAACCCGTCCGCGAACTTCAGGTACTTCCGGTCCAGGTCCGTGAGCGCCTCCTCCCCCACGATCGCAACGAGCCGGCGCAGGTCGCGGCCATAGGCATAGCTGGCATAGAGCTGGTCCGCCACGCCACGGTGGTCCTCCCGGGTCTTGCCCGGCCCTATGCCGAGGTTCATGAGCCGGGAGAGGCAGGGAAGGGCATCGACCGGCGGGTCGGAGCCGCGCCGGAAGATGTCCCGCGAGAGCACGATCTGGCCCTCGGTGATATAGCCGGTGAGGTCGGGGACCGGATGGGTGATGTCATCGTCCGGCATGGTCAGGATCGGGATCTGCGTGATCGACCCGGTCTTTCCCTTCAGCCTCCCGGCCCGTTCGTAGATGGATGCGAGGTCGGTGTACATGTAGCCGGGATACCCGCGCCGGCCGGGCACCTCTTCGCGTGCAGTCGAGATCTCGCGAAGCGCCTCGCAGTAATTGATCATGTCGGTCAGGATGACGAGGACGTGGAGGTTGTGGGTGAAGGCCAGGAACTCCGCGACCGTGAGACCGCACCGCGGGGCCGCAAGCCGTTCGACCGTCGGGTCATCGGCAAGGTTCATGAAGAAGACCACGCGATCCAGCGCTCCCGTCCGCTCGAAGTCCTGCATGAAGAACGAGGCCTCCTTGTGGGTGATCCCCATTGCCACAAAGACCACGGCGAACTCCTCGCCCTCGCCCCGCACCTTTGCCTGCCGGGCGATCTGGGCGGCGAGCTTGCTTGCCGGCAGGCCCGAGCCGGAGAAGATCGGCAGCTTCTGGCCCCGCACGAGCGTGTTGAGTCCATCAATTGCCGACATGCCGGTCTGGATAAAATCCGCCGGCTTGTCCCGGGCCGAGGGATTGATCGGCGTCCCGGCAATATCCAGCACTGCCTCCGGGATGATGTCAGGGCCTCCGTCCCGGGGCGTCCCGACACCGGTGAAGATACGGCCGAGCATGTCCTTTGACACATTGATCCGCGCCGGCTCACCGATGAACCGGGCCGTTGTCCCGACAAGGTCGATCCCCCGGGTACCCTCAAAGACCTGGACGACCGCGTGCTCCTCCGAGATGTCGAGCACCTGCCCGGTCCGCACCTCGCCGTCTTTTAAGGTGATCTTCACGATCTCCCCGTACGATGCACCGAGGACACCGTTGACGAAGATCAGCGGGCCCGAGACATAGTCGATCGTACGGTACTCCTTGGTCAGGAGCGACGTGTCTTTCATCTCTCCACCTCCAGCCTCGCGATTGCCGAAGTGACCTCATCGATCATCTTCCGGACCTCATCCACCTCGCCGGCATCCTTCATCCGCCCGATCGTTGCCTTCAGCGGGAGCACCTGCACCTGCCGGAGGCTGACCCCCCGGTTCATCGCCAGGTTCGCCTGTTCGTAATACGTCATGATCACCTTAAGCATCAGGTACTGCTTCTCGATGGGGCAGAACGAGTCCGTGTCGCTGTACGCGCTCTGCTGGAGGAAGTCCTCGCGGATCATCCGGGTCACGTCCAGGATCGCCTTCTCGCTGTCGGGCAGGGCGTCCGGGCCCACCAGCTGGACGATCTCCTGCAGCTCGACCTCCTTCTGGAGAAGGTACATCGCCTTCTCCCGGAGCTCCCGCCAGTCCCGGGCAATGTTCTTGTCGTACCACTCCGAAATGCAGTCAAGGTAAAGCGAGTAACTCTTGATCCAGTTCACCGATGGGAAATGGCGGCGGTAAGCGAGGTTCGTGTCCAGTGCCCAGAATGTCCCGACAACGCGGAGCGTGTTCTGGGTGATCGGTTCCGAGAAGTCACCGCCCGGTGGAGAAACAGCACCCACGACCGTGATCGATCCGTTCCGCTCGCCGGCACCAAGACAGATGACCCGGCCGGCCCGCTCGTAGAAGGCCGAGAGCCGGGTTGCAAGATAGGCAGGATACCCCTCCTCACCGGGCATCTCCTCAAGCCTGCCCGAGACCTCGCGGAGCGCCTCGCCCCAGCGGGAGGTCGAGTCCGCCAGCAGCGCCACATCATATCCCATGTCCCGGAAGTACTCAGCGATGGTAATCCCGGTATAGATCGAGGCCTCACGGGCGGCGACCGGCATGTTCGAGGTATTCGCGATCAGGATCGTCCGCTCGATCAGCGGGAGTTTTGTCCGGGGGTCGACGAGCTCGGGGAACTCCTCGAGCACGTCCGTCATCTCGTTGCCCCGCTCGCCGCACCCGATGTACACCACGATCTGGGTATCCGACCACTTTGCGAGCGTCTGTTCGGAGACGGTCTTGCCGGTCCCGAAACCGCCCGGGATCATCGCCGTCCCGCCTTTCGTTACCGGGAACATGCAGTCAAAGACCCGCTGCCCGGTGATGAGCGGCAGCAGGGGGTCGAGTTTCTTGATATGGGGCCGGGGGATCCGGACAGGCCAGGACTGCATCATGGGGAGCCTGATTTTGTTGTCGAGCACGCAGACGATCTCCTCGACCGTGAACGACCCCGCCCGGATCTCGGTGACCTTCCCGGACACTTTCGGGGGGACGAGGACCCGGTGCTCGAACTGGAACTCCTTCACGGTGCCGATCACATCCCCGTGCCCGAGCGTGTCACCGTTCTTCACTGAGGGAGCGAACGCCCACTTCTTCGAACGGTCGAGTCCCGGCGCGGTGATGCCCCGGCCGATGAAGTCGCCGCTCAGCTTGAGGAGGACCGGCAGCGGGCGCTGGACGCCGTCGTAGATAGACGCAAGGAGGCCCGGTCCCAGCTCCACGGAGAGCGGGGTCTCGGTATTCTCCACGGCCTCGCCCAGCGTGAGCCCGGTCGTGTCCTCGTACACCTGGATGACCGCCTCGTCGCCTTCGAGCCGGATGATCTCGCCGCGGAGGGCTTCGGCCCCGACCTTCACCACGTCGTACATCTTGGACCCCTTCATGCCCTTGGCCATAATCACCGGGCCTGAGATCCGTGAAATTGTTCCTGAAATCATACCATCACCTCTTCAGCACAATGTTGTACCCGATCGCCTTCCGGAGCAATCGTTCGATATACGTCCGGCGGTCCATCTCCTTGGATTTCGAGGGGATCGGGATGATGAGCGGGCGGTGCATCTTCTCGATCCGGTCCATCAGCTTCTCGTCAAGCCCGAGCATGTACTCCTCGTTCACTGCCACAATTCCGATATCGTCCTTGTGGAGCAGGGGCGGGATCACTACCCGGGCCTCCGCCACATCTTTTGCCTCGAACACTTCCGCCCCTGCAAGCCGGAACCCGGATGCCCGGTCGCTGTCCGTGACGATGACAAACTTATACATACACGAGTTCCTCCCTCAGGTTCTCGATGGAGAAATCCGCAGTCTTGCAACGCGAGATGACCCGGATATTGGTGATCTCATTGTACTTTGCCCAGAAGTACCCGATGAGGGAGGCGACACTTAAAGGGTCACCCACAAACGACCTGACACCCTCCTGGACCAGGTACCGCTCCAGCTGTTTTTCGATCACGGAGATCTTCTGGGCCCGCAGGGCCGTCTCAGGGGTGCCGGTGAGGAACCGGTACCGCGTGGCAGCGAGCATGGCAAGAGCGTCCTCGATCGTGTGAAGCGCGAGCAGGCGGTCGAGCTTCTTTGCATCAAGATCCCGCCCCCCGGGGAGCAGGAACTTTCCCGCCTCTTCCGGCGCAACGCCGTCCCGGATCATCCGCAGGGCAGTCTTGATGTTCACGACATCGATCTCGAGAGAGAGGATATCCCGGATCATCGCGTTGTTCCGCGATGTGCCCTTCACCGCAAGGAGTGCGTCCTCGTAATAATACTGGTCGAGCGCACACTCGAGCATCCCGAGGTCCCCGCTCTTTGCAAATTCCGGGAAGGCAGTGGTGAGTGGTTTTGCATAGGGAATGCTCCATGTCGCGAGCAGGTCGATCACCGCTTTCATGTCCGGCTGCCGGACGAGTTCGGTCAGGGTCACCTCGTCCAGCTCGCCCGCAGGCACGATACATTCGAGGATCTCCTCGTTTGTGATGTGGATGTTCTTTCCGCGGAGCACGGTCTTGATGTTCTGGATGTCCCAGCGGTGGAGGAAGATGCTGATGTACAGTGCCGCTTCCTTCTCCTTTGAGAAATCAAGGATCTTCCGGAACGTCCGGACAAAGTTTGCCCGGAGGGCGTGTTCGATCGCAGGCATGCCGGAGTACCTGCCCCGGGCCTCGATCAGGTCCTCGCGGTAGGGGGTCTTCTCGAGTTCGTTTTCGAGCGAGTCCAGGTCCGGCTGGAGGACCAGGTTGTCGAGCGTGTGGTGGTCCAGGAGCCGGCTCTTCATGCCCCGCATCCTGGCATTGATGTACCCCCAGTCCATCTCAGCCTCCGGCAAGGATGGCGTGGATCTCGAGTTTCTTGTGCTCCCGGATCCGCTCGAGACGGGACTCGATCGTGTTGGAGATCCTGATGAGGCCGTCAGGCGAGCTGGCCACGAGGCCGCCCATGCACTGGATATCGGTGAGGACATCGCACCGGATGTCCAGGGCTGCAAGGGTCTTTTTACAGAGCTCCTCGTCGCGCCTGTCAACGTGCACCCGGAACGGTTGCCCGCCCATGGCGCCAGTGACTTCCCGGGCCAGTGTTTCAAATACGGCCGGGTATTTTTTATCCTGCCGCAAACCTGATAACTGCCCTGTGGCCTTCTCAAAGGCCGCATCAAAGACCTTCTCGCGCATGCGGAGGCTCTGCTCCTTGATCTCACCCTTCGTGAGGTACAACTGTTTATTCCTCTCGATGGAGGCGGATTTTTCTGCTTCCTTTACCGCGATCTCCTGGATCTCTTCCGCCTGCCTCTTTGCCGCTGACCGGATCTCCCCGGCCTGCTGCGATGCCTTCCCGAAGAGCTCCTTCTGCCGTTCCTGGGCGCTCTCCTCCACGGATTTCAAAAGATTTTCATAGGCCATTGTGTCCCCCGTCCAGCCATAGTCTCTCCTGTACTAGTACAGCTGCCTGGACGCTCCCGGGTGTTCCCGGTCCGGGAGTGGACTGAACAATCGGCTGTGGGGAACGCGGTGCTCACGTGGGCAGCCTTATTGCCACCCGGTCACTTCACCATCAGGATGATCATCGCGGCGACGACGAATCCGAGGATGACCAGCGTCTCGGGGATCGCCTCCAGGATGATGATCGTACCTGCGGTCTCCGGTTTTTCGGCAATCGCACCCGCACCGGCTGCACCGATGCGTGACTGCGCCCATCCTGTGCCGATCGCACCAAAGGAGAATGCAATCGCGGCCCCGATAGGAACTTCCCAACCAACCATATCAACACCTCTAATGATAGAACCTAACAGAGCACTGATATATTAAGGTATTGCGTTGGTTTTCGCCAGAAACGGTCTTCCACCACGTGAGTCTGCCGGCCATCACATCGGTGGACGGCTGTGCCGGGTACGCGAGAGGATCCCCTCCATCGCGTCGAGGACAGAACGGGGGAGGGCACGACCCTGCGCGGAGGTTCCAAGGGTAAGGAGGTCATGGATATCGTCGCGGGTGAGCGTGGAGAACGCATACCCGCTCCACTTCTCCCGCTCGATGTGGATCCACAGCTCGCCGAGGATATCGCGGAGGTGCGCGTAGTCCGCACCGGAAAAAGAATGCCATTCAGCAGCCGGGGCGTGCCGTATCTTCTCTATTGCGGCTTCGACCGCCTGTTCCCTTACGAGCTGGAACCGCCTTCTGCCCAGCTCCTCTTCACTGGTGCGGGACATAGTCCATTGTATCGGAATTATCCCGTGCCGGGTTATAGCACTTTCCCTGCCGGGGCCGGCCTGCCCGGTTTAATGGTTCCGTACTATAGTGTATTGGTTTTGTAAGATCCACTATCCACACCTGTACAGGCCGCCACAAAGTTTATGATTGCACAGCGGGACTCACTCATCATCCCCAAGAAGGGTCAGAGAGGAAGATGTATGCCGGATGTAACCCAGGCAGAGCTCGGAAGGCGACTGTACCACGTTCACCGTGGAAAAACGGTCGAGGCCTCGATGAAGATGATGCATCAGGGTATCGGTGCGGAATGGAGATCATTCTCGGAAGCAGATATCACCCTCCTCACTCACCTGCTCCAGTGCACGTGGAACAAGATCGACCAGAAGGTCTGGGACAAGATCCCGTTTGTCAATGTGAAGATGGACGAAGTCCGGCAGATCCTTTCACTGGGGACCGGGGTTGAGCCGGGGCGGAACCCATCGCCGGAAGTGGTGGAAGAGATCAAGAAGATCCTGCTTGCGATTCGCTAAATTTTCCTTTTTTTCGGGTCTTCACCCGGTTTTTATCTCTGATTGTCATCGCCCCTGCCGGAAAATGTGCTTTGCAGATCTGCTTTGCAGACAAGTACCTTTATTTCAGAATTTTTGCAGAAATGGTTATACCGCAAGATCAATTGTCGGATGAGAATTATCAAAAATGGTGAAGAAAATGACTACAGACATGACTCAGAACGTATATACAAACAAACCTTCCCCGGTTGAAGCACGCGATGGATTCCAGGAACAGGTGATACTTTTAACCCGGTTATCAGAAAAACTCGATGAGTATTTTTCCCGGCATACCCTCAACAAGTAAATTTGAAAGCGTGTTGTTAACGTAAAATCAGGATATAAAAATCTCTTTTTCCTGTTGTGAACGGGTCTACTCCGTCCCCACCCTCACGCAATCCCCGATCGTCCCGATGCGGGCAACCGCGGCACACATATCCGGCACGTACGCGAGCGCTTTTCCCGAGTTCACCATGATCGCCTCGTACTGCTCCATCACGGGCGAGACAACCATGCAGGTGTCGGCAAAGACCCGGGCACCGCTCTTCTCGATCGTGTCAACGGTCCGCTGGTTCTTTTCGATGACGCCCTGCGAGGCAAAGACATAGAACGGCTTTGTGACGACCTTCCCTTTCAGGAGCAGGGCGATCTCGTCCAGCTCCGCGGGGGAGCAGTGCGGGCATCCTACTGCAACCGCGTCGACCGGGATCTCACGGAACAGTTTTTTAATCTCATCGGATTCCACGGCGATTGTTTCAAGACCGGCAAGATCGAATGGACCGACCCGTGCTTCCGGTGTCACGCCTTCCACGTGGTACAGCGCCACGGCGCCGGTCGCGGCCATTGCCGCCCCGAGCCCCTTGAGCTGGTCCTTCCCGGGGTCGATCCCCGTGAAGAACGGGATCCGGTTGCCCACCAGCTTGCCGGCATGGTAACCGAGCGCCCCGTAGTCCGCGATGGTCCAGTCGCGGGTGTCGGCCTGTACGCGGACAACCACCTGCGGCCTGCGGTTCGCATCAAGATGGAGCCCATAACAGGGTGTCTTTCCCACGAGTGCCGCGGCAAGGGCGCCGGGACCGCCTTCGCGGTTTGTTCGTGCCCCGATCACCGAGTTCGCGTAACAGACTGCAGAGGACTCCGACCACGCGAGGTGGTCGCCGAAGTTCGTTTCACGGAGATAATAGGGTGTGCAGGTGCATTCGAGGCTGATGCCGAGCCGTTCGTACGCGGCAACAACGGCCTGCTGCTTTACCGCGAAGTCCGGGTCCACACCCATCTCCTGCCACCGGTCCCGTGGCATGCCGATAGGGTTCAGCACCGCCGGGACAACCGCCTTCGCGTCAAGGCTGGAGAGCCACTGGAGGCCGTACTCCCCGATCGTCTTGTAGGACGCCCCGCTCACCTGCGCACTCGCGATCGGGACGAGCCGCTCGGCCCCGAAAACCTTGCCAAGCGCAACAAGGAGCTCGAGCATCTTCTGCTTTGTTTCGCCCTGCTCACCGGCAAGGATCCGTTCATCGTCTTTATCCAGCAGCATGGTGCTCACCACGTGGCACGGGAGAAGTCTGCCTCGCGTCCCAGCACCATCGTTGCATCGATCCCGACCTTCACGTTCGTGCCGTCTTCTTTCTGGCACGGGTCGAGCGAGGAGCCGCGGACACCGGTGATCACCATGATGTCCCGGTCACCGCTCACCCTGGTTGCAATCGCATACTCAACATCGTGAGGGTCCGTGGGGTCGATGTCCTCGTCCACGACCACTACATGCTTGAGCGAGGTGTGGGCAGCAAACGCGGCCATGATCGCATTCTTGCCATCACCCTGCGTACTCTTTTTGATCTGGATAACGGCATGGAGATACCCGCAGCCGCCCTTCGTGAGCACGACATTCTTCACCTGAGTCACACCCGCGACCGCCTTGTAGATCTTCGGCTCATAGGGGCAGCCCATCAGTACCTTGTGCTCGTCGCCACCTGGCAGGATCCCATGGTAGATGAAATCCGGCTTCGTGTACATGCCGGTGAACTCAATGATGTGCTGCATGCGAACCGGGTCATAGGTCCCGGTGATGTCGACAAACGGCCCTTCCTCGGTCAGGTCGCCCGTGATGAACCCTTCCAGCACGATCTCCGCATCGGGAACGAGCACGCCGTTGCTGCACCGCTTTACCCTGAGTTCCCCGCCCATCAGTTCCGCGGCAAACGCGAGCTCCATGCCGGTCGGCACCCGGGTGCAGCTCGCAAAGGTCACGGCCGGGTGTGTCCCGATGGTGACTGCAATGGGAAGCTTCTCGCCCTTCGCGAGCGCCTTTTTCAGCATCACGTGGGTGTGCCGGCCTTCAACGAGCCGGGCCGCGACCCGGTGGTCGTCAAGCACCTGCATCCGGTGGATTGATGCGTTCTCAACACCGTCATAGCATGAGAAGACGATCCCGGAGGTGAGGTACTTCCCGGCGTCCTTTGGGAAGTGGTGCATGATCGGGAGCTTCGAAAGGTCCGCTTTCTGCATGGTGAGCGTCCCGTCTTCTCTCACCTTCCCGTTGAATTGAGCATCCGCAAGAGTGCTGACAATTTTTTTCTCATCGATACCGAGCGCGAGCGAGAGGGCGGCACGGTTCGCGGTAAGGTTCATGACGGCACGGTGGCCACCGATCTTATGGAAGAGGAGGAGCTTGTCGGTGCCGGCTGCCATCTTCGGTGCCTGCATGTCAGCTGACACTTCTTCCTTTACATCGACAACGAGCCCTGCTTTCTGCATCTTTGCGATAAAATCACGCATCGTAACCGCTCCAGCGCTGAATGAGGTTGTGTTCGATCTCAAGGTGGTCGAGCACCCGGGCCACGACCATGTCCACGAGGTCATCGATCTTCTTTGGTTTGTGGTAGAAGCCGGGGCTTGCGGGCATGATCGTCGCGCCCGCCTCCTCAGCAGCAAGCATATTCTTAAGATGGATCCTCGAGAGCGGCATCTCACGGGTGACGAGGATGCATTTCCGGTGCTCCTTGAGGCAGACGTCAGCGGTGCGGGTGATCAGGTTATCGGTATACCCGTTTGCCACCGCCGCAAGCGTCTTGGAACTGCACGGGATGATGACCATGCCGTCAAACTTGTGCGAGCCGCTCGCGATCGACGCAAAGAGCTTGTCGTTTTCGTGGTAGGTTGCACTGAACCCCTCGAACGAGACGCTCTCGTGGAGGGCGATCTGCGCCGCAACATCGGAGACGATGATATGTACCTTTACGTCGTTACAGATCACTTCGAGAAGGCGGCGGGCATAGACCGCCCCGCTCGCACCCGTCACACCGACAACAATCTCCTTTGTCATTCCTGCCGCTCTCCTGTCGTATCTATGTCGGAGCGCGGGGGAAAAAGAGTTTGTGGATTCGAAAGGTCCGTCAGGACCTTGAGAAGGAGAAGAACCCGCAGGGTTCTTCGAGTTCCGACGCGTTCGAAGAGCCTGATGGCTCTTCTCATTGTCGAGGTTCTCATGAACCTCTCCAACATCGAAGGTCGGCTGATGCCTCCCTTCTCGTTTTTCGGGTCTGATGACCCTCGTAACTTCGACTTTCGAGTGGTTCGTCAGGACCACGAGAACGAGAGGACTCTTCGGATCCTCTCGCGGTCCCGCTCACTTCTTCATCGGAGCAAAGAAACGGTACCGTACCTGCGCTTCCTCGATCTTCCTCGCGTGCGTGGGATTGAGGTCGCGGCGCGCCTCGATCACGAGCGTGTTGAGAATATTGTGGAGCCGGAGGGTATCATAGTCCTTGTCCTTGTAATCGTTGAGGAAGTCCAGCAGATCGTTTGTGCTCTTAAGCACTCCCGTGCACCCCACGAGATTGAGGCGGTTAAGGGTCATTGCAAGGTTCCTCTTTGCAACATCCATCTTGTAGGGGTCGCCTCTCGCAAGGTTCAGCTCGGTGATCGCGTTGAGGAGATCGGAGTAGACCCTGAACTTGACCGTACTCTCGTGCGCCCGGCGCTCTGCGTAACGGAGCTTCCATACCGCAATCGCGATCACGACAACAACGACAATTACGCCGCAGATCACAACAACCGAGTCTTCAGTCATCTGTTTTTCCTCCAGTACTATGGATTTCGCTTCGCAGCAATGATGTCAACCTTGACCCGGTTGCCTTTCATGTCGATCTGGTAGGGGCCGGTGACATACATCGGGATCTGCTGGTGTTTTTCATAGCCAAACGTGCGTCCGAACCCGTACGTGTCCGTCTTGCCGGAATCCATGTGTTTCACGGTCATTTCGAACCAGCAGTACTGCGGGTCATCATTGAGAGGGAGGATCGTCAGGTCAATACCCCATGACGGGTCGTCCACCCGGAACTGCTCGCTGAACAGGTCCTTTTCGCTCTGGAGGGAATAGGACTTCTTGAGATAGTGATCGCCAAGGGTGAACGACGGCTGCGCTGTTGTCGCGGCAGCAGCGGCTGTCATGGCAGCAGTGACGGCGGGTGCGGCAGCGGTAGTCGTTGTCGCCGTACCCTGGCTCTGGGTACATCCGGCGATCATGACACCTGCAATAACCAGCACAAAGGCTGCAAGTACACTATATTTCATATGGGTGAGTGGTGGGGAACGGTAATATAATAATTTTTATTTGTGCGACTGGTTCATCAGAACCAGGAGCAAGAGAAGAACCCGTCAGGGTTCTTCGAAGGTCGGCTGATGCCACCCTTCTCATTGTCGAGATTCTGATGAACCTCTCCAACTTCGAAAAGCCTGATGGCTCTTCTCGCGGTTCGGGTCTGATGACCCTCACCGACTCGAAGACCTGCTGATGACCCGAACAATCAGAACAACGTGTCCTGCCGTGTCGGTTTCTGGATATGCAGGACTTCGCACGCGGCATCGGTCACCGTTTCGCGGTATTCGGGCAGGGTATAGACAGCGAGGCGCCACTGCTCACGCCGCGTCATGTTGAGGGTGCGGATCCTGGGGGAGAGTTCCTCAAAGTTCGTTACAGCGTTCCGGCTCTGCACCCGGACGCCAAGGGACATCTCGCGGGGGATGGGGGGGATGTCAACAAGTACCTCCTCAGGCCGGACCCCCGCCTGCCCGGCAATTCGTGCCGCGAACTCGCGGGATTGTTCCAGCGAAAGACCGTCCTGATAAACAACTGTGTTCACCTGGTCGCTGCCGGCATAGACCGCACGCTTGTACAGCCGTCGTTCGTAGAGCCGTAACGTGAGATCGCGGGCCACTGCACTGGGGGAGGTGCGCAGGGCGTGCGTGCAGCCCGCATCGTCCATCCGGAGGAACTGCCGCACGCTGTCGTCATCAAGGCCGGCACAGTGCTCCAGCGCCGCGAGCTGGAACATGCTCTCCCCGATCCGGCTCACGTGGTGATAATAGACGGTCGGGCGCATCAGCGTCCGGGCGATCAGGAGGGACTCCGCGGCATTCACCCCATTCTCGTCAAGCACGGTCCCGTCCGGGTACCGGATCAGGTGCCGGATCAGGCGCTGCGCATCGACCGTGCCGTACGGGGCGCCGGTATAGTACGCGTCCCGGAGGAGGTAGTCCATCCGGTCCACGTCGAAATCGCCGTGGATGATGCTGGAGAGCGGGTGCTTCCCTTTCACAACCGCACAGAGCTCTTTTGGGTCCACACCGGCCGCGCCGAGCAGGTCACCGGCATATTCCTCGACAACCGGGTCGATCTCGTCATGGGTGCGGTGGAGGTACTGCTCCATCAAGGGCTCGCTCGCGTGCGAGAACGGCCCGTGGCCGATATCATGCAGGAGGGCTGCGGCAACCACGAGCCGGTGTTCGTCCTCGGGGAGCTGGAACCTCCGGCTCGCAACGCCGGCAAGGAACATGGTGCCCAGCGAGTGCTCGAACCGCGTGTGGTTGGCACCCGGGTACACGAGGTAGGAGAAGCCGAGCTGCCGGATATAGCGGAGGCGCTGCAGCACGGGGGAGTCGAGCAGCCGGAGCATGAAGTCCTCGACCTCGATATAGCCATGGACCGGGTCCTTGATGATCTTCAGGTTCACTAAAGAATCTTCATATACATCGCATAAAAGTATTGAGTAATGATTACCTTCCTGTCGGGCGGGACCGGTACGCCGAAGCTCCTCCGGGGCATGCAGAAAGTGATGGACCGGCACGAGATCTCGGTGATTGTGAACACGGCAGAGGACATCTGGATATCGGGCAACCACATCTCGCCGGACATCGATACGGTCATGTACCTCTTCTCCGGTATGCTCAACACTGATACCTGGTGGGGCATACGGAGCGATACCTTCACCACCCACGACGAGATCATGCGGCTGGGCATCGACGAGTTCATCGGTATCGGCGACCAGGACCGTGCCGTGCACATCGCCCGCGGGGAGATGCTCCGGAACGGGATGCGACTGACGAACATCACCAAGATCCTCTGCGAGCGGTACGGGGTCCGCGAGAATGTCCTGCCCATGACCGACACTGAGGTAACAACGCAGGTGCAGACAGACCTCGGCCTGATCCACTTCCAGGAATACTGGGTCCGGGCAAAAGGAAGGATCGAGATCCAGAAGGTTGTGAGGAGTTTCAACGAGCCACCGGTGACGACACCGGAAGCGATCGAGGCAATCGAGGCAAGCGATGCGATCGTGATCGGCCCCTCGAACCCGATCACGAGCATCCTGCCCATCCTCTCCTGCGAGGGATTACAGGAGGCCCTTCGGGACAAAGTCGTGCTCGCGGTCAGCCCGTTCATTGGCAATGCGCCGGTGAGCGGCCCGGCCGCTGCCCTCATGCAGGCATCAGGCTATGAGCCGAACTCGATCGGTACCTTCAACTGTTACGCGGGCCTCACCGATGTCTTCGTGCAGGATATCCGCGACCCTGTGGAGGTGAGCCACTCGGAGAGATTCGATACCCTGATGGTGGACGAGGACAAGAGCGTGGCGCTGGCACAGGAAGTCCTCCGGTTGATCAAGGCCTCATAATCGTTTACTGGAGACAAAACCGGTTGCAAATCTATATAACGCTCCGCAATAACGGTTATCGTGAGAGGGAGAACCACGCAAATGATCCGGAAAATACTCATAGTGCCGTTGATTTTTTTTGTCCTGCTGGCGGGATGCGTTGCTGAACAGGCCCCGGAAAAAGGGACCATCCAGTTTACGTCCTCCCCCACCGGTGCCCAGGTCTATCTCGACAACCAGTTCCGGGGAACAACACCCAGTACCCTGAGCGGGATCGACACCGGGAGCCATACCATTGAATTCAGGTATACCGGCTACGAGAGCTGGTCAGCCACCATGGTCGTCTCAGCCGGGTCCAACAATGTATTTGTTGCGTTAACACCCAAGGCTGGCGTAAGCACGCCGGGCAGTGTTACTACAGTCACCCCCGTCTCACCGGTATCCCCGGTGTCCGTGACACTGAAACTGGACAAGGAACTGATGACCATCGGGGACTCAATGATCTTCTCCGGTACTGCCGAAGGATGCAAACAAGTCCTGCTGACAATTTACGGGACGGGAACATATGAGAACGGGATATCCCTTTCCCCGCCGGATGTGGGAACTCTCGGTACCTGGAGTTATACGTGGAACCCGGGATCGAAGATCCAGTCGGGGACGTACACCATTATCGCTACCGATCCGGAAAAGAAAGTGACGGTAAAGAAGGAATTCCCTGTCATCGGAGGGGGCGAGGTCACGGTAACCTCGAACACTCGTTCTGCTGCCAAAGGAAGTGTGCTCCAGTTCTCCGGCATCTGCACAACCGGCGCCCCGAGTGTCCACCTCGTATTGTACGGGCCTGAACAGTACGCTGGCGGTGTTGAACTGGGCACATTCTCGGTCCAGGCTGACAGGAACTGGAACTTCGCGTATACCCTCGACACTACCATGCCCACGGGGACCTACACGATGTACGTGTACGATGTCCCCAAAACCTCCTCGGGCACAACCCAGTTCACGGTAGGGTTCACCCAATAAACCAAATTTTCTGCGATTTTTAAAAATTTTTCATGATTTTTCATGAATATCGCGGGGAAGCGCTTCAATCGGGCCGGAATGCCTGTCCGATACTTATTTGAAGGATTTATATACTAATATCTGTTCGGAGAAGTTACATGGCTATTATCAAAAAATTCCTCAACCTGTTCAAGTCAGGAAAAGGGGAGGAGGACGAGGCGCGCCTCCGGGCACATAAGGAACGCTACGACAACTTCCTCAGGGCCCTTACGGAGGGCGACCTCGATGCCCGCTGGGCAGCCGTCCGGTCGGTCGGCGACCTTGGCGAACCGTTCATCGAACCGCTGATCCGGGGGCTCAAGGACGAATACTGGATCATCCGGCGGGGTTCGGCCGACACGCTGGGCAAGATCGGTGCCCCGGCGGTCCATCCCCTGATCGGTGCGCTTGATGATCCGGGCGAAGATGTCCGGCAGGAGACGATCCGGGCGCTCCAGTTGATCGGGGAACCGTCCATTGCTCCCCTTGTTCAGGCAACAAAACATGGCCACCCACTGATCCGGCGGGGTGCCGTCCAGGCACTCGGGATCATGGGCGAGGAGCGGGCAGTGCCGGTCCTCGCTGAATCCTTAAAAGATGGCGATGCCAGCGTCCGGTACGAGGCTGCCGTCGCCTTTGGCCGTATCGGAGATCCCCGTGCCGTTGCGCCCCTGATCGAGAGCCTCAGCGATGCGCAGGAAAAGGTGCGGATGGCCGCGATGTCGACCCTCTGCTCCCTTGGGGCACCCTCCATCGACCCGCTCATACGGGCACTGGTGGACACGAACGAGGATGTCGGCCGCAGGGCATCGCTTGCACTGGTTACCATCGGCGACCCCGCCATTGATACCCTGATCACCGCACTGTCCGATCCGAACCCGGGCATCCGCCGGGGTGCCATCGAGGTACTTGGGCAGATCGGGAACACGCGGGCGATCCCAAAAACGATCGAGAAGCTCGACGACCCCGAGCGGCTTGTGCGGATCGAGGCCGTCAAGGCCCTTGCAGCCCTCGGCGTTCCCGCCATCGCCCCGCTCATGCAGGTCTTCCGCGAGGGAGAGAACCGCATGAGGACCGGCGCCATGGAGGCGCTCTGGATGCTCGGCCAGCCGGCCACGACACCGCTCATCATGGTCCTGAAAGATGACCAGAGCGATGTCCGGAAACGGGCTGCCCTCCTGCTCGGCGAGATCGGCGACCAGAAGGCAGTTGATCACCTGACCGGCCTCCTCTCGGACGAGAACGTCACGGTCCGTAAAGAGGCATTCGAAGCCCTCGAGATGATCAAGAACCGGACCGGGGCATAACCTGTCCGGATACGATACTTTTTTAGCAACCCGGTGAACCGGCCGCTTTTTCCGGCAACGGACTCGCATACCATTACGGTTTTCTGTCCCGGAAGGTACTCCTCCAATCGCAAGATATATGGAATCCGGGAGGAATGATACCGCTTAAGTGACCGGTATGCGGATGGTAATAACAAAACGGAATTCCATGGCGGTAAAGGACGGAGCCGATGCGGCATGTGGAAACCCTGCCCCCGATTCCTACCGTGAGCGTCTGTTCAAGTACATTCCTGCGGAAGTCGTCGTTCTCTACGTTGCGGTGTACGGGATTGCGTATGCCATGTTTGCTGCGGACCCGTTGTTCTCCCTTACAGCCCGCTGGATCCTCATCGCCGGTATCGTGGGGACACCGCTGTATCTCTGGAAGGCCGGGCAGGTAACGGACTGGGTGCAGCTTGTGATATCCACAACCGGTTTCGTGCTGTGGGCGTGTGCCCTCGGAGTTGTCCCGGTATCAGAGATGCCGGGATACCACCAGATCATTGCATCGCTCACTTTGCCGCTCTATATCGTTCTCTCCCCGCTGATCGAAGGGATACCGGAACGGTGGTAACAGTCAATTTGCCAGAACGCAGGATCCTGGCATCCGATAAAAAAAGTTGAGATTCGAGGGGATTTATTTCAGTTCGCCAAGATCCTTCCAGTAATCGTACTCGTGCTTCCAGAGGTCCTTGTTGTACGAGATCATCTGCTTGAAATATTCTTTCCGCTCAAGAAGGATCTTTTCCTGCTTCGGGTCGGACCACTTCGTCCTGATCGATTCCGCCAGTTTCCGGCCCAGCTCCTTTGCCTCTTTTTCAGCGCCTGTGATGGCGTTCGGATCGGCTCCTACAAGCACCCCCACCCTGCCTACGGTTTTTGCCCCGAAGTTCCCGAGGGCCGTGTTCATGTAATCCGCCACCTCGTCTGCGTACGAACCGCCCGCGGTGCAGACCGCACAGCCGTACTTCCCGGCAAGCATCTGGCAGTGGACCACGTCCGCCATCCGGTCGAGCATCGTCTTCAACTGTGCAGTCACTGCGTTGATGTAGTTCGGCGAACCGAGCACAATCCCGTTTGCGTCCAGCATCTTTTCCAGGAGTGCCGGGAAATCGTCGTCATGGATGCATTCGCCTTTCGCATAACAGGTGCCGCATGCGGTGCAGTACTTGATCTCAAGACCGCAGATATCCACGAACGTGATGTCTGCCCCGGCCTTCCGGGCACCTTCGAGCACGCCCATGACGAGGCGGCGGGTCTGGCTCTTCTCCCCTTTCGGGCTTGCGTTGATACCGATAACCTTCATAAGAACCACTATGGTAAAGATGCCCCCCGGGCGGGATAAAGATGCGGTGTGCGGGTTCACCCCTTAGTATCTCCCGGGATACCATGGAAGGAGGTACTTATAGGCCAAAATCCAACTCCTGTAAGAGAGACCACCATGCTCATCCGCGATGTTGCTGATTTACCCCATGAACGGGTCATCGACCGTTCCCTGCTCTGCGAGCTCCTCCACCCGGACAAGGTCCCGGGCGCAGCGGACCTTTCGTGCAGTGTCGCCCATGCAATCGTCCCGCCCGGTGAATCGACCCTCCCTCACGTACTGAAGCGATCAACGGAACTCTACTACATCCTCAGCGGTGCCGGGGAGATGTGTATTGCCGGAGAACATGCACCCGTCCACCCGGGGCAGATCGTGTTGATCCCTCCTGGGGCAGAGCAGCATATCCGTAATACCGGCCGGGCTGACCTCGTCTTTCTCTGTATCGTTGCCCCGAAGTGGCAGGCGGATGACGAGACCCTGAGCGGGTGACCGGCACCAGACCAGGCCTGCCCGCTTCGTGCAACCGGGTTATACGATTGTTTTTTATAGCCGCAGTTCTATCCTTCCAGTATGGTGAGCCCTGGTGAGACGCCACGGCAGAGGATGCGGATCTTCTTTTTCCTGATCCTTTTCGTTGCCATACTCTGGGCGGTCTTCCTCCTGCAGAGAGGCGAGATGCTCCAGTTCATCTTTATGTTTGCTGCGCTTGCAGCGATCAACCCGCTTGTGGCATTCGTTGATATCAAAAATTACGGGCAGCCCCGCACCCTCTTCTTCTTCTATCTCCTGATCATTGCCGGTCTCACCTGGGCAGTATTCCTCCTCTTCCTTGGAGTACAACTCTGGGTCAGCCTCTTCATCTTTATCATCGCGGCCGGGGTCCCCTTCATCCTCCGCGTGATGGATGCAGAGGATACAACCGTACCTTCATGATACTAGGGAGATCCAGACCCCTCTTCGGGACGGCCCTGCACGTACGTCGGAACGCCAGGGTCTTGACGGGAGCAGATTAAAAAAATGAGGGGAGGAGGGGAATTTAGTCCCAGTAGTTTCTGATAAACAGTCTGTTCTTCTCCATCTTCGGGGTGAAGAGTTTGAGCCCGATGGGGACGATGAAGAGGCAGACCACTGCATTGCCGATGAACCATGCTGAAAAGACCGTCATCATCCCCCCGGGCTCGGCAAGCGAGAGTGTCCAGGCGGCCCAGGCGGCCCCGATGAGGTTGTTGATGACCACGCCGAAGAGGAGGATATAGGTGTAGTCCCGCGGGTTCTCCATCGATAAGTTCACGCCGAAACTGCGGACAGCGGCAAGCGGGATCAGCACCTGGAAGAGGCCGGCAATTGCCCAGACAACGGCAACCAGCGGGTGCTGGTTGAGCACGTCGGACACCATCAGCCCGGAGCCAACAAGGGTCCCGACATACGCCGCAATCGCACCGTACCAGCCGAACCAGAGGGTAAAGAGGATCATGAACGCAACTGCAAAGAACAGCCACGAGACCGTGCCGCCGGCAACGGTCGGGGTTATCGAGACCGATGCCCACGCGAGGATAGTGTCGATGACGATTAAGATGAGGGTAAGTATGACAAACGAATAGGTTGGTTCACGGGCATTTTTCATACATTCACCTTAATTCCTTATTGTTTCCAGATATAAATAGCATTTATTGAGAGATACTGGAGAGGAAAGCCGTGAAGACCACCCGGATTTTCCGGTCCTGATAGAGCTTTTATGGTATCCCGGGGCAGATATATCCGGAAATGGATCTGCCGTTTGTTTTTATTGACCTCGTCCTCCATATCGACAAGTACCTCCCGGGGATCATCGCAAGCTACGGGTTCTGGACCTACCTGATCCTGTTTGCGATCATCTTCTGCGAGACGGGGCTCGTCGTTTTGCCGTACCTCCCGGGAGACTCGCTGCTCTTTGTTGCGGGCACGCTTGCCGGGGCAGGCTACCTCAATATCGAGATCCTCATCGTTACGCTCCTTGTCGCCGCAGTCCTCGGGGATACCGTGAATTACTGGATCGGGCACACGACCGGCATGAAAGTGCTTGACATGAAGTACAGCTTCGTCAAGACCGAACACCTTGAGAAGACCCGGGAATATTTCCAGAAGTATGGCGGCATCACCATCGTGATCGCGCGGTTCATCCCCTTTATCCGGACCTTTGCACCGTTCCTTGCCGGCGTTGGGAAGATGCGCTACCGCTGGTTTTTGACCTACAACGTGATCGGGGGCTGCCTCTGGATCGTTGCATTCACGCTCGCAGGATATTTCTTTGGCGGCCTTCCGATTGTCAAGGAGAATTTCAGTCTCATCGTCTACATGATCATCGGCATATCCATGCTGGCCGTGGCATCCATCGTGATCCAGATGCTCCGGCGCCCATCCACCGTCGATACCCCGGCAACACCCGGGGAAAAGAACTGATTCTCATACGGCATCTGCCCGGGGTATCCCGGGATATATCGCCGGATGAGCAACGGCACTGAAAAATTCCGGCACCTGCTTTTCGTTCCTGTTATCCTTGTTTTTCCTGTATCCGCGGGAGATACAGCTGATCTGTACGTGAGCCTGCAGGTGACCGGACCAGAAATAAATATACGAAAAAAATGTACGAAAAAAGGATTTGTAATCCGGTTCACGCCGGCTGGGCGTTCATGCTTGACGGGATCAACTTGTTGATCACTATCTCGGGGATCTGTTTTGAGGTCCTGACATTCATGTCAAACAGGGCATTCTTGCCGGAGGTGCCGAGATACGTCAGGGTAATCTGGAAATCCGTTTCCATCACGGGGATGCCAAGTGCGGAGATCTTTGCGTTGTGCGGACTGATCACACGTTCCTGGCCCGCAACCAGCTTTTCCTTGACGCCATCGACTTCGGTCACGACCTCGTTCTCGTAGGTCATGACAAGGATACTGGTGCTGCCGATCGTGACGGGCTGCCCGTCAGGGATACTGACCCGGTAGGTGGTGCTGTAGGGGAACGACGCCCCGGTCTGTGAACCGACGACCGCAACGGTCAGGGTGACAATCGCGATGACCGCGACAACGAAAATAAGGGCGATGACTCCTACAAGCACCTTGGTGCCGGTACTCCACCCTTTGTTACCCTGCGGAGCAGGGGTTTGTGTAGTATCTGCCATAGTTCTTCCATTAAAGAGGGGTTTATGAATATTATATGGGTTACGGAATCTGAGCAGCCATCAGGCTGCGAAGACGAGAAGATTTCTGTAAGAAATCTTCGAGTTCCGACTGGCTCGATAGAGCCAGGAGGATGAGAAGAACGCGTCAGAGTTCTTCGAACACCAGCACAATAATCTCATTACCCCCCCCGACCCATTGTTATAGGATTTTAATGCGCATACCCATACAGAACGTCACACCGGAATGCGGCCACGCGGAAGTCTGCGGCTGGGTCCACGAGGTCAGGGACCTCGGCGGTCTCGCCTTCATGCTGATCCGCGACCGGACCGGCATCATCCAGGTGACCATCCCCAAGAAGAAAGTACCGGAAGCCGTCCTTGCTGCGGTGAAAGCGGTCTCCCGCGAATCCGTGGTCCGGGTCGCCGGGCCGGTCAAGGCAATCGACAAGGCCCCCGGCGGCCGCGAGCTCGTGCCGGAATCGATCGAGATCATCAGTCTTGCCGAGACCCCGCTCCCGCTCGATGTCTCCGAGAAGGTCCTCGCCGAGATGGACACACGGCTCGACTCCCGGTTCCTCGACGTCCGGAGGCCCCGCGTTGCAGCAGTTTTTGAGATCCGCAGCGCCGCCATTCACGCGATTAACCAGTACTTCCACGACAACGGGTTCACGAATATCACCACCCCCAAGATCGTTGCTGCCGCCACCGAAGGCGGGACTGAACTGTTCCCGATCGCGTACTTCGACAAGGAGGCCTTCCTCAACCAGAGCCCGCAGCTCTACAAGCAGATGATGATGTCTGCCGGCTGCGAGAAGGTGTACGAGATCGGGCCGATCTTCCGTGCAGAAGAGCACAACACGACAAAGCACCTCAACGAGGCGACCTCGATCGATATCGAAGTCTCGTTTGCCGACCACCTTGAAGTCATGCGCATCCTCGAGGACCTGATCGTCAAGACGTACGCGTACGTGAATACAACGTGCTCCGTGCAGCTGGCAAACCTCGAGATCAACGAGTTTATCCTGCCAAAGGCCCCGTTCCCCCGGCTCCCGTACGCCGATGCAATCGAGATCGCGAAGAAGAAGATTGAGGAGCCAATCAAGTACGGCGACGACATCAGCCCCGCGGCCGAGCGGGCGATCGGCGCCGAGATGGGCGGCCACTACTTCATCGTGGACTGGCCCTCCGAGATCCGGCCCTATTACGCAATGCAGTACGAAGACGATCCCTCGATCTGCAAGGCATTCGACATGATGCACCCCCGTATGGAGCTCTCGAGCGGGGCCCAGCGGGAACACCGGTACGACCGGCTCGTGCAGCAGATCAGCAAAAAGGGCCTCAACCCAGAGAGCTTCGACTTCTACCTCCGCCCGTTCCGGTACGGCATGCCGCCCCACGCGGGCTGGGGGCTTGGCGCGGACCGGCTCGTCATGACCATGCTCGGTCTTTCAAACGTGCGCGAAGCGGTACTCTTCCCCCGCGACATGCACCGGCTGGTCCCCTGACCACGACCACGAACTATTTTTCCTTCCGGAACAATCGATCTGTAACAATTCAGGCCCGTATTTCCCATGTCCAAAGCATATTTCATCAATAAAGTACTGGCAACGACCGTTGTCGGCAGTTATCCGGTAGTGAAAGCCGGCGGGCTCAAGAGCCTCTTCGATCCGCTCCATTCCGCGGTCGAGACCGCAGTCGCCGACCAGATCGGGGCCGGCATCGATATCATCTCCGACGGGCAGGTGCGGGGCGACATGATCGGGGCCTTTGCCGGGAAACTGCCCGGCGTCAAGGGCCAGGAGGTCATCGGCAAGATCCAGCCGGCCACTTCCGCGATCACCGTGGCCGACACGAAGTATGCGATCTCGAAATTCCCGAAAGTGAAGGGGATCATCACCGGCCCATCAACGCTCGCCCACGGCCTGCACATCAGCACCCCGATGTACCGGAACAAGGAGGAACTGGCGCTCGACCTCGCGGCGGCCCTCGTTGTCGAGGCACGGAGCCTCGAAGCAGCCGGTGTCACCCTGATCCAGATCGACGAACCGATCCTCTCGACCGGCATCGCAGACCTCGCGATCGGGAAACAGGCAGTTGAAATGATCACATCATCGGTCCGGGTCCCCACCTGCATGCATGTCTGTGGGAATATCGGCAACGTGATCGACGAGATCCTGAAATACAACGTCAATGTCTTTGACTTCGAGTTCTCGAACAACCAGGCGAACCTCGACATCATCTCACGCCGGGACCTGACCGGGCATATGCTCGGGTACGGGTGCGTTGATAACACGACCGATGTAGTCGAGACGGTTCCGGAAATACGGAAGCGGATTGATAAGGCCGTGGAATATTTCGACCCGAAAATTTTATTGATCGATCCTGACTGCGGCATGCGGATGCGGACCCGCGAGGCGGCCTACTGGAAACTCAAGAACATGTGCGAGGCGGCAAGGGAAGTCCGGCTGGCGCTGTAGATTTTTTCAAAAAAAGCGGCCGGGAGATATGTTCTGATATGCAACACGGTCCCCGGTTGATCCTTCCCATCATCATGGCCCTTTTTCTCCTTACTGCCGGTTGCGTCATAAGTATGCCGGGCTCTTCCGGTACTTCCACCACCGTCTCCTCCGGTGCAGCACCCGAAGTACCATCACCCTCGCCCGGCGACACCTGCTCGCTCACCCCGGGACCGTTCCGGCACCTGCCGGCGTACGAGGATGTCAGCATCACCGTTGACCGGAACACGATCATGAAGGACCCGGCCATTACCGTGCGCTTCGACGGCGGGCGGGGACTCGGCATGGTCCAGAGCATGACCGTGACCGTCATCCGTTCGGACTGTGTCACGGAACAGGAGGTTGTGAAGAAGCCGGGAATCGGGACCAGCGTGACGCTGATGGGCACGACACAGACAGACCGGGTTATCGTTGTCCTCCTGATGACGTCGGGAGAGCAGTATACGGTAATCGATGGCAATTACCCGTTCCCGATAAAGATGTAATTTTATTATTCGGCAGGTGCTGACGGGTATGGGAAAATGACACAGTTGATGTGAGAAGTACCGCAGGTACGATCCCGGGGGTGCCGACAGGATCGCTGCGAACCCTCCTGCACTTCGTTGCCGGTGGGTCAGCGATCATCACCGGGCTAAAACCCGGTCTCGTCTCCACCATAGCAGATCTAAGGTTTTCCCAATCAACAAATAAACGCCTAATCTGTCTTTTCCTGAATCCTTCTGATGAGGTCTGTCATATATTCCTCTCCCTCATCGGAATTCAGCCATTCAATGATCTGAGACTTCAAATCATCATTATGATTATTGAAAAATATGCGTAATGCGGCTGTAATGATATCATTTCTTGAAGAATATTCTCCATTCTCAATCGCCGTATTGATTTTCAGTAACAGATCGTGGGGGCATTTATAGGAAATTTGTTCTTTTGGTTTACCCTGTATAGACGGCATTTATGTAAGAATGCAAGGGAAATCTTAATTCTTTTTGCAATCCTAGAGAGGTTCAAGAGAAACGTTTATTATAACAGTTTTTAAATAGATTTGTTAGATACGACAGTTCCGGGCATTTCAGGAACCGACGAAGAATGGACAGAGGATCAGATCATTATGGGATAAAAAGAAAATATCCGGCCATAAGAAAAACCGGCCATACTAATACAGAAAATAATACAGAAAATTTTTGACTAAAAAAAATGTTTGTGTGAGACACTCGATGATCTCTGTCCTTTACGTTGATGACGAACAGAGCCTGCTGGATATTGCCAAGATATTTCTTGAACAGACCGGTGAGTTCCTTATTGATACTTCAACATCGGTACCGGAGGCACAGAAAAAACTTGAATCCATAAAATATGACGCGATACTATCCGATTACCAGATGCCGGTCATGGATGGGATACAATTCCTTAAATTCGTCCGGGAATATTATGGTTCGATCCCGTTCATCCTGTTCACCGGCCGGGGGCGCGAAGAAGTTGTCATCCAGGCACTGGAAAACGGCGCCGATTTTTATATCCAGAAAGGCGGCGATCCCCGATCGCAGTTCGCCGAGCTGGAGAACAAGATCGAGAAAGCCGTCACCGCGAAACAGGCCATCCGTGCACAGAAGGAATCGGAGCAGCGGCTGACCGATATCATCAATTTCCTTCCTGACCCCACGCTCGTTATCGATGCACAGGGTTGTGTTATCGCATGGAACCGTGCCATGGAACAGATGACCGGTGTTCCTGCACCGGACATGCTCGGCAAAAGAAATTTTGAATATGCGCTCCCGTTCTACCATGAACGCCGCCCGATGCTGCTCAATCTCATCCTCTCGTACACGAGTGCCATTGCACAGACCTACGAGAATATCCGGCAGGACGGCAACACGCTCATATCGGAAAAATTCATCCAGGGCATGTACGGGGGGAAAGGGGCCTACCTCTGGTTCGTTGCATCCCCGCTCTGTGATGCTCACGGAAATATTGTCGGGGCGATCGAATCGGTCCGGGATATCACCGCACAGAAAAAACTGGAGCAGTCTGTCAGGGCCGGCGAGCAGCGTTACCACAATGTTTTCGATGCTGCTGCGGAGGCGATGATCGTCATTGACCGGGATTCCGGAAGGATCCTCGATGCGAACACGGCTGCCATGCAGCTGTACGGGTATACCTACGATGAATTCAGGTCCCTGCAGTCCCGCGATCTTACTGACGATGGCAAACGGATGATACCGGCCGACCGGGAAGGAATCCTGCATATTCCCGAGCGCCATCACACAAAAAAAGACGGTTCCCTGTTCCCGGCAGAGATCTCCGGCAATATCTATCCCCAGAAGAAACGGACGATCGCCATCATCACGGTACGGGACATCACGGATCGTAAGAATACGGAACAGGAACTTGCCCGGAGAAATGACAACCTCAACGCGGCCAATGAACAACTCGCAGCAGCTATAGAGGAACTCCGGCAGAATTGCGAAGAACTTGGCAATAACCAGCGCCAGCTGAGCCAGACCAATGACTTCCTTGCCAGCCTGATATCCGCTTCTCCGTTTGCCATCATCGCATTCGATACCGGGGGCACCATTCTCAGGTGGAATGCCGCCGCCGAACGGCTGTTCGGCTGGTCTGAAGCGGAGATGGTCGGGAAAATTTTCCCAAATATTCCCGCGGAGAAAATCCCGGAATTCGAGGCATCGATCCAGCAGGTCCTTTCAGGGGAAACCATTCGCGGTATTGAACTGCGGCGCGTTACAAAAGACGGTTCGAAAGTCGACATCCGGCTTTTTGCAGCACCGGTATATCGCGACGAAGTCGCCGTTACCGGTGTCCTTGGAATCATCGAAGATATTACGGAGCAAAAAGCGACAGCAGAGGCACTTTCGGAGAACCGGAGGATCCTTGATACCCTTATGCATAACCTGCCCGGCATGGTTTACCGGTGCAGGAATGATCCCGAATGGACCATGGAGTTCGTCAGCAGCGGCTGCATGGATCTTACCGGCTATGCACCCGAAGACCTGATCCGGAACCACACCGTCTCCTTTGCGTCACTTATCGTTCCCGATGACCGCCGGCGGGTGTACGATATGATCCGGCAGGGTGTTGACGGCCTTCAGCCATTCCGGATTGAATTCCGGATATCCGACCGGGCCGGCCAGGTACGAGAGGTCTGGGGACATGGGCGGGGGATTTTTGGCAAGCAGGGGGAGCTCGTTGCTCTTGAAGGCTATATTACGGACAACTATGAGCGCAAACAGGCCTGAAAAGTAAAGGGAATTTCTCCCGCACCTGCCCCTTACACCACTCTCGACGTGGTGGAGGCCTCGATACCTTTCTCCGTGATGATGAAGGGCAGCAGCCGCTGGGGAGCCGCTGCGTCCTTGATCTTGTGGACGGCAAGCGTCCGCTCGATATCGGACTGGGAGATATTGGTCTTGAACTCAATGACCACATCCGCCGCCCGCATCAGCTTCGTCATCTCCATAGGCGAGTGGATACCGGTATAGACCACGAACAACAGGTTGGCCCCGCGTTTCTTCATCTCCTCGCGGGACATCCGCAGGAACTTAAGCGCCCCGTCAATCCCGTACTTGATGACAATCGCCGAGAGCGAATCGATCACAATCCTGCTGCCCGCCATCTGGGTGATGTACATCTCGGGATGCAGCTCGCTGGCATCGATCATGCCCACGTCCACATCGCCATCGTTCATGAAGTACGTGCCTTCTTCCCCGCCTTCCGCTTTCCAGAACTGTATTGCTGCGAGGTCAACCCCGGCAAGCGGCGTGCCATAGATCATAACAAGGGTCCCCTCGGGAAACCCGCCGTCAAGCAGCAGGTTGAGACCGACAATGCCGGTGGTCCGCTTTTTAACTCTCCCGCTGATCGGGATGTCCTGGATCCGGCTTCGCGTATCTGTCGGGGCGACCATAGGGGATATACCGGAGAGTATTATTGAATGTCTGCTTAAAAGGCTTGTGGGGCCCCGGGCTTATTTGTCGCAGAATATCCCGCCAAATCGGATTAGGAGCCCGATCCGCCGAACTTTTGCCGGAGGTCCCTTCTCAGCAGCTTCCAGCCATGGACCCGGGGCAGCGAGTCCACGATGATCAGGTTCCGCGGGACCTTGTACCCGGCCATGTGGTCCCGGCACCAGGCCGTAAACTCAGCCTCGGTCAGGGCAGCCCCGGGCCGGAGTACGACCGCAGCGACCGGGAACTCTCCTTTCCGCTCGTCCGGCACGCCGAAGACCGCGACATCCGCCACCGCCGGGTGCCGGATGATCGCGTTCTCCACTTCCGTGGGATAGATCTTCCAGCCCGACATGATGATCATGTCCTTCTTCCGGTCAGTGATGCAGAGGATGCCGTCCGCATCGAGGTTCCCGATATCGCCGGTCAGGAACCACCCGTCGTGACGGAATACGTCCCGGGTCGCATCCGGCAGGTTCCAGTAACCTTTCGCAATGGCAGGGCCACGGAGGGCGATCTCACCGCTCTCGCCAAACGGCAGCTCCTTCTCCGGGTCGGCCGTGTCCACGACCTTCATCTCCGTGTAGCCGACTGCGACCCCAACACTCGTGTAGTTCTTGGTGAGGTGGGGGTACTCGGGCAGGGTGGTCGTGCCCGAGCCGATCACGATCGTCTCGGAGAGGCCGTACGAATTTGCAACCGGGATATGGTACCGCTTGTCGAACGCCTCCCAGACCACCGGCAGGAGCCCGCCGCCACCGGAGATGATCACGCGGGCGCAGCGGAGACGCTGCTCGGTCCCGGGCACGGCATGGACGAGCGAGTGGATGACCGGTGGCATACCGGCAAGGATCGTCACCTCGTACTGTTCTGCAAGGGCAAGGTAGCGTTCGAGCTCGAACCGCTCCATCATGACGTACGTGCCCCCGGCCCGGATCACCGAGAGCCCCCACGAGAGGCCGACATGTCCCATCGGGTAAATGCCGAGATACGTGTCAACGGGCCGGAGCCGGAGTGCATCGCGTTCCGTGTCGAGCGCCGTCATCCAGTTGCCGTGGGTGAGCATCGCACCTTTCGGCTTGCCGGTCGTGCCGGCCGTGTACTGGATGTGGCAGAGGTCTTCGGTCGAGCAGTTGGCCGCCCGCATATTTGCCGGGGCTGGCGGGAACGATTCCCAGGATACCGTCCCGTCGCACCCCCCGCCGCAGCAGATGATATGGGAGACCGTGGGTGCGTCCTTCCGGATACTTCCTATGATGCCGGCGCCCTGCCGGTCCGTGATCACCGCGATCGCACCGGCATCGTTGAGCACGTGCAGCAGTTCCTCTCCCTTGTATACGATGTTGGTCGGCACCGCGACCGCACCGATCCGCCAGAGCGCGAAGTAACTGATCAGGTATTCCGGCGAACTGTCAAGGTAGATGCAGACCCGGTCGCCTTTCTTCACACCAAGCGAGAGGAGTCCGGCACCGATCCGGTTCATCTCGTCGCGGAGCCGTTTGTAACTGTAGGTCTCGTCCCGCGAGGGGCAGATGAGCGCGGCCTTTGCTTCGGGAACGCTCTTTGCATCGAGAAGGGTGGTGACGTTGGACATGATTTTGGGATTGTGACTTTTCAATCAAAATTGGACGCTGATGTATATAGTTGTTCATTATCCGGGAACCGGCAGCTCGTGTACGGCGGTCAGGCAGGGCTGCGATGCCAAACTATTTCTTCTCTCTGGCCCGAATGTTCTGCCGGACAATTATGGCGGAAGAATCAGACCAGCCACAACAGACAACGAGCAGCCAACCGGCACCGGCTTCCCAATCCCAGCAGCCCCGGGGCCAGCAGCACCAGGGGCAGCGGAGGCACGACCGGCGTGACCGGGGCCAGGGGCGGAACCCGGGTGGCCAGCAGCACCACCAGCGGAGGGGACCCCCGTCCCAGCAGCAGCCGGCACCGGGAACACCCGCTCCCGCAGCACCCTCAGGAAAAGCAGCCGATATCGATGACGAGGAAGAGACCGAACGCGACCGCTCCTCCTCCCAGCGCCGGCACTTCCGGGGAGGGCGGCAACCCAAGAGAGTTGTCGAAGAGTGGGCGAGCGATATCTACTGCGAATAATCTTCATTCCCCCCATCTTTTTTCCGGTGCAGGAAACGCGACACCGGTCTATTCGGATTCCCCGTACCGGGAAGCCCTGAAAATGACTGAAACAACTTTTTCACTAATCAGCGTCTTTATCAATAATTAAAATAAAAGTAATTCTATTCGTTTTGATGATATCCATGAACCGACATTTCCTTCCCCCGTTCCTGACCGTACTGGTCCTCCTGCTGCTCAGCATGCTGGTGATCAGTGCCGGCTGTCTCAAGGACAGCTCGGTCCATGTCAGTAGTATGACGGTCGGCGCTGAAAAGGTCACGGGCGCCGAGGTCACCATGAACGTGACCACCGATATCCAGAATATGTATGGTGTCTCCTCCGGCATCTCCCGCGTCCAGCTCAAAGCCTATAACACCGAGAGCGGCCTCATGGTCGCCGAGAAGACAAGCGACGCCGGGTTCCTTGGCGTCCGCGGGTCCGGCTCGGTCTCCCAGGCGCTTGTCCTACCCCGTAAAGGCTCCTACCGGCTTGTCAGTACCATCTATGAGAACAACCAACGCAAAGGGCAGGGCGAGATTACCGTGTACAGCCTTGAGCGGCTCACCCCCGATAACCAGAAGACCGGCCTTACCATCTCTGACATCGACTTTTTAGTCAGGAAGGTGGAGGGCGACCGGGTGAATATCCAGACCGATGTCTATTTCACCAACGATGACCCTGAAGAGAGCGGGGCGTTTACCATCGAGGTGAAGGCAAAAGAGGAGGATGCCCGACTCCTTGCTGACAAACAGCAGGCAACGGTCGACAGTATCCGGCCGGGTGCAACGAAAGTGTCAGGAGTGACGCTGACAGTCCCCGACCAGTACAACTACGTGTTCGAGGTGCTTGTCTGGAAGGACGATGTCATCATCAAGAGGGGTGAGGGGAATGTGCGGCTCCGTCCCGGGCAGATCGTGAGCAAAGACACGCAGTTTGTGACCAAAGAGATCGAGACCTCGAAGTTTGTCCAGGGTTCCGGTGAGCCCGCGTTGTCCCCGCAGCCGTATACGACTATGAATTCCCCCGGCTTTGCAGTACCGCTCGCCCTTCTCGCCCTGGGTTCACTCGCCGTCTTTATCCATATACGGAGGAGAGACCCATGAACACTGAAGAGATCATGCGTCAGGTACCGGAGAGTCCGGCGCCTGTCGCACCACAGGTATCACCCATGACCGAGAAACAGAAAAATCCCGAGAAGAAGACACCGGGCAGTGAATGGCTCGGTATTGTGTATCTCATTGTCGGACTCTTTATCCTGATTGCAACATTCCAGCTCTATTTCGTGATCCAGGAACTGATCAGGACATGGATTTCCGACCAGTTCGTGCCGGTTGTATCGGCGATCTATTACATTGCCGTGATCATTGTCGGCATCTGGCTTCTCCGGGATTATATCCGGAAACAATAATTTTTTTTGATCCTGTCCAGTTAGCCGAGCATGCCGGGCACTTCGGCAGATTGTACAATCCGCACCCCGATATTTTCCATATCCCGGACATTGGCGCGGTGCACCTCTTCGGACGAAGCCCCGACCGCATCGTCGACCAATACAACCGGGTAGTTGTACGCGATCGCGTCAAAGACCGTTGTCCGGATACAGTTCGGTGTCTGGATACCCGTCACATAGACCGTTGTCACGCAGAGGGTCCGGAGCATCAGGTCGAGCTCGGTCCCGATGAACGCGCTCATCCGGGTCTTGGTAAGCACGTGCTCCCCGTTTACGGGTGCCAGTTCATCGATCACTGCCGCCCCGTGCGTGCCGGCAACGGCAAACGGCTGCTGCCTGAACCGTTCCTGCCGGATGATCTCCACGTCCGAGCCATCCGGCCGGTGGACCCTCAGGACATGGAATACCGGCAGGGTCCGCTTCCGGAACTCCATGAGCACGGACTGGATCTTCGGGACAACCGCCCGTGCCCCCGCAACCTTCAGCGGTTTCCCCTAAAGAACAAAGTCGTTCTGCATGTCGATGATCAGGAGTGCTGCTTTACTCATGGTTGTTCCCCGTTAGACTATTGTAGATTCGGCAGATAATAATTATTCAATATTTTTTGAGGATGCTATGGATCCGATCGTGCAGTACGTCTGTCTCTTCGTTACCGGCATCTGTGCCGGCACGGCCTCCGGGCTCTTCGGTGTCGGGGGCGGGTTCCTGATGACGCCGGTCCAGTACTGGCTGTACTCTCTTGGCGGGATGGACTCCACACTTGCCACCCGGATAGCGTTCGGTACATCGCTTGCCGTGATGCTTCCGACCATGATCAGCGGGGCGCTCGCCCATCACCGCCACGGTACGGTGAACTGGGTTGCAGCCGTACCGATGGGAATTGCCGCAGTATTCGGGGGGCTCGCAGGAGGGACGCTTGCCGTCCACCTGCCGGGCTTCGTGCTCCGGATGTTCTTTGCCATCCTTATCATCCTGATTGCCATCCGCATGGTCTGGCACATCCACGAGTGCCGTACCTGCGAGCCACGGGGATCGGCCGGCATCCATCTCGTGCTCGGCTTCTGCATCGGGATCGTGTCCGGCCTTACCGGCCTGGGGGGCGGTGCCCTGCTCGTGCCGGTCCTTGTCATCCTGTTCGGCTACCCGATCCACCGGGCGGTGGGGACATCCGCGGCCTGCCTCATCTTCTCGTCCGCGGGGGCCATGACTGCCTATGTCATCAACGGGATCGGTGTTGCAGGCCTGCCGCCGTTCTCGCTCGGGTACGTGGACCTCGTGACCTTTGCAATCCTCGCGGTAACCACGATCCCCCTTGCCCGGTTCGGCGTACGGTGCGCCCACGGCTGCTCCGGCCAGAAGTTACAGATCATGTTTGCCGGGCTGCTGATCGTGATCGGCGTCCTGATGCTCATCGGCGGATAATTCGACTAGTTGCGGGGAGAAGAAGACTGCATGTCTTTGACACTGTCGGAACTCGAAGTTTTGAAGAGCATCAGAGCCGAGAAATGAGAAGACCCAACGGGTCTTCGAAGAACGCTGATGCGTTCTTCTCCTCCTCCTGGTTCTGATGAACCAGTCGGAAAAAAGTTACTGATACTCCGGCGGCTGGACCTGTTTTGGCAGCCCGCCCTTGAAGTGCTGCTGGATCTTGCCGTAGTACTGCCGGAGGTTGTCGTTCATGGTCGGGTGGACCTTCTGCTGGGCCTCATCAAAATGCTTCCTGGCCACGATCGCTGAGCCGTCCCGGAGAGCCAGCATGCCGGCCTCCCGGCAGAGTGATTCCAGGTCGGATCCTACGAAACCTTCCGTGATACCGGCAAGGTCAGCAGCCAGCTTGTCGCGTGCCGGGTCGGTGAACGTGAGGTGCTTCTCATTGAGCAGCTCTAAAAAGCGTCTCCGCCTCATCCCGGTGGGGAGCCCGGTGCTGTCATCTTTTGCCGGTGTAATGACTGCCTTCACATCCGCAGCAGTGACCGCCTTGTCATTCCCGAGCTTCTCGACCAGTTCCCCGAGTGCATCCTCACTGAACCGCTCGGTCAGCTTTACGATCTCTTCGATCGTGGAACCCTCGAACGGCATGAACCGGGTGTGGATGCCGATGATCTTTTTCCGGTCCTCTGCACCGGGCTCTCCGATGTAGACCAGCCGGTCGAACCGTCCTGCACGCAGGAGCGCCGGGTCCACGATGTCCGGCCGGTTCGTTGCGCCCATAACCACGACGTCCTTGAGTTCTTCGAGGCCATCCATCTCGGTCAGGATCTGGTTGAGCACGTTGTCGATCACGTGCGAGTCGCTGCTCGTGCCGCGGGCCGGGGCCAGCGCATCGATCTCGTCGAAGAAGATGATCGAGGGCGAGACCTGCCGGGCCTTCTTGAAGACCTCGCGGACCGCCCGTTCGCTCTCGCCCACCCACTTGGAGAGGAGCTGGGGTCCCCGGACCGGGATGAAGTTCGCGCCACTCTCGCTTGCCACGGCCTTTGCAATCAGGGTCTTTCCCGTGCCGGGCGGACCG